>Ga0315286_10000189_pt1 | contig 46802 bp, 37 predicted proteins | sample YL17G10_0_MG_FD_205038 | JGI IMG/M metagenome (GOLD analysis project Ga0315286, IMG submission 205038) | Sediment microbial communities from Yellowstone Lake, YNP, Wyoming, USA - YL17G10_0 | ecosystem: Environmental > Aquatic > Freshwater > Lake > Sediment | place: USA: Wyoming | collected...
AACTTGAAAAAATACGAGGCATTTTGAAAAATTTTGCCGACCTCGAAAGGATTGTCGCAAGGATAACCACCTTAAGAGCCTCGCCAAGAGACCTTCTGGCACTTTCTCAAAGCTTGAAAAGAGCAGAGCCGTTAAAGCAGCTTCTTTCCGTCTTTGCTGCCGATAATCTTGTAAAACTTGCACAGAAATGCGATTGCCTGCCGGAACTGGCAGGAGTTCTGGAAGCAGCGATTGAGCCGGATTGCCCTAACCATCTCCGTGACGGCGGCGTGATAAAGGCAGGTTTTAATTCTGAGCTTGACGAGCTGCGAAACATTTCGAAAGACGCCAGGACATGGCTGGCTCAGTATCAGCAAAAGGAAATTCAGCGAACCGGCATAACGAATCTGAAGGTCGGCTTTAATCAGGTTTTCGGCTATTATATTGAAATCACAAATTCTTATGCAGACAGAGCGCCCGCTGATTATGTTCGCAAACAGACGATAAAAAATGCCGAGCGTTATATCACCGATGAGCTTAAAAAGTATGAGGAGAAGATTCTTACTGCCGGCGAAAAGAGTCTTGAGCTTGAGCAGCGGCTGTTTGAGCAGCTTCGTGCTCAATGTGCAGGTTATATTGACAGAATCCAGGCTCTTGCTGAAGTTGTTGCAACAAGCGATTGTCTTTCTACTCTTGCTCATCTTGCGGCGGTCAGAAATTATACAAGGCCGCAGATAACCAGCGGCACAGAACTTAAAATCGGCGACGGCAAACATCCCGTTCTTGCTGAGACTCTCGGCAGCGAGTTTGTGCCGAACGATGTTGAGCTTGGCGAAGGCAGCGGCGATGTGGTGATTATTACAGGGCCCAATATGAGCGGCAAAAGCACTTATATCAGACAGACGGCTCTTCTTGTATTGCTGGCTCAGACGGGAAGTTTTATTCCCGCAAAGCAGGCAACAATAGGACTGGTTGACAGGATATTTACGCGCGTTGGTGCTTCCGATGAGCTTGTCAGGGGTCAGTCAACTTTTATGGTGGAAATGACTGAGACTGCAAATATTATTAATAATGCCACCGAAAAATCGCTTGTGATTCTCGACGAGGTCGGCAGGGGCACGAGCACTTATGACGGCTTGTCGCTTGCATGGGCGATAACCGAACATATCGCAAACAAGGTCAAATGCAGGACGCTGTTTGCGACGCATTATCATGAGCTTACGGCGCTTGCCGAGCTTTTGGTCAACGTCAAAAACTGTAATGTTGCTGTTCGTGAGTGGATGGACGAAGTGGTATTTCTGCATAAGATTGTTCCCGGCGGCACGGACAAAAGTTACGGCATACACGTTGCAAAACTTGCTGGCATCCCTAAATCCATTCTCGAACGCAGTAAGGAAATTCTTGCCGAGCTTGAAAACACTTTTCAAAAGGAAGCTTCGGGTGAAAAGCTCACAAAGCAGAGGACAAAGGAACCTGACGGTGCCCCTCTTTTTGACCAGAAGGAAAAAGACGTGCTGGAAAAGCTCAAAGGTCTTGACGTTAATAATCTTACGCCAATCCAGGCCATCAATCTGCTTAATGAAATAAAGGATTTTTTAAAGAAACAATAGTTTTACCCCCTACACCAATTTTCCCGGCCTCTGCATTTGTCCAGAATCTTCAGAAAGAATAAACATCAAACATTCAGAAAGAATCGACACCCTGAAAAAAATTGGTGTGGGGGTTTATTTAGGTTGAATATCCGCTGGAATACCATTAAAATAGTTATGTTTTATAGAAATACTTTTTTGCGAGGCGAAATATGTATTGTCAAAAATGCGGTGCTGATAATCTTGAAAACGCTGCGTTGTGCCAGCAGTGCGGCGGGGTATTTGTTTACAGTAAGCCGACAAGGACGAGCGGCATGGCGATAACTTCGATGATTCTGGGCATAAGCGGTTTTTCGATGTTCGGCGTGTTTGGTATTACCTGGATTATTAGTCTTGTGTTTGGAATAGTTGCACTTAGCCGGGTAGGCAAAGCCGGCGGTCAGTTAAAGGGCAAAGGTTTTGCAATCGCGGGAATTGTGACCTCTGCGGTGGGTCTTGCACTTTTGCTGACGATTATCGGGGTGCTTTTATTTGTCAATTCCGCGACGACATTTTCTTTACACAAAAAGTTTAAAATGCATGACGATTTTATGGCGACCTCGCAGATGTTGCAGAAGCCGAATATTAAAGGTTTGATTTGTATTGAGGATAAATCTACTCCCGGCAGGAATTGCGAGAATGAATTGTTTGTGTTTGATGAATCGGAGAAGCAATTTTCTGCTGTTATAATGAATATGACCTGCGGGCCGAAAGGGCAGGAGCCTGTCAGGTTAAGCTGGCAGTTTGCCGGCAAGGAAAAACAGGCTGATGTATATAATTTTACCATAACATTTCCCGTCGGCGAAAATGCTATGGGTACAAGCAAAAAGAAAATTGTTTATGACGGCACAGAGCAGGTAATCTTCGAGGATGCCCGGCAAAAAATATATATCAGGCCGGAGAAATAAACCCCCACACCAATTTTACGGTGTGGAGGCAAAACTTAAAAAATATGCGAAACTGTTTTGGACAGGTTTCCAAGGTGTTCGATTCAGGGGTAAATTGGTGTGGGGGTAAAAGTTATTTGCCTTTAGTCGATTGTTTTTCCAGTGAAATCACATACATCAGCACAAACACTGCCAGACAGATAATGCAAATCCATTTTATCTGATTATATGAAAGCAGTCCCTGAAGGTAATTTTTCTGTATAGGCCAAAATGGCCTGACATCATAATGATAAATCCCGTCAATAAATACATGCAGCCAGACGCCCAGAATGCCGGAGATAATTATTTTTAAGGCAGTTGTTTGATATGGAATTTTTATCATTTTCATAAGCCGGTTCAGCAGCGGCAGTCCGAGGTAGGCGACAAATCCCCAGGCTGCACCGACGACAGCGCCGATTAGAAACGTATGACTGTATTTGTGATGGGAGCCGCCGAGACCTGTGTGACGGAGCAGCAGCACTTCAATATCCACAACGACGTTTGCCAGCACGAATACCGGCAGGTCTATCCACTTGCGAAAGATATATCCCAGCAATCCTGCTGGTCCAAAATGATAAGGCGTAACCGGCATTTGTATATTTTTTGTTTTAAACCTTTAAAAATTGTTTAAAGAAAATTATACTTTATTTTATTATCTTTTTCCATACTTTTTGGTGTTTTACAATGGAAATACGAATAGCGATAGTTACTGACATTCACGCACCCGGCAGTCAGAATCATCCTGAGCGCCGCGGCGAACTTGCCGAAAATCTTCTCCTTCGTGTTGTCAATCGTTTTAATCGATGGATAAAGCCGGATATTGCGATTATCGGAGGCGATATTGCCGATGCCAATGACAGCGAAACTGCTCGCGATTGGCTTGTGAAAATCCGTCAAATTCTGGATAAGCTTTCCTGCCCTTATGTTGTTGTCCGCGGCAATCACGACCTTTCGGCGGATTATTTTTATAAGGTTTTTGACAAAATTGGCCAGTTTGATGTTAAAGGCCGTCGTTTTGTTGTTTTTGACGACCCTCAAGAGCCGAATTATTGCGCGAGTCGAACACCTGACGAACTGAAGCGGTTCAGGTTTGCACGGGCCGGCCATAGCGGTCCTGTAATCAGCGTCCAGCATGTTCCGCTTTTTCCGCCTGGAATGTCGGATTGTCCTTACAACTATACAAACGCCGAGCAGATAATTGCTGAAATGAAAAAGCACAGAATTTTTCTGTCGATTAGCGGCCATTACCATAAAGGGGTCGGACTTATACAGTCCGAAGGAATAAACTTTGTAACAGCACCGGCGGTTTGTGAATCGCCGTTCAGTTATATGATAATTGACGCAGAGGACGAGAAACTTTCTGTTTCGACAGATTGTTTTCAGATGCCCCCCGAACTCGGTCTTATTGACCGGCACGTTCATACACAGCTGGCATACTGTTCGGAAAATATGGATGTCGCTTCGGTGATGAATCTTTACAAGGATTTAGGCCTGGCCGGTGTGATATTTACCGAACATTCGGGCCAGCTTTATTTTGATAAGGAATCCTATTTTAGCGGCTCTTGCTGTATTAAAGGCCTTGATGACGCCAGGAAAAAAAACAATCGAATGCGGCAGTATTTTGAACTTATGAAGGTAAATAATGTTCCTGCCGAATCAATCGGACTTGAGGTGGATTTTGATTTTCAAAATCGTCCGCTTGTTACCGATACCGACAAGGCTGGTGCTAAATTTTTCATCGGGGCAGTTCACAAACTTGTCGAGCTGCAAAAAAACAATCCTGACTATAAAAAAGCCGCGCAGGAGTTTCTCTGCCGAACTGAAGCGGCGGCAAAAAGCGGTGTGGATGTTTTGGCTCATCCGTTTCGGCTTTTTTATCGCGCAGGCTCCAAACCGCCGATGGATTTGCTTGAAAAGGCGGTCAAACTTCTAAAGGATAATAACGTTGCCGCTGAAATGAATTTTCACAGCCAGCAGGATGAGGCTGAATTTTTTGAAAAGTGTATAAATTCCGGCGTTAAACTCTGCCTTTCCAGCGATAGTCACAATATGTATGAGGTCGGCGAGCTTTGGCCGCACCTTAAATTGCTTGAAAAAATCGGCGTATCAGCCTCTGATTTTCAGCGTGTGCTTTTGTGATTGATTATTTGTTTTCTTTTGCGGATAATCTTTTGCATGAACATGAAGATGAAACTGAGCGGTAGAACTATTGCAAATATGACAGCCTGTCTGGCTGTAACACTTATGGCCCTGGGAGTGGTCTTTGTTTTCAGTTCAAGCGCCAGAATTGATGTTGAATATGACTTTTCCAGGTTCTATACGTATCCTGAATTTCGTCAGGTCGTTTTTTTTCTTGCATCAATCCTGATATTATTCGGACTCGCCCTGATTAATTACAAAATTTTGGCCTTTGGGGGCAGTAACTGGAAAAGCTGGCTTTTGAATCCATCTGTTTGGCTTGTTTTTGTAAGTATCGTTCTTCTAATAATAGTTCTTATCCCCGCCTTTGGCATTGAAATCAACAATGCTCGTCGATGGTTAAGGATACCATTAGGCCCTTTAGCGATAAATTTTCAGCCGTCAGAACTGGCAAAATGGTCGCTGGTTTTGTTTGTCCCCGCCGTTTCCGTAATGCTCGGCGAAAAGATAAAAAAATTCGGAATTTTTGCAACGATGTGCGTTCTTATCGGACTTATTGTCGGTCTTATAGTGATTGAGGATTTTGGCACTGCAGCTTTTGTCGCGTTTGTTAGTTTTGTAATTTTATTTATAGCTGGTGCCCGCTGGTGGCATTTTTTAACACCACTGCCGATTTTGGCGGTTGTTTTTACCCTGGCAATAGTTCATTCTCCTGTGCGGCTTGAAAGAATTAAAACCTTTATAGACCCTGATTCTTCCGCGGCCCAGACTTCGGGCTATCAGGTCAGGCAGTCTCTTATTGCGATATCGACAGGCGGCATACTTGGCAAAGGTCTTGGCGGCGGGATAAGCAAATACGGCCATCTGCCGGAGGATACCACGGATTTTATATTTGCGATAATCGCCGAGGAGCTTGGCTTTGTCGGGGTTTGTCTGGTTATTCTGCTTTTTATGTTGTTTCTCATTTTTGGCATTATCATAATTCACAGGTGTAACGATAACTTCGGCAGATTGCTTGCCTTTGGAATCGTTCTTGCGATAACGTCTCAGGCGGCAATGAATCTTGGCGTGGTTACCCGGCTTTTGCCGACAAAGGGTATCGCACTTCCTTTTATAAGTGCCGGCGGAACTCATCTTTTTCTTACTGCTGCTGCGGTTGGTATTCTTGTGAACATATCCAGAAGTACCGAGGACATATGAGGCACGTTTATTTTGCGGGCGGCGGCACCGGCGGCCATATTTATCCTGCTATTGCGGTAGCACAGGAGCTTTTAAGGATAGAACCGGCCTGCAGGATAACTTTTTTTTGCAGCGACAGACCTATAGATGCCCGAATCCTTGCAGGCACCGAATTTCGTTTTATTCCTTTGCCGGTCAGGAGTTTTTCAAAAAATCCTTATGAAATGTTTCTGTTTTTAAGGTCGCTTTCTTCTGCTAAAAAAATTGTCAGGCAGACAATACTTTCCGACCAGCCTCAGAAAGCGGTTTTATTCAGTGTAGGCGGTTTTGTTTCTGCACCGGCTGTTTTTGCTGCAGGGAGTTTGAAAATTCCTGTAGCGATGCTGAATATAGACGCGGTGCCGGGCAAAGCGAACAGGTTATTGGCCCATTACGCAAAGGACATTTTTGTTCAGTTTGAAAATACCGGCCGCAGGTTTGGCCGCAATCATCGCAAGGTTGTGGTGACAGGTTGTCCGTTACGTTCGGCTTTTTTCAATCCCGATAAAAATGCTGTGATTACGGCACTGAGCTTAAGTCCGAAAAAGAAGGTTTTGCTTGTTACCGGTGCTTCAGGCGGAGCGGCAAATATCAACAGTGTTATTGGCTATCTTCTTGACCGGCTTGAAGGTTTTGCTGCCGACTGGCAGATAGTTCATCTGGCCGGTATCGCTCATTTTGACGCTGTAAGGACATTTTATAAGCAGGCAAAGATAAATCATAAGGTCCTGGACTATTTTGACGATATGCCGAATCTGCTTGCCGCGGCCCAGCTTGTCGTTGGCAGGGCGGGGGCGATGAGTGTTGCGGAGTTTGCCGCCTCGCAGGTTCCAGCGATTTGTCTGCCTTATCCTTATCATTCCGACAGGCATCAGAAACTCAATGCTCAGTATCTTGTACAGGCCGGTTGTGGGGTTATTGTGGATGATTTATGCGATACGGAGAGGACGGCATCGCTTTTATGGCCTGTTCTTTGTGAGCTTATGGGCTCAGATGAAAAACTTGGGCAGATGAGGGCCGGCTGCGGCAGAGTTGCTCGGCCGGACGCAGCGGCGCAAATCGCACAGAAAATATTGAGTTATTGACGGAAACTAATTGTCCTTTTTGTTTGAAATCCTGCTGTCTGAACGTAAAATAATATTAAAGTGTATATAAGAAAATAACCGACCTTAAATTAGAGTATGAATTATTTTAGCCCTATAATCTCAAGGACAAATCTTGTTACGGCACTTTTGGCGTTTCTTTGTTTTTGTGGAACGCTTTTCGCTGAGCCGGACAATACGGATACGAATATAACCGGCCAGTTAAAAATTAATCGATGGGCGCTTCTCAACTCGACCGATGAGCAGATTCGTATTGATACGGCCGTTGAGATGCTCAAGAGTTCTGCGCCTGAAACGAGACGGGTTTTGCTCGAAGCCCTTTCCGCCAAAGACAATATTGCCGCCCAGACTTCTATATGTGCGGCCGTCAGCCGGTTCAGCAGTTTCCCTCAGCTTATTCCGGACAGGGAAGATTTTATTATGCCGCTGATGGATATTCTCAATGTTCAGAATCCTGAAGTTGCAAAGCTTGCCGCCCAGGCATCGCTTGTTTTTACATACAGGCAGGTTAAAAATTACCTTGAGGACACGGCAGAAAATACCACTCTTCCTGTTGCGGCGAGGAAAAATGCGATTTATGCCCTTGCGATTCGGTCGGACAAGGAAGCTCTTTCGGAGTTAATCGGCCTTCTTGATAGTGACAACGGAGAAATTGCTTCTGCCGCCTCCGATGCATTGCAGGAATGGCTGCCGTCAGGCAGCGACAGGCAGTTGTGGCGAAAAGCTCTTAAGGACCTTCAGGGCAAAAGCCGGACCGATATTCTTCGTGAAAGGCTGCTTACTCAGGAACAGAAAGCCCGGCAGCTTTCCGATGAAGTTGCCAAATGGCAGAAAAGATATATTACTTCTCTGGATATCGTTTATCAGGCTACCACTGACGAGAATGCTCGGGCAAAGTTTATCGCTGAAAATCTTGCGTTTGACCACAGTTCGGTAAGACTATGGGCGATTGAAAAAATCAATATGTGGCGAAAAAGCGGCAAGTCTTTACCTCTTGAAGTTTTTCAAAAACCTCTTGTTGCCCTGATTTCTGACTCTGACCCTGCGGTAAGGCTGGCGACGGTGAAACTATTGGGAACGCTGACGAATATAGCCTCTGCTGATGCACTTGCCGCCCAGTTAAAGGTGGAAATAAAACCTGACGTAAAAACTGAGATTCTGATTGCTCTTGCGCATGTCTGTAATTTTGCTCTTTCGCCCGGCGCCGAAGTGAAAATCAATCCCCAGATTCGTATTCAGACTTTGCGGGTTGCTTCGGAGTTTCTTAAAGACTCAAATCCCGTCTCGGCAGCCGAAGTGATTCGCAATCTTCTTTTGCAGAATGGGCTCGAAGTTTCACAGGTGAAACCTTACTTTGAACTTATAGCCGGCTGTTTCAGGAAAGCAGATGTCGAACAGACAAAAGCTCGTCTTCTTGAAGAGATGGCTCGTCTCTGCGGCAGTGACAGTTTTTACAGGGCAGTGGCGGGCGAAGTTTTTGGAGATATTTTCAGGGCTGCTGTCGACGACAGCAACAATCAGATTTCGACGCCTGCGGTAACTGGTCTTATCAGAATTGACCAGGCAGGCGCATTTGAACTTTTTAAGCAGAAGGGTTTTACAAGTCATCCAAGCGCCAGAATTCGCGGCGAACTTATCTCGGCAGCCGGCCAGATAGGCACGCAGGATGACCTCGAATGGCTCGGTTCTATAGTAACGACTGCTGAGTCGCAAGAGCAAAGAACGCAGGCCGCAGAGGCTATGATGAATATCTTTCAGCACTGCAAGGCGGATGTTTTACTTGCCTGGGCGCAAAAATTTAGTCAGCAGTCGAAGGTGAAAAATGACGAGTTTCTTCTGGCAAGGACGCGAACTCTGTTTGAGGCGGCCGAAAAGAAAGCAGAGGCCGAGCAGGATACGAAACTTTTGTTTTCCGTGCGGTACTCAATGGCTCAGCATTATGCTGATGCCGGTCTGTACGACCTGGCGGCAAAATATTATGGTGTGCTTTTGCAGTCAAGCTCTGACCCTAATCAGATATCCCGGCTTACAACCAAACTTCTTGATGTCGATTTGCGCTGGGGCCGGACGGACTCAGTCAAGCAGCTTGTCGCTAATTTTCTGTTGTCTGCAGATATTTCTCCGGATGCAGAAATAACCGGCGTTCTTGATAATTATTTCGCAGCGAATCGAGATTCCCGGCAGGCCGAACAGATATTACTGGCGATTGCTTCGATAAAAGTTTCTGACCAGGACCCTCGTCCGTTATGGTTTAAACATCTCGAAGACTGGAAAGCACTTATAAAAATCACGCCGAGTGCTTCCGTAGAACCGAATATTTCTGCCGGGCCGAACTTGCCGGCGGAGCCAAATGTTTCTGCGATGTAAAGGTTTCCCTGTCTAATGAATCCCGCACCTTCTTTCAGTTCAATCTTCTTTAAACCTTTTTTCAGATACATTGAATATTTAGAAGGTGCGGGATGAATCAGGATTTCACAAAATACAAGCATATTATCTGGGACTGGAACGGTACGCTTTTGGATGATGCCTGGCTGTGTGTTGAAATACTCAACCGGATGCTGGCACGTCGCGGCATGAAGACCACCACGCTTTCTGAATATCAGCAATCTTTTGATTTTCCCGTAATCAATTATTATATGAAGCTCGGGTTTGATTTTGAAAAAGAGTCTTTTGATGGCATCGCGCAGGAGTATATCAGTGCTTACAAATTAGAGTGCCGCAGATGTCGTCTTCGGGAAGGGGTTGTTGATATTATAAAACAATTCAGAAAAAAAGGAATTTTGCAGTCGGTTCTTTCTGCTTCACAGCGGTCTTCTCTTGTTGAGATGCTTGAATTTTTTAATTTGAAAGATTTTTTTGAAAAGGTTGAAGGCCTTGATGACTATTATGCGCACAGCAAAGCTGATGCCGGCAGAAAACTTTTGAAAAACCTTGCTGTCGGCCGGAAACAGGTTCTTCTTATAGGCGATACGACGCATGATTATGAAGTTGCATGTATGTTAGGTGCGGACAGCCTTCTTTTGCCTGCCGGCCATCAGTCTAAAGAAAGGCTTTTGGCCACAGGCGCAAAAGTCTGCGACGGATTCAATGAAGCCTTTAAAGGGTTATTTTAGTGCAGATAGGGGTTATGCAGTTTTTCCTGTTTGATTGTTGTTTCTTCGCCGTGCCCGGGCAGGATGGTTGTGTCATCCGGCAGAACAAGCAGTTTGCTTTTGATATTGTTAACAAGCTGTTCAAGGCACTTCTGCACGTCATATCCTGAAAAGTCAATCCTGCCGATAGAGCCTGCAAAAAGCGTATCTCCGCTGAAAAGGATTTTTTCGTCGCTTTTGTAAAGACAAATGCTTCCGGGCGTGTGCCCGGGCGTGTGGATGAGACGAAAGCTGAGGTTTGCAAATTCAATTTGTTCTTCTTTGTCGAAGAGAACATCTGCCGGTGCAGTTATAATTTTCACGCCTGCCGAGGATGAAAGATTGCTCGCAGCGTCGCCGAGCATATGCAGGTCTGCCTTATGAATACATATTTTTATTTTGTCAAAGTTTTTTCGCAGCAAAGTTGCGCCTGCGATATGGTCGGCATGGCCGTGGGTAAGTATTAATGCATGGGGATTGAGGTTTTTTTTCTTTAAAAAAGCTATCAATGGTTTGGCGGTTAAACCCGTATCGATTATGATGCAGTCTTCCGTTTCCTCGTCTCTGCGAACTATATAGGAATTATTTTCATAACTGCCCAAAACCAGTCTGTCAATCTGCATTTCAAAACTCCGTTTTTAAAGAGTGAAACTATAGCAGGATATAAAATTTTGTCAAATCCTTCATTTTTATAAGACCTGGAATAATTAGTGTTTTAGTCCGGTAATTTTTCCCTAAAACCTCAAAATGGGGCTTTAGTAATGATGTTTTTTTGCCGAATTTATTTTTGGAAGTGTAGGCGCACAGTGCGCCTGCCTGTAAGTGTCTGTCGGTTTAGGGATAGAATGATGGCCGATAATACTCGTGAGTATCTTGCACGTGACCTTTTTAGAAGGTATGAGGGCAATCCAATACTCGAAGCAAAGGACTGGCCATATCCTGTTAATTCTGTTTTTAATCCTGCTGCGATAAAACTTCCCGATGGGACGCTGTTGCTCGCACGAGTAGAGGATTTGCGCGGATTTTCTCATTTGACTTTGTGCAAGAGCAAAAATGGTCTTACGAACTGGCAGATAGACGAGAAGCCTACGATGGAGGCTGACCACGACTCGCATGAGGAGCGTTGGGGCCTGGAGGACCCGCGGATTGTCTGGCTTGAGGAGCAGGGACAGTTTGCGATTACTTACGTATCGTTTAGTGAAGGTGGTCCGCTGGTTTCGCTTGCGATAACCAAAAACTTTCACACGTTTGCCAGAATGGGCGCTATGCTGCCTCCGGAGGACAAGGACGCTTGTCTCCTGCCGCGGCGGTTTAACGGCAGATTTGCTCTTATTCATCGTCCGATAGTTCGGGGCGAAGCTCACATCTGGATTAGTTTATCGCCTGATTTGAAGCATTGGGGCGACCACAGAGTGTTGATGCAGACCCGCAGCGGTTTCTGGGATGGTCAGCGGATAGGTCTTGCCTGTCAGCCGATAGAGATTCCTGAAGGCTGGCTGATTTTCTATCATGGCGTAAGGGTTACTGCTGCCGGCCAGATTTACCGGATTGGTATGGCATTACTTGACGTTGAGCAGCCGTGGAAGGTTCTTCGCAGAGGTGAGGAATGGGTCCTTGGTCCGCGGGCGGATTATGAAAGGATTGGTGACGTCAGCGACGTTGTTTTTGTTACAGGTGCTACGGTAAACAAGGAAAGCAACATGCTGTATCTTTACTATGGTGCCGCCGACGACAAGATAGCGGTCGCTATGGCCAATATGGATGCGGTACGTGAATATATGATGATGTGCCCCGAATCGGAAGATTGATGCCCCTATTTTTGCGTCTGTACAAAATCAGCAGGTATTGCAATATCAAAGACATCTTTTTTAACCGCTGCCGAAGTATCTATTTGAAATAATTTTATCGTTATTTTTTCATCTTCACAGGTCAATGCGGAAAAATCAAAGGGAAGAAAATTTTTGGAATCTATTTTTATCTCGACCTGTTTGTATATTTTAAAAAATCCGCTGATTTCTTTCGGTACCAGAAGAAAAGTATTAAAATTCTGCTTGTCTGTTTTTTGCTGAAGTTTTATATCAAACTGCTGTGCCAGTTCGTCAGGTTTGGCAAATCCGATAATTGGAAAATAACTCTGTACAAGTTCAAAAGGCTCGATAGGTTTGTCTTTTACAAGCTGTTCTGACGTTGCCGATTTAGCCTGGTAGTCGATTTTCGTCATTTTTCTTCCGTCGAAGATGTAATCTTCTCTGTAGTTCTGTTCAGCGGCCTGGTCCTGTTTAATTGTCAGGAAATTTATCCTTAGTGCAGAACTATTTGTATCTTTGATATAAAAAACCTTGCCGGTTCTGACTGTTTGTGTCTCAAATAAAGGCTGGGCGTGCGTGTATTCGATTTTAGCGGTTAAATTCTTCAGATTACCTGCAGTTTGATTTAGTTTTCCAATAATATTGCTGATTTGCGCATTGCTGTCATCAGGTTCACCTGCAGGACAGTTCTGTTGAAAGAACAGCAAAACACAGCCGAGTATTAAAATTTTGATTTTATTTTTCATTTGAGTTAATTATATCAATGATTTGCGGCAGGCTGTCAATCATATAATCTGCAAATGCTGCGAATTGTTCTGCATTTTTTCCGGTTTTGATTAAAACTGCCGTCGCGCCCGCGGCCTTTGCACTTTGCAGGTCGAACAAATAATCTCCCACGACTAATGTTTGTTGCGGCTTGACTTTGAAAAATTTGCACAGCCTCTTGACTCCGAAAGGGTCCGGCTTTACAGGCCCATCGTTGCGGTCAACTACGGCATCGAATTCGATATTGTGTTTTTTGGCTACCGCTGATGCGTTTAAACGGGTATTTCTCGTTATAATTCCGATATGTATTTTCATCTGCCGAAGCTGTTTAAGTGTTTCCGGAGCTCCGGCATTCAGCACTGAATGTTCGATTGCCGCCTGTTCGTGTTTATACAGGATTTCTTCGGCTTTTTCCCTATCGGCAGCGGACATTTTCTCCATTGTCTCAAGCAGCGGCCCGGCATCCGGGATGAGTCCGATTTCAGCCCGAATCTTGTCAAAATCCAGATACGGTTCTGTTATTGTGCCGTCTAAGTCGAATATTACCGCTTTGATTTTCATTAAACTAACAACTAATTTAAGCCACCGAGAACACAGAGTTTTCCTTACTTCCCTACTTCCTTATGGATACTATAAATTATCATATTTTTCCTTGACTGTCAGCAGGAAATATCCTATAATGAAGCGGTTATCAACGAAGAAAGAAGAAAATGAAGAAGATAAAAGTTTTGGCAATTATTGTGTGTGTGATGGCTTTAGCTAATTTTGCTTCGGCTGACACATTTGGTACAGGAAGCAATCAGTTCACTATCGACTTCGTGCCGATTTCTGGCAGCACAAACCCCACCAGCGGGTATGGCATTGTCAACAACGACTACCGTATGGGCACCTACGAGATTACCAACGGCCAATGGAACAAGTTCACAGCTTCTCTTGGTATGCCGGTAACGGGTAATCCGGCCAATGCGTATGATAGAAATGCCTATTACATAGGTTTGAATGTGCCGACCAATGGCGTAAGCTGGTATGAAGCAGCACAGTTTGTCAACTGGTTAAACACCAGTACAAGCCCAAGCCATCAGGCAGCCTATAAGTTTACGGGCACGCAAGGCACAAGTGATTATACGCTGGCAACTTGGTCTGCTTCGGAAGCAGCCGGTGGAACGAATCTCTATCGCCATAAAGATGCGTTCTATTTCCTGCCGACGGAAGATGAGTGGGTAAAAGCAGCTTATTGGAATGGCACAACGCTTCAGACTTATTCCAATGCATCGAGTGCGGACCTTATTCCTGGCTTACCGGGCTATCCGGACAAACCGGACTCGACAAAATGGAATTATGCGCCTTCCGCCGGCAGCGAACCCTGGGATGTCGGTAGCGGAGTCGAAGAACTCAACGGCACATTTGATATGATGGGCAACGTCTGGGAATGGATGGAAAATCCGTACAATGACTCAAGTTACGGAACAACTTCCAATCGCGGATGGCGAGGCGGCGAGTTCACTAGTGGCAGCCTTTTCATCTCATCCTCTTATCGAACTGCCAATGAGGAGCCAGAATGCGAAAACGATTTCCAATTTGGTGGCTTCCGTGTTGCCTCCGTCCCAGAGCCGGCGACGATTTTACTGCTCGGCATAGGCGGATTAGTTTTGAGAAGGAAACACTCGTGAAGTTATAGGCAAAACATACATTCATAGTAGGGCTGTTATAGTAAGCCCAAAAATAATTAAACCAAAAATCCGTGTTCATTTGTGTTAATTCGTGGTTAATTTTTTGTGTCGGAACTTGTCCGCCGTAGCTTTAGCGAAGGCGGATGCCTTTGTGGCTATCGGGTTTTGCCGCGGAGCAGTTCGATAAAAGCCTTTAGATTATCGTTCATCACACGGTTCTTTCTTATTATTATGCCGGTCGGCCTTTTGAATTTCTCATTTGAGAAGGGTATTGCCTTTAAAGTTCCATTTGCAGCTTCATTTTGTATTGTTGTCTGCGGCATTATGCTTACTCCTGCGTTGATTTCCACGACCCGTTTTATTGTTTCGACGTTGTCGAATTCCATCACGGGCTTTACGACTACGTTATAACGCAGCAGAAGCTGGTCTATCCAGTTTCGTGTCGGCAGGTTTCGTGCAAAAGCTATAAACTGCTGATACTGCATCATACAGATATCAATAGAGCTTTTCTTTGCAAACTGGTGTTGAGGACTGCACACAAAAACCAGCGGTTCGGCAACAAAATCAAAGACCTGAATATCCGCACTTGTTCTCGGCACTGCGACAAGTCCCACATCAATTTTACCCAGCAGCAGCCGCTTGTATATTTCGTCGGCGTTTAGATATTCGACGTCGAGATGAACGTCGGGATAAAGAGCCATGAATTTTTTTATATATTCCTGCAGGCTGTGCATGCCGATGCTGTAGATAGCGGCGATGCTGATTTTGCTTTTCGCCGAATTTTTCAGGTAGTTAAGACTGCTCTGGAAATTCTCGAATCTCGTTATTATGTCTTTGCAGGTGTTGTAAAACAGTTCTCCTGCGCTGGTTAAGCCGAACGATTTTTTGTGGCGGTCGATTAATGATGTATTGAAAGCTTTTTCGAGTTGACCAAGCTGCTGGGAGACCGCCGACTGACTTATCATGTTTTTCTCCGCTGCGCGGGAAAAACTTTTCATCTCGGCAATATCGCAGAAAATTTGTAACGTTTCAATCTGCATATTATTTGCAGTAACAGATAAATTTCTGTTCTATGGCATTTACATAAAGGTTGAGCGTTCGGCCGGGGCATACTTTTTCGGGGTTGATGACTTTCAGTACGCTCGTCCATTGTTGTGCGATGGGGAATATTTCAGCCAGCGAATTTGGAGAATTTTCAAAAAAAGTGGTTTTGATTTTGTTATTTTGTCTGTGCGGCAGCAGCCCCAGATACAGCGTATCGCTTTCGATGAGGTCGTTGAAGAAGTGAGTGCCGAGCGAAACGTCCGCCGACATTTCCCTGTTCAGCAGCGCTATTTCGACCAGTATGCTTATGGTGTTTATTTCCGGATAAGACACCGGCACGCCCAGTGATGGGGTGCTTGTTCCCCATCTTCCGGGCCCGAGCAGCATAATTATTTTTCCTTTTTCTGTTTCGATATGGCTCAGTTTTCCGATGAGTCTTGCAAGCTCGTATCTGTCCGAGATTTTTAATTTCAGGTACTCATCCGGCACAACATAAATAATCTGGTCGAGTGTTTCCTGTCTGCTCTGCCCGATAACCGGGCCCCAGGCCTCAATCATAAGGTCTTGAGGTTTTATCGTTGTTGAGGGGTCTGCGGTTGCTCCGCCGCCCCCCATTTCCAGCGGCCTGCATTGCAGAATATTTATTTTATATTCTGTCTCACCCAGGAAATTAACTGTAAATTCGACGTCAACCGCCACTCCATAAACATCCTCGATAATCCTCAGCATTTCTCTCATGTCTTTTGCAAAGTCGGTCTTTGTCAGTAGTTTTTCGAATGTTATGGCCCAGCTGAAGATTTCTTTTTGGCCGAGTTGTGCGGCGCGTTTCTCCATTTCTCTATCTCGCGATGCGAAAAGGTCCAGCAGCAGATTGCCGTTGCCGTTTGCGGAAACAACCTCCGCAAATGGTTTTGAAACAAATTCTCTTGCTTCGAGGTCTATGCAATCTACCTTTTGCTGGGTGTATTTTCTTGCCTGGTCGATATTTGTTTCGGGTCTCCTGGCCGGTGCGTTTAATGCGACGATTCTTGCGTAATCATCGTCGTTTCGTTCGACGGCTCTTGTGCCCAGTCCGAAGACAAGTCTTATCATTCCTGCTTTCGGGTCGATGTCCTCGCTCCATCCGTATGGATTAAACGAAAGAGCCACACCCGCAGCCTGCGGGAAGAAATATCTTCCGTGCGGAGCGCCCGAGACCCTCTGGACGAGCAGTCCCATAGGTTCGTCTTTTTCCAGCAGTCCCCATTTGGCACGGTACATCAGTGCGTCTTCGCTCATGCTGCTTGCGTATATTTTTCTGACAGCGTCGGTAAATTCTATAAGCCTTTGCTGCCTCGTTCCCTGGTTTGTGCAGAAAAAGCTCTCATATTTGCCTGCGAAGGCATTTCCGTAATTGTCTTCGAGCAGCGAGCTTGAGCGGACGATGATGGGGCTTTGGCCGAAGTAGTCGAGTATGTCGCTGAACTGTTTTATGATATATTCCGGGAATTCCCCCTGTAGGATTCTCTGTCTGCCCTCTGCTGCGCCGTCGAGGAAATTTTTACTTGTTCTCTGTTTTTGTCTTATCCACCAGATTTTGTTTCTTACCAGATAAGTGTAAAAAACGTCTGAGCCGATGAAAAATGAATCATGCGGCTCGAGAAGCTGTTTAAATCTCTCGTTTGTTTTTTCCAGTATTGCTCTTGCCAGAAGCATCCCGACGCTTTTTCCGCCTATAAGCCCTGTGCCTATCATCCTTTTTCTTATCCGCATAATGTCGGCCAGGTTGAGATATTTTCTGGCCAGCTTCAGGATTCTCTCGTCCCTCGATATGACCATTCTTACGAGCTGTTGAAATTTTTTGTCGATGGTCTCATCTGTGCAAAGCTTATTGTCGTAATCTTTTAAAAGCTGTTCTGCCTCATGGAAAGTCCTTGCCCAGATTCCCAGCCTTTCATTGGCAACGTCCAGTTCCAGTCCGCCGACGTTTGAGAGGATTTCGGTTATTGTTCCGCTGTCTCGCACCGGCAGAAAATCGTCGCCTTTCCATAGGTGTATCATGTTCATAGTGGTCGAATATCTGCCGTCGACTTTCAGGGGGTGGATGTAGATATTCCCCTTGTATTTATAAACGTTGGAAATAATTTGTGCGGTTTCGAGTATCGGTCTTGCGGCGTGGTAAGAGTGGTAATTTCGCAAAAGTGCGAATGTAGTTACGGTCTGGGCATAGTAAAGGTATGGGCAGACCTGCGTAAAGAAGTTGCCCAGCATTCTATCGTTGCACCACGCTGTCGCAAGTTCACTCAGGCAGTCGAACAGATAATAGTGTCCCTTTCCGAACTGATTTATTACGCTGTGAACTTTTGTGGTGAAGGTTTCAAAACCCTGCTGAGGGTCAAGCTCAATCACGTTTGCGCCTGCTTCAGCGGTAACGAGTGGTTTATGTTTTGCGAATCGGAAATATACGAGTTCCCACCCGCTGCCGATGGCGTTTTTACAGTAAGGCTCAACGAAAGGCCAGATGTCATCGACAGAATCCACCTGCCAGACGATATTATCTCCCGGCAGAACCTGTTTGATTACCTTGTCGAACCCCGGCAAACCCGTGCTCAATTTTTCGTTCGGTTTCATTTTTGCCTCTATTTTTTCAAGTATTTTATCCTAATATTGCCATAATTATAAGTAAAACTTATTAAACCTATTAAGATTTAAAATTTGCTTTATGAGTTTTCATGGCTAAAATCAGTATAATTATGGCTTATTAGGCATCGTTTATTTGATGCTTATTATTAATAAATTTTATAGTTTTAGCAATTAAAAAATCATTTTTTTTATGGAGGTCTAAAAATGTCTTCAAAGCAGGTTATTGAAAGTGTTTATGAGCTTGTTCTCAAGCGAAATCCCGGTGAAAATGAGTTTCATCAGGCTGTAAAGGAAGTATTGGACAGTTTACCTCCGGTACTCGACGAAAATCCTCAGTATGTTGATGCTCGCATTCTCGAGAGGCTTGTTGAGCCGGAGCGGGTACTAATGTTCAGAGTTCCCTGGATTGATGATAATGGCAAGGTCCAGGTCAACAGAGGTTTCCGTGTTCAGTTCAACAGTGCCATCGGCCCTTATAAGGGCGGCATCCGTTTCCACCCAAGCGTCTATCTTGGCATTATCAAGTTTTTGGGTTTTGAGCAAATTTTAAAGAATTCACTTACCGGCCTTATGATGGGCGGCGGCAAAGGCGGCAGTGATTTCGACCCCAAGGGCAAGAGCGACAACGAAGTTATGCATTTCTGCCAGAGCTTTATGACCGAGCTTTGCAAGCATATTGGTCCTGATACCGATGTGCCGGCAGGCGATATCGGCGTTGGCGGCCGTGAGATTGGTTTTATGTTCGGCCAGTACAAGCGAATTCGCAATGAATTTACCGGCGTGCTTACCGGCAAAGGGCTTAACTGGGGCGGCAGTCTCGTTCGCACTGAAGCAACAGGTTACGGCCTTACTTATCTCGTTGACGAACTGCTCAAGGAAAAAGGCCAGAGTTTCGAAGGCAAGGCTGTTACCGTCAGCGGTTCCGGCAACGTCGCAATTTACGCAGTTGAGAAGGTTCAGCAGCTTGGCGGCAAAGTCGTTGCGATGAGCGACTCAAACGGCTTTATTTACGACCCGCAGGGCATAAAGCTCGACACCGTAAAGCAGCTTAAGGAAGTCGAAAGAAAGAGAATCAAGGAATACGCCGCAATCCACAAAAGCGCAAAATACACCGACGGCTGCGGCGGCATCTGGAACGTAAAGTGCGATATTGCTCTGCCCAGCGCAACTCAGAATGAGCTTGACGCTGCCGGCGCAAAGGTCCTGATTAAGAACGGCTGCAAGGTTGTAGCCGAGGGCGCAAATATGCCGACCACTCCCGAAGCAGCAGACCTGCTGATTGAAGGCAAGGTCGCATTCCTGCCCGGCAAAGCTGCCAACGCAGGCGGTGTTGCCGTTTCAGGTCTTGAAATGGCCCAGAACAGCCAGCGTTATGCATGGACGTTCGAACGTGCCGATGCGGAACTGAAGAATATTATGACGACAATCTATAAGAACATCAACGAGGCAGCCGAAAAGTACGGCTCAGCCGGCAATTACATCATCGGTGCAAACATCGCTGGCTTTATCAAGGTCGCCGATGCGATGCTCGCCCAGGGCGTTGTCTAACAATTGAAGAGCGTTAACTTTAGAAGGGCGTTTACCTTACGGCAGACGCCCTTTTTTATTGCTCATTGAACGGATTTTTATTAGAATCCTGCTTATGGCAGAAAAAGAGAGGAATCTAAAAAAGGTTTTTGACCAGCACGTTCAGCTGGAGGAATTTTTTACCGGCTTTTCGGTGAAACCGGGCAAACCGGCTCAATCCCAAAATGACGATACCCAGCAGCAGCTTGACCAGATAGCTAAAGAGGTTGAGACTTGCCGCAAATGCGACCTTGGCAGTCTTCGCACACACTCAGTCCCCGGCGAAGGTAATCCGCACGCGGCAATAGTCTTTGTCGGCGAAGGCCCCGGGGCGGATGAAGATGCGCAGGGCCGACCTTTTGTCGGCAGGGCAGGCCAGCTTTTAGACAGAATCATCGCCGCTATGGGACTAAAAAGAAGCGATGTTTATATTTGTAATATTATAAAGTGCAGACCGCCCGAAAACCGCGACCCTCGTCCTGAAGAAATTATTAGCTGCCTGCCGTATCTCAAGAAGCAGCTTGAACTTATAAAGCCAAAGATTATCGTAGCCCTCGGCGCGCACGCGGCAAAGACCCTTTTGGAGACAAATAAGCCCATAGGGCAGATGAGAGGGAAATTCCTGGATTATTATTTCGATGATTTTTCGCCGCCAATAAAACTTATGCCGACGTTCCATCCTGCTTATCTTCTGCGCAATTATTCGCACGAAAATCGCCAATATGTCTGGGAGGATATGAAAAAAGTCCTTCTCGAACTCGGCCTCGAAGTGCCGAAAGATAGAGGTTAACGACAGAACCTGCGAAAATGGCAATACAGTTTATATTAGGAAGGAGCGGGACGGGAAAGACGATGCTTTGCATAAAGCAGATAATAGATTGTCTGCTTAATGGGGGCGAAAACAACCTTGTCTTACTTGTCCCTGAACAGGCCACATATCAGGCCGAAAGGGCGATACTATCGGTTCGACTTGGCTCACCGCAGGCTGATAATCGAATCAAAGGCTACAGCCGATTGCATATATTGTCTTTTCAGCGGCTCTGCTATCTGATTTTCGGCAAGAATCTGGCCGCAAGGCCTCTTACGCAGCAGGCGCGGGATATGATTGTTCATCGCCTGCTTTGCGAAACGGGCGGGAAATTATCGGTTTTTTCTTCCACGGCAGCCGCAGGCGGCACTGCTGTCGGAATCGCGAGTGTTTTGGCGGAACTTCAGCAGCACAGCAAATCACCCGATGATGTTGATAAACTTATTAGGCAGCTTAAAAGTTCAGGCGTTTCGGAATTAACGTGCTCGAAACTTTCCGATATCAAACTTATTTATGATAAGTATCTTGCTTTTGTAGAAGGTAATTTTTTCAATAGCGACAATCAGTTAAATCTCGCAAGAGATGCCGTTGCCCATACGCCTTTTCTGGAGGATTGCCAATTATGGGTCGATGGTTTTGCAGGCTTTACGACTTCGGAAATGCTTTTACTAACGGAGCTTTTGAAAATGGCTTCCTCGTCGAAAATCGCACTTTGTCTTGACCCGGCTGCGATAAATAATGATTTTGCCGGCATTTTTGAGCCTACGGAAAAAACTTATGCCGACCTTCTTTCTTTAATTAAGTCTCTTAAACTGCCTGTTGAAAAACCTGTTATTCTGATACAACCTGCGCGTTTCAAAGATTCAAAGGCATTGATTCATCTTGAAAAGAACATTTTCACTTTTGATAATATTCCACCTGTTTCCTGCAGCGGCAATATAAAAATTACAGCCTGTGCGAAGACAAGGCTTGAGGTTGATTTCATTGCCCGTCAGATTTGTTCTCTTGTCAGGGACAAAAATTTCCGCTGGCGTGATATAGCCGTTATCGCTTCGGACATTGATGAATATCGTCATTATATACAAGCCGTATTTAGCGATTTTGGAATACCTTTCTTTATTGACCGCCGGCGGGATTTGCAGCAGTATCCCGCAGTGGAGCTGATAATAAGCGCACTGAAGATTGCTGCGGACAGGTTTACTACGAATGATGTAATAAATTATCTAAAGAGCGACCTTGTGCCTGTAAGCAGGGCAGAGGTTGACCTGCTTGAAAATTACAGTCTCGCTTTTGGCATTGAGGCGGAAGATTGGCCTGGGACTGAAGAATGGGATTTTGCGCCGGCTGACGATACCGATTTTAATAACGGGAAAATCGAAAAAATACGCAGCAGGGCGATGAAACATCTTTTGCAGTTCAGAACTTTGCTGCAAAGCAGTCCTGTTTTAACTGCTGAACGGTTTTGCAGCGAACTTTTCAATTTTCTTGATAGTCTCAATGTAAGGCAGCAGCTTACGGACTGGACAAAAGCCGCCTTAGATGCGGGCAGGCTTGATGAATCGCAGCTGCATCAGCAATTTTTCGCCCAGTTTACGCAGTTGATGGACGATTTTGCTTATATTTTCAAAAAGAGTTCACTTTCAGCGAAGCAATATGCCTCGATAATCAGCTCCGCATTTTCCGGTATGACGGTAGCGTTGATTCCGCCCGCCCTTGACCAGGTCCTTGTCGGCTCGATTGAGAGAAGCCGGCATCCTGATTTGAAGGCGGTTTTTTTAATCGGCGCTACTCAGCAGCAGTTTCCCATACCGGTGCATTATGACAACATTTTCACAGACAGCGACCGCAAAATTGCCTCTGATGCGGGTTTTGAGCTGGCTCGAACCGGTTCGGCGCAGCTTATTGAGCGCAGGTATCTCGCTTATATCGCTTTTACCCGTCCAAGCCGTTTTCTGTATATCACATATCCTCTGTCGGACGAAAAAGGCTCCGAGGTCCAGCCGAGTTTTCTTGTCAATCAGTTAAAATCACTGTTTACCGACCTGCAGGAGGAAAAATATTTCGGAAGCTGCGATTGTCTTGCAGATATTTTAAACAAATCTGACTTGACCGGCCTTTTTGCCTGGCGGCTTGGCAGGGACAATTTATCGCCTGACAGTTCTTTGGATGCGAAATGTAAATGGCTGCTCGATGCCGCTCTAAAGGATTATAACCTGGCCCAAATCAAGTCAGCGATTGATTATAAAAATATCGCCCGGCTCGATAATTTGCCTGCTCAGGATATTATTTCCACAAGCGCAACGAAATTGAGGTCGTTTGCGAGCTGTCCTTATCAGCATTTTGCCGGACATATCTTGAAGCTTAAGGAAAGGCGGATTTTCGAATTAAAACCGTTTGATATCGGCCTTTTCTTTCACAGGGTTTTTGAATTGCTGTTTAATAGTCTCAAAAGCAGAAAGCTTGCTCTTTCGGCGGTGCCGCCCGATTTGCTCCGGCAGCTCGTTGATGATTCCGTTAAAAAACTTCTCATTGAGAATTTATTTTTAAAAAGTTTCGTGCAGAAGGCCAGGCACAATAGTTTTATTATTCTTTCAGCGACAGAAATTGTCAAAGACGCGGCAGGCGAGCTTGCACAGATTATTTCTGCCGGCAGTTTCACACAGATTGCGGCAGAAATCAGATTTGGCGACGAATCTGCTCTGCCGGCCGTTGAGATTGAATTAAACAACGGCAAAAAACTTTGTATAGAAGGGGTAATCGACAGGCTTGACGCAGTTTCCAAAGACGGCAAAACCTGCGCCTTAATCTGGGATTACAAGACATCCGGCCCGCCAATTGATTATTCATTGTTTGCGGCAGGCCTTGATTTGCAGCTGCCGATATATCTTCTTGCGGTGCGAAACCAAACTGTCGGAGGATATAAAAATCTTGTTCCCTTGGGCGCTTTTTATTTTCGCATCCAGACATTTTCCAAATCAGCGTATTTAAGCGAAATTGCAAAAGCGGCGCAGAAAATTAAAAGAAAACCGAAAGGTTTCTTTAACGGCGAATTTTTCAAACTTATTGACGGCACAACCGAGGCGGGCTACAGCCCGTTTTACAGTTTCAGGATAACACAGAAAGAAAAACAGTTCGGCATCTATGAAACAAGTTCGCTTTTGACCGGCGAACATTTTTCGATGCTGCTGTCCTTTACTGAAGATAAGCTCAGAGACCTCGGCGGCCGAATATTTTCCGGCACAATCGATGTAAATCCTTACAGGTACGGCAAAAAAATTGCCTGTACATATTGTTCTTACAAATCACTTTGCCGGTTTGACTGGCAGATAAACGATTATGCGGATGTGAAAAAGATTTCTAAAACCGGATTTTTTGAATTGATTGAATGAACTGGACTAAGGGTCAAAAACGGGCAATCGAATCGCAAAGCGGCGATATTACCGTTACCGCCTCAGCGGGCACGGGCAAGACGACCGTGCTTTCGCAGCGGGCGGTCAGGATACTCGGCTCGCCTGATTTATGTCCTGAGATTGGCGATATTCTCGTTTTGACCTTTACTGATGCAGCCGCAGGCGAAATGAATATGCGTATAGCTTGGCACCTGCGCGACGCCGCGAAACAAACGAAAGATGCTCATCTTCGCAAACAGCTTCTTATGCTCGATAGTGCCGACATAAGAACAATCCATTCTTTCTGCAAACGTGTTATTGTTCAGCATTTTCACCGCCTCGGTCTTGACCCCGCTGTAAGGGTAATGGATGCCGACGAAAGCAAACTTATAAAGGCGGAAGTTCTCCGGCAGGTAATCGAAGAGGCCTGGCAGGATTCTTCCGTTGCGCAGGGCCTGCAGCAGCTTCTGCAGGGCAGGATTGTAACAACAAGCGAACGCAATTTCTTAAATTGCATTATTGAAATAAGCAATTTTCTCGACACCGTTGTATCCCGCCGAAGCTGGTTCGACAGGGCAGTTGTTCTGAATGATGCGATAATTTCCGCTTCGTCCCAGGCCGTTAAGAACCAGAAACAGGTTATTCTCGATAAGCTCAAAGCCTTCAAAGAGCAGTTCTTATGGTCGTTAAAGCTGGATGAAAAAGTAACCAGCGGCCATTGGAAAGAGCAGATTGAAAAAGAATGTCTATCGACAATAACGCTCGCGATAGATTTTCTTCAAAAGGACGATTTTAAATCTTTTGCCGAACTGTTAGATAGTTTCGATGGTTTTAGATGGATTGATAAGCCGCAAGGTCTTGATAGTCAGATTAGGGAGCTTGTTTTATCTCCTGCGATAAAGGCGATAAAAAGTTTTAAGGAGCTTGGCGAACTTGCGATACTCAATCCTGATTATACTCGTCTTGTCGCAGGTGCCTGTTCTGTTCAGGCAAAGGTTCTCATTGAGCTTGTCAAAAGATTCGACCTCGCTTATCAGGCCGAAAAAAAGCAGCTAAGCTGCGTGGATTTTGCGGACCTTGAGCAGTATATGTTGAAGCTGCTGTCTGAAAATGGTGATGTTGACAGCGACAAACCGTCTGATATCGCTCTTGGGCTGCAGAAAAAGTACAAATATATTTTCGTTGATGAGTATCAGGACATCAATCCTGTCCAGCAGAGGATAATCGACCTTCTGGCAGGTTTCGCGAAGGTCTTTGTTGTCGGCGATGTAAAGCAGAGTATCTATGCCTGGCGCGGCGCCGATTGCGGTCTGTTTGTCGAGCGTCTCGGCAAGGCTGAGATTGACAAATCAAAATCCCGTGTCGATTTGAATGAAAATTTTCGCTCCAGGCCGGGCATCCTGAATTTTGTAAACGAGGTTTTTTCCCGCATTATGACCGCCTCAATCGCCGCGGTAGATTATGACGAAAATGCGGCATTAAAGCCCTTTGATGCTTCAAAAGGCAATGCCCCCGATAAGCCCGATGTGGAATTGATTATTGTTGACGAAGACCCTGCTGAAGAACAGCAGGATGATGATGAAAATGAACAGACAGGTTTGGTTTCTTCAGATGCGATAAATCGCAGGGCTCTTGCGGTCGCCCAGCGGATAAAACAGCTTGTGGAAGCAGAAAAATTTGAAGTTTATGACAAAACAGCGGATAGTTTCAGACCCTGCCGCTACAGCGATATTGTAATATTGACGCGTGCCTTTGAGCAGCGTGCGAATAATTATGTCCAGATACTCCGCTGTGCGAACATACCGGTTGTCAGCGACAGTTCTGTCGGCTATTTTGCGACTACCGAAATTAACGATATGCTTTCGTTGTTGCAGGTTTTGGACAATCCCCGCCAGGACATTCCGCTTGCTTCTGTTTTGCGAAGCCCGTTTTTCGCCATTAGCGACACCGAACTTGCGACTGTAAAATCTTATCAGAAGGATGACGCTGATTTTTATTCATTACTTGAATCAATCGCAGCGAAATCTGATGATAAAAAGCTGCAAAAAACAATTTCTGATATTTTGCAGCGTCTTGATAATTGGCGGACCCTTGCCCGCCGCGGTTCGCTGGCCGATTTAATCTGGCAGATTTATTCTAAGACTGATTATTTGTCTTTTGTCTCGACTTTGCCCGGCGGCTCGCAGAGAAGGGCGAATTTGTTAAAACTTCATCAGCGTGCGATACAGTTTGAAAATTTCGCTTCAAGCCTTAATGTAATTTCTTTATCTCGGTTTGTTAATTTTCTGCAGAAACTTCTCGAATCAGGCGGCGACTGGGCTCCTGCCGAGCCGGATAGTTCCGCGGCAAATGCCGTAAGAGTGATGAGCGTTCATAAAAGCAAAGGTCTGGAATTTCCGATTGTAATTCTTGCGGAGACCAGCAGGCAGTTCCGGGCCGGTATGGATGCAGGCGACTGTATTGCTGATGGTTACGCAGGGGTCGGCCTTAAGGTAATAGACAAAGACAGCGGCACAAAACTTTCTTCGCTTACCTGGCAGCTAATCAGCCAGAGACAAAAAAATCGCAATCTGTCCGAGGAGATGAGAATTTTATATGTTGCGATGACGCGTGCCCGCGACAGGCTGATTCTTGCCGGCGCCGCCGAATCAAGGAATTGTGTCCGTCTGCTCTCCAATGCGGCCCTTTGTGATTCTGAAAAATTGCCTTCCTGGCTTATAGAAGACGCCAAAAGCGAGCTTGACTGGATATTGTTGTCTCTCGGCCGGCATAAAAAATTGGCGGAACATTTTAAACCGCCGGTAAAAGTGGACAGCAGAGATGAAAATCTGTTTGATTTTAAGATATACAGCCCTGATGAAATTTTGCGGCTTGAAAAGGAATTATTGAAAAAACCGCTAATCAGCAGATACGAAGAAATAAAATCGCCTCTGCCGGACAAGGCCCTGCTCGAAAATATTACGAGGAATTTAAAATGGCAGTATCCGTTTAAAAAAGCTGCCGCAATAAAAGCAAAGCAGACGGTTACTTCTCTTATTCAGACCGAGCAGCAGTTTGCCGAAGCAGATTATAATTTTTCCTTCGAATCTTTTGAAAAGCTTACAGACAGAACAGACAGTCTCGTCATAGGCAGCGCAACGCATCTTGTCATTCAGAATATGGAGTTGACCGCCCCGATTGATGAAGGCAAAATCGGCCTGACTGTAACTGATTTGCTTAAAAGAGGTTGCATAACAAAACAGACTGCTGAAAAAATTAATATTGTTTCTATTTTGAAATTTTTCGATAGCGATTTGGGCAGACTTCTGCAAAACGGCGAAAATACCGTAATGAGGGAATGGCCGTTTACTTACGCTGCCTCCGCAGCGGATTTATATCCTGATTTGCAGGACGGCAAAGATGAAAAAATAATCATTCAGGGCATAATTGATATGCTGGTTAAGACGCCGAAGGGGATTGTGGTAATTGATTTCAAGACCGGCGGTGTGTCGAGAAGCGAACGTTATGCACCGCAGTTGAAATGGTACTGCAAAGCGGCGGGCGATATTCTTGGTGTTAAAATTATTGGCGGGTATTTATATTTTCTTTCGGCTGCCGGGGCGGTAAAAGTTTGTTAGCATTATTCGTCTGGTTCAATATGGATAACGATATTTACCGGCTGTGAAATCTGTCGGTGAAGTTCGTCTTCAAGCGATTCGGCAATATTATGCGCCTCTGTTACCGAAAGCATCGGGTCTACGAGGATATGAAAATCCATAAATAATTCTCTGCCGATGGTTCTTGTTCGTAATTTATGCCAGTTGCGAATTTGCGGTTGCGATAAAATAATTTGTTTGATTTGTTGATTTGTTTTTGCATCGACCGCTCGCGCGGTAAATTGTCCGAGCGACTCCCTCAGTATTTTGGCAGCCACCCAGATAATCATCAATCCTACGATAATAGTGACTATCTGATCTGCATAGGCAAGACCGAACATCGAAGATACGGCTCCTGTTGCCACAGCCAGTGAGCTTAAGGCATCGGAGCGATGGTCCCAGGCGTTGGCGTAAAGCATTGAGCTTGATAGCTTTATAGCCACTTTTTTGGTTATGACAAATGAATACTCTTTGAGGATAATTGCAATTATGGCGACCGTCAAAACCGGATAGCCTATTTTTGTGATTTTATGTTCCATAATGCTCATTATCGCCTTATAGACCATAAATCCACCGGCGCCGGCCAGCGGAACAGCGGTAAATACTGTTATAAAATTTTCAGCCCAGCCGTGGCCGTAGGGATGGTCTTCGTCGGGTTCTTTTTTGCTTATGCGCACGCCGAGAATGATTGCAAAATCCGTTACAAGGTCTGAAAGGGAGTGAAACCCATCGGCTATCATCGCCATTGAAGACACGATAAAACCCGTAATAATTTTAGCTATCACCAGGGTAACGTTAATAATTATACCCAGCCATGTAACTTTCAGGATTTGTTCGAAAGCTTCGCTGTTTTTTTGTTGTTTGGCCATTCTTCAGCCTGTCGCTTTTTCTATTATGGCTGTAATTTTATTCAGATGAGTTTTTGATTTTGCGTCTTTTTTGAATTCTGCAATCAGTCTGATGACAGGTTCGGTATTGCTTGCCCGCAGGTGAATCCAGCCGTTGTCGAAGTCAAATCTGCACCCGTCGCTCTCGTCGACTTTGGCTTTTTTGAATGTTTTTTTCGCCTGTGTAATTATTTTAGCTGTCTGCTTTTTGTCAGCGTCGAATTTTTGTTTGGTCATTTCGTATGCGGGGATTTCATCGACAAGCTGACTGATTTTTTTGCCGGTCTCCGCACAAAGCTGTAATATGATAGCTATTGCAACAAGGCTGTCCCGAACGGGGCCTGTGTGAAGGTCGATGACTCCGCCGTTGCCTTCGCCGCCGATTATGCAGTTGTTTTTTACCATGGCCTGTGCGACATTTACTTCGCCCACGGGTGTTCGGATGACCTCGCATCCCGCCTCTCGTGCAATATCGTCAATCATGCGCGAGGTTGACAGATTTGTCACCGCAGTTCCTTTTTTATGGCTGAAGGTATATTTTGCTGCAAGGGCAAGAGTGTATTCTTCGCCGATATATCTGCCGTTTTCATCGATGACAGCCAGTCTGTCGCCGTCGGGGTCCTGGGCGAAACCGATATCCGCCCTGGTTTTTTTGACAACATCGCACAGATGGGTCAGGTTCTCAGCCAATGGTTCGGGTTTGTGTGCGAACATACCGGTTGCTACATCATTTATCGCTGTAACATGGCAGCTGAATACCGCCAGAAGTCTTTTCGTAGGTCTGCCTCCTGCTCCGTTTATACTGTCCAGGACTACATTGAATCTTTTTGGAGCTATCTGATTTCTCCTTATATAGGCAAGAATTTTTTTGATATGGACTGAATCGCCGTGACGGTTTGTGGTGATTTTGCCGCAGTCTGCGGAAGAGACGAAGCTGAAATCGGCTTTGGAAAAAATGGACTTTATTGTTTCAGCCATTCCCGCAGGCGGGGCGATTCCTTTGCTTGTGAGCAGCTTGATGCCGTTATATTCGATTGTGTTGTGGGACGCGGTGATGACAATGCCGCCATCGCATTCCAGTTGTCTGGTCATAACGCCAACGGTGGGGGTGATTACTATGCCCAGGTCGATTACATTTGCGCCGACCGAGCACAACCCTGCCGCTGTGGCTGATTTGAGCATATCCCCTGAGGCTCTGCCGTCCGAACCGATGATGATGGTAAGTTTCTTTTTGCCTTTTGATTTTTTAAGAAATGTTCCGAATGCACAGCCGTAGTTCATCGCCGTTGATGCGTTCAGATTTTCACCGACGATTCCGCGTAATCCGCTGATTGATATTATCAGGTCCTTTTTCATTTTTGCTTTTTGCCTTTATATTTGTCTTGTTTTTTCAAGCACTTCTTTCAGTCTGGAAATTACTGTTCTGACCTGCCCGTCTTTAAGGTCGAGTATTTCCTGCAGCGCTTCTCCGATGTAAGGCAGGTATGTTTCGATATAGCTTCTTTTGACCATTTCCTGTTTGATTCGTCTTTGTCTTCGCAGGTACATTCCGAGTTTACGGCCGCATTCCTGGATGACAAGTTTAATTTCCTTTACGATTTCAGGATAATGGGCGATAGCTTCCTTGCTCTCCGATGTAAATGGCACCCATACCGATGCAATATGGACCAGCAGGATTAGCGGTCCCATTGGCAAAGCCCCCTTTGATTGTGAGAGATTGTAGTTTCGCCAGTTTGTATCGACGGCGGCCTTGTATATTGCGCATGCTCCCTGCTGATAGAGCAGGGGCACGCGGTTTGCGAATCGTTTGAGTTCCATCTGCGACTGTTTGTCGGGGTCGCCGTTTCCGTTGTCCTGTTCGGTTTTGTATCCGTATGCGATTGCCGCTTCAATAAGAAACGGATTTCCCCGGTAAACGGTTGGTTTTCTCGTGCAGGCCGCGTAAAATTCCGCATCGACGGTTCTTTTCATTCCCTGCTCAAGTTCATTTTCACCGATAGGCCCGATGCAGCTGACGGGCGGCGCCATTATTTTCGTTTCGTTTATGGCAGCGTGCAGCAGTTCTGCTTCTTTTATGGTTATGTTTGCCGGCCGCATATTTTTCGATAGCTTTGCTTTTTTGCATAGTTCGCCCGCAAGTCTTGAGCTTACCCGTGAAAAATCCTGGTGCAGAAATGCCGAAAGCCGCTTTGCACTGCTTTCTCTTGCCATCTTGTAAAGCAGTCCCAGTTCGACGCCGTATGGATGCGGCTTAATCTCAACGGGTATAAACGGCATTTTTTTAATCTGCCGTTCGTATTTATATGTCTGGCCGTCCGGTGCATTGTAAATGATTGTGGTATGAGGGTTTGCCATCGCTGTCTGCGCGAGATAATCATCGACGGACTGTTTGCCTTTCTGGTATTTTCCTTCAATCGTTATCGTTACCTGCGTTCCTGTGGGCAGTTCAAAATCGCAGTCTTCGTCGAGCACGACGAGAGGTTTATTTTTGCTTGTGTCAATCTGCACGTGACAATGTGACGCCTTTTTTCTTCTGTCTGTTCGCGAAATTATCTGAACCGGTTCTCCCGTTGTCAGCAGCCCATACATTCCGGCAGCCGATATTCCGATACCCTGCTGGCCTCTGGACATTTTCAAGCTGTGGAATTTGCTGCCGTAAAGAAGTTTCGCGAAGATATTCGGGATTTGCTTATTGATAATGCCCGGCCCGTTGTCTCTGATGATTATGGTGAATTTTTTTTCGGAAATCTGTTTTATGGTAACGACGATTTCCGGCAGGATATGAGCTTCTTCGCACGCGTCGAGCGAGTTATCCACCGCTTCTTTCACGGCCGTAAGCAGAGCTTTTCTGGAGTTATCGAAGCCGAGCAGGTGTCTGTTTTTGGCAAAGAATTCGCTTACGCTGATGTCCCGCTGTTTTGCCGCCATTGATTCAGCGGTCTCTGCGGGGGCAGTTTTTACTTTTTTGTCTGCCGCAGCTTTAGCTAAGGCGGATGCCGTTTTTTTTGATTTTTTTGTTTTCGTTTCCGACCTCGGTTCTTCATCAAAATCAAAACTCATTTGATTTGTCTGGCGTGTTATCTTTGTTGGCATATCCTTGACTATATTCAATATTTCTTTGTTTATTTGGTTGGCCCCGCCGCCGCTATGACGGGGTTGGATTTAGTTTTTTTAGCTGAGTTTGCATACATAAACTTCATTGACAAACCCAAGCCCTTTTATTTCATTTATTGCTTTCTCGTCCGGCATAGCATCAAGGCTGACGGCCAGCACCGCCTTCTTTTCAGCGGCCTTTTGCCCTACGCCCATGGTCTGGATATTGATACCGTGCCTGCCGAGAACAGTGCCGACAGCGCCGATAACTCCGGGCTTATCGTCGTTGAAAATAATCATAGCGTTATCAGCCGGCGTCATTTCCACGTCAAAGCCGTTGATTTCGATAATTCGCATTATCTTATCGTTGAAGACCGTGCCCGTGAAAGTGCAGGTGCCTTTTGCCGTGGTAATTTTAACGCCGAATCCCGACGCGACGTTCTTTGCTTCTGTATTTTTTGTCACATCGATGCTGATTCCTTTTTCTTTTGCCAATGCCGATGCGTTTACCATATTGACCGGGTCTTCGGAATACGGCTGAAGCAGGCCGATCTGGAATGAAGACGTTATCATACCGACGCTGTGTTCTGCGATAGCACCGCGATACTGCAGCTCTACCTTTTTGATTTGTCCGCCGCCGACAGCACTCACAAGCGTTCCGATTCTTTTTGCCAGAGTTGCGTATGTGGTTACAACGGCCGGCACTGCTCCGCCGGAAGCTGGTGCGTTTACTGCGTTTTTGATTGCTCCGGTTTTCAGGAAATCGGCAAGAATTTGTGCCGCCTCGATTGCCACTTCAATTTGTGCTTCTACTGTGCTTGCTCCAAGGTGCGGCGTAACGAGACAGTTGGCTACTTTTTCATATCTCTTGTTTTTCACCGGCGGCTCTTCTGTAAATACGTCAAGCGCTGCCGCCGCGATGGTCTTTTGCTCCAATGCGTCATACAGCGCATCTTCGTTTATGATTCCGCCGCGTGCGCAGTTGATGAGTCTTGTCGTCGGTTTCATCATCTTAAGCTGTGCCTCGCCTATCATATTTAGTGTCTTGTCGTTTTTAGGCGCATGCACCGTGATATAATCGGCTTCCTTGAAGATCCTTTCGAGGTTGTCGATAATTTCGATTCCGAGTTTCTCCGCGTCCGGCGGCGTTGCGATTGGGTCATATCCGAGGATTTTCATATTGAACCCCGTTGACATTTTCGCCACAGCCATTCCGATTCGTCCTAAGCCTATGATACCGAGAACTTTATTGTTGAGCTGGCTGCCCATATAGCTTTTCTTGTCCCATAGTCCGCCTTTAAGGCTGCTGCACGCCGGCACAACATGTCTGCTCATCGCCAGCATCAGTGCCATTGTATGTTCTGCCGCGCTTAGTGTATTTCCGCCCGGCGTGTTCATTACGAGTATTCCTTTTTTCGTCGCTGTTGGCACATCGATATTATCGACACCTGCTCCCGCTCTCGCGATGCCTTTTAATTTCCCCGGCTTTTCGAGCACCTTGGCCGTCACTTTTGTTTCGCTCCTGACGATGAGTCCGTCATATTCGCCGATTATGGATATAAGTTCCTCCGGGCTGATTCCGGTTTTCACCACCGGTTCAATATCTTTCATCGATTTAAGCAGTTCAATGCCTTCTTTCGCCAGCTTGTCGGTAATAAGAATCTTAATCATTTCTTTCTACTCCTTTAACTTGGTTACCATGTATAAAAATCAAGTTTTTTTTGTTCTTCAGCTATACGAAAGTAATTGGCCTTGCAGTTGTAAAGGTATCTTGTAACGCAGTGTGCGGTCGCGGCGGACAGCCTGAACACGGCTGATTTTGCGGTTCCTTTTTCGTCTTCGAAGCCCACCGTAATTTCCCGGCAGCCCTCATTTGCGTCCTGCGTCCATAGCTTATTGCTGTTGGCGTCGAACAGGCAGCTTTTTGTAACCATCAGCCCGTTGAAGAAATCTTCTTCTGCGAACGTGCTTAAATCAAAATCTGCTATCTCGATAACCAGCACGTATTGTGCGTTGAGTTTCGAAGCGACTTCGAAGGGGTCGTTTCTTTTTTCATCCGCCAGTTCCATTCGGCTTTTCAGCACATCCGCGTATGGAATCAATCGTTCTTTTTTAATTTGTGCCTTTTCTTCGAGTGCCGCGTTTACGGCATCTATTAGTGTGACGCGCAGGTCCATTGGCGTTTTTATCCACGCCGGCTGGCTGACGAAGACGACGATTTTGCCTTGCGTTTTGACCAGGTTGAACTCGGCAGGCGTTACCTTTTCGGATTCTGTTTCGCTTGAAAGGAGTCCTGCGGTCCCGCTTGTAAGCCCGCATCCCGTCCAGAACGCCGCTGCACCTGTGATGCACAATATTATGAGAATATTTTTTTTAATTACGGACATCTCTTTTGTTTAACCCTGCCATAAATGTCGGGGTTTATATTTCCTATCGCATTTGAGCCAAAGCCCGTGTCAGTGTTACTGCCCACCCCGCGCCGATGATTATTACTAACACTGCTATTATGTATTTTAGCTGCCATAATCTCACCGGCGGCAGGAATGGAGAGTTTACCCCAAGGCAGGCGCTAAGTAAAGAAAAAAAACCTATCCACAGCAGGATAATGCACCCAGCCGCCGCCGCAGGCTGGATGTAGAAGGCCTTTATTATTTTGCCTTCTATAAAGGCGTTTATTGCTCTTGTCCATCCGCAGGTAGGGCAGGGAAGCCCGTAATTTCTTTCAAATGCGCACCCGCCCGCAGGCCCTAAACTTACAAAACCTGCTTTAATAAGGTAAAAAAGCACAAAGATAAAGCAGATTGTCACAAAAACCACGAGAAATGTGACTCGGTCATGCTGCCTGGACTTAATAAACCATTTTGACTTTTCTTGTTCTGTCATTTAGTATAAAGGTTACTTTTGTAAAATATTATGTCAAGCAGGGAAAAAATTTGATGGCTCTTGACCATAAGGATTTAGGTTTTTTATTGGAAACAGCGATAGTTGCCGCTCGCCTGGCGGGCCAGCGCGCTATGGAGGAAATCAACTATATAAAAGCCACTCCCAAAAGCTCCTCCGAGCTTGTGACCGATACGGATGTTCGCTGTCAGCAGATTATAATTGATACCATCAAGCAGAATTACAGCGACCACGGTTTCCTGGCTGAGGAAGGCAAAAACGGCAGTCTTTTTAAGCAGTCTCCCCGCAGCGGTCAGGATATCTGGTGGGTAATCGACCCGATTGACGGCACGAACAATTTCGCCCACAGAATTTTGGATTTTACCGTAAGTATTGCGGTAATGGACCACGGCCGCCCGGCCCTGGGCGTAATTTATGAACCTGCTACAGATTCGATGTTCACCGCCGCAGGCGACGCCCCGCCTCAGTACAACACCAGGAGAATCGAAGCAAGCGATAGCGGCCTTACGGTTTACGAAACCGTCGGCATTGAAAGTTTATATACAGATAGCGTCCCGAACTGGCTCATCTTTCTTTTGAAAACTCTTCGCTGCAGAAGTCTCGGCTCGTCCGCATTGCATCTTGCCTATGTTGCGAAGGGTTCATTCGTTGCCGCCATAATTGAAAAGCCGAAATTGTGGGACATCGCGGCAGGAGCATTTTTAGCCGAATCCGCAGGCGCGATAGTTACCGATTGGACAGGCAAACCTCTTTGGCCGGTCGATATGAATAATTACACTGGCGAGTCTATAAAAACCCTTGCCGCTAACAAAAAAGTCCACAAAAAACTGGTCGATTTAATCGCAACAAGGTAAAACCTGCCGGTGCCATTTTTAACTAATAGACCTGGAATAGAGCCGCTGCAATGCCGTTGTTCGAAGGTAAAAAAGAAATCGCGGTTATCTCCTGAATAGATGAGCGGAAACTCAAACAAAAACTGGTCCTATATCATTTGTCTGGCATTAACACTAATAACCCTTGCCGTTTTTTATCAGGTGCATAGTTTCAAGTTTGTTAATCTTGATGACCCCGTTTACGTCTCCGAAAATCCGAACATTCAGGCTGGTATCACATTTAAAGCCGTCAAATGGGCGTTTACCGCCGCCGGTTACACCTACTTTTGGCATCCCCTGACCTGGCTTTCACATATTCTGGACTGGCAGCTCTACGGTAACAACGCCGGCGGACATCATATCACTAATCTGATTTTTCATATAGCAAATACTCTGCTCCTTTTTATTGTCCTCAGGCAAATGACAAACGCGATTTGGCAAAGCGCATTTGTGGCTGCTCTGTTTGCTCTTCATCCGCTGCACGTTGAATCCGTAGCCTGGGTCTATGAGCGCAAGGATGTCCTGAGTACTTTTTTTTGGTTTCTTACGATGTGGGCGTATGTTCGGTATGTCAGACGTCCGAAGATTGTCAACTATTTGCTGATGACCGTATTTCTCGCTCTCGGTTTGATGTCAAAGCCTATGCTGGTTACCCTGCCTTTCGTACTTTTGCTTTTGGATTATTGGCCTTTGGAAAGATTTCCCGCAAAGCGTTCGTTGTCTTATCTGCTCATTGAGAAGATTCCGCTATTTGCAATGGTTCTCGCATCGTGCATAATTACTTTCATCAACCAGAAGAAAATCGGAGCGATGGCTACAGTAGAAAATTGCGGTCTTCTTGTTCGCTTCGCCAATGCTTCTATTTCCTATATGCAATACATTATCAAAATGATTTGGCCCGCTCGTCTGGCGGTGTTTTATCCGCACCTCCGCCAAAACGTATCGCCTTTTTTCGCCGTGACATCTGCCGCTGTTTTGCTGACCGTAACAATTCTTATACTTCGATTTGCGGCAAATCGCAGGTATCTGGTCACAGGCTGGCTTTGGTATCTTGGGACGCTTGTGCCCGTTATAGGTCTGGTTCAGGTTGGTGAGCAGGCTTTTGCCGACCGCTATACCTACATTACCCTTGTGGGCTTATTCATTATCATTGCCTGGGGACTATCGGAACTGACACCGCGATGGCGGTATAAAAAAATCCTGCTCGCCTCATCGGCATTGCTGATTATTTCAATTATGTCAGTATGCACGTATTTTCAGCTTGGCTGTTGGCGAAACAGCCTGACTTTATTTCAGCACGCCCTTGATGTGACTAAGGACAATTATGAGGCGCATTTTCAAATAGCAGGACCTCTGGAGGAACAAGGCAGGCTGAATGAAGCTTTTTATCATTGCTCCGAGGCTCTTCGAATCAAACCTGACTGGGCCAAGCCTATGAACAATCTGGCCTGGTATCTGGCTGTGAGAAAGGAAACCGCAATTCGCAATCCGCAAAAGGCGGTCAGGCTTGCCCGGCAGGCCTGTGAAATTACCGCCTACAAAGAGCCTGAAGCATTGGATACCCTCGCTGTTTCTTATGCTGCGATAGGCGCCTTCGGTGAGGCTGTAAAGATAGAGGAAAAAGCTTTGGAATTATGCCGTTCCGGCGAACAAAAGGCACTTAAAGAAGAAATTAAAAAACGGCTGGTTTTGTTTAAAGCGGGCAAAGTTTATATTGAAGATTAGCCGCGAAGCGGCTCTTAAAACCAGAAGCTGATTCTTGTTTTTTCTGCGTTTACCGGTATAATTTCCCTAATCCCTTGAGGAGCGGCAGCTTTGGAGTAATAACAGGATGATGTACTTGAGGCGTATGCGGTTAAATTTAAATTTTCTTTTGAAAAAATCCGGAGAGAGTTATGAGAAACAAAAACTTTTTTCTTATGTCTGCGGTATTGGCAGTCTTGTCTCTTTGTGCGGCAACGCCGTATAAGTTCAATTCACAGCTTCCTGCCCTCGAAAAAATTACATTTTCCTCCCTGCCTTCTTATCAGGTTGTTAGAATTATTTCCGGCGATACGATTATTATTGATATGAACAATCAGGATATGAAGCTAAGACTCATAGGCGTAAAGCCTGCTGAAAAATATACCGGGGAAATGACCTCTTTTGTCAAAAATCTTTTAAGAGGAGAAAATGTTTATATTGTCGCTGACCCCGACGCCAATCAACCGGGCCGGTACGATTATTATATATATCGTGCTCCGGATGGTTTGTTCATAAATGCGGAAATTATTCGGCAAGGTTACGGTTTGGCAGATACTATAGCCCTTTTTAAATATATGGCACAGTTCAAGCAGCTTGAAGAATTTGCCAAAGAGCGAAACAAGGGTTTGTGGGATGTCGGCCGGTTGGAAAGTGTTTCACGGCCTGCACCAATTGTGTCAACTGAACCGACAATATCATCAAAGACCTCGACACAGGGCCAGGACATAATTGTATATGTAACAAAGACAGGTAAAAAATATCATCTTGCCGGCTGTAGTTATCTAAGCAAAAGCGCTGTTCCTATAAAGCTTGCGGATGCGAAGGCTAAAGGTTATACTCCTTGCGGCAAATGTAACCCGCCATAATCTGAAGGGGAAACTAAGAAACTAAATAAAATAGGAATAAAATAGGGGACGTTGGGGCTGTTGAAAAAGCATTCGCAAAAATAAAAACAATGTCTCGGCCAACGGCCGAACTCCTCAAATTTTCAATTTTAAATTTTGCGACATCGATTCTCCACATAATCAAATCCGCGCAAGAAAAAACTTGCGCGCTCGGCCAGACAAAATCCAATTTTTGGGAAAAAATTCAAAATTCAGAGCAGAAAAATCAGAAAAATCGAAAAAAATGAGAAAAAATGAGAAAAATTTCAAAAATCATCAATTTTTTAGAAACCGCATAACCTCTTTATATAAAATAAGTTACAAAATAACTTGCGAGCTCTTGGCGTTTTTTTTCACTCGTAAAATTACGTAAAAATAGTTTGTAAGTCCTTATTTTGAGCTTGTCCTGAGCTTGTCGAATGGGTTCATAACTCCTTTATTTACGTTGTCGATTTTTCGCCATAACTCCTTATTTTTCATTGTTGGTTTTCCCCTCATTTAGCGATTGTTCTAACGCTTTGCAAAGTAGGTCTATTTGTTCTTTTGTATGGTCGCACTGGACTGAGATTCTAAGTCTCGCTGAGCCTGCCGGCACTGTTGGCGGTCGGATTGCAACGACCAGAAATCCTTTTTCGAAAAGCAGTTGTGAAACTTCGAGTGTTTCCTTATTATCGCCGATAATTACAGGGATTATATGGCTTGTGCTTGTGCCTGTATCAAGGCCTGAGCTTTTTAATTTTTCTCTCAGGTAATCTGCGTTCTGTTTTAATCTTTTTCTTTTATCTTTTGCGTTTTTGATTATTTCAATTGCGCAAATCGCGGCGGCGGAATTTGCAGGCAGCGGCGCCGTCGTATAAATAAAGGCCCTTGCTCGATTTACAAGAAAATCAATTACGCATTTATCCGCAGCGGCAAAGCCGCCCATACAGCCAGCTGCTTTGCTTAATGTCGCGATAACGATATCGACATCATTTAGCAGGCCCAGCTCCTCGGCAAGGCCTGCACCTGTTTGGCCCATACAGCCGAACGCATGTGCTTCATCGACAATCAGATAAGCACCATATCTATTTTTAAGTTCGACAAGTTTTTTCAATTCTGCAAAGTCACCATCCATCGAAAAAACGGTTTCGGTAACGATAAATTTGCGGTTGTATTTATCGGAAGCGAGAAATTTTTCAATCCTGTCGAACTGTGTCCTGTGATAAGTCCTGAACTGGGCTTCACTTCCTTTAGCGGCGTCGATGATTGAAGCGTGGTCGAGTTTATCTAATAAAAGCAAATCTCCTGTTTGCGGTATTGTCTGCAGAACAGCAAGGTTTGTCATATATCCTGTTGGGAAAACAATCGCGGCCTGTTTGCCGAACATCCGGGCTAATTTTTCTTCCAGTTCGATATGGGGCCTGACGGTGCCGCTGATAAGTCTTGATGCGGCAGAGCCGAGGCCGAATTTGTCCATCGCATCTTTCGCAGCAGCAATGACTTGCGGATTATTCGCCAAATTAAGGTAGTTATTGCTGCAGAAAAGCACTTTTTCGGTATTGCCGATACGTATCACAGGCCCTGCGGCAGAGTCGATACAAAGCGGTTTTCGCAGGAGATTATCCTGCTCGAATTGAAGGAGAAGTTCTTTTATAAAATCAAATTTACTCATTTTGGTTTTTCTGATAATATAAAAGAAGCGGCGATAAAACAATAATTTTGGGAAATTTATGGGCATTTACGACAGGGACTATTATCGGCCGGACTATGAAGAGAATACCGGCAGTCCGCAGCTGCAATTCAGATTGCCGCAGTTGACGCCTGTAGTTAAATGGCTTTTACTGCTGAATGTCGGGATATTTCTGCTTTGTGTCATTATAAAACCTTTGGGCAGGTTTATTTATGAATGGTTTAGCGTTGATTCGACAAGTCTTTTCCGCTCGCTGCAGCTTTGGCGGCTGATAGGTTATCAGTTTCTGCACGACCCGTCGAACCCGTGGCATCTGATATTCAATATGATTGGCCTGTATTTTCTCGGGCCCACTCTTGAGCGGTTCTGGCACGGCAAAAAGTTTCTTGTTTTTTATCTTGTCTGTGGTTTGGTCGGCGGAGTTTTTTATCTGCTGCTTACGACATTCGGTATAACCGCACGGGGTGTTCTTGTTGGTGCGTCGGGGGCAATACTCGGAATGCTTGCCGCCTGCGCAATATTGTTTCCGCAATTTGTGGTGTTTGTCTTTTTCTTTCCTGTGCCGATACGCATTGCTGCGGTAGTTCTGACGTTTATTTATGTTGTCAGTATATTTACAGGGGCGGTCAATGCCGGCGGCGACGCGGCTCATCTTGCCGGTATGGCTTTCGGAGCAGGATACGTATATCTGTGGCCGAGATGGAAAAATAGATACAGAATTGTTTCGGACACCGACGACTGGGAAAAGAAATTCAAGGCATATAGCCAATTACAGAAGGAAGTTGACCGAATTTTGGAGAAGGTCAACAGGCACGGCATTTCAAGTCTGACGAAAAAGGAGAAAAAGATACTTGCCGAAGCTACGAAGCTGGAACAAATGAAAAGCGGGTTATAAACCCCCACACCTATTTGCATTGACCAAGAGAATTTTAAATTCGCCAGCAAAGCTGCTTCTGCTCGGCCTTTATTTGCCCAACCATAGTGCAAATAGGTGTGGGGGTAAAAAAAGCCCCTTCGATTGAAGGGGCTTTTGCCATTGGAGCTGTTAAGACAGTTCAATCCCAATCAAACTGCCCAGCCTTATTGATAAGGTCATCCAGATGCTTCTTAATAAGTTCTTCCTTATTATTTTTGTCGTTTTCAAGGTCTGCCTGGCTTTTGTTTACGTCCTTCTGAAGCTCTTCGAGCTTCTTTTTGAGGTCTTCATACTGGAGCTGTTTTTTCTGCAGAATCACATCAAATCTTTCGCTTATTACTTCCTTTAACTGTGCCGTCAGTTCCTCTTTTTGTTTTTTATCAGTGGCGCCTTTGAGCTTTTCAAGCAGTCCGTTTCGTTTTTGTTTCAGTCCGAGGTCCTTTTTGAGCAGTTCGGCCACTGCCGGGTTTATTTGCTCAGCGTCGATAATCTCTCGATACTTTTTCATTTCGACCGCCAGTTTTCTTACATAAGCAGGAGGGTCCTTTTCACTCAGGGCGGTAAGTTCCTTTGCATCGTTAGGGTCGTTTTTCGAGAGCCAGCTTAAAAATTCTGTTTCCCTTTCACGAAGTCTTTCACGGCCTCTTTCTTTTCCTCTCAGTGCCATCGCATCTCCTTCCGGTCCCTGCATGGCTGCTCTGCGATGAGCGCGGTTAGGCTCTAAACCTTCCCCCGGCATTCTGTGCTGCCGCCAGACGAGCTTTCTGATTTCAATCTGGAAGAGTCTGGGATTTTCCTGACGGAGTTTCTCAAGTTTTTGCGCTTCATTCGGGTCGGTCTGCTTGAGGTCTTCAATAAGTTTATTGGTGAAACTCTCATCGAACGTAAATTCCGGTCTGTCCGGCGGTTCCGGCGGCGGTGCCGCCTGCGGTTCCGGAGGCGGCGGAGGCGGCAGCTGCGGCCGGTTGGCGTCTTGAGCATAAGCAAAAACCGCTGCCAAAAAGAGGATAAGTATAGGCAATAATGCCGTTTTTTGTGTCAATTTCATTTTTTCATCCTTTCCAAAATGTATTTTCAGTTTCAATTATTTCAAGCTCAAGCTGGTCAACCCGGTCGGTAAGAATTCCATTTGCACCGGTTTCTTCGCCGAGGTTTATAGCCAGCAGTTCGCTATTCAGTTGTTCTATTTCGGCATCAAAAGTTGATATTTCTTCGTTTTGCCATAGTGTTGCCTGATGTTCATTTTTAGTGTATTGGTTTGGTTTCTTTTGGTTAAAATTCAGCAGTATAACGGCAGAGGCGATAGTAATAATTGCCGCAGCAACCGCCGTTTTTACTAAAACAGCGGTCCATCTAATTCGTTTTTGGTTTTCAAGTTGCCGGGTTATTTTTTGTTTTATGTCTGTGAGTGTCTGCTGCGAAGGGTTTGGTGCGGGAAATTTTTCGAAGAGCGCGTCGCCAGATGCAAAATCATTTTTTATCTGTTCGGCATGGTCGGGCGGAAAGAATTTTGACAAAAGCTCGCCAATATTTTTATTTTTAAATTCAGTCATTACCATTTTCCATTAACTGTCGCAGTTTTTTCAGGCCGCGGTGCACTTTTGAGAGGCAAGTTCCAATTGGTTCTTTTCGAATTTTAGCCAGTTCCTCAAAGCTCAGGCCCGAATAATATCGCATAACAATAATTTCGGCAGTTTCGGCATCGAGCCTTTGCAGCTGTCTGGTTAATTTATCGGTCATATAGCCGTCTGTTTGAGCAGGTTGCGTTTCGGTCTGAAGCTCTTTTGCCATCTGGTCAAGCATTTTTTCATGCCTTTTTTTTGCCCTGATATAGTCAGTAAAGAGATTCGAGGCCATCTTAAAAAGCCAGGCATCGAAGGTTTCGGGCCGGCAGGTGCCGATTTTCTCAACAACTTTTAAAAAGAGCCCGCTAAGCAGTTCATTCGAGTCGTCCCTGTTGCCTGTTAATCTGTAAAAGTAGCTGAATAAACGACTTGAGTAGCTGTCAACCAGTTGTGAAAAGCCCTGCGGTTCGCCTTTGCGGCAAAGTTCTACCATTTGGGTAACATCATCTGAACTACTCATTTTTCGTTTTTTCACAATTAAAGACGCCTGGTAATAGAATTTTATTGCATAATATTGTCAAGAGTTTCAAAAGCTATAAAATTATTGTTCCCGACCTTTTTAATACAGATAAATTTAAGATGCCGCAACTCTGAAATTAAATAACAATTTTCTTTACATATATCGACCGAATTTCTATAATACCTCGCTTTCTACGAAGGTTCGGTATTATTGGATTAGGAGTTTTAATTCAGATGTATGCTGTTATAGAACAGGGCGGCAAGCAATACAAGATTGCAGAGGGCGACCGTGTCCGAATTGAGCTGGCTGATGTTGCTGCGGACGCCAGGACAATAGAGATGAATAAGGTGCTGTTTTTGTCTGACGGCAAAAAATTTCAAGTAGGTGCGCCTTACATTGAGGGAGCGAAGGTAACAGGCAGATTTGCCGACACCGCAGCTGAATCGATAGTAAAGGGCGAAAAATTATATCCGACATATTTCAGGCGGCGCAAAAACAGCAAGAAAAGAATAGGACACCGCCAAAAGTTTCTGGAAGTTACGATAGAAAAGATTAAAGTTTAATCTTTTGTTTCTGCGATGATTTTTTCGGCCCAGTTGCGCAGAGCAGCCGGGCCGTCTTTTTTGAATATATCAAATGCCTCGTCGCCTGCAAGTGTGCCGAGCACGGTCTTTCTTTTATTTTCATCGCTTATATCAGCCAGGACTTTTTCCCTGATTTTTTCCAGTTCCGTTACAAATCTGCCGTGTTCGGATGTTATAATTTCCTCGAGTTTCTGTCTCAAATGACCTGCATAAGCGGGAAAGTTGCCGTCGGTTGATATTGCAATCTGCAGGTCGCCTCTCTTAACAACAGCCGGTGTGAAAAAATCACAAAGTGCCGGATTATCGACCACATTGCAGAGCACATCGAGCTGCTGACAGTCCTTGTAAATCTGCTCGTTAATTTTAGCGTCGTTCGTTGCCGCAAAGGCAAGCGTTGCGCCGACAAGGTAATCCTTTGAGTATTTGGCCTTGATGATTTCTGCATTAGTCTGGTTGCACTTTGCCTTAATGGCGTCGTCTATGTGCTCAGCCACAACGGTTACCCGTGCGCCGGCCTCGAGCAGCGAAACGGCCTTTCTTGCGGCAACGGGCCCTGCACCGATTACGACCGCGCGTTTTGAGGCCAGATTCAGAAATATGGGGAATTTTGTCACAACCTGCATAATATCATTTTTTTATCTTTTGACAATAGATTATTTGACGTGCAAAAAAGAGTTTTTTGTGTAAAATGCGTCTATTAGGATAGTTTCCCGGCAGGATTTTATGAAGAAAATAACAACACCTTTGACGGATGATGTTGTGCGGTCGCTGGTCAGCGGCGATGAAGTTGTTATCAGCGGGATTGTTTATGCTGCGCGCGATGCGGCGCACAAAAGACTTTGTGAACTTATCGAAAGAGGGGAGCAGCTGCCGATACCGGTAAAAGGGCAAATTTTTTATTTTGTCGGTCCTACGCCTGCCCGGCCGGGCAGAGTGATAGGTTCGGCAGGACCAACGACATCGGCAAGGATGGATAGATTCAGCCCGATACTTTTGGCGGCGGGTCTTAAGGGAATGATTGGCAAAGGTTATCGTAACGATGCTGTCAGAGATGCATTGAAAAAATACTGTGCAGTTCATTTTACTGCGGTCGGCGGAGCCGGGGCACTTTTGAGTCAGTATATAGTTTCCGCTGAAGTTGCTGCATACGAGGATTTAGGCGCCGAGGCGATAAGAAAATTAGAGCTTAAAGAATTTCCCGCAATTGTGGCGTATGATTCTTACGGCGGCAATGTTTTCAAGAGGGCAGGTGAATGATAGCTGCATTTCTCGGTGCAATCGGTTCCGGTAAAAGCACACTGCTTGCAGCGATAAGCGGCAGACAGATGAGCCATACAGGCTCTGTGCAAATTGAGGAAGTGATTGCACCAGTGCCTGATGAGAGACTCGACTGGCTTTTTAGCCGCTATAAGCCGAAAAAGAAAGTCAATGCGACAATAGATTGTCTTGATTTGCCGGGTTTGTCTTTTGCCGACGACCATTCCAGGGCCGCCGCCAAAAGATTGCTGGAACAGGTGCGGATAAGTGAGCTGCTTGTGCTGGTGATAAGGGCATTTGACCGCTCAGGAATTAAGGCAGAGCCTCTCAAGGAGCTTTCAGAACTGATGACCGAATTGCTTCTTGCGGACCTTGCGCTTGTTGAGACAAGGATTGAAAAAATCCAAAAACAGCTTCATAAGCCCACACAAGACCATGCAAAACAAAAAGCGGAACTTGCGATTCATCTGAAATTGCGCCAGACCATCGAATCTGAAAAACCAATAAAGGCGGCAGTCAAAACCCCGGAAGAAATTGAGCTTGTAAAATCGCTTGGTTTTCTGACTTTAAAACCGGTGGTTGTTGTTTTCAACACCGCTGAAAATAATCCCGCGCAGACTTTTGACACGACAGGGATGCTTGACAAAGTCGTGCCGGTAATTTCTGTTTGTGCGGAGATTGATTATGAAATAAGTCAGCTCGATGAGGCAAGCAAGGCTGATTTTATGAAGGATTTAGGAATAAGCGAACCTGCTGTAAATAAATTTGTCAAGAGTTGTTATTCAGCACTTGGACTTATTACGTTTCTTACAATTGGAGATGAACAGGCCAGGGCCTGGCCGATAAAAGCCGGCACAACAGCAGTTGAAGCGGCAGGCAAGATCCACAGCGATATAGCGCGTGGTTTTATCCGTGCTGAGACAATGCATTTTGATGATTTAAAAAAGCTCGGCGATGAAAAGGCGGTCAAAGCTGCGGGCAAAATGCGCCTTGAAGGCAAAAACTATACTATTCAGGATGGCGACGTAATATTATTCAGGTTCAATGTATAAAATTTTGGAGAGATTGAGTTGAAAGCGCTGGTGCTAACGGGATTGAAGAAGCTGGAGTTTATTGACGTTCCACAGCCTAAGATAACAAAGGATACCGATGTATTGCTTAAAATAGCGGCAGTGGGGATATGCGGCAGCGATGTCCATTATTATGAAATCGGCCGGGTAGGCTCACAGGTTGTAATATATCCGTATCGAATCGGCCACGAATGTTCCGCGATAGTAGCCCAGGTCGGCAAAGCCGTGAAAAATATAAAGGTCGGTGATTTAATTGTGGTTGAACCTGCGATTGTCTGTCATAAATGCGACCAGTGCAAAATGGAGCGGGAAAATACCTGCCGGAATATAAAATTTCTCGGCGCCCCCGGCCAGCTTGACGGGTGTATCTGCGAATCTATGATAATGCCGGCGGAAAACTGCCTGGTTGTTACCGGCGAACTCAACCGGATTCAAGCTGCTCTGTGCGAACCATTTACTATCGGCCTTTATTCGGCAAAACAGGGGCAGGGGACGCACAGCCGGACAATAGCAATTCTCGGCAGCGGGTCTATCGGGCTTAGCTGTATGATTTCGGCGAGGCTGAAAGGCGCTGAAAAGGTATTCATAACTGATAAACTTGATTACAGACTTGGTATTGCTTCCAAACATGGCGCGGACTGGGTCGGCAATCCTGATAAAAACGATATTGTCAAACAGATAAGTGAGCTTGAGCCGCTCGGTATTGATGCCGTTTATGAATGCGCAGGCCAACAGAGCACCATTAATGAGGGTATTGAGCTCCTGCGCCCGGGCGGAAAACTCATTCTTGTCGGCATTCCCCGCGAAGACAGAATTTCCTTCAGCATTGACAAAATCCGCAGAAAAGAAATTACGATTATAAATATCCGCAGGCAGAACCGCTCCACCGGCCAGACGGTTGAGCTTCTTGCGGCAGGCAGGGTAAATATAGATTTTATGGTTACGCATAGATTCAAATTTGCAGATTCAATAAAGGCTTTTGAACTTGCGGCAGGCTACAAAGACGGCGTAATTAAGGCAATGATTGAATTTTGATGTATGGCAAATGCTGCTGTAATATGTGTTGGCAATGAGCTTTTAAACGGTAATACCGTTGACACAAACAGCAATTGGCTTGCGGGCCGGCTGCTTACTGCGTCAATCCCTGTAATTTACACTTGCACTGTCCCTGATGTTGTTAGCGATATTAAAAATGCAATCGAAAACGCATCTGCCAAAGCAGATATAATTTTAATCACCGGCGGTTTAGGGCCTACGGATGACGATTTAACGAGAGATGGAATCGCCCAATTTTTGAGTGTTAAGCTTGAATATCATCCCGAAATTGAGGAGAAAATAAAAAAGTTTTTTGCAGTCAGAAACTATCCAATGGCTGAAAAGAACAAAATCCAGGCTTATCTTCCTGCCGGC
>Ga0315286_10000190_pt1 | contig 46714 bp, 29 predicted proteins | sample YL17G10_0_MG_FD_205038 | JGI IMG/M metagenome (GOLD analysis project Ga0315286, IMG submission 205038) | Sediment microbial communities from Yellowstone Lake, YNP, Wyoming, USA - YL17G10_0 | ecosystem: Environmental > Aquatic > Freshwater > Lake > Sediment | place: USA: Wyoming | collected...
CCTCAAGGACATGGGGCACATGGACGTAGGCTCTCTTCAGCCGCAGGCCGCTCATCATCTGGAAAAGAGGTTCTTCCTGGAGGGGGTGGCGGATGCCTCCCTGTATCCGTCGATCACGGAGCAGCCCCGCGACTTCGTCCCTCGGCCCAGTTTCCAGGAACTCGCGAAGAAGATGCTGTCGCCCCAATAGGTCTTTCTACGGGAGAGATCGCCATGAAGGATGCACCGACCTGCTGCCACGCGGGGCCCAGGCAAATCCGCAGCCTCGGCCACGGCTCCGTCCCTCGCCACGGTTCATGACCTTTCGATTGTGGCACCCTGTGGCCGCGTCAATTCTCCATGTCTTGCGCCGTTTCCGTGCTGACTCATCTTTTGATCAGGTCCTGGGTATAGGGAAACAAGGCGGGCGTCCCACCCGTATGCCAAAACAACACGGAGTGCTCTCGCGACAACTCTCCGCGTTCTATCATATCGATCAGCCCACCCATGGCTCGCCCGGTATAGACCGGATCAAGAAGTATCCCCTCCGTCTGGGCCACCGTTCGAATGGCATGGTGCTCCAACTCGCCTACGACACCATAACCCTCCCCCAGATAGTCATCGCGGATGATGAGATCGGAGGCCGAAAAGCGATCGTTGACGCCAAGACGCTTGGCGGTCGCGTTGGCCAGCCGAACGACGTGCTCGTTAAATGGAACGTCTCCCGAGGCACCCTTGTCAATGCCGATCCCAATAAGCTTACAATCCAAACCGAAGAGGCTCTTGCCGACCATCAGGCCAGCCTGTGTACCTCCGGAACTGGAGGCAAACACGATGTGGGTGATGGATTCGCCCAATTGCGAGAGTTGATGGACCAGTTCTCGCATCGCTTCCACGAATCCGGCGGCCCCCGTCGTGTTGGAGCCGCCATACGGCACTACGTAGGGTCTGCGCCCGGCCGACCGGAGTGATTCCGCGATTTCGGGAAGCCTCTCCCCCTTGCGAAGCTGTCCCGTCCAGTGAATCACGGCTCCGAAGAGCTGATCCAGCAGGAGATTACCCTCGGGAGTGGAGGGGGGCTCACCCCCAAGGGCCAAATGACAGGAAAGGCCGCAAGCGGCCCCGGCGGCGGCTGTCTGTCGGCAATGGTTGGACTGTGCCGCTCCCCCCGTAATCAGGGTGTCGCACCCATGCGCCAGAGCCTCGCCTACCAGGAACTCGAGCTTGCGGGTCTTGTTGCCGCCCAGCGCAAGGCCTGTCTGGTCGTCTCGTTTTATGAAGAGGCGGGGACCCGAGAGCCTTTCCGTTAGACGAGAGAGCTTCACGAGCGGCGTCGGAAAGAAACCCAACGAGTATCGTGGTAATTGTTCGTATTGCATTAGAGATCCGACAAGAAAGACGCCTGTCCCTGCCCAAAACTCCGTCCTTGTTGGTTCTCGACGACTTGTGCAGAGTCGAGAGGCGGCGCGGTGGTGTAGGCCGAAGTTCGTTTGCCCTGTTGGCCCGCCCTTCTGTCCGCGCGTGTCACAGGATCGCGGCCAGACTCCAGGTTCTCCCGTTCGCGGATGTATTCCCGAATCCGCACCACACTCTTTCCTTTCAAGAACCCAATCGTATGGGACACGCCGTACCTCGGCGGGCTACTCAGGCCCGGATGGGTTGGTGCACCCTGCAGGAGTTCAGGGCGTGACGGCTGGGGGCACGACCACCATGCCTTTGAAGACGTAGGCTTGGAGCATGACGAGCACACCCATGAGCGTGGCGAGCGCCAGGCTGTGCCAGAACACCACGCGCAGGATCGAGCCCGCATCGGGGCTGTCCGGCCTTCCGCCCGTGGCGACACTGGCGACGACGATGCTCTGCGCGTCAATCATCTTGCCCATGACGCCTCCCGCGCTGTTGGCCGCGGCGGTCAGGATGGGCGAGACACCGATTTGTTGCGCGGTGATCTTCTGCAAATTGCCGAAGAGCACGTTGGACGAGGTGTCGCTGCCGGTCAGGGCGACGCCCAACCAGCCGAGCAGCGGAGAAAAGAAAGGAAACAGAAAGCCCGTCGAAGCAAACGCCAGCCCCATCGTCGTGTCCGTACCGCTGTAACGTGTGGTGAATCCAAGGGCGAGCATGAGCGCGATGGTCAGCAGCGACACGCGGACGCGGAGGATCGTGCGACCGTAGAGCGAAATGAGTCCGTGGGGCTTGATGCCCAGGAACAACCCGGCGAGGACGCCGGCCACGAGCAGCGACGTGCCGGTGGCCGAGAGCAGGTTGAACGTGAACTGCGCGGCCTCGGGTTCGGGCTTGGCGACCACCGGGGGCATCTTTTGCACCGCCTGGTGCAACGCGGGAATGCACCACTTCGGTGCGAAGGCCTCGTTCAGGGCGTTCTTGACGGGCACAACACTCACGCCCGCGACGAGGACCGTCATCAGGATCCAAGGCAGCCAGGCGCGCCAGTTCTCGCGGGTGCGGGACACCGCTGCCGGCTCGCTCGAATCGCGAGCGGCTTCCGCGTGGCCGGGATGCGCATGGATTTCCCGAGGTTTCCAGAAGCGCATCAGGGCGATCAGTGCTCCAATGGCGCTCAAGCCGGCGGCGGCGTCCACCAGATAGGGGCCGTGATAGTTGCTCACGAGGAATTGCACCAGCGCAAAACTGACGCCCGTGACGAAACAAGCGGGCCACACGCCCAGCATCCCTCGCCAGCCGGCTTGGGCCGCCACGAGCCAGAACGGGACAAGCAGCGAGAAGAACGGCAACTGCCGCCCCACCATCGCGCTCAGAGCGCTTTCATCCAAACCGGTCACCTTGGCCAGCGTGATAATCGGGATGCCGACCGAGCCAAATGCCACCGGCGCGGTGTTGCCGATGAGCGCGAGCTTCGCGGCTTCCAGCGGGCGAAAGCCCAGCCCGATCATCAGCGCGCCGGTGATGGCCACCGGCGCCCCAAAACCCGCAAACCCTTCGATGAACGCGCCGAAGCTGAAGGCGATCATCAGCGCCTGGATGCGGCGGTCCTGCGAAAGGCCCGACATGCGGTCTTGCAGCACTTTGAATCCGCCCGTCTCGACGCTGAGATTGTAGATGAAGATCGCGTTCAGTACGATCCAGCCGATGGGAAACAGTCCGAAGGCGGCGCCGTAACCTGCGGACGCCAGCGCCAGTTTCGCCGGCATGCCATAGATGCTGATGGCGATGCCTGCCGCCGCCAGCAACCCTACCAACGCCGCGAGGTGCGCGCGGACGTGCCAGAAGGCCAGCAGCGCCAGCAACGTGACCACCGGCAGTGCGGCCACCAGCGCCGAAAGACCGATGCTGTCGGCCAGAGGAGCGTAGTTCTGCGACCAAGTCATAGGGTTCTCCTGTTTGATTGGATTTGGCAATCTCCCTCAAGGGCGTCGTTCCACGAGGGGATGACGTTCGATCCCATCGCCGGCGTCGAGCGATGTCCGTGCCGTGCTCGCTACCTGACGGGGCTGTCCTTGCCGGCTATTGATTGCCCCCTACCGGCCGCCGGCCACCGAGGCACTGCCCCAAGGCACCGAGCAGAAGCGTGACATTGGCCGCCGTGCACGCGCTGCCCATCAGGCCGATCCGCCAGGCCTTGCCCTTGAATTTGCCCAGGCCGCCGCCGATCTCGATGCCGAACTCGCTGAGGAGGCGTTTGCGAACGGCCAGGTCATCGACGCCCTCTGGAATGGCCACGGCATTGAGCATGGGCAGCTCGTATCCAGGCTGGGACACATACCCGATGCCCAGGCCGGCCAGGGCGGTCTTGAGGGCCTGGTGATGGGCTACGTGCCTGGCCCATCGGTCCTCCAGTCCCTCTTCCTGGACCATCCGCAGGGCCTCCAACAGGGCGTAGTTCATGTTGATAGGGGCCGTGTGGTGGTACAGGCGCTCCGTGCCCCAGTATTGCCGGATCATGGAGACGTCGAGATACCAACTCTGCACCTTGGTCTTGCGTTTGTCCAGGGCCGCCACTGCCGCCGGGCTGAAGGTCACGGGCGCAAGGCCGGGCGGACACGACAGGCACTTCTGGGTACCCGAGTAGCAGGCGTCGATCTGCCAGGCGTCCACCTCCACCCGCATGCCGCCCAGGCTTGTGACCGTGTCCGCCAGGAGCAGGGCACCGGACTCGTGCACGATCCTGGAGATCTCCTCCAGGGGCTGGCCCACCCCCGTCGAGGTCTCGGCGTGCACGATGCCCACGACCTTGGCTTTGTTCTTGCGCAGGGCCTGCCCGATCTGGTCGGGTTCAAACGCGCGGCCCCACTCCACCTCGGTGGTCGAGACCTGGGCCCCACACCGGCCTGCCACGTCGGCCATGCGCTGGCCGAACACGCCGTTGATGCACACGAGCATGGGGTCACCCGGCTCGATCAGGTTCACCACGCAGGTCTCCATGCCGGCGCTGCCCGTGCCGGACACCGCGAAGGTCAGCTCGTTCTTCGTCCGGAAGGTGTAGCGAAGCAGGTCCCGAACCTGGTTGAGCACGTCCAGGAATGCGGGGTCCAAGTGCCCGATGGTTGGTCGGGCCAGGGCCTCGAGCACGCGGGGATCCACATCCGAGGGGCCGGGGCCCATGAGGACCCTCTTGAAGGTCTTGGGTGCAGTCATTGTCTCTCCTACCTCTTAGTTCTTACCCTTGATGCTTGACTCCTGATCCCTTCCGCGCCCCAGGCACAGGACCGCGTCCACGGCCAGACATGCGGTCAGGCCCAGCAGGATCAGACCCACGATCCCGCCAATAAGGTCCGTAGGCGGTAGGGCCGGCCCGCCGGAGAACCACCGCAACAGGGGCCTGACCTGCAGGATCAGGGACCAGACCGCGGCGATCAGCATGAAGGCCATGGGGATCACGGTGATCCACGGATTCTTGCCTGTCTTTCTGAGCCACACGGACATGGCCAGCAGGGTCAGGCTGGCGAGCAACTGGTTGCTGCTGCCAAAGATCGGCCATGCCACGAGGTAGCCCTTCTCCTTGCTGAGCATCAGGAAGGCCATGGGCAAGGCGAGCGTCAGGATCGTGGCCACCACGGCGCCCGCAGAGGACGTCCATCCCACCAGCTCCTGCAGGATGTAGCGGGCCAGGCGCGTGGCCACGTCCAGGGTGTCGTACACGAACGTGGAAAAGGCCAGCAAGGCAAAAGACAAGGCCATGGTGTAATCGAAGCCCGCCATTTGCATGTACCGGGCCAGGCCATTGGCGTACACGAAGTTCGGGTCCCGCTTGAGCATCGCGTCGCCCGGGGCCAGGACCATGACCGTGGCCAGGGCCAGGACCGCCACCACGCCCTCGAGGATCATGGCCCCATAGCCCACGGGCCGTGCGTCGTTCTCCTTGCGGAGTTGCTTGGAGGTCGTGCCCGAGGAAACGATCCCGTGGAACCCGGAGCAGGCCCCGCACGCCACCGTGATGAACAGGAACGGCATCAGGAGCTTTCCGTTGGCCAGGCTGGCCAGCCCTGCGTCAAGGTGAAAGGCGGGGTACTGCACGTCGAGCCTGCCGAAGATCGCCCCGAGCAATGCGATGGCAATGGTTGCGTACAAGAACCACCCGCCCAGATATCCCCGGGGCTGGAGGAGCAACCACATGGGCAATAGCGACGCGATCCCGCAGTAGACCAGCAGGCCCACCTCCCAACCCTTGACCGGGATCTTCATCATCGCCTGGGCAATGTCCTGGGGCAGACGCCCACCCAGCCAGATGGCGGCCAAGACCAGGGGAAGGCACACGGCCGTGGCTACCCACAGACGAACCTTGGCCTTGTACAAGGCCACGCCCATGCCGATGCCGATGGCCAGGTAGAGGAAGGAGCTGACCGCCACACCCGGGCCAAAGGCCTGGTCGTCCGCCACGGCCTTGAAGGTCTGTGCCGTGATATCCGTGAAGGCGATGACCACGTAGCTCAGGGCCAGCCACATGAAGATCAGGAACAAAACCCGCGAGGTGCGGGACATGTGCTGGCGCACGATCTCGCCCATGGACGAGGCCCCATGCCGGACCGAGGCCACCAGGCTGATGAAGTCGTGTACGCTGCCGATGAAGATGCAGCCCAGCACGATCCACAGCAATGCAGGCACCCACCCGAACCAGATCCCTGCGAGGATAGGCCCTACGATGGGCCCTGCCGCGGCAATGGCGGAGAAGTGCTGGCCCAAAAGCATGGAGGCCTTGGCAGGGACGTAGTCCACGCCGTCGTTGATCTTGCACGCCGGGGTCGGCCGGGTGTCATCCAGGTCCATTTGCCGCGCCACGAACCGGCCGTACACCAGGTAGCCCGCCCCCAGCGCGGCAATGGAAAGCAATACGACCCACGTCACCATTGGAGTCTCCTTGCCATTCGATGGTCCTTTTGCAGAACTCCAGTTGGATCTTGGACTTGCCACGTCGGGCCGGTCACCGATGCCGGCCGCGCGACCTGCCTGGCAGCCCTTGCCGGACTGCATGTACGCACCCACACCGTGGTTGATGTCATCGGTATCTTGTAATCGGCACTATGCAACCTGTCAATGTTCTAATGGCCTTCATGGCCGGCCGTCGCCCCAAGCCCCCCGGACGCACCGGTCGTGCCGGCCCTGCGGGCAACACGCGGCCCGGAGATGACGCACGATACGCGGCTCCGGCCCAAGGACCCTGTGACATCGGGTCAACCCGCCACCACCTGAGAGATATGACGGACCTTCGTCTTCAGACCATGCCTGCGAATGCCGTAGGAGAGCTGCATCATGCACCCCGGACACGAGGTCACCAGCAGATCGGCATCCGTCTTCTTGAGATTCTCCATCTTCCGGTCCAGCACCCTTTGGGACAGGTCGTAGTGCGACAGGGCATACGACCCGGCGCCGCCGCAGCACCAATCCGCTTCGGGCAGCTCTCGGTATTCACAGCCTGGTATCCTCTGGAGGACGTCTCGTGCCTCTTTCACCAGCTTCTGACCTCGCGAAGCATGACAGGGATCATGGTACGTCACCACAACCGGAGGCTGTCTGCTGGAACGGCCGTGGTCTTGTGAGAAGAGCACCTCGACCACGTCTTTGCATCGCGAGGCCACGCGCCGGGCCGTGTCAAGGTGTTCGTCGTCGGCAAACAGGGCCGGGTATTTCTTCAAGAAGGAAGCGCAACTGGAGCAATCGGTGACGATGATATCCACGTCATCCAAGGACAACCGCTCCAGGTTCCTTGCCCCCAGCTTCCTCGCGGCATCGACATCGCCATAGTAGTAGGCGGGCAGACCACAGCAACCGTTGTTCAGGACAGTCACCGTCTTGCCCGCTCTTTTCAAGAGTTCAAAGGTCGCCTCACCGGACTCCTGCTGCACGACATCCATGCCGCATCCCACGAAGTAGCCGATGCGTAGAGACGCACCACGGCCGGCGTACACGCCGGGCTTGATTCGATCCCGAAGCGGCACGGGTGGGAACCTCTCAACGATCTGCTCGGAACGGGAGAGGTCCCTGCCGAAGATCCTCAGCAATCCCAGCGCGCGGGCCACACTCGAGAGGCCCGTATTCTTCCCCAGTGCGACCGCACGCGCCGCGAGATGCAGACGCCGAGGGTACGGCAGGAGATGATCGAACAGCAGATGGTGGATGGGTTTGCGCCCCACCTTCTCCAGGTACTCGGATCGCGCCTTGACGATCAGGTCGGATGTCGGTACGGCGGGAAAGCAATTGGCGGTGCAGGCGCCGCATCCCAGGCAGTCAAAGAGAGGCGCCTCGAGTTCCGGGTTCCATTCCAGGCGTCCCTCGATCAGGGCCCGCAGCAGCGCCAACCGGCCGCGGGCCACGCCGGACTCATGGCCCGTCGACCGAAAGATCGGGCAAGCGACCTGGCAGAAACCGCACTTGTTGCATTGAGAAATCGCGTCGTAGTACTCGGAGATAGCCATGACGCCCCTTCTATACCTTGCCCGGCAATCGTCCGGGAGCAAACACGTTCTGCGGATCCAGCTCCGCCTTGATCCGGTGCATGATCCCCCATGCAGGACGCGGCAGGCCGAACACGTCGTTGCGCTCTCTGAAATCATCCGGAGCCTTCTCCAGCACTGCATGCCCCTTGTGTTCAGAGGCCCGTGCACACGTTCGGCGCCACTGTTCGTCACTCAACTCGTCCACACCGGCAACGATCCGTCCGCATCCGGCATCCACGAGGACGCTCGCCATCGGGGCCTCGCGAGCGAGGGCGAGAAACGCATCGGCAACCGCATCCAGGAGGAAATCCCCGCGCAGAATGAAAGGCGACTCGGCAATCCGCTCGTAACGATCGCCGAACGGCCCCTCATGAACGGGATAGTCCGTTCCGTCCGACGCCTCCAGCCGGCCATCCTGCAGCATACGGGCGCACTTCTCCAACTGGTAATCCACGGTCTGAGAGAATCCCTCAAAACCGATCACGATGCTCCATGGGCCGTCCTGCGTGCGCGTGGTGGAACGACAACCGGGCACGCAGGTCACGAAAGCCGGTGCGACGTTGGATTGGAGAAGCCTGAGGGCCGTGGCAGCGCAACGATCCAGAGGCCCCTCACCGGCAATCGCCGCACACCGCTCCGGAATCGTCAAGAGCCGCCAGGTGGCCTCCGTGATGAAACCGAGTGTTCCGAGCGAACCTGTCATCAGGCGGGACATGTCGTAACCCGTGACATTCTTGACGACCCGGCCCCCCGCGGAGATCCGTTCGCCGGCACTGTTGATGAAGCGAAGACCGAGCAGCAGATCACGAGGGGCGCCGTAGAGCAGACGCTCCGGTCCACTGGAGCCCAGGGCAGCCAATCCGCCAACCGTGGAGCACTCCCTGAGAAAGGCCGGTCGAACCGGCAGCCATTGGTGGTACGCCTGCAGATGACTTTGCAGGACCTTCAAAGACATTCCCGCGCCGACAGTGATCACCTGATTGGGCGGATCATACTCAATGACCTGGCTAAGCGAGGAGCTGTCGAGCACAACAGAGCCTGGGTGCGGCAGGTTCCCAAATTGGCTGTGACTCCCGCTGCCCTTCGGAATGATGCCTTGTTTCCGGGACGCTGCCTCCCGGATTCTCTCCATGATCCCCGCCACAGACCCTCCAGGGTCCGGGGCACCACGGGCCCTCGCGGCGCCTTCCCTCGGATCTGCATCTCCGGGTGTGGGAATGATCTTGCCGGGATTGAGCACGTCGCCGGGGTCAAACGCCCTTTTCAACCCGCGCTGTGCTTCCAAGTCCGCTTCCGAACAAACCATGCGCATGGCTTCCCGTTTCTCCATGCCGATACCGTGTTCGCCAGAGATGGTTCCACCCAGATCCACACAGGCCTGCATGATCTCCCAGCCAGCTTTCTCCACCCGGCGCAATTGGTCCTCATCCCTGGAGTCAAACAACAGGAGAGGGTGCAGATTGCCGTCACCGGCGTGAAAGACATTGCCGTGCTCGCACCCGTGCTTCCGGGCAATCTCGGCGACCTTGGCCAGGGCTTCCGGCAGTTTCGTGCGCGGCACGGTCGCGTCGTTGACCAGGTAATTCGGCGCCAGGCGTGCGACGGCACCAAAGGCCCCGCGCCGCCCTTGCCACAACCGATTGCGCTCGCTCTTGTCCTTGGCCTCCTGGATGGTACGGCACTTGTTTTGCATGCAAATGGCCTGAATGCGCTGGGCCTGCTCCTTGAGGCCGGCCACGGGACCTTCCACCTCGATGATGAGCACGGCAGCGGCATCCCGCGGGTACCCGGAGGGATTGCTGTCCTCAACAGCCCGGATGATCGTCGCGTCCATCATCTCCAAGGTGCTCGGCACGATGCCCGCGGCGATAATGCCCGACACGGAACGGGCCGCGTCGGCGATCGCATCGTACACGGCAAGCATCGTAATGACGTGTTCCGCTTGGGGCAGAATACGCAAGGTCATCTCCGTGACAATACCCAAGGTTCCCTCGCTGCCAACGAGGGCGCCGCGTAGGTCATAGCCCGGCGGGTCCAGGGCCGCACCGCCGATGTTCATGATCTCGCCGTCCGGCAGGACCACTCTTACTCCCAGTACGTGATTGGTGGTCACCCCGTATTTCAGGCAGCGGGGGCCTCCTGAGTTCTCGCCCAGGTTCCCACCCAGGGTCGACACCTTCTGGCTCGCGGGATCCGGCGCATAGAAGTAACCCCGGGTTGCCAGCGCCTCTTGAAGCTCCAGATTGGTCACCCCGGCCTGAACCACCACATGGCGAGATTCCGGATAGATACCCAGAATACGGTTCAGCCGGGTCAGGCAGATGACCAATCCTTGGTCCGCCACGATCGTTCCCCCGGACAGGTTGGTCCCGAATCCGCGAGGCACAAACGGAATTCCTTCCCGGCTGGCCGCGCGTACGATCCGGGCGATCTCCCGGTCGTTGGCCGGAAAGACCACCATACCGGGCTTGCCCCTGGCCAAGGAGGCATCGTAGGAGTACATCTCGGACATGGCTCGCGAAGCCGAGACATGCTCCTTGCCGACGATGCCCTTCATCTCGGCAATGAATCGATCTGTTATCATGCTGGTACCTCATCCTGACGCAAGGAGCTTGTTTCCGGCCCAGATTGTCGTCACTCCGTCAAACCCATTCCGCCGAACCCATACTATCGGCCCAATCTCGCACATGCAAGAAACGAGCAGACGGCAAGGGGGTATCGAGGAAAGACAGCAGAGGATGCGGGGGACGAACTGCACACAACGAATGACCGGGTACCACGAGGTCGGATCAGTCGCAAGCCGGATGGAAACACGAACGGATCCCGACCTCCAGATAGAGCAGATGCTCACGATACGGCACAGACGCAGAATGTTGCGTCTATGGCGAACCCGCCCCGTCTCACAACCCAGGCGGCTTCGCGGAGACGGCCAGATCTTCGTCTTTTCTCGGCCTGTGTCAGGTCGCGTCAGAAGACGTACTCGAAGTTGAACCGGAAGAAGTACGCGTTGTCGTCGCTCGGCGCCACGTAGTAGCTGCCGGGAATGAAGTACTCGAAAAGGCCATACCCGGACAACTGGTCACTGAACTTGTACCTCAGCGACGTGGCGTACAAGCTGCCGCGAAACCTGTCGGTAGCGGACAGGGCAAGCTTGGCCGGGTTGGTGGCTCCCGGATTGCGATCGGCCCAAATCGCATGATAATCGCCTGTAAGCTGCCACTGCCTGTTACAGTTGAACCGGTGACCGACGTTGAATCGGTGCAGGTTGGTCATGTCGCCCGTCTGCGTTTCGTTCGCACACAAACAGTGGAAAACGTCGCTCCATCTTGGCCACTCTCCCCAGAGAAGATCGAACTGCTCGTTCCGTGCCGTGTTCGGATCATCGCCCGAAGCGTATTCGTAGCCGATGTGTGAGGCATTGTCGCGCGGGTCCTTGAACTGGTACTCGAGATTGGCCAGGGCACCGTAGGCCTGTAGGGCGCGCTCGGGTCCAACTGTTTCGAGGACGCTCGTGCCGTCCCACTTGCTGCCCCTCTGGATCGCGCCTTCCGCCCGGTACTTCCAATGGTCGCCCTTGGTTCCGGCCACGGCGCCGCCGAAGGTATAGATTTGCGCTTTGCGACTCCACAGGTACGGGAAGTTGCTGAGCAGATTGTTGACGGGATTGTCGTCCCTGTAGATGAAGAAGCCTTCGAGCTGCATGGGCTTCCACGACGTGTTCGTCAGGTAGAAGATAGCGCCGCGCTCATCCTGTTCCCTCAATCCGCGATGCTGTTCGTTGATCGGCTCGAGCCAGCGGTCGGATGCGGCCGTCTCATCCACGTAGATCATATCCACTTTGGTGTTCCTGTCGGCCCAGTCGTAGGTGAAACGGGCCGCATCGAACGCACCCATCGTGCGAGTGCCGTCGAGCGGTGTCGAATCGAAGATCAGCCAGCCGACGCCGAAGCCGATGTCCTGCCGGCCGACCGTCGCCGTCAGGGGCAGGCCGGCGAGGTGGCGCAGGTTGACGTTGAACCAGTCAAACAATGCCTCATCCGCATTGAAACTCGTTACGTGGGGGTTCTCGCCGCCCAAGGCATTCGTGAATTGGGGCCTCGTTCTCGGGTCCTGCCACGTCCGGAACTCCCACACCAGGCGCGTGTTGAAGCTGATGTCATCGTTCAACGACCACTTCGTCCACCAGCGCGTCCGATACCGCTCGTACATGTATCTGTGATCGGTGGCAACATCCTCATTCAAGGTCGTCCAGTTCTCCCCGGCTTCGAGTCTGAGTCGCTGGTCGAGCCCCATGTTCAGCCACGGCGCAGGATGATGAAACGTCTGCCAGAGCTCCGGCCAGAACAACTCTTTGTGCGCCGGCGCCGCCGGGGCGGCGGCTTTGACCTGTTCTTTGGCGGGAGCGGCGGCCGTACCCGCCGGCGGAGCGGACTCCTTGGCCGGTGCGGGGGCCACGGCGACGGCAGAGAACCCTGAACCGGCGACGGCCATCACTGCGGCCACGATCCATCCAGGATTCCACGTTTCTTCTTTCATTGGCATCTCCTCTAACATAGTGGGATAGTGAGTGCAGCCGGCCAATGCGCCCGGTAACGAAGCGTTGCCTTATCGGACGCATCGGCCTCTCTGCTTTCTGATAAAAAGGGTGGGAAATATGCAGATTAATACGGGCGCCCCAACCGGGCCTCCCGGCGGACTGTGCATGTCCTCTTCTCCTCTCGGATCCGAGACTACATATAGCAAAGCGATAGGGTTCTCTCTCGCAACCATGATCTCATACCCCGAGCCCCCACGGGACCCAAGATTACCATCCGCCGACGCCAAGCTGCTCTACTCCCACAGCCCGGACACTTTTCAACATACTTTCTGCACCGACCTGCGGGCCGAGGTGTGCATGAGATGTGCAACCGGCATTAAAAACCTCCTAACCAGATGATAGTGCGCAAAATCAATACAGAAATAAAGCCCTTTTTCCGACACGGTGACAGGATTCTCCCTCTACAGCGGGCCTGCTACAGTCCAACGCCTTGGCTCGACGCGGCGCGTCCGTCGGTCGACGATGCTTCATCACTCGGCCTAACTCTTTGCATAAGGGAATCTTACGTCGTTCCCTTGCCCGGCCACGAGTCAATCCAGCCCCAGCAAATCAAGATCGCCTCTGTCGATAATCGGCACGCACTTTTTTTTGCGCAAAACGAAGATCATTGAGCAGGGCCGGCGTATCAGCCTAATCTGTCCGCGGGCGCGTGCTTGGACCGAGCTTGCCAAGCTCACGGGTATTGCGTAACGTTGCGGTGGACGGGTTCGGGTTCCGAGGCCACGGGGCACCAATGAAGGAGGAGAAATCCTCGCAACCCTTATAGGAATAGTGTACTGAAAGAAGGATCGGATTGGATAGTTTCTCGGAAGCGAGACGCCAAGGACGACACACTCGGATACAGAGTGTCCCTCTCTTCTGGTTCGTTGAGAACGCAAGGGACTTGAACTGACCTATGACCGGTCTTTCCGGGGGATATGCGAGGATGATGGCCCCCCAGTGGATCCGTAGGAATCCACAGCGTCAACCATGAATCCCCCCATCCATCGTTCCGAACCCCCAGCCTCGGCACGGCTCTGTCCCTCATCGAACCATACCGGTTTCTCTCGGATGGATAGTTTTGATTCTTGAAGTACTCCCATTTAACATACAGGAATGCTATGTATTGCGGTTTGAGATGCCTCATGCGTGGGCCGCCTCGTCGGAGCCTTCGCAGGCGTCTTCCGAGATCGAACAACTCAAGAAAGAAATCGCGGCCCTTTGCCAACGGGTCGAATCCCTGGAAAAGCGCCTGAAGGAGGGCCTCATTCCCCCAACCACAAGAGACGGCAACGCCAGGCCGGGCATCATCGCCCCTTATCCCGGAGTTCGCCAGGTGCCACCGGACTGGAAGCGGTTCGAGTTCAACGGCACGCCGTACTACGTCATTCCCATCGACGAGACGCACAAGCTCGCGAGCGAAGCCACGAAGCAGGTCCCGCGGGACCAATCGCCGGTAGCGCCAAAGGCAGTGGACAACATCGCGGACCCATAGAGCGTGTTGGCGTGCGATGCGCACCCTGCCTGCCACGTTTTGTGGCGGGACAGCTCTCGCTTGTCGTGCTGAACGGAGCGAAGCGCGGGGGTACCGAAGGAAGAGGTGCCGCCGGATTGAGTCCGCGTATACGTCCATGCGCGGAGATCCTTCGCTAACGCTCAGGATGACAGAAGGAACGCACGGACGCCGCGAGACTCAGTCCCACACGCGTCTTGATGAAAGAAAATGCAGATTTCTTGTGCCCAAGGCCAGGGCTCAAACGTGATAATAGGGAACAACGATCGTTGGGATGAGAGTAACGGCATTCGCGAATGTTCGAAGATGAGCTGCTCAAACTGAGGTTCAAGGCCGGCAGTGTCGATGCGCTGCAGCGAATTTACCAGAAGTACCGCGACTATCTGCTGACCCTGGCCATGGCACTGGTGAACGACGGCGGCACGGCCGAGGACGTCGTGCAGGATGTATTCGTCTCGTTCGCGCAATCGGGCGCCAGATTCCGCCTCCACGGCAGCCTGCGGGCCTATCTGGCCACCTGCGTGGTCAATCGCGTCCGCGATCAGATGCGGGCGAAGAAACGCCAGGGGCAGACGCTCGATGAAGAGATGTCCCTGGAGTCCCAGTTCGACCCGCCGGATGGGCGTATCCTGTCTGACGAGCGGTCGCGGCTGATTGCCCAAGCTCTGGCCCGGCTGCCGGACGAGCAGCGAGAAGTCATCGCACTGCACCTGAACGGGCAACTGAAACTCCGGGAGATCGCGCGGCTTCAGAATGTCCCGCTCACGACGGTGCGCGCCCGATATCGACACGGAATCGAGAAACTGCGGTCGATCCTGAATGGGAGACTCTGATATGAGACCGACAGATAAAATAGAGAGCGTCATCCGAAAGATGTCCTTCCGAGCCGGACCCCAGACAAACGACACTCTCTGGACCGACATTGCAGGAGCACACAACCAATCGCAAGCAACAAGACCGGCCGCGGGCCGGCATCATGGGAGACTCATCATGAGAAATCCAATCGCAAGACTCGCGGCGGCGGCGGTGGTTATCGTCGTAATCGGCCTGGGAATGATCGAATTCGTCAGCACGGGCGACAAATCCGGGGTGGTCTGGGCCGAGGTCGCCCAGAAAGTGGAGGCCAGCCGGGGAGTCATCTTCCGCGTAAGAACCACCGGCAATAAAGACCCTAATGACGATTGGCCCAACGGCTATATCACGACCCGCCGCTCGCCCCTGCACTCGCGCACCAACTGGTATCGCGGAGGGCAGGTCAGGCGTACGGTCTACTTCAATCGGGACGCCAAGACCATGCTGTGGGTGGCCCACGATGCAAGAGTGTACTATCAGAGGCCGCTGAATGAACAGGAACTACAGGCCCCGCAGGACGGATGGACAAACCCTCAACAGTTGGTCGACCGATTCCTGTCCGGCAAGTATAGGGAGCTGGGCCGGAAAACAGTCGAAGGAGTCCTCTGCGAGGGTATTGAGACAACGAATCCGGCCGTCTACGCGGCCACTTACCCGATCAAGAGTTTCACGGGGCGGATCTGGGTCAGTGTAAAGACAGGCTACCCCGTCCTTGTGGAAACCGAAACGGCCGCCGGCGATGACGGCCAGCGACGAGAGACGGGGACGGCGGATCAGTTTCAGTGGGATGTAGAGGTTGGCGCCCACGAGTGCGAGGCGTCCATTCCGCCTGACTACAGGTTCCTGGATTAGCATACGAACCATCAGAACCTAGTCCTTCAGGCCGAGCCGAAGCAAGCTCGGCCCTTTCTATTGCGCGGATTGTGTAAAATGGGCTCTCACAACCGTGATATAAGCTGAGAGCGCTCTGTTGAGAGAGATATGTGAGCTGATGATGATCGAAGACGAACTGCTGAAGCGGCGATTCCGTCCTTAAGGAGGTACGATCATGCGGAGTGGAGTTCTGACCAACCTGGTCGTGGTTGCCCTGTGCGCGTGCATCACGGCGGCGGAGCAACCGGTACAGTCCTTCCCCGGTGACATCATCATGATGGCGGTCGAGGAGCCGAATGCCCCAGACAGGCCGATCCCTCCGCCCAGGCAGAACGCCGTAGAGCCATGGAATCCGGGTAAACATCTCCTCGCGACGTGGGAGTCCCTCTCTACGGTGCGAACGCACCGGATCTACAATCCCGCGCTGCAGCCGCCGCGAGAACCGGAAGGTCCCGGCTGGTCGCTGTCCCTTGCCGGCCAGACGTGGATCGAACTGGTGCCCGGCTTGGAGATCCTCGTGGAGCAGGCCGTCGCGGAGAACGCTCCGTCCCCATCCCGTGTCCGGACCGCGAACGGTCAGTACCAGTTCCGTCTCCGGGCCAGATACGACAGCCGCGAAGTCTTCTGCTTGTTGGCGGCAACGCTCCACCTGCCGGCCAGCCAGACGCCTCCCCGCGTGATCGTCGTCGATCTGGATGTGCTCGATGCGAAAGGCCGTTCGATTCGTAGTCTGGGCAGCGTCTCCGGCGGCATCATGGTCGGCACGGGGGGGACAGGTAGCCAGGCGGCGACCATTATTCATGGGACCGGGAACGGCCCGGCCTGCGCCACGGCGGCGACGTTCCGCTTCAAGCTCGCCCTGAACGCCTACGCGCGTCACATCCGCTTCATCCTCGAGAACGTGCCCGTGCCAAGTTTCAGGGATTGATTCGGAAAATGGTTTCAACACCTGGCAGACAGCAGCGGCAAGTTCTCACTTGCCGCTGTTCTTTCCTGTGTGCCGAGCATGTTCGACAGCGTGAGGGCGCAAGTCCCTTTGACGGCCTGACGGAGGTGAAGTCATAGCGAAACGCCACATGCGGCCGGGTCCCCGAGGATCCGGCTGTCCTTCGCGTGAGCCCGGACCCGCGAGGGCCCGGCCTTTTTGCGCGGAGGGTCAAAACATAGTGTCGCCACATGAGAGGCCGGGTCCGTAAGGATCCGGTCCTCCTTCACCCAAGACCGGGCCCACAAGGTCCGGTCTTCTTTTGTGCGCGGATTATGTAAAATGGGTGGGCTTATCCGTGATATGAGTGGGTAGGGACGAAGCATCATTCGCCCCTACGGACCCGGGTACGTGAGCTGATGATGATCGAAGACGAATTGCTGAAGTGGCGATTCCGGCGCGGCAGCCGCGAGGCGTTGGCCCGCATCTACGAGAAGTACGTGCACCTGCTGCTGAGCATCGCGATGGGCCTCCTGAATGATCCCCATGAAGCGGAGGATGTGGTCCAGGATGTGTTCGTCTCCTTCGCCCAGGGTGCGGCAGGTTTCGGTCTCCGCGGCAGTCTCAAGGCTTATCTCGCGACATGTGTGGTCAACCGGGCCCGGGACCGGGTGCGCAGCGAGCGGGCCAGACAGCGCCTCGCGGACGGATACACAACGATGCCCTTTGAGGCGGATGAGGCGGATCAGTCTCTCGTCTACAGCGAGCGCTGCGAGCGGCTCAGCCATGCCTTGGCCGAACTGCCTTATGAGCAGCGCGAGGTCGTTGTCCTGAAAATCAAGAACGGCCTGAAGCTCAAGGACATCGCCAAGCTCCAGAACGCCTCGATCAGCACGGTGCACGGCCGGTACCGGTATGGCATGGACAAGCTCAGGGCTCTTTTGAATGGTGAGATCTGACCATGAGAAATAAAGACAGATTCGAAGACATCATCAGGAAGGATCTGGACGTCCGTGCGAGCGATGGGACGTACGACCGCCTGCGGGACATCGTCCTCAGCACGTACGGACCCGCACGGACAACCGAATCAGCGGCAATGCCGATCCTCAGAAGGAGAATGATCATGAGAAATCCAATCGCAAAACTGGCGGTCGCGGCAGCGATTCTGGTCGCAATCGGCCTGGGAGCATCGGTATTCATCGGTACCGGCAGCCACTCCGGCGTGGTCTGGGCCCAGGTGGCAGAGAAGGTGGACGCCAGCGGAGGATTCATTTACCGGACGCGGAACATCCAAAAGCAGGCGGGCTTGGATCGGCCGATTAAGTGGTCCACGATAACCTACGATTCCCCCCGGCACGGCATGCGCATCGAAGGAATCGAGGGAAACACCATGGACTCGTACGTCAGCTTCGACGAGGGCACGCACGTGATGCTGAATCACGCCGCGAAACGCTATACCCAGCGGACCCTGCCTCCCCGGCCTGCCGGTGCCCAGGTAGAGCTGCCCGCCGGCGTCATGCCCAAGGCCATGATCCGGCAATTCACCGCCGGCGGCTACAAGGAACTGGGCCGACGGACGATCGACGGGGTGGAGGCCGAAGGCATTGAGACCGAACACCCGATGGGAGGCGGAGGCAACTTCCCGGTCGATAGCGAGACGGCGCAACTGTGGGTCAGCGTCGAAACAGGGTATCCGGTCCTCCTGGAAATCCACGTCGTCGGCAACAACGGCACGCTGCAGATCGAGATAGTCATGGATCAGTTCCAGTGGGATGTCGAACTCGATCCGGGCCAGTTCAAAACCGTGATTCCGCCTGACTACCAACGGCAGGAGATCCAGATGGGAGAAGAAGGAGCCGCCATGGTAGACGTATCCGACGGTCAGTGACCCGTTCCAAGGCGACACCCACTTGGTGAAGACCTGGACGTCCAAGCCCAGCGCGGGAACGCACGACCGCGTGCAGCCCAGGGTCTTGGACGCCCAGGTTTCAGCAGGAAGCACGTAGAGAACCACCCATAGATACCTCTCAGGAGAATCGTCATGGACAAGTTCACAGTCAGATTTGCGATCGCAGCAGCGGTGATTGCCGCCGTCGCGTTGGGGCTGTTCGAGCTCATCACTCCGTGCCAATTCGGTGTCGTCCAAGCCCAGGAGAAGAAGGCGGAGGAAAAGAAAAAGGAGGAAAAGAAGAAAGAGGAGACCAGCCTGGGGTTCACCTGTCGCCAGCGGCGAACCACACCCCGGCCAGGGGAACTCACGGACACGATCCGCGAGAGTCCCGAGTACGGGTCCCGGACGGACACGTACTTCTCCGGCAAGCTCATCAGCTCCATGTACACCAACTATGCGGATGGCACGACCATCTCCCTGTTTCATCGGACAAAGACGTACACGCGTCGGAATGGGCCCAAGGGTCCGCCTCCCGCCGAACAAGCCATGGACCCCAGGGCCAGGATCAAGAAAGCCCTGGCCGGTGAGCACAAGAAACTCGGTCGTCGGATGATCGGCGGGGTCGAAGCCGAAGGGATCGAGGTCCCCGAAGTTGGGGTCGTGGTCGCCGGGAACGATAAGGTCAGTATCAAGATCAATAGTGCGGTCGCGCAGTTCTGGTCCAGCGTGGAGACGGGAGACCCGATCCTGGTGGAGCAGGAGGTGGTCGCCGGCAATGGCGCTCTCCAATTCAAGACGATCCGCGATCAGTTCCGCTGGGATGTCCCAGTCGATCCGAATGACTTCCAGGCCAAGAGCCTGCCCGGCTACACCGAAATGGGGTGGCCCAAACCCTTACCCCCACCAGGACACGCATTCCCACACCAGGCCGGGCAAGGAGAAACCCGGCCTTCTTCGTGCGCTCCAGGTCTGTAGTGACGCCGGGAGGAGAGAAGGTAGGAAGGTGAGACGGTACGAGCGCGTTCCGATCTTCTTCTCTTCTTACCTTCTCACCTTCTTCCCCTCTTACGCGCACACGTCCATCACCCTCAATACACGCAGCGGGGAGATGGCAAAGCAGATTTCAGTTGTCGTCCAAAATACCGAGGAAAGACGATATTGTTTGTTGTTTACGCGGCCCTCATTTGGGCGATCTTCCTTGCCCCTTATTCGGAGCTTTTCACTGCTGAAATCCAACCCACAAGATAACCGCTACAACCCATGGACGAGCGGAACAGCACGCGATCGATGATATGGTAAGCCTTGACACAAAATGACAAACAGAGACATGAGCCATGGACCTGCACAAGGTGGCTCTGCCGGCAAATGAAGCGTATCGATCCTTGAGGTTGCGATCGGCTGATGATGCCGGTGAGTCTGGTACGTGACCCGTTGATTCTGGCTATTGGTTGTCGGCAATTAAGGACAGCGCCTATAGACCTGGAACTGAGAGATCTCCGATACTTTGGCGGAATGAGGCAATCGAGCATCTGGGACTCAATAGACTGGGCTTGGCTGGGCCGGACAAAGCTTATATACCGATTGATCGAGAAAGACGCCCTCCACGCCAAAAGGATCGCAGGCCGGTTTGCATTTGACAAGGCGGAACTTGACCTACTCGCGGCAAACGGGGACGCGAAGCGCGGACGAGGACGGCCCAGGAAGCACTAAACTGCATAGATATTGCATAAGCGAACAATTCGCATCTTCTCCCCAGCAAGAAAAAAACGCCGCAAGCCTTTTACGGACGACGGTTTATCGTAGTGGGCGATATAGGGTTCGAACCTATGACCTCACGGGTGTGATCCGTGCGCTCTAACCAGCTGAGCTAATCGCCCGAGAAGTTCCTATTAGACCCATCCCAGCACCCCCTGTCAAGCGATAATCGCCCGCGACGAGATACCACGCGGGACCACGTCTTTCGCCGCAACGGCCCCCTGCCGTACCCATCGCGGCAAACCGCAGAGCAGCACCGGCCCCCGGAAATTGGCTTTGTTTCGCACGTATGGGTGCCGCACCCAATGGAGCAAACCAAAGGAAGGACGAGACCCTGAAATTGGCTTTGTTTTGCATACCCGGAAAGCCAGCACAAACAGCCGTAACGCTCGCGCAGTAAAGGCCTTAGCACTCATTTCGACCCTCCGCGAATTGGCTTTGTTTTGCACGAATCTTCACCACAGAGACACAAAGGGCACGGAGAATGGAACCAGAACTACCTTCGTCGGTGAATTGAAGATCGTCTCTGAGACCTCTGTGTCTCCGTGATGAACTTCCCACGAGGATGCGTGCTTCACCGGCCATGACCAGACCCGTCCACATTTACGATTTACTATTCAGTTGTATGACTATCATACGAGTCGGCAACTTCGGCGTCAAGCGAAATTCCGGCTGCACGAAGGCTTTTTCTTGACCATAGGACTACAGACATAAACCCTTATCAAAGTTTGACTTACACGGCTGAGTCTTTCGTGCGCCATGTAGACGTCCGGGTGGCAGCGGCAAGGCCGAAGGCGTTGCCGATGGCGGATGGGCAAACCATCGGTAGGCTGCGCTTGCCGCTGCCACCCATCGGACGAATGGCGATAAACCCTTATGGAGAACAGAGTTACATAGTTCTTGCAGCAGCACCAGAGTACGGCGTGCCCAAGTGAACTCTCGTGGCTCAGCCCCGTGCCCGCAGACGCGATATTCCGCAGAGCAGGGCGAGCGTCCCCGTTCGCCACTCCTTGTCGTGCGATGACGTACAACCTCCGATCAGGTTCGAGAACAGGCTCTACGACGTGCCACAAGAGCGGGTCGCACACAGAAGCCCCAGGCATTCATGCGATCCAGCCCGCTACCGACAATCCCGCCGAGTGTCCAGGCCCACTACTTGTACTCCTTGGCGTGCTCCTCGCACAGCCAGAGCCAGTGCCCTTCCGGCGTCAGAACCTTCTTCAATCCGCCCCAATGCTGCTTCGGGTCCACCTCATCCAGCAGCTTTCGCAAGGCCCGCAGTTCCGCACCTTCAAATCGCTCCGCCCGCGCCCCGCCGCCGGCCCTCTCCAGCAAATCCTCCGACAGGAAGTCTCGCTCGCAAAGCTTCTTCGCCAGTTCCTCCATCAACTTGACCTGATTGGCCAGGTCTTTTGCATATTGCGCTCCCATTGCCGCCCCAATCGGACCCCCAAACACCCCCGCCGCCGCTCCGGCCACCGGCGCTGCATATTTGATCACCTTCGCGAGCTTCAGGATGTACGGGCCCATGCTTTCGAGGAACTCAGCGGGTCGCTTGATTTCATATCGTCCGCCATCGAGCGTAGGATGCCACTGGCCCGGTGCCTGGCAGTACAACCTCATGATCATCTTCTGTCCAAGCAGATTCTTCAGCCACCCGCCGTCGCTTTCCGGCAGCACCGCAAACACGTTCGGACAATGCGATTCCTCCAAACGCTGCTGCGCGTTGAACAGTACAAGGAAGTAGTATTGTGACAGCTTTCGCAATTCACCCAACTCGGTGCGAATCCGCTCCTGGCCGTCGAGTACCTTTGCCTCAAGTTCTTCAATGCGCGCCACTATCTGCCCTTCAGTGCTCCAGTGGATTCCAAACAGCAGTCCCGGCACTGAGATGTTCTCAAGCTCCTCCGGACACTCCATTTCAAGCTTAGGCTTCTCTTTCTCAATGGCTTTGCTGAGCTGTCTCAAATCGAACTCGTGCCGGCACTTGGGCTGTGTACGACCTGGGCAGGGAACGCATCGCCTGACATTCAGACCTGGGAACCTCGCCAGCGTGTATTCCAAGCCGTCGCGCAAAAGGACGAAGAAATTGTGCGGCAGGGACCCGCGAACCGTCAACTGGATATACCGCTGCTCAGGGAAAGCCTGCACCAGTCCTATGTGCTTGGGGTTCTCAGGCTCATCCGCCAGGAGTACACCGAGACGCCAGTGCAGCTCGACCGAGAACCGATGCTCCCTCGCAATGAACCACGTCGGTATGCCCGGCGGAATCGACTGATCCAGACGGAAATTCATCGTGATCTCACGTTGACCGTCGAACCGGGACCACAGCTCATCGAGTTGCCTCTTGTCATCTTCGGGCAATTGATAGGGCAGGAGCTGCACGACCAGCCACTCATCGAGCGAATCCTCGAAAGCATAGACCAGGTCGAAGGTGCGCATCATCCGCACGAACAATCGATGGGTGGCCTCATCCTCCTCGGGCCAGAAGATGCTCCAATGCACGCGATGCAGAATTGCGTGCCTGCAGATTGCTTTGCCATGCTGGTCCTCATTCTTCAGAACGCGGGCAATGCGATTGGTGAGCCATTGGGGATCGAGAACGACGACGTGGCGCAGCTCCTCATCATCGAGGAAGACCCGAATCTTCCCCATCCCATCGAGAGCGCGCGCAAGCCACCTACGATTTTCGCTGTCTACGCCGACAGAATCCATAAGGGTCCAGAGGTCGCTCAGATTCATCCGGCTTTGCCTGGCTTGGACCCGCTTGGCCAACTCATCCTCGACCCTTTGCCAATCCGCCGGCCAGGGAGTGCCCATTAGAGGAAGCTCCGCCGCCGCTTGTGCCAGCGCCTCGCGCAATTCGTTGATCCCGCGTCGGGTTTTGTTGCTGACCTCGTGCAGTCCAAGGAACCGTATCCGAGGGAACTGCTTCTTCAATTCCTCATACGGAACGTCCGGCTTCCACAAATCACAGTGCGTAGCCACAACGAGCACCGGCGCTCTCCACTCTTCGCGGCCGGAAGCCTCGTCCGCAGGAATTGATGCTCTGGCTTGGATGAGTTCGAGCCACGTATTGAGCTTTGCCTGCTCGTAGTTCTCGCGTGCATTCCACACGAGGACGAAGAGCGCACGTTCGGAATAGAAGAACTGATGCGTGGCGTGTTGGATCTCCTGGCCTCCAAAGTCCCAGAGATTCAGAGACATCGTCACATCGGCTCTGCTGGGGTGTTCGATCTTGAGTGTGCGGATCTGAACGCCCTGTGTGGGCGTCTCCCCGCCGAAGTCCTCGCCGTAGAGTGCCTTGACGAGTTCCGTCTTGCCGACACCGGCCTCCCCGACGATGAGTAGCTTCGCCTCCCACTTGCGTTTCTCGGCCTTTGCGATGCCACGCAAATAGGCGAGGACCGCCCTTGTCCCCTGCTGGACGACATCCGGCGGAGGAGACACCAGCGGGTTTCCGGTCAGATCAAGTTCCAGCAGTTGCTCCAACATGCCTAGCTCCGGCGGAACCAGCGTCAACTGACCATCGCAAAGCCAGAGCGAGCGAAGATTCCTCAATTGGCCTAACTCGCGAGGGAGCGACATCAGCTGATTGTCCGAGAGATAGAGCGATTGCAGGTTGGCCAACTGGGCGAACTCCGGAGGAACCGATGTCAGCTGATTGTGCGATAGTTCGAGACGCCGGAGATGTGTCAGTTGGCCTAACTCGGGCGGGAGCGATGTCAACTGATTGTCGAAAAGGTACAACTCCTGCAGATTGGTCAACCAACCAAGCTCTGGAGGTATCGACATCAGTTGGTTCTGGGAAAGATCGAGCACCTGCAGATTCGTTAACCGGGCCAGCTCCGGCGGGACCGACGTCAGTCGATTGCCGGTAAGGCGGAGCGCCTGCAGATTCGTCAACCGGCCCAGTTCGGGCGGGACCGACGTCAGTTGATTGCTGCGGAGATCGAGCACCCGTAGACTCGTCAACTGGGCCAATTCGGGCGGGACCGACGTCAATTGATTGTGGGAAAGATCGAGCCCCCGCAGACCCGTCAACTGGGCCAGTTCGCACGGGACTGACGTCAATTGATTGTGGGAGAGATAAAGCCGCTGCAGATCCGTCAATTGGGCCAGTTCGGGTGGGATTCCCGCCAAATTGTTGTTGGACAAATCGAGATCGGTCGTTCCGTTTCGCTTCGCTATCGCAATGGCTTCGAGCACTTCCTTCTCATCCATATCGGGCCTCGGACAAAGGATGTATCTTCCTCAAGCGATCACCATGCGCGTTGTATGATACTGCGGAGAATGGGTGGAGGCAATGGGATTCGTGGAATTGGAGAAGATGCGTGTCACGCCCAGGACAACTGCGGGCGAAACCCGGCGGGGATTGGCTGGGCTACGTGGGACCGGGCCGGGCTGGGGAAGGCAAGCCGTTTCTCACGACCGACCCCGAATGGCGGCGAGCAGCTCGTCGGAGGGCGCGGTCTTGAGGAGGTAGGCCTCGGCCCCGGCCTTGCGCATGGATTCCGCCATGCCGGCCTCCTCGAACATCGACAGCGCTACGATCCGGACGCCGGGCAGATGGAGCTTGATCTGCCGGGTGGCCTCGTCGCCGGCCATGACAGGCATGGAGACATCCATCACGACCACATCCGGCTGAAGCTCGTGGGCCAAGTCGACCGCTTCGCGACCGTTGCCCGCCTCGCCGACCACGTCCACGTCCGGCTGCTCCTTCAGCAAGGCCGCCAAGCCCTCCCGCACGATCTTGTGATCGTCCACGAGCAGCACCCGCAGCCGGTGGCCAGCCTGAACGTGCGAAGGGGAGAAGGGAGGAAGGGAGGAAGGGGCGGACGCTGCACCTTCATACGTTCTGGCCTTCGAACCTTCTTCCTCGGCTTTCTGTCCGTCCGGGACGACGATGAGGAGGGTGCTGCCTCGGCCCTCGGCGCTGCGGATCTTCATCCGTCCGCCGAGCAGCTCGATGCGCTCGCGGATGCTCAGCAGTCCGAGGCCCCCGGTCTTTCCGAGCAGTTGCGGGTCGAAGCCCTGGCCCTGGTCCGAGATGGTCAGCCACAGGCATCCCCGCATGCGCTGCAGCCGAAGCCGCGCCACGTTGACCTTGGCATGCTTGACGACATTGAACAGGATCTCCTGGGCCGTCTTATAGAGGAAGATTTTGAGCGCCTCCGAGGGCGAATCGATCCGGCCTCGGCTTTCCACGTCCACCGTCAGGCCGTGCTTGGCCTTGAACTGGCGGGCGAGCCATTCGAGCGTTTCGCTCAGGTCGCTCTGGAACAGCACGGCCGGACTGAGCTCGTGCGACAGGCTGCGGGATTTCTCGATGGTGTCCGTGAGAATCTGGTCGACCTGCGCGATGGCGTTCCGCGTCGCGACGTTACTCTTGACCCGGCCGTTGAGAAGACTCAAATGGAACTTCGCGGCGGCAAGCTGCTGCTGGAGATCATCGTGGAGAATCTCCGCCAAGCGTTTGCGCTCCCGGTCCTCCGCCTGCGACAGCTCCAGCGCCAGCTTCTGGAGCTGCCTTGCCCGATACTCCAGCTCGCTCGTTCGCTGGGCCACCTTGCTCTCCAGTGTCGCGTTCAGCTCGCGCAGCGCCTCTTCTGCCCGCTGGCGGGCCAGGGCTATGCCGATGCTGGCGCCCAGACCCTCAAAGAACTCGATCATCTCCCGCGTGAACACGCCGGGCCGACGATCGTTCAACTGCAGCAGGCCGATGACCTCGTCTGCCGCTCTGAGCGGAATCAAGGCCACGGATTCGTAGCCCTCGCCGTTGCAGCGGTTCCGGGTGCGGGACTGCCGGTCCTGCTCCGTGGTGGAGGCGAGCAGTTGCGTGGTCCCGTTGGTCCAGAAACTCCCGCGCTTCGTGAAGAAAGGCTTGGACGGATCGAACCGGCCGCCAATCACGTTGCCGCACATGCACTCCAGGACCGGGTGGCCCGCCGCATCGCGCACTATCTCACCCGTCTGGTCTCGTGCGGACAGATGCCGTTCCGCTTCGACGAAGCCGGGAGCAAAGCCGCCGGTCACATAGTAAGGATAGTCCTCTCCTTGCCGAAGGCGAATGCCCACGGCCTCCAGGCCGGAGCTTTCCTTGACCAGGCGAAGGATTTCCGCGACCAGTCCCGCACTGTCGCCAGCCCGGTTGATCGCTTCCAGGACCCGCGTTATCAGCGTTTCGCGTGCCTCGCGCGTCTTGCGCTCGGTGATGTCGTGGACCATACCGACGGACCGAACGATCCGGCCCGAGGCGTCCCGGAAATGCTCGCCTTTCTCGTGGACGATGCGCGTCTCCCCGTTCGAATGGCGGACCACGCGGTGCTCGATCTCGTAGGTGTCCCGGTTCTCGCGCACGGAGGTGGAGTAGGCTGCATCCACGGCGGCGCGGTCGTCGGGATGCACCCGTGCCAGGAACGTTTCATAGGTCGCGCCGAACGCCTGCGGATCGAGGCCGAAGATCCGGTACACCTCATCCGACCACGTCAGGCGGTTGTGGACCAAGTCCAGCTCCCAACTGCCGAGATGGGCGATCGCCTCCGATCGCTTCAATCGGTCCTCGCTCTCGCGCAGCGCCGCTTCCGCCTGCTTGCGTTCCAGTTCGCCGGCCGTGCGCGCGGCCACCAGTTGCAACAAGGATTTCGCCGAGCTTGGGTCTTCCAGGGGGCGACGCCAGATGAGCGCGATCAGGCCGATCGGTTCCCCTTGGTGGCCCCAGAGAGTGGTTCCGACATAGCCCTCGGCCTTCATTTCCTGAAGCACCGCGTCCCGTGGAAACAAACCGCGCACGTCCCTGGGAAAACAGCAAACCGTTCGTCCCACGACGTTGCCACAGGGGGTGTCTTTCAAGGTGTAGGCCAGGTTATCCTCGAACTTGCCGTCATAGTAGACGGCGACCGTTTGCGCGGAGAGTCCGTCCTCGACCAGCCGGTCGATGCAGACAAAATCCGCGCCCAGGGTCTGGCCCAGATAGCGCGCCAGCGATTGGAAGAAATCCTCGTGACCGGACGCGCCGGCCGACTGCGCCAGGAACGATTGCACCGCCTCGACCTGCCTGCGCTCGGTGATGCCCGTGAACACCGCGGCGAAACGGCCCGGAACCGTCTGATAGGCCCGCACGTCGTACCAGCGGCCCAGCGAGCTGCTGCATGCCTCGAACTGCTCCGGCCGCCCCGTCAGTGCCACTCGCCCATACCGCTCGATCCAGATCGGCTCGATCCCGGGCAGCACTTCGCGGACGGTCCTGCCGACCAGGTCGGCGGCCTTAAGACCCGTTTGTCGCTCAAAGGCGAGGTTCACGTCGAGAAACCGATAGTCACAGGGCCGGCCATCCCCGTCGCAGAGGATCTCATGAAGCGCAAATCCCTCGCTCATCGTGCTGAACAAGGTGTGGTATCGCTCCTCGCTCTCCCGCAGGGCCAGCTCCGACCGGCTGCGCTCCACGGCATAGCGTACGGTTCGGCCGACCGTGCCGCCATGGAAGATTTGGCCCTTGACCAGGTAGTCCTCGACTCCTTGACGCATCGCCTCCAACGCCATCGTCTCGTCATCCACGCCCGTCAGAACCACGATCGGTACGTGCGGGGCGGCCCGACGCATCCTCGTACAGGTATCGAGACCGGCGCTGTCGGGCAGCGTCAGGTCCAGCAGAACCACGTCGAAGGTTCTTTCCGCCACAAGCCGGATTGCCTCCTCCAGCCGCTCCGCACGTTCCATCGCGAACATCTGCTGCGGGTAATCCTGGAGGAGCTCGCAAAGCAACTGTGCATCGGAGGGACTGTCCTCCACCAGCAGGACTTGGATGCGATTCTCGTTCGTCGCCATTTCACTTCTCTTTGGGCAATGTCACGACCGTCAACCAGAAATGCTCGATGGCCTTCACCACCTCCATGAACTGGGTGAAGTCCACCGGTTTGGTAATGTAGCAGTTGGCGTGAAGCTGATACGAGCGAAGGACATCGTGTTCCGAACGGGACGTGGTCAAGACCACGACGGGAATGACCTTCAGGTCCGAATCCTGCTTCAGCTCATCGAGCACCTCACGCCCATCCTTGCGAGGCAGATTCAAATCCAGCAGGATCAGGTCGGGACGGGGAGCGTCGGCGTACGGGCCTTCCCGGCGCAGGAACCGCAGGGCCTCGACGCCGTCCTCCACGTGGCTGAGGCGATTGGCGATCTTGGCGGCATGCAGCGCCTCGACGGTCAACTGCGCGTCGCTCGGGCTGTCTTCCACCATGAGAATCTCAATAGGTCTGTGTTGAGGGGGATTGCTCACACGGGTTCTCCTTTGTCAGGCAAGGTGAAATAGAACGTCGATCCCCAGCCCGGCTGGGACTCGAACCAGATGCTTCCCCCATGACGTTCGACGATCCTTTTGCAGATCGCCAGTCCGATGCCGGTGCCGGGGTACTTTTGGCGTGTGTGAAGACGTTGAAAAATCATAAAGATCCGTTCGGTGTACTGCGGATCGATGCCGATCCCGTTGTCCTGGACCCAAAACAGCCAGGCGTCCTGCTCTCTCCGGGCGCCGATGTGGATCTCGGGTGGCTTGTCGCTTCGGAACTTGATGGCGTTGGCGATGAGATTCTGGCACAGTTGAGTCAACTGGCCGGCGTCCGCCCGGACCGTCGGCAAAGGATCGACCTGGATGACCGCCCCGGATTCTTCGATGCTCGCATGAAGGTTCGTCAAGGCATCCTTCAGGGATTCCCCGGTATCGGTGGGCTCCATCGCTATGCCCTTCGTCCCCACGCGGGAATAGCTCAGCAGGTCGCCGATCAGCGTCTGCATTCGGGTGACGCCGTCGACGGCCGAGCTGATATAACCGTCGGCCTTCTCGTCCAGCTTGCCCTGGTATCGCTGCCGGAGCAGGCCGACGAAACCGGCGACGGCCCGCAGAGGTTCCTGCAGATCATGGGAGGCCACATAGGCGAACTGCTCCAGGTCCCGGTTGGACCGGGCCAGGTCGTCCGTGCGTTGGAGGACCAGGTCCTCCAGGTGCTCGCGGTACCTGGCCAGTTCCGCCTCCGCCCGCTTACGCTCGGTGATGTCGCGAGCGGCGGCAAAGACGCCCTGCGCCTGGCCACCCTCATTGCGATAGACCGTCGCGTTGTACAGAACGTCCATGGTGCAACCCGATGTGTGACGGATCGTCAGCGGATAGTCCCGCATGCAGCCCTCCGAGATGACCCTCCGGTAGCCCTCCCGCGCCTTGTCCGGCTCCGTGAAATAATTGGAGAAATCGCTCCCGATCATCTCGGCACGGGGCACGCCTGTAGCCTGTTCCGTCGCCTGGTTCACGTCGGTGATCTTCCCTTCCGGACTGATCGTGACCAACGGGTCCAGACTCGCCTCAATGAGGCTTCGCGCATGCAACGAACTCTGCCGCAGCGATTCCGTGGTTCTCTTGAGTTCCGCCGTTCGTTCCTGGACCCGGATCTCCAATTCGGCATGAGCCTTCTTCAATGCCTCCGCCTCCCGCCGGCCGGCGGCGGCCAAGCCGGCCCGGATCTCGGCTTCGCGGGCGCGGGCCTGGGCACGATGCATCGCTTCGGTAACAGCGGAGATCATCGTGCCGCTCCCAAGGAAAATCGCTATGGCCAGCCAATCGCCGGGGTCCTGGATGGCAAGGCCGGCCGGCTCGAGCCAAAAGTAGTCCGCCAGGCCGGCCGAGAGGACGGTGGCCAGCAACCCCGCGGGAAGGCCCCCGTACAGTGCGGCGAGCATCACGGCCGGATAGAACGTCACGAAGGTGGCGCGCGTCCCCAGGGCCTGCAAGAAACCCAAACGCACGAGGGCGGCGGCGGCGACAACCACGATGGCCGTGAAATACCGCAGCTTCCGGCGCCCGAGGGCGCCCGGCGCGAGAACGGAGGGATAGGACGAGTCCCCCTGCTCGCCACGAGGGGCGGCAAGTGCGCTATCGGTTGGCTCGTTACTCGAACGGCTATTCATGCTTGTGTTCGTCCAACTTGCTCTTTCGCGGGGCCTGAAGAATCGAGGCGGTTCTTTTTGGGCAAGATCGGCTACCCGTCGCCGGCACGGCCACCCGCAGGACACCCATCGCTATTGATAGCGTATCTCCGCGAAAAAGCCAGTACTGTTCTACGGGCGTGAAGCCTGAAGGTTCGGCACAGAGGCCAATCCGTCGCGGCAATCTCGCGCCCTTGCCCCTTGCCAGCATTCGCTGCATCAAGTATAATGTTGTTTGCTCCGCGTCCCCATGATGAGCGGCGGGCCGGTTCTTGGATGTCGGTCTTAGCAAACCTTCTGGAGGTAAGGCCATGGTAACGAAACGACATGCCTTCACGTTGATCGAGCTGCTGGTGGTCATCGCGATCATTGCGCTGCTGATGTCCATCCTGATGCCGAGTCTGCAAAGGGTCCGGAAACAGGCCCGGTCCGTCGCGTGCCTGTCGAACCTCAAGCAATGGTCCGTCATCTGGCAGATGTACACGGACGAAAGCGGCGGCAAGTACAACACCGGCGGCACCGCCGGCGGCGACGCGGCGAACGACTGGCTCGTCCTGCTGATGCCCTACTACCAGGATCGGGGGGCGTTGACCCTGTGTCCGGCGGCCACGCGCCCGATGGTGGTGGCCGGGTCGTTTGCCACCCGGGCCTGGTCGTGGGACCGCCAGGGCTGGGGCAACCTCAAACAAAAGGAAACCATTGACACCGGCAGCTACGGCGAAAACGAATGGATCTGCGACCGCAGGGCGGAGCAGTACTGGCGGAACCGCAATACGATCAAGTACCCGGCGACCGTGCCCCTGTTCTTCGATTGTGCCTACGTGGACGTGTATCCCAACGCCAATGCCGGCCCGCCTGCCTTCGAGGGAGACGTGGTCGGCACCAACGAATGGACCCTGGTCTGCCTGGACCGCCACTCCGGCTATGTGAACTACCTCTTCGCCGATCTGAGCCTCCGGAAGGTCGGCCTCAAGGAGCTGTGGAGCTTCAAGTGGACCCGGACGTTCAATACCTCCAACGTCTGGACCAAAGCCGGCGGCGTCCAACCCAACGACTGGCCGGCATGGATGAGGGGCTTCAAGGACTTCTGATGAAGTTTCAAGTTTGAAGTGTGAAGTTTGAAGTGGCCAGGGGTGGTTCTCCGACTTCAAACTTGAGACCTCACACTTGACACTCCCCTCAATGCCCTAACGGGCACACTACAAACAGAAATGCTGGCCCCCCTGAAATCTTCCCTCGCCTCGCCCGACTACCGGGGTAGGCCGTAGAGAACCGAATTCAGGAGTGCCTTACCATGAGCGATCCATCTTACATCACGGTCCGAAAACACACGTTCCTGTCGAGTGCCGCCATGGGGTTCAGCGCGATCGTTGTCACGCTTCTGGTCGCCTGCACGGCCGTGCTCCTGTATACCGTCCATCTGGCCAGCGACAAATCCGAACGGGTGATCACGCTGGCGCAGAGCGCGATCAAGGGGCTGCCGGAGTTATCGCATTCCCTGCCGCCGGCCCTGGCGGACATGCTCGACGACCACCGCCGGCCCGACTACTGCAAGGAGCTGGCCATCACGGCCAAGGCGACATCGCAGCCGGATTCCCACGGCCGGGTGCGGACGACCATCGAGGTAGTCAACAATGGCCATGAGGTGGTCTCGCTCCTGTCGCTTCGCATTCTCCTGCTCGATGAGCGGGGCCAGGTCCTCAGCGAATCCCAGGAATGGGCGGCCACGCCCTTCGCGGCGGACAACGGCTGGCGGGGGCCGATCATGCCCGGCTCGCGACGCCTCTTCGTCAGCAATCGCGGCTGGTATGGCCTGAACTCCACGAACGACTTCAATACCCAGGTGGAGATCACTGAACTGCGAGTGTGGAACGACGGAAAGAACACGGCCCCCAAGGACGCCCAGCCAACCGACCAAGCCACGGCCGCCGCTCCAACTCCCGTCCAACCGCCCGAGAAGGGATAGGGTCAGGACAATCCTGCGTACCAAGTACGCAAGATCCGTTGCAGCCCACGCTGCCTCTTGGGTTGCCATGCTGAAAATCGCTTTGAGCGTGTCCTCATGTGCACGGAAGCATATCGCGGCGAGCACGGTCAAACAAGTTTGGCCGTGCCACCCGCGCCGGGCATTGCTTCACCCCCCGCCTTAGTCCCCGCACCTCGGTTCCCCTTTGTCCACTCCAAGGTCTTTCGCTCGCCCGCACAACGTGGTATTCTGTTCGTGACCTCGCTGGTACAGGTTTGGGACAATGAATTGGGAAGGGTCATGACATGGCAGAGAAACTGGCAATCCAAGGCGGGCCTAAGGCCGTGACAAACAAACTGCCCCACTGGCCGAGCTTCGATGAGAAGGCGATCAAGGCGGTGGAGGAAGTCTTGCGGTCGGGCAAGGTGAATTACTGGACCGGCCCACGCGGCATGGAATTCGAGCGCCGATTCGCGGCTTGGCAAGGCAGCAAGTACGCCATCAGCACCACCAATGGCACGGCGGCCCTGCACGTCGCGCTGAGCGCCCTGGGGATCGGGCCGGGCGATGAAGTCATCGTCCCGAGCTACACCTTCATCGCGTCGAGCTTCTCCATCGTCCAAGCCGGCGCGGTGCCGCGATTTGCCGACGTGAATCTCGACGATCACTGCATCAGCGTCGAGTCGGCCGAGAAACTCGTCAACAAGCGCACGAAGGCGATCATGCCGGTGCACCTCTACGGCAACGTCTGCGACATGGACAAGATCATGGCGTTTGCCAAGAAGCACAACCTGTTCGTCGTCGAGGACAACGCCGAGGCGTTCGGCGGGGTCTACAAGGGCAGAAAGACGGGCACCATCGGCCACGTCGCCGCGTGCAGCTTCTGCCAGAACAAGACCTTCACCACCGGCGGCGAGGGCGGCATGGTGACCACCGACGACGAGGAACTGGCCTGGCAGGCGCGGAGCTTCCGCGACCACGGCTACGACGTCAAGCAGCGGCTGAGCCTGTTGGAGCTCGAACAGAGACTCCCCTACATCCATAATCTGGCCGGCTGGAACTACCGGATGACGGAGATGCAGTCGGCCATCGGCCTGGCGGAGCTCGAGAGAATCGACACCTGGAACCTCCCTGCGCGAAGACGCAATTGTCGCATCATCATCGATTCCATCAAAGGTCTGCCGCAGGTCAAATACATGCCCATCGATACCCCCGAGCGCCAAAACGGCTGGTACGTCATGGCGTTTTCGCTCGATATCGAGAACATGACCTGCAATATCAATCAGTTCGTCGATGCGTGCGGCGCTGAGGGCGCCCCCTGTTGGCGCGTCTTCTGGCCCCTGTGTCACACGGAGCAGGCCTACCGCCAGCACAAGTCGTTCGGCAGGAGCGGGTTCCCATTCACATCCAAGGAGTATGCCGACCCGCAGAGCGTGGACTACAGCAAGGTCCAGGTGCCGAACGCGATCTGGCATCAGAATCACACCTTCACGTGTTTCGCCTTCCCCACGTACAGCGAACAAGACTGCCGCCAGATCGGCAAAGCCCTGGCCAAGGCCATAAAGGCATACTCCAAGTAGCATGGGCGTCCCGCCCATGAAGATCATGAACACGGGCAAGATGCCCGTGCTACGGAGAATCGAGGTTGTCTTATGCCCAACAAGGTTCGATGGGGCGTGATCGGTTCCGGCGGTATTGCCCGAAGAAGAACGATTCCGGAAGGGATCGCAAAGGCGGGCAACGCCCGGTTGTCGGCCGTGTTCGACAAAGACTTGAAGGCCAACGCGGAGGTGGCCAAGCAGTTCCGTGCCACACCTGTGACCGGTTTGGGCGATCTGCTGGCCAAGGACATCGACGCCGTGTATGTCGCGACGCCGGCTCACCTGCACTACGACCACGTCAAGGCGTGCGCGGAAGCCGGAAAACACGTCCTTTGCGAAAAGCCCTTGGGCATGACCGTCGCCCAAGCTGAAGAAATGATTGCGATGTGCGACCGGGCGGGAATTATGCTCGGATGCGCCTTCATGATGCGGTTCGTCGCCCAACACCAGGAGGCCCTCAAGCTCATCCAGCAAGGCCGGCTCGGCCGACCCGTCTACGCCCGCGCACAACTCTCCTGCTGGTACCCGCCCATCGAGGGCGCCTGGCGCCAGGACCCCGCCACCGGCGGCGGTGGCTCCCTGATGGACATGGGAGGACACTGCATCGACCTGCTGGAGATGTTCTTCGGAAACGTGGTCAGAGTGACCTGCTTCATCAATAACACCATCCATAACTACCGATCCGAGGATAGTGCGGTCGCGACGCTGTTCTTCGAGAATGGCGCGATGGGCACCGTCGACACCTTCTTCTGCATCCCGGATGCCGCCAGCAAGAATGTCCTTGAGCTTTACGGGTCCAAAGGCTCCATCCTGGCCCAGGGGACCATCGGCCAGGGACCGGCCGGCCGGATGGTCGCCTTCCTGGAAGGTGATGATCGCGTGTATGATGCCCAACAGGCGCGGGCGGCGGATCAAGGCGTGGGCATCGACCCCACGCCGGGGAACACCTATCAGGCCGAGATCGAGGAATTCAGCAAGGCGATCCTGGAGGATCGTCAGCCCCTGATCGATAGTCAGTTGGGTTTGCGCAGCCAGAAGATTCTCGCGGCTTGCTATGAGTCCGCCCGCTCGGGCAAGGCCGTCGAGGTGGTCTGACGTCTGTCATTGCGAGCGAAGCGAAGCAATCTTCCATGCTGAGCGTTAAGATTGCTTCGTCGCTGCGCTCCTCGCAATGGCAGGAACGGACATTGACTCATGGATTTCACAGACGCCATCACGGAAAACACGCTGCGAGCCATCCGTTTTGACCGCCCTGAGCACATTCCGGTCATCTTCTGGATCAATCCCGCCTGCTGGCACCACTATCCGCAAGATGTCCTTCAGGAGCTCGTGTTGGAACACCCGCTTCTATTCCCCGGTCCTCAATCGCCACACACGTTCGCTCCCTGGGAACGAGCAGGCAAGCCTTACGCGGACTCCTGGGGCTGCACTTGGGAGACCACCGACGATGGTATCACCGGCTCCGTCACCGGCCATCCACTCGCCCACTGGGATGCGTTGGGCAGCTTCTTGCCACCCGACCCCGGCCAAGCCAATGGTATGGCCCCAATTGACTGGGGCGACGTGGAAGAGAAGATGAGCAGCATCAGGCTCGCAGGTGAGCTTCCTGTCGGCAGTCTGGAGCGCACGGTCACACCTTCCTGCGGCTGGGCTACCTGCGCGGATACGAGCGGCTTGTATACGACATGGCCGATGGCGATCCCAGGCTCCAGCGATTGATCGAGATGGTCGAGACCTTCAGCCTTGGGGTTGTGCAGCGGTACGTCGATCTGGGCGTGGCGATGATGCGCTACCCGGAGGACCTGGGGATGCAGCGTGGACCGATGCTCTCGCCGGAACATTTCCGCCAGTACATCAAGCCCGTCTACGAGCGATTGATGGCCCCGGCCCGCGAGGCAGGGTGCCTCGTGCACATGCATTCCGACGGCGACATACGGAACCTTGTGGACGACCTCGTCGTCAGCGGCGTGGATGCCCTGAACCTCCAGGACCTCGTCAACGGCACTGACTGGATCGCGACGCACCTGAAGGGACGCGTCTGCATCGACCTCGACATCGACCGCCAATCGGTCACCCGTTTCGGCAGCCCCGCGCAGATCGACCATCTGATCCGTGAAGAGGTCGAGAAGCTCGGAAGTCCCGAAGGCGGCCTGATGATGATCTACGGGCTGTATCCCGGCATCCCGCTGAAAAACGTCAAGGCCCTGATGGACGCCATGGAACGATATACTACATTCTACTCCTGAACGAACCCAGCCGAGGGCGGCTGGGCTACACGATGGAGCACCCCCGCCCCCGGGGGTGAACGCAGGAAAGGAGACAAAAAGATGGACAAGCTGGGTGCGGCGATTATCGGTTGTGGCTGGGTGGCGGAAGAGTACGTGAAGGCCTTCCAGAAGGATGAGCGGTCCGAGATACGGGCCCTGGTCAGTCGAAACAGTGCGAACGCGGAACGGTACCGGGACCGCTACAACCTCAAATGCGCCATCGAGACGGACGCCGACAAGATGCTCCGGCGGGACGACGTGGATGTCGTGGTCGTCTGCACGCCGCACAATGTCCACACGCCGTATGTGGTCGCCGCCGCCGAGGCGGGTAAACACATCATCATCGAGAAGCCCCCGGCCCTGACGCCGCAAGACGTCCGCAAGCAGCGCCAAGCCGTCCGCAAGAACAAGGTCAAGACCATCGTCAGCTTCGTCCTGCACTGGAACCCCCTGCTGATGACCATCGACAAGTTGATCGAGCAGAAGGTGTTCGGGGACATCTTCATGATCGAGGTCGATTATCTCCACCGGATCTGGATGACGACGAACCTGAAATGGTACGGCAGCCGGGAGGTCAGTGGCACCGCCCTGCCCACCGCCGGCATTCACGCCATCGACGCCCTGCGGTGGTTCGCCCGCAGCCCGGTCGAGGAGGTGTTCGCCTACCAGACGAAGACCGACAACCCCGTCGAATACCCAGGGACGATCTCGCTGAACGTGAAATTCAAGGACGGCAAGATCGGCCGCAGTATGACGACGTTCGACGCCAAAATGCCCTACCGCTTCCCCATCGGGATCTACGGCACGGAGGGCTCGCTGCGCAATAACGAACTGTTCGCCCCGAAGCTCCTGCCGGGCCAGAGCGATTTCGCGAAGGTCCCGTGCATCCTGCCGGACAGCGGCGACGTCAGCCACCATCCATTCCAGGGCGAGGTCTCCCACTTCCTCGATTGCATCATTGAGGACCGCCAGCCCTTCCCCGACCTCGAAGACGCCGCCCTTACCCAAGCCGTCTGTTTCGCCGCCGACCTATCCGCCGAAACCGGCAGACCGGTCCCCGTCAGCGAGTTCGAGAAGCAGATGCGTCCCTAAATGTCGGCAAGGTCAACTGCCTGGGAAAGGGTGCCATGCTTACGCTCGCGTAAGCATGTCCTCGATATAGGCAGAGGCCGGTCTATGCAAGCGTAGACTTGGCACACAGTCCTGACCGGCGAGCCCGTTTGTAGTGTGCCCGTGAGGGCATCCGAAGAGGACGGGGAAAGAGAGATTGTTGATTTGCGATTTTCGATCTGCAAATCAAAAATCAACCATCCCACCTCGCACTTCCCGACAAACGCCTTACGGCGTCACTACAAACGAGGCCACTCGCCGTTGCCAGCCCTCACTTCTTCTGTGCCGTCAGGACCGTTCGGGCCTCGGCGTGGGTCAGTTGCTTTTCGATCTCCATGAGGTCGGCGTAGCTCGCGGCCTCCAGAATGAACGGGTTCAGATCGACCTCGTGCGTGAAGGTCAGGACCGCGGGACCGTCGCCCTTCGGGTCCTGCCGGGAGACGTCGACTCGCACGGTTCCGCCGCCGGCGGGCAGGCGCCACTCCTTCCGACCGGGCGCGAGCACCACGTTGGAGAAACCCTGGGGCAGTTCCACGATGGTGGTGATGCGCAGGCTCTGATCACCGCCTTGGTAGTAGGGATTCTCGTGCGTGTCGGATCGCAGGCCGAACAGGTGGCCCAGCGACCTGGGCAGCTCGAAGTACAGGAAGTCGCCATCCCGGACGGCGTACTTCTCCACCTGGACGCTGTAGGATTCGACGCCCGGATAGGAGTCGAAATTGGTCACGAGATTGCTGTCGGCGACCGCCGCTTGCGAGATTTCCGCCACCATCTCCTGGTAGAACCGGTTGCGTTCCTCCGGCGGCATCTCATCGAACATCTTATGCCGTGAGGCGAACCAGTCGCCGTAGCTCTTGCGCGTCACGGCGATTCGGGCCTTGCCCTCCTGCGTCAGCGTGAGCCGGTATTCGTACTGCCGGAGGTCCTTCTTCTGGGGCGGGATGGCGACCGTTTCCACCTTGCCCTGGGCCAGTGACAAGGCCAGATGGCCGGCCGCCGGCGTGGTTCCCAGCTCGGCGTACTGGTTGGTGTCGTTCAGGTAAACGTCTGCCGGGCCGTCGTGCACGCGGATCAGCACGCTGTCGAACGTGTGCACGGTCGGATACTGAGTTTCGAATCGTTTGAGCGGTTCCACGGGCGAGCCGTAATCGACCAGAACGAACTCGGGGCCAAATCCCGCGGCCTTGAGCATCGTGTACAGCAGGACGGCCCTGTCCGTCGAGTTGCCGTAGCCGTCGGCCAGCGTCCGGTCCGCCGCCGTGACGGCACTTAAGGGCAGATCGGCAAGGCCCGGCCCGGCGCCACGGATGTTCTTGACGATGAAGTCCCGGAGGGCCGTGATCTTTTCGGAAGGGCTCTTCGCCCGCTGAACGATCTCGTTGGCTTGTTTCTCGGCGGCGGTCTGCCCGCGCGTTGCCCCGTTCAGGGTCGCCAGCACCTGTTGGGCATACGTCTGCCAGTTCCCGGCCGTGACCCGCAGGACGGGACCGAAACTCTGCATCGGAGGCAGGGAGTCTTCCGGCTTGACCGGCGTCTGCGCACGCACCTTCCACTCCCAAACGGCCTTTCCATCTTTGCGATCTGTCTTCTCGGCAATTGTCGGTTCGACTTGCGACGCGTCGTCGGGCACGGCCACCCCGTTGTCGTCTTTCAACGATTGCAGGGTCAGCGACTCCGGCGCGGTCACTTTCACCATCTCCTGTTCGATCGGATCGAAGCCACGGAAGATGTGCGTCGCCGCAAAGAACGGGCGATCCCGTTTGAGCCGCTCGTACTCGTACTCGATCACGCTGCCGATCTCGACCGCCGGCAGGCTGGCTACCAGGGTCTTGGCGGCGGGATAGCGTGGCGCCGAGGCCACCCATCCGGCGTCCATCAGGTTGATCTCCTGCTTGCTGACCGCCTTGACTTGGCCGCTGTTGGTGACGGTCGCCTTGAGCAGGTTCACCTCCTCCCAGACGGGATTGTAGTCGAACTTCAGCTCGGCGTTGTCCTTCTTGCCCTTGTACGTGACGATCTTCTTGACGACCCGGTGCTTCTCGATCCAGTTGTGGGCATCGGTCAGGCTGTATTCGACCTGATGATCGAGCACGACCACGTCGGCCGCCGGGGCCTCGGCGCCGGTCTTGCGGGCCAGGACCGGCATCTTCCGCTCGTTGTATTCGATCTGCTTGAGGTATTCCTTGAGCTGCAGGTATTGTTGTGGATTGAGCTCAACCACTTTAATCAGGAACTCGCTTTGCCCCTGGATCGCATTCGTCTGCTGGTCGAGCTGCTGCTTCCACAGGATGGTCTGGTCCTCGATGGGCGCAGACTTGGGCAGCGAGAGGAACGAGCCGACGGCGGGATCGACCTGCAGGCTCAGCTTCTCCCGGACGCCGCACGCGTATTCGGTCTTGAGCGGGAAGCGCCGCTTCTTGAGGCCGGTCTGGCCGATGATGAAGTTCACCAGGCCCACCTTTGTCCCGACGTGCGGCACGGGCATCATCACCGTGTCGCCGTGGCCGATGAGGAGGTCCTTGGCCGTGAACTTCATGTGAACGGACAGGTTGGCCGACGTATCCTGCATGTCGGCCGGCCGAAGCTCGAATTCCGTCAGCGAGGCGGTGGCGACGGACGCCTTCAGGACACCCTCGAAGTAACGCCGCCGCTCCTCGGATTTGATCTGCGCGAAGAAGCCCCGGTAGGCATTGTCGTTGATCCCGTTGAACTTCACTTCGCTCTCGGCCGTCAGGTTGCCCTGGGCGTCGATCCGGCCGGTGGTCTCGACCAGAACCATGTTCTGCTCCGCCGGCACGATGGGAGAGGTTTGCAGGGTCTCACCCGCAGGGTTTGCGACCAGATAGCTGCAATTGCACAAATAGCTCGGAAGCAGGTCCTTGGTGCTCTCGTCAGTGCTGTCCATCAACTGGTACGAGCCGTCGTCGTTGCGAACGCAGGTGATCGCATGATTGAATTGGACGTTGGGGACCTCGCCATCTTTCTTGGGACCTGCCTGGATGAGGACGGGATACGCCTCGAAGCCTGCCAGCCGCAGCATGGCCGCCAAAAGGGCCGCCTTGTCCCGGCACACGCCGTGGCGGTTCTCGAACGTCATCTTGACGTCGTGCGGCTCCCAGCCGGGAGAGGCGCTCTCCGTGGTGATCCCCATGTAGCGAATCTGCTGCGAGACCCACTGGAAAATCGCTTCGATCTTCTTCTGGCGGTCGGTGATGCCTTGAGTCAGCTTCCCCACCTGGGCCTTCATCTCGGGCGTCGTCACCTCCAGATGCGGCTTGCACAACTGCCAGTACCAACTCGAGACGGCTTTCCAATCGGGCAGCGTGCTGACCAGCAAACGCTGCACCACCGTGTAGGCAGGGGGCATGCCCGGCTCCGCGTAGAAGCGGGGCACGTCGCGGACCTCCCACCGATGGACGGTCCGCCCGTCACGATCCTGTTTCTCGTACTTTACCGTGCCCTCGACCGGGTCCTTCAGAGCGGTGTGATACAGGGGCCGGTCCTTCGGCGCGTGCACCTCGTAGATCGCGTGCTTGATGGGTCCGGTCGATTCGAACACCTGGAAATCGTCCCAAGTGTCCGGCATGTAGCGCCTCATGACCTGCTGCTGCATGACGACGTGAACCACGTCGCCGATCTCGACGCCGGGGACGCCGACCTGCAGGGTCTTGCTGTTCGGGTCGTAGATGTTGGCGGACATCTGGCTGCGGTCGATCATTACCTTGCTTTGCTTCTCGATGTCGATAGGCACGATCGACCCGTTCGGCTTGACCAGCTCCAGCAGGCTCACCGCCACCTTGCTGTAAGGCAGCATGAAATCGAAGGAGAGCCCCTGCTCTTGGCGCCGGCCTTTTTCGGTGAGCACCTTCGTGTAGTTGTCCGACCACATGACGCCTGTGCCGTCCGGCCGGTACTCGCACCGGGTGAAATCATCGACCTGCACGAGATCGGCGTTGGGATAAGCCTCGCTCGTGATCGCCGCCGCAGACTGGATGACCTGCTCGCGGTCAAGAAGCGTGGCGAGGGCATCCTGCCCTTGCTCCTGGGTTTGGGAGTTCGTAGGGTGGGCTGTGCCCACCGCTGCCGTTGCGGACGGAGAGATGGTGGGCACAGCCCACCCTACCGCTACCGCTGCTGCGGTGCCCAAATACGCAACCAGTGCAAGGACAAAAGCTGTGCGTTTCCGCCTTTCCATGTCGAACCTCCCGTTATGTAAAGCGTCTTCAGTAGCATGGGCGTCCCGCCCATGAATTCAGGATCACGGGCAAGATGCCCGTGCTACATGGGATCGGAATCTTCAAATCACGAAGGTAGCAGCGTAGCGGCAGAGTCGGCCGAAGTCAACCCCGTGTCGCGGGCATCCTGCCCGCGCCCCGAGGGCGAGACGCCCTCGACACAACCGAAGTCAATCCTTCTGACCGACCCATTCGATGATGGAGATCACAGCGTTGGAACTCTTTTGCATGTTGCGGGCCTGGATCAGGATCTTGCCGTCGGCCGATTCCTCCGGACCGATCGCCCGCTCGAGCCAGCGGCCCTCCTGGAAATTGCCGATGACGCCGAGCGATTTGCCGGCGACGGTCAGTTCCTCTTTGCGGCCGCCCTCGAAGTTGTCGGGGTCGATTATGTATAGGCGGATGGTGCCTTTGGCCGCCTTCGGTACGCTCAACTCGATCCGCAGTTCCCGATTGTCCGCGCAGCAATGATAGACCGGCAGGCCCCAGCCATCAAACGTGTATCCGGATTCAGCTTTGGCCCCGAAGCCAGGCTCGGCGTGAATGATTTCCTTCTCCGGTCGGCCACAGAGCGTCAGCAATTGCACGCCACGGCGTTTCAAATCCTCGGCCGACGGCAGCTTCTCCTTGTCGGGCCAGAATGCCGCCTCCGGCGCGGGCGCCCGATCCGCCGCAGAGGCCATGGCCGGCAGCGATGCGTGCGGCTCCGTCTGATACCAGTACACCACGCTGGACAGTTGCAGCGTGCTGCCCGGCTTGCTGAACTCCTTGCGGAACATGGCATCCTCATTGACCCCGAACCCGATCTTGACGTTCAGCGACTTCTCAAAACTGATTGCATCGCCGATAAAGAACCGGTACCCGCAGGCGCCCTTGAGGAACGGAAACCAGCCGGTCAGCGGAAACATGCTCTGGGTCGGCGGAAAACCCCAACTGAATCCGAAAGAGTCCTCGAGCCCCTGGAACTCAATCGACGCCGTCTCCTCGCCGTCGATATAGAACTTCTCATTCCCATCGACGGGATAGCTCGACCGGCCGGGCCGGCGAATCGTCACGTTCCACCCGACGAATTTGCCTTTGCCCTTCGCCTCGAGTGCAACATAGTCGCGAACGCCCAAAAGCAGACCTTCCTGCCGCCAATGGGCGTGGAAGTAACCGATGTCTGCCGGCACCTCCTTCAGAGTTCGGTACATGACATAGCTATAGCACGGCATGGCCTTCCATAGCTCCTCCCCAGGCTCCATCGGCCCATCGTACACCAGTTCAATCTTTGCGGAGGTCCGAAACGGCATCGGGAAATACGCATTGAAGCCCCGCCGCTTATTCACGAGGCTCGTGTTGACCTCGTCCCGCAGCCCCGCCGGATCGCAGAAGAAATCGACCAGCGGGCAGTCGATGCTCGGCGACGTCTCCCCATCCCAATACGCCTTCAGAAGCACATCGCGATTGAGCTTCAAAGTCTGCGGCATGGCGAAATGGATCATCGTAATGACAGCAGGCCCCTTGATGTCCGCAACCACCACCTGCTTGGACGAGTTGAATCGCGCCGTCAGCGGGTTCTCGATCCAAAGCGCATTCTCCGCCCGCGTCCGCCCCGCAACCAGCCTGGGCAGATCGTCAACCCCCGTCAACTCGCCCGGCCCCGCCGCCAGGCTCAACGTCATCATCTGCACCGCCAGACACCATGTCACCATAATAGACCTCCTTAGTGGCGAGGGCATCCCGCCCTTGTGTGTCGTGGGCATCCTGCCCGCGATTCGAGGGCAGGATGCCCTCGTCACGAAAGAGCAAGGGCGGGACGCCCTCGCCACAGCGCGTTTGGGTCCCGGCTTGCCCCACGATCTCATCGTGACCATTGCCGCCCATACTACCGAGCGAAGCGCCACCAACTCAACTCGAAAACACGGCACGACCCTCGACCGCAACGCAAAATGGGCTCACGCAAAGACGCGAAGACACCAAGAAAACCGAAATGCCCTCTAAACTTCGTGGCTCTGTGGCTTCGTGTGAGATTCAATCCCAGTGAAACCGCAGACGCCGTCCTGAGCAGAGCCGAAGGATGAACGGCGATGAACGCGGATGATGAAGAACCAGTGTCCCCTGACCCCGGAAACCTAATCCCCGACCCCCGTCTTTCCTGCCTTTCTTCTTATCTCCCCTCTCTTTCCGGCCGATAGAACACGCAGCAGAGGATTCTTGCATCTTTGACGGGGCCACCAAGACATTGATCTGATGGTTGATCATTAGCACAGAGGGAAGTCCATGAGGCCAGGAGACGAGTTTGTCGGGTTGTTCAACAATCTCGAGGACGTTCTGCGGAAGAAAACGGCCTCGGCGAAGCATGTTCCGTTCCACAAAGTTGTGGACACTGCGAGTGAGAAAGACGCGACTACGAGACACCGGAACGGGTTCCTTAAGGACGCCGGCGACCTTCGGAATGCGATCATGCACAGGGTGGGTTATCCGCAAGAAATCATAGCCGATCCTCGCCCAGAGTTCATCAAGCAATTCAAGAAAGTACTTGAGGCGATCAAGTCACCTGCCAAGATCATTCCAAAGTTTCAACGATACATCAAGGTGTTTACGGCTCAGGATCAGCTTCGTACCGTCCTAATTCCGGGGACGCCATACTTATTTCGACGGGGCTTCTGATGGCTCTAAAGCGGTACACTCAGGTCTTGTTAGAAGAGAATACCTAACCGCAGAGGACGCGGGGGTACGCGGAGGTAGACCTTGAAGGGATAGACCAGATCGGTGTGCCTGGCACACTCTATGCGCTATCATCAGGAATGACTGATCAGCGACCCATCCTCAATGCACTCTTGAACATAGGCAAACACGGCTTGCAGGTGTCTGGCCGTCAATCTCGGGTAGTTCTCCAGCAGATCACTCTCGGTCCAGCCTTGAGCGAGCCGTTGGATGATGAACTCCACGGAGATTCTCGTGCCCTTGATAGTAGGCTTGCCGCCGAGAATAGTGGGATCAGCAACGATGTAGTCTTTCCAATCCATAGCCCAATTGTACGGGATTCGATCCGACCTGTAAATGTCTATCTGAAGAAGGCTACGGATTCGAGACGGAAACGACCGTCTCGGCCCCGGTGAGGCCGTCGCTTTCGGCCGTCACGCGGACCGTGCCGCCTGTGCCCGCCTTTGTTCGCAGGATCAGCATGGCTTTGCCGTAGAAGAGCTTGCGGTAGTCCGCCTGGAAGGGCTCGATGGACAGCGGATTGCCGTTGCCGACGGCGGCGATGTCGGCCGGACCATCGACCTTGAAGCGAATGAGATTGTCCGACAGAGGACAGAGCGTTCCTTTGTCATCCAGGGCTTCCACAAGGACGTAGCAGAGGTCTTCGTCGGTGACCGTAGGGGCGGGTTTGAAACCCGCCCGTACCTCCTTGCGGTCCGGGGTCAGGCGAATCGTGGCCGGCTTTCCGGCCGTGCGCATGGTCGCCTCGCCAATCTGCCGGCCGTCTTTGTAGGCGACCGCCTTCAGCTCGCCCGGCTCGTAAACGACGTCGTTCCAACGCAGCCGGTAGGCGTAAGTCACCGTGTAGTAGTCAGACTCGGCTTTCACCGGATACGCAGCAAATTCCTTGATGCTCGCCCAGGCGCCGTTCTGCAACTGGGCGAACTCGATGCGGACGTATCGGGCCTGCGCGTTCATGTCGTGGAAGATCTGAGTCGGGCCGCCCCACCGGGGATTGCGGCTGGTGCTCTTGGTCACGATGATCTGCCACGTGGAGGCATCGGTCGAGACCTTGACCTGGTAGCCGCAGTTCTTCTCCTCCCGCTCGAAGTCGATGGCCAGGTAACGGATCGGGCGGACCTCGCCCAAGTCCACCTGCCACCATGGATTGCCCGATGTAGCACCCCCGCCCTCGGGGGTGGACCCAGCCGAGGGCGGCTGGGCTACATTTGCGGTCCAGCGAGAATCCTTGCCGCCGTCGTTGGCGAGAGCGGGCGCGTGGTCCGGCTGACTGGAACTGGCCGTGGCGGGCTTGCCTTTGGCAAAGTCCTCGGGTCGTTCAGGGACGACGCCTTTCTGGCGGCGGCCAAGCGACTTGCCGTTGAGGAATAGCTCGGCGGAATCACCGTTGGTGTAGACGAAGACCGGCACGTTCTTGCCGACGCGGTCCGGCCAGTTCCAATGGGGCAGAATGTGTACCGTGGTCGTGTCCGGCCGCCAATAGCTGCGGTACAGGTAGAACCGGTCCTTGGGAATGCCGCACAGGTCCACGATGCCAAAGTAGGAGTTCTTCGCCTCCTGGCTGAACGGCGTCGGCTCGCCGAGGTAGTCGAATCCCGTCCAGACGAACTCGCCGGCCACGAAGCTATCGTCCTTCATCAGCTTGAACTCGGCGTCGGGGATATCCGACCAGTCCGCCGCATTGAGATCGTACGAGTTCACCTGGAGCTGCTTGGAATACTCGTTCTTGCGGTTGGGCAGCGGCAGCTCGTAGAATCCGCGCGTGCTCAAGGTCGAGGCGGACTCCGTATAAAGGATGGGCTTGTCGGGATAGCGCTGCCGGTACGTGGCATACCGCCGCATATAGTTCCACCCCGTCAGGTCCAGGGCGTCGAAGTTCGGCTGCTCCGCCAGGCCGGGAATATGGCAGGCCATGCCGACGGGACGAGTCGGGTCGTATTTGCGGACGAAATCGCTCATGAATTTCACCCGTTCGGGCGTCACGCCGTCCCGGCCACCGCCGCCGAGCTCGTTGCCGATCGACCAGACGACGATCGAGGGGTGATTGCGATCCCGCATGACGAAATTGCGAAGCTGCTTCTCGCCATACGGCTCCAGGGGCGGCTCGCCTCGGACGCGGTCGGCGGTGCCGTCCCACTTGTCGAAGGCCTCGTCCCACACGACGAATCCCATGCGGTCACACAAATCGAGTAACTCCGGCGCCGGCGGGTTATGGCTGGTGCGGATCGCGTTGACGCCCATTTCCCGCATGATCTCCAACTGCCGCTCCATCGCCCGGGGATAGAATGCGCCGCCGAGAGGGCCTTGGTCATGATGCAGGCAGACGCCGTAGAGCGGCACGCGACGGCCGTTGAGATGAAAGCCGTCGTTGGCCGTGAATTGGAACGTCCGGATGCCGAAGGACGTGGTCTCCGTGTCCACGACCTTGCCGCCCACGCTGAGGGTAGTCCGGACCGTGTACAGCTTCGGGCTGCTGATGTCCCACCGCTGCGGCTTTGTGACGACGATCAACTGCTCCAGATCACGCGAGCCCCGGGCCGGCACGGCGTCATTCTTCCCGGCTTTGCCGATCGG
>Ga0315286_10000191_pt1 | contig 46702 bp, 35 predicted proteins | sample YL17G10_0_MG_FD_205038 | JGI IMG/M metagenome (GOLD analysis project Ga0315286, IMG submission 205038) | Sediment microbial communities from Yellowstone Lake, YNP, Wyoming, USA - YL17G10_0 | ecosystem: Environmental > Aquatic > Freshwater > Lake > Sediment | place: USA: Wyoming | collected...
AAGCTTGCGGTTGGCGGCAGACAGTTCGGGATCGGGCGCGGCATGGCGTCGAGGATCCGGGTTATCCGGGGAGAGTCCGAGGGGAGCGTGCGTCCCGATGATGCGCGGATCCGCACGTTGGGGGAATACAAAGAAGGGCAGAGAGGCAGGGTTCTCGAGCTCAGGGGAGAGGGGGGGTTCAGGAAGCGGCTCCGGGAGATGGGGTTCGTGAAGGGGGCGGAGGTGTACGTGGAGAAATACGCCCCCCTCTACGATCCGGTGGAATATATCATCAAGGGGTACCATGTGAGCCTGAGAAGGGAGGAGGCGGAAAAAATCCTCATGGGCGAGCCGGAATGATGGGCGCGAAGGCCAAGAAAAAGCACGGGAAAGCACGGCAGGGAGAAAAGAGGATCGTCGTCGCCATAGGAGGAAATCCCAATTCCGGTAAAACCACGATCTTCAACGCCCTTACGGGCTCGCGCCAGCGGGTGGGGAATTGGAGCGGCGTCACCGTCGAGAAGAAGGAGGGGAAGGTCTCCTACAAGGGGTACGAGATCGTCTTCGTGGACCTTCCCGGTACCTACAGCCTAACCGCCTACTCCCTCGAGGAGATCATCGCACGGAACTTCATCGTATACGAGAAACCCGACGTGATCCTCGACGTGATCGACGCCGGGAACCTCGAGCGTAACCTCTACCTCGCGGTCCAGCTCATCGAGATGGGCGGGAAGCTCATCTTCGCGCTCAACATGGCCGACATGGCCGAGAAGCAGGGGCTCGCGATCGACACCGACAAGCTCGAGACTCTCCTCGGAGGGCCCGTCATTTTCACGGTCGGAAACAAGGGAACGGGGGTGAAGGACATCCTCGAAAAGGCGGTTCGCGTCCACGAAGGGGAGGCGGACAAGTCGCGGCACATCCATGTCGCCTTAGGGAACGAGATCGCTGAGGAAATCAGGAAGATCCAGCTCAGGCTCAGAGCGGGCGGAGATCTCCCCGCCAGGTACTCCACACGGTGGCTCGCCACGAAGCTGCTTGAAAACGACGCCGACGCGGCCGAAAAAGTCAGGGAGGGGGCGACGAATGCCCCCGCCGTCTTCGCGCAGGTCGAGGCCTCCAGGGAGCATCTCGAAGGGATTTTGAAAGAGGACCCGGCGGACTACATCACCGACCAGCGGTACGGGTTCATCAGCGGCCTGCTGCAAGAGAGCGTTTCCCTCGACGACGTGGCGCGGGTCGACGTTTCCCGGAGGATCGACCGCGTTTTGACGCACCGCCTCGCCGGGATACCCCTCCTCGTGTTCTTTATCTGGCTCATGTTCCAGGTCACCTTCAACATCGGATCCTACCCGATGAGATGGATCGAGTCGGGTGTCGGGGCCCTGGGGAGCTGGATGGGCGGGTTTCTCCCCGATGGGATTATGAAAAGCCTCCTCGTCGACGGTGTTGTCGGAGGGGTGGGGGGAGTGGCGATGTTCCTCCCCAACATCCTCATCCTTTTTCTCATGATCGCGTTCTTCGAAGACACCGGCTACATGGCGCGCGCGGCCTTCGTCATGGACAGGGTAATGCATTTCATCGGGCTCCACGGAAAATCCTTTATTTCGATGATCATGGGGTTCGGATGCAACGTTCCCGCCATCATGTCCACGAGGACCCTCGAGAACGAGAAGGACAGGATCCTGACCATCCTCATCAACCCGCTGATGAGCTGCAGCGCGAGGCTCCCTGTGTACGTGCTGGTGGCGGGGACCTTTTTCGGGAGCCGGGCGGGAAACGCGATTTTCTCCCTCTACGCCCTCGGCGTGCTCCTCGCGATCGCCATCGGCAGGCTCTTCCGCAGGACGCTCTTCCGCGGCGTGTCGGAGCCTTTCGTGATGGAGCTCCCTCCGTACCGGATGCCGACCCTGAGATCGCTCTTCATACATATGTGGGAGCGGGCGATCGTGTTCGTGAAGAAGATGGGAACGGTGATCCTGGTGGGGTCCCTCGCCGTCTGGTTCCTGAGCTCGGTCCCCGCGAAGGGGGAGGGTTCATTCATTGGTATCATAGGAAAGGCGATCGAGCCGGTGTTCATACCCCTCGGGTTCGGGTGGAAGGAAGGGGTTTCTCTCGTCACCGGTTTTGTGGCGAAAGAGATCATCGTCTCCACCCTCGGAGTCCTCTACAGCGGGGAAGGGAAGGGGAGCGAAAACGATCTTCGTCTCTCCCTCAGGGAAAAATCGGGGCTCACCCCTCTCACCGCCTACGGGTTCCTCGTTTTCGTGTTGATCTACACGCCCTGCCTCGCTACGGTGAGTATGATACGGCGGGAAACGCGTTCGTGGAAGTGGACCCTGTTCAGCGTAGGGTACCAAATTTCCCTCGCATGGATTCTCGCGTTTTTAATCGCTCGGGCGGGGAGTTTCTGGCGGGCCGGAGGGCTCGCACGGCTGGTGGGGCTCTTGTAGCCTCAGGGGTTGATTGTCCCCGGTCCCCAGGCCCCCTGGTCCCAGTTTCGTGGAAGGACATGGGTATGGAATTACCTCGAGTCGATCCAACACCCGAGCCGGGTAAACCCGGGCCCGCTGAAGGCGGTCTTACGGAGAACCTGCCCCCCGGGCGCCGGTTTTCCGAGAGCCGGCTCTCCGAAAGTCAGGAAGATTACATCGAAGCGATCAGCGAGCTCGAGGAGCAGCTGAAGGTCGTACGGGTGAAGAAGATCGCCGAGGCCCTCAACGTGAAGATGCCGAGCGTTTCATCGGCGCTCGCGGTGCTTGCGAAGAAGAAACTCGTGAACTACGAGAAGTACGACTACGTGGAGCTCACCGAGGAGGGGAGAAAAATCGCGGGCTTTCTTAGGAGAAGGCATGCCGTGCTGAAAAAATTCCTCACGGAGGTGCTCGCCGTGGAGGAGAAAAGCGCCGACCGGGATTCCTGCGGAATGGAGCATCACGTTTCGAAAAACACGATCAACAACCTCGTGAAGTTCATCGAGTACATCGATTCGAACCCTGTAAGGCGAAGGCTGGACCTCGAGAGCTTTAAAAGCTATCTCGCGAAAGAGACGCTCATGTTGCCCGAAGAAGGGGGGGGGTAGTTTGATACTCCCTATCGGGTGTCGAGCATTTCCCGGACCTTCATGGCGAGTGCCTGGGGGGAGAAGGGTTTCTCGAGAAAGTGGATCCCCCTGTCCAGAACGCCGTGATGGACGATTGAGTTTTCGGTGTAACCCGAGATGAAGAGAACCTTCATTTCCGGGTGCGCCGCGGTGAGCCTGTCCGCGAGCTCTTTCCCGCTCATCTCGGGCATCACCACATCGGTGATGAGGAGCCTGGGAGCCGGGTGGTTGCTGCCGCTCCAGGCCTCGATCGCCTGGCCCCCGCTGGGCGCTTCGAGAGCGGTGTACCCGAAACTCTTGAGGGAATCGCATATCAATTTCCGGACCAAATCTTCATCCTCGACCACGAGAACGAGCTCCGAGCCTCCCTCGGGCACTGTCGTGCGCGTGAGCCCCGCCCCCCCCTCCGCGTTGACCTCGATCCGGGGGAGGTAAATCTTGAAAGTGGTCCCCTTACCCTCTTCGCTGTATACCCAGATGTTCCCATCGCTCTGTTTCACGATGCCGTAGACCGTCGACAGCCCGAGCCCGGTTCCCTTTCCCTTGGGCTTCGTAGTGAAAAAAGGCTCGAATATCCTGTCCAGTGTCGCCCGGTCCATCCCGAGCCCGGTGTCGCTGATCGCGACGCGCACGTAGTCGCCGGGTACGACGCCGCTCCGCCCGCTGCTGTATTTTTCATCCAGGCGCAGGTTCTTCGTCTCGACGGTGATGAGCCCCCCCGCCGGCATCGAGTCCCTCGCGTTAACCACCAGGTTCATGACCACCTGCTCGATCTGGCCCGGGTCGGCCTTCACCAGGCCAAGTTTCGCGTCCAGGTTCGTGATGAGCTGCACGTTCTCGCCTATGATGCGCCCCAGCATCTTTTCGATGCCCGCGACGAGCTTGTTGAGGTTGAGCACCTTGGGTTTGAGAACCTGTTTCCTGCTGAAGGCGAGGAGCTGCTGGGTGAGGTTCGCGGCGCGGTCCGCCGCTCTCCTGATCTCGTCTATGTTCAGGACCTGGCCCGCGTCCAGGGTCTCGCTCATCCTGAGGAGCTCGGCGAACCCGATGATCGCCGTGAGCAGGTTGTTGAAATCGTGGGCTATCCCGCCGGCGAGTCTGCCGACGGCTTCGAGCTTTTGGGACTGGCGGAGGAGCTCCCCCTTCTCGTGGAGCTCCATCTCCGCCCTCCTTTTTTCGGTGATGTCTTCGCCGGAGCTCAAGGTACCTGTTGCCTTTCCTTCGCCGTTTCGCAGGATGGTGTTGTGCCAGGCGATAAGCCGCACGTCGCCGTCCTTGGTCAAAACGGGGCTTTCCACGTATTCCAGGCTGTCGAGCTCCCCCTGGAGGAGCTTCTTGAAGAACGACCTGACCTTTTTCTTCGTCCCTTCCGGCAGGAAGGACTCGAACCAATTCTTTCCAAGTATCTCCTCTTCCGGACAGCCTAGGATCTCGCACCCTTTCCTGTTGATCATCGTCACCCGCTGTTCTTCGTCGATGACGAGCAGGATCACACCCGCGATGTCGAGGTACTGCTGGACCTTGTCCTTTTCCCTCTTGAGGGCTTCGTCGATCTGCTTGTGGGCAGTGACATCCCTCCCGATCGCGACGATGTACTCTTGCCCGGAAGGGCCGACATAGAGCCGCTTCTTCGTCACGATCGTGCGGGTCACGCCCCCCGAGCCGGTGATGGTCTCCTCGTTTGTGTTCTCACGACCGCTCGTGAAGACCTCCTCGTCCTTTTGCCAGAAAACGTCCGCTTCACCACCGGGAAAGAAGTCGTAATCCGACTTCCCGAGGAGAGCTTCGCGCTTTTGTCCCGCGAACCAGCAGAACCCCTCGTTGACGAATACCCACCGGTGCAATCGGTCTTTCACGCACACGGGGTCGGCGATTGAGTCCAGCACCTCGGTGAGGAACCCGATATGCTCGGCCTCCTTCCGCGCGAAGGGCGCCGGTGGCGTCGAGGGAGCGGCGGGAATCCCCCGGACCTCCCCCTTTTCGCAATCTTCTCCCGTTTCCTGGCTTTTTTCGTCTTCCATAGTGGGATCCCGAACCTGCTGTAGGTTAAAACATAACATACCGAGGGTTGATAATCGAATCTTTTTTACAGGGAACGGCGCCCGTCAGGTCCGCGGGGCGAAATGGTAGAACTGCATCGTGGAGGAGGCCCTCCCCTGGCTCATCGAGCGGAGGTCGGTGGTATACCCGAACATCTTCGAAAGAGGGGCGATCGCGTCGATCTTCTCGACCACCTGCCTGCTCTCGACGCCGAAGATCTGCCCCCCGCGGGCGTTGAGGTCGCCGATGATGTCGCCGACGAAGTCCTTCGGCGTCGTCACTTCGATGAACATGTGGGGCTCGAGGAGGACGCCGCCCGCCTTTGTGCACGCCTCGTCGAAGGCGTGCGAGGCCGAGGCCGAAAAACCGATCTCCGAGGAGCTCGAAGGGCTGAAGGACCCCCCTTCGAGAACGGCGAGCACGTCGATGACCGGGTACCCGGCGGCCACCCCCCTGTCCATCGCGGCAAAGACGCCGCTTCTGACGCTTTTGACGAACCGGAGCGGAATATCCGTTTCCGGGGACCTGTTCTCGAACTGGTTTCCTTTTCCCCTCTGAAGAGGGCGCACGGAGAGGATGACGTGACCGGTATGCTCCTTGCCCGCGATCGTCCTCTGGAACTTCACCTCGGTGCGAGCCTCCTTGGTGATTGTTTCGCGGTAGGCAACCTGAGGTTTGCCGACGTTCGCCTCCACGTGAAACTCCCGCAGGAGACGCTTCGTAAGCACGTCGAGGTGGAGCTCTCCCATCCCCGATATGATGATCTGGCCGGTTTCCTCATCGGTCCTCACCCGGAAGGTGGGGTCCTCCCTGGAGAGGCGCCCCAGCGCGTTCTCGAGCTTGTCCTGGCCGCCTGCGCTCTTTGGTTCTATGGCGATGGAAATGACAGGGTCCGGGAAGAGGGGTTTTTCGAGGAGTATTTGCTTCCCCTCGCCGCAGAGTGTGTCTCCGGTGTTCGTCTCTTTGAGCCCGATCAGGACGCCGATGTCGCCCGATCCGACGACATCCTCGTTCTCCATCCTGTGCGAATACATCCGCACGATCCTGCTCACGCGCTCGCGCTTCTTCATGTTGGCGTTGAAAACGGACGTGCCGTTCCTGACGAACCCCGAGTACACCCGGATGTACGTAAGGATCCCGGCCTGGGTGTCGTTCTGGAGCTTGAAGGCGAGGGCGGCGAAGGGTTCCCCGTCGTCGCACTTCCGTTCCTCCGGCTTTCCGGTTTTGGGATTCGTACCGGTGACCGGCGGGACCTCGAGGGGCGAAGGGAGGAAATCCACGACGCCGTCGATGACCGGCTGCACCCCGATGTTCCTGAGCGAAGCGCCGCAGTAGACGGGAACGCCCCTGTACCTGATCGTGGCAAGCTTCACGAGCCGGGCGATCTCCTCCTCCTCCAGGTCGCCCTTATCGAGGTATTTTTCGAGAAGTGTATCGTCTTCCAAGGCCACCTTTTCGAGGAGCTCGGACCTGTGAAGCGCCGCTTCCTCCCGGATACCCTCCGGGATAGGTCCGTACTCAAGGCTGGCACCGAGGTCTTCCTTCTTCCAACGGATCGACTTCATCTTTATCAGGTCAATGACCCCTTCGAATGTCTCAGCGGACCCTATCGGGATCTGGAGCAGGAGGGGCGTTGTTCCGAGTTTCTGCACCATCATCTTGACGCTCCCCCAGAAGTCGGCTCCGATCCTATCCATCTTGTTCATGAACGCCAGCCGCGGGACCTTGTATTTGTCCGCCTGGTGCCAAACGGTTTCGCTCTGCGGCTCCACCCCGTTCACGACGTCGAAGATGACGACGGCCCCGTCGAGGACCCGGAGCGATCGCTCGACCTCGGCGGTGAAATCCACGTGCCCGGGCGTGTCGATGATGTTGATCGACATCCCCCTCCAGCGGCAGCTGATCGAGGCGGCGGTGATGGTTATCCCCCGTTCTTGCTCCTGCTCCATCCAGTCCATGATCGCCTGGCCGTCGTCGACCTCCCCGATCTTGTGGGAGAGCCCCGTGTAGTAGAGTATCCGTTCGGTCGTAGTGGTCTTTCCCGCGTCGATGTGGGCGATGATCCCGATGTTTCGGAGCTTCGAGGTATCGTGGGCCATTTTACCTCTCGTGCAGGGCATCGGCGATGGCGTCAGCCCGCGCCTCCTCGAGGAGAGAATAGTACGCGCTCGATCTGTCGGTCGTGAGCACTTCCTCGATGACTTTTTCGATCTCGGGGTTGATACCCCTGATAAAGCCGAGCTTCCTGTTGGACAGCAGGGATCGCAGGGACGTCGACATCCCGCTTACCTCGTTTGCGGCCCTCCGGTAGCGCAGCATCTCCACGTCGTGTTCCATCAGCTCGTGGACATACGACATGTTGAACAGGCACTCGCTCACTATTCGATTGGAGGAGCGAGAGTTAAATAGGTTTAAGATAATCCGGGGCACTCGCATCGGCAAATGTTCATTGAAAATGAGCCGGACGAGGAGTTTTTTCAGCCTGCGGTAGTTCTCGCGGAGGGCATCCGCGTTCCCGTGGAGTTCGGCTGACTTGCGCCACCGGGGGTCCATGAGAAATGACTGAACCGGGTCGAAACCGGAGAAGAGGAACCAGCCGGCCCCTCTCTTACCCGCCTCCGCGACGAGCGCGGTCAGCTGTTCCTCGTCGTCATTCACCCCCGGTATGATGGGGGAGAGCGCGAGCCCCGCTGGGATCCCCTGGGCCCTCAGCTCCGCAAGGGCGTCGAGGCGTGCCATGGGAGCCGGCGCGCCCTCTTCGAGCTCGCCGGCGAGCCGATCGTCGAGGGTGAGAACGGTGATGGTTACCCGGACGTGGTCTCGCTTCGCGAAGCGTTTCAGAATTTCGGCCGCGTCGACGATCCTGTCGGATTTCGTGACGATGTTGACCGGGTAGGACGCGTCGTAGAGCCTCCTGAGGATCGCCGTGACCCCGAGGTTTTCCGCGCGCTCGGGATGGAATATGTCGCTCAAAAGCCCGAGCCCGATCACTTCCTTTTCCTCGGGGAGACCCGGTTCGAGATCAATCCCCTTCAGGCTCCCGCTGTTCTGGGTATTGCAGTAGCCGCACCTGTAGGGACAGCTCCTGTAGAGATCGATGAAGTGGCCGCACCAGTACCAGAAATCGATCTTCGGTAGAGTCATGATGAGGGGAACCGCTTTCGCTCTATTGGGCCGCACTCGCTTTTTCCTCCACAATTCCCGTAATTTCTTATATAATTGTCGATAGATATGGGCTGGACTTGAGACAAGTCGGGGTTCGGGAATGGCGAGCAAGATTTTCTACGGCGCTCCTATTTACACGATGGACGACGAGCGAAAGGTCGCCGAAGCGGTGGTCGTCGTGGAGGGGAAGGTCGAGTATGTAGCCTCCGACAGCGACGAGGCGCTCGCTCTTTACCCGGATTCGGAGCTGATCCGGATCCACGGCGGGTGCATCCTCCCCGGTTTCGTCGACGCCCATCTCCACTTGAGAGACTTTTCGCTCCTCTTCAGGGATCTCGACCTCTCGCAGTTTCGCGAGAAACAGGAAGTGCTTGACGGGGTTCACAGGGCCGCCGCAAAGAAAAAGGGAGGGAAGTGGCTCGCCGCGGGCGGGCTTGCGAATCCGCTTCTCGAGTCGTTGAGCCGCCAGGAGCTCGATCAGGCCGCTCCCGGCGTTCCTGTGCTCCTCCACAGCGGGGACATGCACTCGGCCGTCGCCAGCTCGGTGGCGCTTTTGAAGGCGGGGATCGATGAAACGCGAGCGGACCCCATGGGCGGGAGGATCGAGCGGGACGCCGCGGGGATCCCCAGCGGGGTGCTCCGGGAACGGGCTGTCGAGATCTTGACGAGGATCGTTCCGGAGGACAAGGCGAGAAGGGTGGACGTCGCGCTGGAGCGGGGGATACACAAGCTCCTCTCGTGCGGGATCACCACCTTTTGCGACTGTTCGGCGGGGCTTGGTCAGAACCCGATGAAGAGCCTCGTGCGCCTGGCGGGCAGGGGGCGCCTTCCCGCCAGGGGCGTGATGATGCTGGGAGAAGGGGATGCGGCCAAGTTGGGAGATGTGGGCATACCATCCCTCTTCGGCGACGCGCGTCTCCGGATCGGGGGGCTCAAGGTGATAATGGACGGGTCCCTCGGCTCGCTCACCGGACATATGAGCAAGCCCTACGTCGGCGGCGGGTTCGGCATGCTCCTCATGAGCGAGGAGGAACTCTACACCCTTCTGAAAAAGAGTTATTCGAACCGTATCTGGGCCGCGGTTCATTGCATCGGAGACAAGGCGAACGAGATAGCGCTGAACGTCTTTCAAAAACTAGAGCGCGAAAGGGGCGTCCCCTCCCTTCTGCAGCGGATAGAGCACGCCAAGTCCCTCAAGGACGAGGATATCGAGAGGGTTGCCTCCCTCGGCGTGATCGCGGTGGTGAACCCGAACCATATTCCCATAGACAGGGAGAAGGCCATTCGACACCTCGGTCCCGACGCGCGGCTCCTCTACCGCTTCAGGAGCCTCATCGCGGCGGGGGCTCAAATCGCCTTCGCCTCCGACGCTCCGGTTGCTTCGGTAAACCCCTTCCACATCCTCTACTGCGCCGTCGAGCGGAAGGATTTCCGTGACGGACCCGAGCTGCGTTTCTACCCGAAGGAGAAGATATCCCTCGCGGACGCGGTCAGGGCCTACACCATCGGCGGCGCGACGGCGCTGGGTCTTGAAAAGGAGATCGGAAGCCTCGAACCGGGCAAGACGGCCGACCTTATTCACGTATCAAAGGATATTTTCCAGCAGGACACCGCCGCGCTCTCCGAAACCGAGGTTATGGCCACTTACCTCGAGGGGATGCAGGCGTACAGCAGGGCGGGATCGGAAAAATAGTCGGAAAAATAGTTGTTGACAAAACGACGGCTTTTCGCTACACTTGGCTATCTTTGCGTCGAGTTTTTCTATTTTTTAGTATGTCGGAGGGTTTTCGCAACATGCCAGAAGGAAAAGTGAAGTGGTTCAATGAGAAGAAGGGTTTTGGGTTTATCAGCACGGACAGCGGCGATGATATTTTCGTCCACTATTCGGAAATCCAGAGCGACGGGTTCAAGACCCTCGCCCAGGACCAGAGGGTTTCCTTCGAAATCAAGGAGGGCCCGAAGGGCCTCCAGGCGATACACGTTCGGCCTACTTGATGCGGTAAACCTCAGCCCCGGTTCCCCCGGGGCCCCAGTATTCAAAAATACCCCGAGCCGGTTCGAGGAAATGCTGCAACCGAAAAGTCCCTCCGGGTGCTTGCGGTGAATCCTGTTCTCTCAGCTCAGGGTGAGCCATGAAAGAAAGAGTATTCAGCGGAATCCAGCCCTCCGGGGTGATCCATATAGGGAATTACCTCGGGGCGATCAAGAACTGGGTAAAGCTTATCGAGAGCTACCAGTGCGTCTTCTGTGTCGTGGACTACCATGCGATCACCGTTTTCTACGAACCCGCGGAACTGAAACTGCGAGTGCTCGAAGCCGTGAAAACCCTTCTCGCCTCCGGGATTGACCCCGGGCGATGCGCTCTCTTCGTGCAGTCCTGGGTTCCAGAACACACCGAGCTCGCGTGGATACTCAACACCGTGACGCCCATCGTCGACCTCGAACGGATGACCCAGTATAAGGACAAGAAACAGCAGCACACGGACAACATCAACACCGGGCTTCTCACGTATCCCCTCCTCATGGCGAGCGACATCCTCCTCTACAAAACGAATGTTGTGCCTGTGGGGGAGGACCAGGTGCAGCACCTTGAAATGACGAGGGAAATCGCCCGCCGGTTCAACGCGAGGTTCGGGGATACCTTCGTCGAGCCGAGGACCCTCCTCGGCGAGGCGACGAGGATCAAGGGGCTCGACGGCGGCTCCAAGATGAGCAAGAGCCTGAACAACTACGTCGCCCTCATGGAGGAGGAGGACGAGCTGTGGAACAAGCTCAAGACGGCGGTGACTGACCCCGCGAGGAAGAAACGTTCCGACCCGGGGAACCCCTTTATCTGCAACATCTATACGCTCCACACCTATTTCTCTTTTGCGCAAGAGGTGAAGTACGTTGAGGAAGGGTGCAAATCCGCCGGTATCGGGTGCATCGACTGCAAGCGCATATTACTGAAGAACGTCAACAACGCCATCGCTCCTCTCCGGGAGAGCAAGAAGGAGCTCGACCGCAAGCCTGAGTACGTCAACGATGTGCTCGAGGAGGGGAGGAGCTTTTGTTCCAAGATCGCCAGGGAGACGATGCGCGAGGTGAGAGAGAAGATCGGGGTCTCTTTCCGGGAACGGGCCTGACATGTTTTTTCTTCCTATTTTTTATCGGCTTTAGTATAATAATTGAAGAATCACTCATGGTTGGGGAGGAGGTGAAGGCGTTTGGCCATTGTCAGGGTTGAAGACGGTGAAAGCATCGATAGAGCTTTGAAGCGGTTTAAACGGGAGTGCGAGCGCGACGGCATCCTCCGGGAGTGGAAGAGGAGAGCCTATTACGAAAAACCCTCCACCCAGCGGAAAAACAAGAAGAAAGCCGCGGAGCGGAGGCGGATGAAGAAAATGAGGAAACTGCAGACAAGGATATACCGAAAACGCTGATGACGCGTAAGATGGATAGTTCCAAGTACGCCCCTTACGCCCTCAGGGTAAGGGGCTTTTTAATCCTCAATTCGCGCGAGGCGACATGGAGTTCGACTCAATGCGGGTTCTTGTCATGGGGTTGGGGCTCCACGGGGGCGGCTTGGGGTCGGCGAATTACTTCCTCGAGCGGGGGGCTGTCGTCACCGTCACGGACCTGAAACCCGAGAGGGAGCTCCATGCGAGCGTGGCGAAGCTCAGGGGCAGGGAGCGGGTCCGCCTCGTTCTCGGAAGGCACGATTTCGAGGATTTTCGGAACACGGACCTCGTCATCAAGAACCCGGCCGTCCCTCCCGGTTCACCCTATCTCCGCCACGCCCGTGAACACGGGGTCAGGGTAGAAACCGACATCGGATTGTTCCTCGACGTCATCAGGGAGAAGACCACAAACATCGTCGGTGTGACCGGGACGAAGGGCAAATCCACGACCGCGACCCTCATCCACGGGATCTTCATGCGGCATTGGCCTGACGCCGTTCTCGGCGGGAATATCACCGTCTCGGTTCTCGACCTCGTCGAACGGGTGCGGGAGGGCGCGTACGTGGTCCTCGAGCTGTCGAGCTTCCAACTCGGCGGCATACGGGACAAGAGGTACAGCCCCCGGATCGCCGTGTTCACCAACTTTCTCGAAGATCACCTGAATTACTACCGGAGCATGGAGGAGTACTTCAGGGACAAGGCGGTGATCTTCGAGAATCAGCGGGAGAGGGATGTCCTGCTGGTGAATAGAGACGACCCGTTCCTTTCGGGGATAGCGCCCCCGCCGGGCGTGCAACGTTTCACCTTCGGCCCCGGCGAACGATTCGACGGGAAGGGGAGCTTCGTGAGAGCCGGGAAGATCTACGTCCGGGACGGCGAAGGAGAGCATGCGGTCATGGAGGTCGGCGCGGTGAAGCTCCCAGGCGAGCACAACCTCGCGAACGTCCTCGCCGCCGTCGCTGCGGCCTGGTTCGAGCGGGTCCCGGCCGGTGACATCGCGGAGGCGGTCTCCTCCTTCACGGGAATCCCTCACAGGATGGAGTATCTCGGGAGTTGGCACGGCCTCGCGTTTTACAACGACACCGCAGCGACGATGCCTGACGCCGCGGTCAGGGGCGTCCGCTGTTTCGACTGTCCCCTCACCCTCATCGCGGGGGGGGCAGACAAAGGTCTCCAGCTGGAAAGGTTTGTCGAGGCCATAAACGAGCGGGTGAGAACGCTTGTACTCCTCGAAGGCTCGGGAACGGCGAAACTGCTCGGCGCGGGCCGGGTCAACGTCCCCTACAGGGTCTTCGACAACATCCGGGACGCCTTCACCCACGCGTGCGCCTCGACCCCGCCGTCAGGTGCCGTCCTTCTCTCACCGGGGTTCGCGAGCTTCGGAATGTTCCAGAACGAGTTCGACAGGGGAAACCAGTTCAAGGGACTGGTGGCCGAGCTGCTCGAAGGAAGGGTTGAAAAACAATCTTGACTTCAATGAGGTTGGAATGAGAACTGAGGATCCGGAGTTCAAGAATGTCATCAGAAAAATCGAGGAGGCGGGGCAGGAGCACCTCTTGCAGTTCTGGGACGACTTGGGTCAGGGCGAGCGAATGCTCCTGCTGAAGGACATAGCCTCCGTCGATTTTTCCATTCTCGACCGGTTTAAATCTCTCGTCGGCGGAGAAAACAGGACGTTGGGGGAGGTGGAGATCCCCGATGTCATTCCGGTTCCGGCGTCTGGGGAGCAAAAGAGGAATGAAAAGGAAGCTCTCGAGGCGGGTGAGTCCCTGCTTCGTGATTCCAAGGCCGCGATCTTTACCGCGGCCGGGGGACAGAGCTCGCGTCTCGGGATCGATGCCCCCAAGGGCACCTACCCCGTAACGCCCGTGCGGAGAAAGAGTCTCTTCCGGGTTTTCGCGGAAAAGATCCGGGCGCTTTCAAACCGGTACGGCGTTCAGTTCCCCTGGGTCCTCATGGTGAGCGACACGAACAGGGAACAAACCGAACGTTTCTTCGCCGACCACGGCTTCTTCGATCTCCCCCGCTCATCCGTCCGCTTCATCGAGCAGGGGATGTTCCCCGCCGTCGACGCCTCGGGGAACATCCTCCTCAGGGAGAAACACCGTCTCTTTTTGAGCCCAAGCGGTCACGGCGGTACCTTCACCGCGCTCCGCGATTCCGGGGCTCTCGCGTGGCTTTCGGGTCTCGGGGTCGAAGAGATATTCTACTTCCAGGTCGACAACGTGCTGGCCGGGATCCTCGACCCGGTATTCATCGGTTACCACGTTATGGGTCGATGCCAGATGTCGAGCAAAGCGGTGCGCAAGAAAGCTCCTGATGAAAAGTTAGGGGTATTCGCCCTGCTCGACGGAAAGCCGGGGATCGTGGAGTACAGCGAGCTCTCCCTCATCGAATCGGCGCTCGGTAAAGGGTCGGCCGCCCGTTTCGACGCGGGTAACATCGCGATCCACGTTCTGAACCTCACTTTCTGCGACGAGCGGTCCGCGGGCGGGAACACCATCCCGCTCCACCTCGCCCTCAAGGCGATTCCCCGCATCGGCCCCGACGGCCGCGCCGTGGAACCTGGTCGGCCGAACGGCTACAAGTTCGAGACATTCATTTTCGACGCCCTCGGGTACACGGGTAGATCCGTCATCATGGAGGTGAGGAGAGAGGAGGAGTTTTCTCCCTTGAAGAACAGGACGGGGGACGATTCCCCCCAGACCGTGCTGAGAGACCAGGTCCTCCTGTTCGCCGGGTGGCTCGAATCGGCCGGATTTTGGGTTCCCCGAGACGCCGCCGGTGCCCCCCGACACATGATCGAAGTCTCCCCCCTCTTTGCGCTTGACCCGTCGGAGTTCGCGGCCGCAGCCGCGGCCAAAAAGCCCGGGGAACGCCTCGTACAGAAGGATACTTATTATGAATAAAATCATTATAGCCTCGCGAAACAGGGGCAAGATCGCCGAAATAAAGGGGATCCTCACCTTCCCCGGCGTGGAGTTCGATGACCTCCACACCCTCGGTTTCGACGAAGAGATAGAAGAGAACGGGGCCACTTTCAGGGAAAACGCCCTGATAAAGGCCGAACGGGTGTTTTCGCGGTATTGTGTTCCCGTGGTTTCCGACGATTCGGGGCTGTGCGTCCCCGCACTCGGAGGAAGACCCGGCGTGCTCTCTTCGCGGTTCGCGGGCCCGAATGCGACCGACGAAGAGAACAACGCCCTCCTCCTCAAGCTGCTCCACGGCTTGGACGACGATCGGCGAAGGGCCTTCTTTTTCTGCACCGCGCTGTTCTACTACGACGAGGGGAAGTACTGCTGCGCCGAAGGGAGGATCGACGGCGTCATCACGAGAGAACCGGCGGGGGAATTGGGGTTCGGCTACGACCCGGTCTTCTGGGTCCTCGAGCTCGGGAAGACCCTCGCCCATGTTCCGGCAGAGACGAAAAACGGGATCAGCCACAGGGCCCAAGCCTTTAGAGCCTTGAGGGAGCTCATCGAGTCCTGCCTTTGCTAGCGTCGCGGGGTGCGCCCCCGTAATCACGTCCCTTCACCCTCCACTTTTGTTATCCGATTGTGTATATTTGGTTGAGAGTGATGTCAAACGAAGGAAAAGGGACTCGGTATGTACTTCGCGGTCGTGGGGTGCGGCATCTTCAAAAACGAGATCGAATTCCTGAAGCCGCGGATCGCCTCCCGCCTTGACTTCTATTGGCTCCCCCAGCGTCTCCACAGCAAGCCCCTCGAGCTCAGGAAACTCATCCAGGGAGAAGTGGACAGGGTTGACGGTTCGGGGAATCCCTACGACGGGATAATTCTCCTCTACGGTCTCTGCAGTAAGGGGAGCATGGGGATCTGCTCGGCGCGGTACCCCGTCGCCGTTCCGAAGACTCAGGACTGCATCGGGATCCTTCTCGGGTCGAACGATCAGTACGCGCGCCATTTCAGGGAGAAACCGGGCACCTACTGGTTCACGAAGGGGTGGTTCGAAACCGGCTTCAACCCGGGGAAAAAATCCGGACAGGACGGCGTTTTCGATTTCTACCGGGAACGGTATATCGAGTACCGGAAAAAGTTCAGCGAGGAAACCTCCCGGTACCTCATAAACGAGTGGGACCAGCGCTGGATCGGGAACTACACCACTCTCGCCTTCATCGATTGGGGTATGAAGGAGAACCAGAAACTGAGGAAGAGGGCCGAGGAGAGCGCGAGGAATCTCGGGCTTGAGTTCGAGGATATACAGGGAGATCCCTCCCTCGTCCTCGACCTCCTGAACGGGAAGTGGACGGAGGGAGGCCCCGTCCTCGTGGTTCCCCCCGGGCATAAGGTCATGCCCTCCTACGACATAAACGTTCTTACCTGCTCCGGGGCCGCGGACCCCCTGCAAAGTGCCGGCGCAAAAGCCGGTTCTGAAGAGGACGCCCGCGGGCACGCCCGAAGGAGGAGCGGGATCGGTCTCGGTATCGACGCCGGCGGGACCTATACCGATTCGGTGATCTACGATTTTTCCCGCGAAAGGGTCATCGCCTCCGCGAAGGCGCTCACCACCCATGACGACTACGCGATCGGGATCGAGAACTCCCTGAACGCGCTTCTCGAAAAAGCCGGGGGTGACGCGCCCTCGAAGATCGGGCTCGTTTGCCTCTCCACCACAGTGGCCACGAACGCCATCATCGAGGGAAAAGGGGGAAGCGTCGGCATCATCCTCATCGGGTACGACACGAGTACGGCCCCGAAGGTCGAGTTCCAGCCCAAGGTCGTGATCAGGGGAATTCACGACATCAACGGCGAGGTTGTGGAACCTCTCGACGAGGAGGAAGCGAGAGCGGCGATCCGCTCCCTGCTGGAAAAGGGGGTCGACGCGATCGCAGTCTCCTCGGAGGTGGGGGTGAGAAACCCCGCGTTCGAGCTCAGGGTGAAGGAGATGATCCTCGGTGTGCGCGACCTCCCGGTGGTGTGCGGGAGCGAGCTCACCGCGGAGCTCAATTGCGTGAAGCGGGCGAACACATGCTTTTTCAACGCCCGTCTCATCCCGCTCGTTTCGGGGCTCCTGAGCTCGGTGAAGGAGGTACTCGGCCACAAGGGGATCAGCGCCCCCATAATGGTGGTGAAGGGTGACGGCACCCTCATGGGTGAAGAGGTCGCGCGGACGAACCCGGTCGAGATGGTCCTTTCCGGGCCGGCCGCCTCGGTCATCGGGGGGCTGTACCTCTCCCGCATCCAGGACGGCTGCATCGTGGACATGGGCGGGACAACCACCGATCTCGCGCTCGTCAAGGATGGGTTCGTCTCCTACAAGGACGACGGCGTTCATATCAACGGATTCAAGACCGCGGTGAGGACCGTGAACGTCTACACCTTCGGGCTCGGCGGGGACAGCTACATCCGCTTCGGGGTTCGCGGCGGCGCGCTCTCCATCGGTCCTGAACGTGTAATCCCCCTCTCCTACCTCGCAGATAGGCACCCTTCAGTCCTCTCGGACCTTAAGGCCCACTCAGGGGATGAGCGGGGGGAGGACCTGCTCGTCCAGCCCGCCGACTACTTCGTCTTTCAGAAGGAGCTGAAGGGGAGCCAGGTGCATCCGCAGGAGACGGCTATCGTCGAAGCGTTGAAGCGCCACGGGCCCATGAGCCGCCGTGAGCTCGCGGGTCGGGTGAAGGCCGTAAGCGTCACCCTCATCAGAACCGAACGGCTCGAGATGTTCGGCAATATCCTCAGGTCCGCTCTGACGCCCACCGATATCCTCCATGCCGATGGCAGGCTCAGCCTGTGGAGCGCGGAGGCCGCGCGGGAGGCGGTTTCGATATACGCGAAGAGGGCCGGCATGAGCGCGCAGCGCTTCATGGACGAGGTTTTCAGAAGGCTTTATCAGAAGCTGCTGTACCATCTATTCGATTTCTGGTTCACCGAGGACGGGCGGCTTACCGACGAGACCCTCTTCTCCCAGGACCTCGCCTCCCACCTCTTCTTCGAGACGAAAGAAGTCAATCTCAGGGTCAAGGTCGACAAGCCGCTCGTGTTCATCGGCGCCCCCGCCCCGGCGTTCGCGGCGGGCGTCAAACGCTCGATCGACATCGACGTGATCGTCCCCGAGTTTCACGACGTGGCGAACGCCGTCGGGGCGATCACCGGCGCGATACGGGAGGATGTCAGGATTCTCATACGACCCCACGTCGAGGGAGGGTACGTCGCCTACACCAAGGAACGGATCATGCATTTCAACTCTCTCTCGGAGGCGAAACGTGAGATCGCGGAGTACGCCAGGGCGGCGGCGGCCTTAAAGGCCAGGGACACGGGGGCCCTCTACCTCAACGTCGACGTGCGCGTTGAGGACAAAGAGGTCAAGGTTTCCGAGGACGACACCATTTACCTCGAAACGGTCGTCACCGCTTCCGTGTCCAGCATCCCGATCATGAAGGGGGACAGCGCGGACATGCCGGGAATTCCCTGGAGCGGCGCAGGTATCCCGGCCGATACTTGAAGAGTGTAAGCTTCCGATCCCAAACGAGTGATCACCCCGGACGTCCGGTATGCCAAGATTTCGAGTTCTCTTCGCGCTTCTACCGGTTATCCTCCTTTCTTCGGTGTTCACCCCGGGCGCGTTCCCGGATGCCTTGCCCGTGAGCACCCTCGCGGGGACCTCACCCCCCGCGGAGAGCGTGCAGGGAGCTCCGCTCGCCCCGGCACCCGGTAATGACGACCTGGAAGGTTTCTATGACCTTTTAAAAAACGGGAGGATCGAAGACCTCCGCGCCGAATGCGTGAGGCGTAGCCTCTCCGACGCCGGAGATGTTTGGGAGATCAGGCGGCGGCTTCTCGAGCACCAGCGGGGGATCGACAGTACTCCCTTCGAGGAGCGGCTGCGGGAAGCCGCCGCCCATGACATCATCCTTCGCCACGCCGATTCCATCGAGTACAGCCTGGACGAAAAGGGGGACGGCGTATTCTGGCTGAGGGGCGACGTCGACGTCTCCTATGCGGGCAAGGAGATACGAGCGGACGAAGTGAACGTAAACACCGGTGCGAGGATCGTGACCGGGAACGGGAATATAGTCTTCACCGACGGGCAGAGGCGGTACCTCGCCCAGTCCTTTTTCTACAACGTGAAATCCGGTGAAGGCCTCTTCTTCGAGGCGCGCACTTCCCTCGGGAAGTTCTTCTACAGCGGGAGGACCATCAGGCTCCCCCCCGAGGTCCCAAACCCCGGGGGGAAGGGGACCCGGGGGGAGAGGTTTATCGGGGAAAAGATGTCGCTCACAACGTGTGATCTCGACAACCCCCATTACCGGATCGAAGCGGAGCGTCTCTACTATTACGGCGGAGCGGGGGACGGCTCAACCGGGCAGACCGTCGGCGACAAAGGCGAAACCGGTCGAGTACTGATAGAAAACGGCTCTTTCTCCTACGGGAATGAACCCGTTATCGGGCTCCCCTACGCCTACCGCCGGCTCAAAAAGAGGGCGGTGCAGACCGCCTTTATATCCCGCGAGCGCTCCGGGCTCTCGGTCCAGAACACCTACACACCGATCGAAACAGATGAGAGAGCGCTTGTTCTCAAAGGTGATTTCTATGAAAGGCTGGGGATCTACGGAGGCGCAGATTTCCGCACCGCGCGGGAAAAGCGCGATACGGCGGTCTGGGGATCGCTCGCTCTCTCGAACGACGTCTACAACGAAGCTGATTTCGGCCAACCCGTATCGGGTACATGGACCCCTCTCGGCCCTCCCGGAGCGAGCACCTATTCGATCGACAGAAGCATCAGGTACAGGGCGGGGTACGGGGGACGGTACGTATTCGGAAAAACCTTCGACAACACTCTCGAAATCGACCTGGCGTGGGTCTCCGACCCGTATTACGAGTACGATTTCGAGCGGAGGTTGCTGTATCCCGACATTTTCAGCCTCCTGGGGCAGGCGGAATACGACGCGCCGGTGATGGGAAAAGGCTTCGGCTGGAGGCTCGACGACACCTTCACCAACGGGCCCTTCTCCGTCTCCCTCAAGAACCGCGTACGATTCGAGCCCCAGCGCAACACCGGCGTCGATGTCCCTTCCCTTCCCGATTACTACACGTACCGTCTCTACACACTGACCGCTCCCGATGTCACGGCAACCCACACCTCGCGTCTCTTCGAGGGAAGCACCGCCATTTTGATCTCCGGCCTCGACTACCAGAGCTTAGGACATTACCGGCACGCCGTCTACTACGACGAGGAGGGGAAAACGTCGAGCGAGCTTCACGGGGTCGAGACCTCGGCGCGGTTCACGAAAAGCTACCCCCTCTCGGACGTGCTCCGCCTCGTTCCCGCGGTCGAGCTGGGAGCGCAGGGGCAGTCCCACGTGGATCCGGACGGGGATGAGCTCGCTGACGATAGGCAGAAGACCCTCCTCTACGGGAGGATCGTCGAGGAATTCACCATCGGGAAAGCTGACCTCTTTTTCGCGCTTACGCACGATCTCAAATACAAGCTCCTCGGACCGGAAGATCTCTACGAGTATGGGAACTTCAAGGTCCACCTGCTCGCATTCAAAGCGTATGGCGGAACCCCGGTAGTCTCGGATACCATCACCACCTCCTACGACCTCCGGCCTATCTACGACTGGAGCGAGGATAGATACACGGGAACCATATTTGAAATGAGCCGCTTCGCGCCCCTCATAAATACCTTTACCCTGGCCCCCCTCCCTGTGCTCCGGCTGAGCGACAAGCTTGTGTACGACATCGCGCGCAACAGGCTGCAGACGAACAGTTTTCGTTTGAAATACTCGAGCGACGCGGTATATTTGAAGGGTCTCGAGCTCAAGGCGGGCTGGGACTTGGTGTGGGAGCACAACTTCATAAGTCCATTCCTCGATTTGCTCGACTCGACTTTCATCGTCGAGGCGAAGCCCCATCCGTTCTGGACGCTTTCCGTGAGCGTCCTGTCGAGAAACGAGGAGTTCTGGAAGTACTATCCTACGTTAGCGAGGGAGAGGGGGATCGAGCCGGTGAACCCGATCGTGGACCTCCTCAAGTCGTACAACTTCTTCAACAGAGAGGACAGGGAAGAATCGGGATTCAAGCTGAAGGGCGTCTCCGCCGGCTTCACCCACGACCTCCATGACTGGATCCTGAGGGGAGGCTACTCAGGAAACAGGGAGCTCTCCTACGACAGGAAGAGTTTCGAGTGGAACAACGTTTTCTGGGTGAGCCTGAGCCTCAAGGACGTGAAGAACGTCGACATACACACGGAATACACTCAAAGAAGGTGATCATGAACATCGCATTCCTCGATCTCAAGAAACAGTACGCTCTCATGAAAGACGAAATCGACGACGCCGTCGGCCGCGTCGTCGGAAGCGGTGTCTACATCGGGGGCGATGAGGTGGCAGGGTTCGAAAAGGAGCTCGAATCGCACGCCTTCACCGGCCGGTCCGGCGGAAGCGGACCGGGAACCAGCGCCGGGTACGCGGTGAGCGTGTCCTCCGGGACCGACGCGCTCCTCGCTTCGCTCATGGCGCTCGGCGTCAAGGAGGGGGACGAGGTTATCACGAGCCCCTTCACCTTCATCGCGACCGCCGAGGTGATCTCTTTCCTCGGGGCGAGGCCCGTCTTCGTCGACATCGAGAGGCGGAGTTTCAACATCGATCCCGGGCTCATCGAGGAGAAGATCACGGAGCGAACGCGCTGCATCATCCCCGTGCACCTCTTCGGGCTCATGGCGGACATGGAAAAGATACTGAAGATCGCCAAGCGCCGCGAGCTCGGGATCGTCGAGGATGCGGCGCAGGCGATCGGGTCTTCGTTCGGCGGGAGAAAGGCCTGCACTTTCGGGGACGCAGGGTGTCTCTCCTTCTTCCCCTCGAAGAACCTCGGGTGCTTCGGAGACGGCGGGGCCGTGTTGACCGGGAACGAGGAGCTCGCCGGGAAGATCAGGGTCATAAAGGAGCACGGGTCGGACAAAAGGTACCACCACTCCGTGGTGGGGTTCAACGGCAGGCTCGACGCCCTCCAGGCGGCGGTCCTTAGGGTGAAGCTCCGATCACTCGACCAGTGGGCCGAACGGCGGAGGGAACACGCCCGCTACTACAGCGAGCGGCTAAAGGATCTCGTGAGCGTGCCGGCGCAGCCCGATCGGTATTACCACGTGTTCAACCAGTACTCGATCCTCTCCGACCGGAGGGATGAACTGTGCGCGCACCTCAAGGCCAAAGGGGTCCCCACGATGATCTACTACCCGGTGCCGCTCCACCTCCAGAAGGTATTCCTCCCGCTCGGGTACAGGGAAGGTAATTTCCCCGTGGCCGAGGAGGTGAGCGAAAAAGTCCTTTCGCTCCCGGTGTACCCCGAGCTCCCCGAGGCGGAGCGGGAGTTCGTCGCCGACTCGGTCGTTTCCTTTTTCAAAAAATAGGGGCGGTATGGATGCTTCGGTCGTAATCCCCACGCATAACAGGGAAGCGGTGCTCTCCCGGGTGCTCCGGTACTACGGCGCGCAGAAGCTCGAAGGCGAACGCTTCGAGCTGGTCGTCGTGGACGACGGGTCCACCGACGGGACCCCCGCGCTCTTCGAGCGGCTCGGGCCCGAGGACCGCTCCGGCCTTGACCCGTCGCTCGGAGCGTACGGAAAAAAAATCTGGACGATCCGAAGGGGGACCTTCCTCACGGACCCGCCCAGGGAGCTGATCCGGCGGGCGAACCCGATCCAGGTAACCTACGTGCAGATCGAGAAGTCGGGACGCTCGGTCGCGAGGAACATCGGGGTCTATGCCGCGTGCTCACCTCTGATCCTTTTCGCCGACGACGACATTTTCGTGGAGCCGGAGTTCGTGAAGAAGCACCTGGCGGCGCACCTCTTCAACCGACTCTGCGTCGTCATGGGGAAGGTGATCCACACGCCAAGCCTTGAAAACCCCCTCTCCGCCCGCTGGAAGCTCAAAGACCTCAACACCGCGTTTCTCGCCACCGGCAACGCGTCGGTGCCGAAGCGTGCGATCATCGAGGCGGGGATGTTCGACGAAGGATACACAGTCTACGGGTGGGAGGATTTCGACCTCGGCATACACCTTCAGGAACGGGGTTTCCGTTCGCTCAAGAGGCCGATCTTCGGCTACCATTACGACCCTCCCCAGGGTTCCTTCGCGCCCGGCGATGTGTACAAAAAGGAAAAGGAGCGGGGGTTCACCGCGGTTTACTTTTATACGAACCACCCCCTCGGGTGGGTAAGGCGCTTTACGCTCTTGGAAAGCGGGCTCCTCAGGTCGTTCATCGGATTCCTGGGCCGGAACAACTGGTTTTTGAAAAAATCGAAGATCGCGCGGTTCAAAGGGCCCCTCAGACTTATCGTCCGCTACAAGGGGTACTTCGACGGTATCGCCGAGGGGAGGGAGCGCTTCATCACGGGGGAGATTCCATGACCGTACAGCACGCTGATTCCGTGAAAACCGAAGACCTCGTACTTTTCTCGAACGGGCCGGGGGAGGTCTCGACCTGGGTTCTCCCCGTCGTGGAGGCGGTGAGGGGGCGGAGCGATCTTTCCCCCCGGTACAGGATCGTGCTCGTCATACACCCGTGCCAGTTCGGATCGGGGAGGGAACACCTCGTTGCGAGGCGCATCGGCGGCATAGATACGGTGATCGGTCCGGGGGAGTACGTGAAGATGCTCTTCACCGGGCTCGGAATGAAGAAATACGCCTTCTCTCGGGAGGGGATCATCTTCTCCCTCGGCGGCAGCCTCATGCACCCGGTCCTCTTCAGGCGAAGGATAAAGGGGCGCCACCGCCTCTTCGCCTATTCGAACAATCCGGGCTGGCACGATCGGTACGAGCGGGTGTTCGTCCGCAGCGATTACATGAAACAAAAGTTCGAGAGCGCGGGGTGCCCTGCCGGCAAGCTCCTCGTGACCGGAGACCTTGTCGCGAGCTCTCTCAAGCGCCTCAGGTCGAGGGCCGAGGCGAGGAAAGCGCTTGGAGTGACCCCGGCCCAGAAGATGATCGTCTTCATGCCGGGGAGCAGGGAGTTCGAAGTGAAATACATGCTGCCGGTGTTCCTTAAGGTCATTGCCGATCTCACGGCGGCAAGGCAGGGTATCAAGCCCTTCATACTCCGCTCCCCCTACGTGCACGACGCTCTCGTCGAGCTTGCCCTTTCCATGGGAGGGAGGATCAGGGAAGCGGAAAGCCTGCCTGGGAGGCTCGTCGAAAGGGGGGGCTTGCGCTCCGTCGCGCTCCCCGGCGGCGCCGAGGTGCCGCTCCTCGAAGGGGGGCTCGAGACGTGGGGGGAGGGGATCGACCTTGCGGTGACCGTCCCCGGCACGAACACTGTCCAGCTCGCCTACCGGGGGATCCCCGCCCTCGTCGTCACCGCTTTGAACAAGCCCGATCTCATCCCCATCGAAGGAGCAGCGGGGCTGGTGAAGCTCGTACCCTTCGTCGGAAAGCGGATCATGCGCAGGGCGGTTCTCTCGTATGTGCGGGGGTTCACTTATGCCGCCCTGCCGAACATCTACGAGAACGAGGAGCTCCTCCCCGAGCTCTTCGGGGTGATCACGACGGCCGAAATCACGGACAAGCTCGCCTCGATCCTCGCGAAGGGTGGTGAGCGGGAGATCAGGAAGAAACTCTCCCGTTTCCGGTTCGAGACCGATCCTATCGATCTGATCATGGAGGGCGTATGGCCCGTGTAAAAAATTGTTGCGCACAATGTTGTTGACAATTCGAAAGGAATATGGTACATAGTTGTCCAACCGGGGCCCCTCAGGGAGAGAAAACGACCTTTTCCATTCAGTAGGCGCCCTTGATCGGGCTGAGAGGGAAATCGAGTGTCCGACGCGGTTCGCGGAACGACAGTGATGGAGCTTGGTTGGTGGTGGTGGCGCGTCTCCCCCTAGGGGTACGTCCACCCGGAGCTGAATACACCGTGGGCTGCCCCTCAAGGGGGAGAGTCCACGGTTTTTTTGTGACAAAAAAGACCGTGGGTGGAGGAGCCCACGGTCTTTTTTTTTGAAAGTTAATCTATTCCAATATACAAGGAGAAGACGATGGACGCAGTGAAAATCACCCTCGACGAGAAGCACATCCCCAAGGCCTGGTACAACATCCAGGCCGACCTTCCCAAACCTCTCCCGCCGCCGCTCCACCCCGGCACGAAAAAGCCGCTGGGACCCGCGGACCTCGCTCCCCTCTTCCCGATGGAGCTCATCAAGCAGGAGGTGAGTACCGAGCGCTACATCGAGATCCCCGATGAGGTGCGCGAGATTTATAAGCTCTGGCGGCCGACTCCACTGCTAAGGGCGCGCAGGCTCGAAAAATTTCTCGGAACCCCCGCCAAAATCTACTACAAGTACGAAGGTGTGAGCCCGGCAGGGAGTCACAAGCCCAACACTGCCGTCGCCCAGGCCTACTACAACAAGATGGAGGGAATCAAGCGGATCGCTACGGAGACGGGCGCGGGGCAATGGGGGAGCGCCCTCGCCTTCGCGGGCGCCTGCTTCGGCATCGACATCAAGGTCTACATGGTCAAGGTGAGTTATTTTCAGAAGCCCTACCGGAGGATCATGATGGAGACTTGGGGCGCGAAATGCATCCCGAGCCCCTCGCAGGACACGAAATCGGGGCGTGACATGCTCGCGCAGGACCCTGACTGCCCGGGGAGCCTGGGGCTTGCCATCAGCGAGGCCGTGGAGGACGCGGTGTCCCGCGACGACACCCACTACTCCCTCGGGAGCGTGCTGAACCATGTGCTCCTCCACCAGACGGTGATCGGCATCGAGGCGAAGGAGGCTTTAGAGCAGGCCGGAGACTACCCTGACGTCATCATCGGGTGCGTGGGGGGAGGCTCGAACGCAGCGGGGCTCTACCTCCCCTTCTTGAAGGACAAGATCGATGGGAAACGTCCAAACCTCAAGGTGTACAACGTCGAGCCGGCAAGCTGCCCCACCCTGACAAAGGGACCGTATGCGTACGATTTCGGCGACGAGGCGGGTCTCACCCCGCTTCTCAAGATGTACACCCTCGGTCACACCTTTATGCCGCCTCCCGTCCACGCCGGGGGCCTCAGGTATCACGGGATGGCGCCCATCATTTCCCACCTGTGCCAACTCGGTATCGTGGAGGCGCGGGCGGTGCATCAGCTCGAGACCTTCGAGGCGGGGGTTACCTTCGCCCGCACCGAGGGGATCATCCCCGCTCCCGAGACCAACCACGCCATCAGGGTGGCCATCGACGTGGCCCTCGAGTGCAAGAAGAAGGGGGAGCCGAAGACGATACTCTTCAACCTGAGCGGGCACGGGCACTTCGACATGTCCTCCTATGACGCTTTTTTCTCGAAGAAGCTGACGGACTACGCCTACCCGAAGGAGAAGATCGACGAGGCCCTGAAGATCCTCCCGAAGGTGTGAAAGGCGTAAAAAAAACGACGAAGGGCGGAGCAGGTCTTTGCGGCTCCGCCCTTCGTCTTAATGGGATCGCGGTTCAGCGTTTTACCGGCGCCTTTTTACGCCCCGCGCCTTTCATCGACTTTATCTCGGTTTCCAGCTTCTCGATCCGCGCGGCGAGCCGGTCGATCAGCGTCTTCACCGGGTCGATGATTTTCTGGTGGTTAAGGTCCACGTGGTGGTCTTGGACTAGATGTTTTCCCGCCTCCCTCGCGGGAATGCCTACCACCGTCGTGCAGGGGCCCACGCTCTTGAGAACGACCGAATTCGCGCCGATCTTCGCGCAGTTGCCGACCGTAATCGGTCCGAGGATGATGGCGCCCGCCCCGATAACGACCTCGTTCCCGATCGTCGGGTGCCTCTTTTTCTTTTCCCAGGAGACCCCGCCAAGGACGACGCCCTGGTAAATCGTGACGTCGTCGCCGATCTCGGCGGTCTCCCCGACCACAACCCCCGCTCCGTGGTCGATGAAGAACCTCCTCCCGATCTTCGCGCCGGGGTGGATCTCGATCCCCGTGAGGAACCTTCCGGTGTCCGAGAGGATCCTGGCCAATAGCCTCATCCTCTTCCTCCACAGGCGGTTTGCGATCCGGTGTATCCAAATTGCCCTCAGACCGGGGTAGCAGAAAAGGACCTCGACCGTGCTTCTGGCCGCGGGATCCCGGTCGAATACGGCGTATATATCCTCTCTCAGTCTGTCGAACATCCCCTTTTTACGGCCCCCCTTCGCGGATAACGTTGCGTCGGATAGAAAATACCGTCTGTACCCCTCAAAGAGAAGGCATATTCCGGCCCAAAATAATTGACTTACCGATAAGGGTGGCTATAATTAATATTGTGCGAAAGTTGTAGCGATTCCACGGGGGTTAATTGCATGGGACAAGCCGGTGACAGCGCCATTTCCGACCGGGACATACACCTTCTAAACCAGATCGGGCAGGAGTTCTCCTCGAGCCTCGATTACGAGAGCGTCATCGAGCTGGTTATGAGCAGGGTGAAGGACGTCCTCCAGTGCGAGGCGAGCTCCGTCATGCTCTTCGACGAGATCAAGGACGCCCTGGTGTTCTACGCAGCCTCGGGCGTGGGGGCCCAGGAGGTCAAGGGGCTCACCGTTCCCAAGGGCCTGGGGATCGCGGGGTGGGTTTTCGAGCACCTTGAAACGGTGATCGTCGAGGACGCCGAGAAGGACACGCGGTTCTATCCCGGTATCGACAAGACCACCCACCTCAAGACCCGCTCCCTTGTATGCGTGCCTCTCAAGAGAAAGAGCCGGACCCTCGGGGTCATCGAAGGGATAAACAAGATAGAGGGCACCTTCACCGAGTCCGACCTCGACCTTCTCATAGCCATCTCTCAGCTCGCCGGCATCTCCATCGAGAACTCGATGATCCACAAGAAGCTTGAACAGAAGAGCGAAAACCTCGCCAGGCTCAACAAGGAGATGGAGGAATTCGTCAACATCGTTTCCCACGACCTGCAAACCCCGCTCGCGGCGATCGATGGGTATATCCGCCTGATAAATACCGATATGGTCGGCGTGCTCAGGGGCAACCTCGAGCTCAAGGGGTACGTGGAGAGAATCGAGGAGAACGTCAAGAACGCCTTCCATTTCATCAAGCACCTCCTCGCCCTCATCAAGCTGAAGGACAGCACCGTCTTCGTCCAGGAGTTCGATCCCTCCGGGGTGTTCGAAGAGATCCTCATCGTCCTCGAGGACGAGATTCGGTACAAAGAGGCGACGGTGAAAAACTGCTTCACCCTCAGGAAGGTGCACTTCGACCGTTCGATCTTCTTCCACATGCTCCTCAACCTCGTGCAGAACAGCCTCAAGCACGGCGTTCCGGGCCGCAAACCCCTCATCGAGGTCGGGGTGAAACAGGAAGACACGGAGCTCCACTTCTTCGTGAAGGACAACGGCATAGGTATCTCGAAGGAAGACACGGAGCGGATCCTCCACCGTGCCGAGGGGGGGAACAACGTCAAGTCCTACGACGGCCACGGTTTCGGACTTGCCTTCGTCAGGAAGGCCGCCGAGATGTTCAAGGGGAAGGTGTGGGTCGAGTCCGAGATGAACCGCGGGAGCACCTTCTTCTTCTCGGTGCCGACCGCGGCGTCATAACAGTATCCGGCTTCGCAGGGTGTGACGTCGATGGATGACCTGGGCGGCGTAAAGGAGAGGATCGACTTTCTCAGCGCCGAGCTGGGGCGCCACGACGAACTCTACTACAAGAAAGCGCGACCCGAGATCTCAGACAGGGATTACGACCGTCTCTTCGACGAGCTCTTCGATCTCGAGACTGCCAACCCCGGGCTCGCCCACCCCGACAGCCCCACGAAACGCGTCGGCTCCGACCTGGAGCGCGATTTTCCCGAGGTGTCCCACCCCACGCCGATGCTGAGCCTTGACAAGGTATACACGAAGGCGGAGCTCGCCGAATGGATGGAAAAAATCGGGCGCGAGGAGGGTCGAGGCATTGAGGAAGGGCCTCCCCGGTCCCGGTCGAACGCGCCGTCCTTCGTGATCGAAGACAAAGTCGACGGCTCGACGATCGTGCTCCACTATGAAAACGGCCTTCTCTCGAGGGCCGTCACCCGCGGCGACGGTACAGTCGGGAACGACGTCACCAATAACGTGCGGACCATCCGGGACATCCCGCTCCGGCTCGCCGAGCCTCTGACGGGCTTCGTCCGGGGAGAGATCTACATCGACAAGGAGGACTTCCGGAGGCTCAACAGGGAGGTCGACGGGATCTACGCCAACCCGAGGAACTTCGCGTCGGGAAGCCTCCGGCGAAAGAAAAGCTCGGAGGTGGCCAAGGTCCCCCTCCGTTCTTTCGTGTACGAGGGGAGCTTCGGGGAAGCGGGGAAGGGCGAGCACGTCGAACTGCTCGCGAGGCTTCCGCGGCTCGGCTTCAGGGTGAGCGACGCCGTGGGGTTTTTCGCGGGCCCGGGCGACCTGGAGCGGTACGATCTGATTTTCCGGGAACGCCGGGGGTGGACGAGCGGCGACGTCTCCGAGGCCGGGGATTTCGTCGACGCCAGGATGAGGGCACGGGAGAGCGTGAGCTACGAGGTCGACGGGCTCGTCGTGAAGCTCAACAACTACGCGCAGCGGGAGCGTCTCGGCTCGACGGCGCACCACCCGCGCTGGGCCGTGGCATTCAAGTACGAGGCGCCCCAATCGGTGTCGGAGATCCTCGGCATCGACGTCCAGGTCGGGAGGACCGGGAGGGTCACCCCCGTCGCCAGAATCCGGCCGGTGAAGATATCGGGGAGCACGGTGAGCAACGTAACCCTCCACAACCAGGATTACATTACGAGCCTCGAGGTCGCCGTCGGGGACAAGGTGTCGGTGAGCAGGCGCGGGGACGTGATTCCGGCGGTGGAGGAGGTGGTCGAGAAAAACGACGGGGGAAACCCCGTCTTCAGACTGCCCACAAGCTGCCCGTCATGCGGGACCCTTCTCGTCGAGGAAGGGGCGCATTCATTCTGCACCAACAGGTCGTGCCCCGCGAGGGTCTTGGGAAAACTCTCATTCTTCGTCGGGCGCGGGCAGATGGACATCGAGAACCTCGGCCCCGAGACGATCAAACGCCTCCTGGACCTCGGCCTCGTCCACGACATCCCCGACCTCTATACATTCGACGCGGCCGGTCTCCTCGGGGTCGAGGGTTTCGGGGAGAAGAAAGTCGCCCTGATCCGCGAGGGGATCGCGAAGAGCAGGTCGCGCCCCTACGCGGCCGTTTTGGCCTCGCTTGGGCTCGACGAGATCGGGCCCAGGGCGGCCGACCTCCTCATCTCGAACGGCTACGAATCGATCGAGGCGCTCATCGAAGCGGCGGGGCGCCGGGACCCGGAAATTTTCACGCAGATCGACGGGATCGGGCCGAAGATCGCGGCGCGGATCGTCGAGCAGTTCAACGACCCCGCGGTCCTCGAGACGATCCGCCGCCTCCGGCAAGCGGGGCTTCGATTCACGCGGGAGGAGAAACCCCGCGGCGCCGAGGACACAGCCCAAGCGGCGTCTCCCCGGACCTTCGAAGGCGAGATCTGGTGCGTCACCGGGAGCTTCGAGCGGTTCAATCCGAGGGAGAAGGCGATGGATGAGGTGGAGAAGCGGGGGGGAAAATACTCAACGACGGTGACCGGGAAGACCACGCACCTCCTCGCGGGGGCGGGCCCGGGGAGCAAGCTGCAAAAAGCGAAAAAGCTCGGCGTTACGATCGTCTCCGAGGAGGTGTTTCTCGAGCGCCTCGACCCCCCGTAGACCCACACGCGGACCGTCCGGTGGAGGAGGCTCCGCTTCTCGATCGCGCCGGTTGAAGCCCCCCGTTCGTCGCAAATCTTCCATTGAGGTCGATAAGATAACATTGCGCTTGGTTTAAGGGCAATACGGCGATACCTTGTACGAGAAGAACGACGGAGGCGCGACTTGGAACTGAGCGACAAGCAGAAGATGTTCGAGAAGGTTGTGGGGATGGAAACCGCGAAGCTCATGGGGCTCGAGTTCGACTGCGTATGCGGCCAGACCCACCGGATCCCCATCAAGCACCTCTCGATGAAACCGGACGCCGTCGCGGATGTGAAAGACAGGCTCAGGAAGCTGGGGATATCGGGGAAGGGCGCGGTCGTCTACGACAAGAAGATCGAGTCGATCGTCGTTGACCCGGTGCTCGCGAGGCTGAAGAAAGGGGGCCTCTCCCTCGAGCGGTATCCAGTCGGCGATGGCTTCGAGATCCTCCCCCCCGAGATCGAACTTTCGAAGAAGATCGCCGACCGGATCGCCGCCGCCCCTGGCGGCGGCGGCGTCAAGGGTGGTGTCGATTACCTCGTCTCCATCGGGTCCGGTGTGGTGAGCGACCTCGTAAAGTACGCCGCGTCCCTCATAGAGAAGCCCTTTATCCTCCTTGCGACCGCCCCGTCGATGAACGGGTACACCTCGTCGATGGCCGCCCTCACCGACAGGGCGATAAAGAAGACCCTGATGATCCTCCCGGCGCACGGGGTTTTCGCCGATTACGGAATTCTGATGAAATCGCCGGTAGAATTGGTCCGTTCCGGGCTCGGCGACATCCTCTCGAAGTCGATCTGCAACGCGGACTGGAAGCTTTCGGAGCTTGTCAAAAATACCTATTACTGCTCCCTCTCCTTCAGGATCACGGACAAGTCCGAGCCCCTCTACCTCGACGCCGCCGAGGAAATAGGAGCGAGGACCGAGCAAGGGATAGCCGCCTTGACGGACGGGATCATGCGGTCGGGCCTCTCGATGACCGTTATCGGGACCTCCACGCCGTCCTCCGGGGCCGAGCACTTCCTCTCCCATTACTGGGACCTGATCGCCCTCATCGAGCACAAGGCGAAGAACTTCCACGGCGTCCAGGTCGGTGTGGCGACGATCATCATCCTCAAGCTCTATGACTTCATCCGGAACTACCCGGTGAAGCAGTCGATAGACCTGGAGAAGCTGAAGCAAAACTATCCGACCGAGGCGGACGTCCGTTCCTTCATCGAACGGAGATTCGGCCTCTATGCCGCGGGGGTGAGAGAGGAGTTCCTCAAGAAGTACCTGGGGTGGCGAGAGAAAAAGCAGGAGATCGAGGGGATCCTCGACCGCTGGGGCTCGATCTGGAATGAGCTCAGCCCCTACATCAGGACCGTGAAACCCATCGAGGAGGCCCTCCGGAAAAGCGGCGCCGCACACACCTTCGCGCACCTCGGAAAGACGAGGGACGAGGTGATCGACTCGCTTCGGAACGCGACGCTCATCAGGGGGAGGTACACCATCCTCGACCTCGCGAACGACCTTGGGATCATGGAGAAGGCGGTCGAGACGATCCTCTGAGCTTCCTCGCAAACGCATAGGAAGGAAAGACGCCCACCGCTCTTTGCAAGCCCGGTCCCGTGACCCGCTCTCACCGGGTTTCGCCCCGAAGCGCCATCGACGCGAGCGGTTCCCCTTTCATGTCGCGGAGTTCTACCCTCGAATACCCTCTCGTCCGCTGCCCGCCGAAGGAGATATAGACGCAAGCGTCGGCGCCGAAGTCGACCTCAGGCGGGTCGGGCGCCGGCACCCGGTTCATGTGGAGGGCGGCATAGAAGGACAAAAATCTCGCCTGACCGGTGACGAACGCGACGGCGCTCACTCCCAGTCCATGACCTGGATGTTTAATTCCAATGCGTCGCCCGCGTAGAGCGCGAGAAGCGCGGGGCTGTCGTACGACGGGTAGAAACCGTACGTCTCGTCCTCGTCGGGGTCGCCGAAAATCACCCCGTTGCCGTTCCTATCGGTGCTTGTCCCGATCAGGTAATAACCTTCTTCTTACAGTCCTGCGGGACTCTATGGAGCTTAATCTATTGCAATGATTTGGAATCGAGACGCTCTCCGCGTTCATCGATGAGATCGACACTTTTAAAATCTCCCCTTGTAATTGAAAGCATAGCGTAGGGGTGCGTTAACACCTGGATCTGAAAGCTGTCCGGCAGTGGTTGCCTTCCCTGGGCTTTGATGAACAGAGTGTCCCTCGCAGTGAATACCCTGAGCACATCGATCGAATATCCACCCGTATTTTTCTGCCCGTATGAAATATACGCGACGACATTTTCATTAAAATCGACCGCCGGCGGCACGGGTACAGGAACCTGGTTGATATGGAGGCTGGCGCAGAAGCGGTCGAAGTTACCCTCTTCGGTGAAAAGCAGGAGAGAAGGTTTCCGCTCGGAAAAGGCGGCGTCCTTTCCTGTTTCAAGCACCGTGTAAGACAATGTGTGCTCCATACTCGGCTTACCACCTGAAGCCGTGAAATAAAGTGCTGCAAGCGTAACCAGTGCAACGGTCGCCCTGATAATTCTTTCGCTGCGCATAGGTGGAATCCGCCTCATTCCCAATCGACAATCGGGAAATCCATGTTGGTTATTTTATCCCCATTTGACAGGTAAACGGGTTTATTAATAATATTACGGCTTGCGTAAATTTCCATGTTGTAATATCCGAATGCTTCCCCGTCAACGAAGAGGTACCCATCTCCGTTTCGGTCCGTGCTTGCGCCGATCACGTACTGCCCTTCTTCGAGGGAGGGGAAATCGAACTGGTAACTTTTGTCGGAGGACGTAGTCACATACGCAAGCGGCTCTCCCGTGTCGTAGTCCAAAGCCACGACATACACTGGGTCCGCATACTTGTACATGACGTAGACGCGCCCAAGGTCGGTATCAGACATGTCCGTTACTTTTAGCTCGGCGTAGTGCAGGGTCGTACTGAGGGAAAAACCTGGTTTTGCACTGACCGTGATCGTAAGCCCGTTCACGGAATCCACAGTTCCCGTGTCGGGGGTAATGCTGTCGATAAACCCCACGGAGAGGTCGGTGGAGTGAGCGGGAATCACCTCTATTTTTTTTATCTGCACATTACCGGCTTTCCCGATGTTCCTGAGGACGAAGCTGCAGCTCGGCGGGTTTCCCGTTAGGCGCACCGTCTTTGGGAATGCCCAAATCACCTCGGTCGCCTGACCCGTGCCTTGGGCTGTTTTGACCGCCTTGTAGGTGTTCAGTAGCCCTGCACCGTAGTAGTACGAAGGACCGATGGGGGTAGCTGTGGATGTGAGGATTTGTTTGACGGTTTCGGGAGACGGATTTGAGGTGCCGGCGTTAATCAGTGCCTTGATGACGAGGGCCGCGGCGCCCGCCACGTGCGGCGCCGCCATGGACGTTCCCGCGAGATATCTGGGGATAAATGATGTTCCGTTGAACGAAGTGCTTAACACATCGTCGGGGTCTCCATTGAAATCCAGGTCCAGCTTTCTTTTATCAATTCCGCTCCCGCCGGGGGCTACGAGGTCGATTTTTCCCCCGAAGTTGGAATAGGCGCTCTTCTCCCCCCCGATCGTCACCGCTCCGACCGATATGACCTCGGGGTATGCGGCCGGGTAGATCGATTCGTTATTGTACTCGTTTCCCGCGGCCGCGACTATGACGACTCCCGCGGCGTACGCCGCCTTGATCGCGTCCGCAATTGGCGTAGACGATGATCCGCCTCCCAGGCTCATATTGATGATCTTCGCGGGTGTGGAGAGGGTTGTGTACTTGGGAGGGTTTTCGGTGTCGGGCAGTCCCGCTGCGTATCGGATCGCCTTGGCGATATCCAGCGGGTATCCGCCGATGTCTTCGTCGATGGCCCTGATCGGTATCACCCGCACACCTTTTTTGTTGTCCGCTTTGTTTCCCCCCGCGACGCCCGCTACATAGAGGTTGTTGTTGGTTATCGCAGCGATTGTCCCCATCACGTGGGTTCCGTGGTAATAGTCGGCGGCGTACTCTGTTGCATCGGAACTGTAAGTGATAAAAAAATTATACTCATCCTCGAATATATCGAGAATACCGTCTCTGAAATCGTCGTGAGGGTTCCCCCCTGAGCGGGCGATGCCGGTGTCGATCACCGCGACGCGCACGTCGTTTAGATCGACGGACCCCGCCGTGTCGTTCCACAGCGTGTCGAGATGTATGAGCGGGTAGTGCCACTGGAACAGAGTCCCTGAAAACCCATAGTACGGATCATCCGGGATGAAGAGCGGCCTGTAGATGAAGTTCGGCTCGGCGTACTCAACGAAGGGGTACGTTTTGAGCCTGGTTATTTCCTTCAGGGTCAAATCCTTTATGTTTTCCTGAGTGTGCAGGGCTTTTGCGTTTTCGGTAAGCCTAATCAAGGTGAGCGCGCCGCGCGCGATGTTACGGTCGTTTCGCGCCAAGATGAAGCTACTGGAGACAACTGCTTTTACATCAACCTCCGGATCGAACCCCGGCTTGTACTTCACGATGATTTCGCCGGGAACGAAATCGGAGGAAAACGAACTGGCGTTCGGCGGTCTCTTCGATTTCACGGTGCCGGTGCGAACCCCAGCGGTTTTGATATTGACGGCGTTGACGGTGAAGCCGATTGCGCTGCCGTCACCTGTAACAAATACAAGGCTGCCGCTCACGGTCGGTTTTGGGGCGTTCGCGCATCCATAAAAAAACAAGAAAATCACGAAGATTGTTAAGATCGTAACAGGCCTTTTCCAGTTGACACGCATCCGTTTATCCTGTAGATTGAAATATTATCAAATTTACACTACGACGGATGATTCGTCCAATTCCAGTTTTTAACCTTATTAATAAGTAAATATACATCCAAAACAGAAATTTTAAGGCCCTGGAATGGAAATCCACGAAACTGATATTTACCATCAGATTGAAGAGGCGAAGAGCAAGGTTTCGTATCTCAAGGACATAAATATCGGGGTCAAGGCGACCGAGATCGCTCACCTCGAAGAAAAAACAAAGGAAGCCGAGGAGATGTTCCACGGCGACCGGGTCGCGCTGGCCAAGAACAAGCTGGCGGCATTCGACGCCATTTTCTCCGACGTGGAAAAGAAGTACTTTTCGAACCTCACCCCCCGCCAGATCGACGCCGTTTCGAGGAGCGACCAGAGGCCGAAGGCCCTGGATTACGCCCACAACGTTTTCGAAGAGTTCGAGGAGCTCAAGGGGTTCGACGCGAACAGCACGGACCCGGCCGTGATATGCGGGTTCGCCAGGCTCGACGGAAACCCCGTCATGGTGATCGGCCACGAGAAGGGGGGGTTTTCCGACCATTTCAGGAGGGGAGGGAGCGCCTCCCCGCTGGGGAACTACAAGGCGATCCGGGCCATGATCCTCGCCGAAAAGTTCGGCGTTCCCGTCATCACCTTTATCGACACGCCGGGTTCCTGGCCCCTCGAGGACGACCTCCCCGCCCAGAGGATTGCGAAGAACCTCGAAACACAGTACCTCCTCAGGGTACCCCACATATCCGTCGTCATCGGCGAAGGAGGGTCGGGCGGGGCCCTCGCGATCGACGTGTGCGACTTCCGCATCATGCTGGACAAGGCGTATTACTCGGTGATCTCGATCAGCGGAGGCGCGGCGATCATCGCGAAGGACAAGCGGCACGTCACCGAAGACGACATGGACAGGGCCGCGCAAAACCTCAAGATCACCGCCCACGACGCTTATCGTCTCGGGATCGTCGACCGGATCATCGAGGAGCCGATGATCGGCCTCCGGAGGAGCGACAAGCAGTTCTACCCGGCCCTCAAGGAGGCCGTTATCGAGGCCCTCACCAACGTCAAAATGAGGGTTTCACCCTTCTACGTCAACGACTCCCGTATTCCCAACGTTTGGAAGATAAAACGGCGCCAGGTCAACATACTCCTTCGGAACAGGTACCTCAAGTACAAAAAGATCGGGGTCTACCGCACGAACTTTGCCGACAAGCTCATGCATTTCATCGGAGAGCTCTACAGGGTCAAGTTCATACACGCGGCCTTTTACCCGCTGTGGAAGCTCGTCGAGACCATCCGGAAGTTGAAGATAAAGGAGAAGGAGCCGAAGTATCTCGTAAAGGCCCAGGAACAGCCGAAAGTCCTCTCCTTCGAGGACCGCTGGGTCGAGTGCCCAAACACGAGCATCCACGGATGTCAGGATATATGGGTCCCCTCCCTCTTCGAGGAATACAACGGGACCTGCCCGCACTGCGGCTATCATTTCAGGCTCATCATCGACAACTATGTAAACCTTATCGCGGACAAGGGGAGCTTCCGCAAGTTCGGCGAGGGGATCGAGTCGACGAACCCCCTTAAGTTCGACGGGTTCGAACAAAAGATCAATGCCGCGAGAAAGGCCTCGGGAAAAAAGTGCGCCATGATCACCGGGTATGCGCACATCGGTGGGCACCCGGTCGTGATGATCCTCACCGACGTCCGCTTCAGGGCGGGAACCCTCGGGAGCGCCGAGGGCGAAAAGTTCTGCCGCGCGGTGAAGAGGGCGATGCGGGAGCACAAACCCATCGTCGCCGTGCACCAGTCGGGCGGTGCCCGGATAGAGGAGGGGATGCTCGCGCTCATGCAGATGGTGAAAACGAGCATCGCCATCGCGCGGTTCCGCCAGGGGGGAGGGTACTACATCTCGGTAAATACCGACCCGACTATGGCGGGGGTGCTCGCGAGCTACGCCAGCCTCGGCGACTTTATCCTCGCGGAGCCGAACGCCCAGATAGGATTTGCCGGGATTTACGTTATCGAACAGACCGTGAAGCAGAAGATACCGAAAAACTACCAGCACGCCGAGATGGTCATGGGGAGGGGAGGCGTGGACGCAGTCGTGAAGCGGAGCGACCTCAAGAAAACCATTATAAGGCTGCTCGAACTGAGAAAAGACAGGGCGAGGGAAGAAATCTACTGACCGGAAAGGTTTCGGGCGATGGCGATTGAAAGGACCATAGAGGAAAGATCCGACGGTTGCTACTGGCTCACGAAGTTCTTTACCGCTCACACGGGGAAGGTTTCGATCAAGGTTAAAGAGGGTCAGGACGTCGAAGAAGGAGACCTCCTCTACACGATCACGCGGCTCGGCCTCATAAAAAACAGAAAAAGCGAAGTGTTGGGGGTGGTGATCGGGATAAACAAGAAGATTCACAACAAGTTCTGCGGATACTACACCCACATCATGGATATCGAGCACAAGCTCTCCCCCGAAGAGGCGCAGAACCTCGAGGAGGAGCGCAATTACACCTTCGTCTACGCTCCCCAGGGAGCCCAGTATTACATCACCTCGACCCCCGGGATGCCGCCGCTCGTGAGCGTCGGCGAAATCGTGCAGAAGGGGGACGTCGTCGTCATCGCAATGGTCATGAAAAAGAGGCGCGAGATCCCCTACGACGGGGAAAGGGGACGGATCGCGAAAATATATTTCCTCAACGGGCAGCAGTGCAAGAAGGGCGAGAAGCTCTACGGAATTCTCCCGAGGCCCTTCAAGAAGTGACCCGCTCTACAGCGAGTTGCTCCCGTGTCTCGACGATCAACGATGAAAAGGCTTCGACAAAAAGAAAAGGAGCTCGCGGGGGCCCTTAAAGCCCGGGGGCTTGCGGCCGGCGAAATCCTCTGGTATGAATCCGTCGACTCGACCATGGATGCCGCGTTCGGCATCGAAGGCGGCGCGGTGAGGGACCGCACCCTCGTCGTCTCCGAGACCCAAACCAGCGGCCGCGGCCGCTTCGGAAGAAGATGGTACTCCACCGCAGACGACCTGCTCTTCTCCCTCATCCTCACGGATTATGATTTCGAAATCCCTTACGCAATGGTTGCGGCCCTCGCGGTGTTCAGGGCCTTCGCCCGGTACGTCCAGGGCGTCAGGCTCAAATGGGTCAACGACATCCTCTGGCGCGACGGGCGCAAGATGGCGGGGATCCTCGTCGAGGAACGCCGGGGGAGGACCGTCGTCGGGATCGGGGTGAATCTGAACAGCGCGAAATTTCCGGCCGAGGTGCGGGAGCGGGCGACCTCGCTGTTCATCGAGACGGGGAAAATAGTACCCAAGGGTGAATTCCTCCTCGCGATCATGGGAGAACTGATCCCTTTCCTTAATGAGTGCGGGGCCGGAGGGATCGGCGGCATTCTCTCCGAGTGGGAGGAGCTCTCGGAGATGAGGGGAAAAAAGGTCGCGGTGCGGAGCGGCGACAGGGAATACTCCGGTACGGTCGTGGGGCTCAACGGCGAATCCGGGGCGCTCATCCTCCGCGCGTCGGATGGGGAAATTGAGCTTTACGATGGGAGTCTCAGATATCTCGACAATTAGCGTGATAATTTCTTGACAAGGGTGAAGAAAAATGATATTAGCTACTTATTAACGGTGGCGGGGGGTATCGGAGACGGCCGTCGATGGATTGACGCCGTCCTCCGTGTGCGAGGCCGCCTATTCGGGCGAGGAAGTTCCGAAGGGCATACTCGACCGTATCGTCCGGTACCTGGCGGTCGAAATAATCAACCTCATCCTCATGCTCAACCCGCAGATCGTCGTAATCGGCGAGGACGCGGGGATAGTCGGCGCGACGTTTTTCGCGATCAACTCGTTCTTGCTGAACGAGTTCCCCCGCACGGTTTCCCGTAAGATGGCGATTGTTGGATAAAACGGAGTATCAATCTCATAGAGCAAGGAGGAAGCAGATGGAGGAAGAAAAGAACAACGATTTGTTCGAGCAAAAGATCAACCGGCGTGAGTTGCTGAAGCGTGGGAGCATGGCCGCCGGCGCCGCGATTCTTCTCTCGAGCGGTGTCACCGGTTCGCTCTTCGCAGCGAAGAAGGAGAAGAAGGCGGGGAAAGCGGAGGGGGTCAAAGTGGTGGGCGCCACTGCGATGCTGCGGGCGGTAAACTCCGCGAAGGAGCTCGCAAAGCAGTACCCGGGCGCGAAGCTCAAGGTCATGGTGCCCACGGGTTCCCTCGGGAACATGGCGCCCTTCGGCGCCCAATGGGAGCAGCTGACGGGAGTGCCCGTGTCGTTCTTCGAGGCAGGGTACGGGGATGACTACTCCAATAAGGTCGTCCAGGAAGCGGTCGCGAAGACGGGCCAGTTCGACGTGACGCCCCCGCCTCCCCACATGATCCCCACCGTCGTGGAGTCGAAGCTCGCGCTCGACCTCACCGATTGGGTCGCCAAGTACGACCCCGAGCTGACGGGGCCGAACGGCGTCGTCGCGCCCCTGGACAAGTTCGGCTGTTCGTATAACGGAAGGGTTTACGGGCTCGACACCGACGGGGACGCGTGGAGCCTCTTCCTGAGAAAAGACTACCTCGAGAACCCCAAGGAGCAGAAGAATTTCAAGGCCAAGGTCGGCTACGATCTCAAGAAACCGGAAACCTGGAAGCAGCTGTACGACCAGGTGAAGTTCTTCCACAGACCCGACGACGGCTTCTACGGCGGGATCATGCTCTACGGGTCGTTCTACAGCAAGTTCGCGTACCTCCAGACCTTCTGCTCGAAGGGGAACTATTACTTCAACGACAAGATGGAGCCCACCTTCAACTCCAAGGACGGCGTTGAGGCGCTCCAGTACCTTCAGGACCTCTCCGAGTTCCAGCACCCGGGCGTTTTCAGCATGCAGTGGGGCGAGACCTACAAGGGGATGAGCGACGGGCTCGCATACTCCACCTTCGCGTGGCCGGCGTTCGCCCGCTACAACAACAAGCCGGGCAACGCGGCCCAGAACAAGCTCTCCTACTGCGTGACCCCCGGATGGGACGTGAAGGGGAAAATCTGCCACGCGACCATGCTCCCCTACAGCTGGGCGTTCATCGTGTCCCGCTATTCAAAGTACCCGGAGCTCGGCTACCTCTGGGCGCAGTACAACCAGAGCCCCGAGATCAGCGCGAAAGCGGTGCTCCAGGACGGAGGCTACTTCGACCCGTTCAGGTACAGCCACTTCAAGGACAAGGACGTGCTGGCCGCCTACACGCCGGAGTTCATGGAAGTGCTTCTCGCGAGCCTCCAGGTCTCGATTCCCGAGGTCATCCTGGTCGGCGGGCTGGAGTACATGGACCTCCTCGACAAAGAGGTCCAGGCGGGCTTGAGGGGCATCAAGACGGCCGAGAAGGCCCTCTCCGACGCGGCGGATAGGTGGGAGGAAGTGACCGAGCGCTACGGGAGGGAAGAGCAGCTCGGGCAGTGGAAATCGCTCAAGTCGTATTTCCCGAAGTCGGTCAGCGACGCGGTTGCCCGCAAGGGTTAGTCCGCACAGGTGTGATGAAGGGCGCTTGCCGATGACGGCAAGCGCCCTTTCGAAAAAAAGGGAAACCCCATGAAAAACCTCCTGAAAAAGATCCCCTTCCCGATCGCGCTGATCATCCCGATCGAGCTGGTGATGATGTTTTTACTCATTTTCCCGCTCATCGTCGAGATCTGGGTCAGCTTGACGAACTGGACGCCGCTCCTCGGGACCAACTGGTGGCACGCGAAATTCGTGTGGCTCAAGAACTACTACCAGATCATCTTCACGGACAGACGCTTCGTCATGGCGGTGCTGCGAACGATCCTGATCGCGACGTCTTGCGTGGTCGTCGAGCTCGGGCTCGGGCTTCTCTACGGGCTGCTCTTCGTGAGGGATTTCAAGGGGAAGAGGATCTTCGTGTCTCTTCTCCTCCTCCCGATGATGATAATCCCCCTCGTCGCGGGGTACAACTTCTTCATGCTCTTCATCGAGAACGGCCCGATAAACCAGGTTATCGGCTGGATCGTGGGAAGGCAGGTGACCCTGCACTGGCTCTCCGACCCCACGCTGGGGCTCATCACGATCATGGTCGCGGACATCTGGGAGTGGACCCCCCTCATGTTCCTGATCCTCATGGCGGGGCTCACCTCGGTGCCCCAAAACCAGGTCAGGGCCGCCGTGAGCCTGGGGGCGAGGAACTTCCAGATATTCAGGTTCCTCACGATCCCGCTCATGAAGCCGATAATCCTCATCGCGGTCGTCATACGAGGGATGGAGCTGTTCAAGATATTCGACCTGGTGTTCATCCTCACGAGAGGGGGGCCGGGCACCACCACCGAGACGATCTCGTTCTATCTCTACTCGGCTGGTTTCTCGTACATGCGGATGGGGTACATCGCCGCGGGAGCGTTCATCGTGCTGGCGATTTTCCTCACCGCGTCGTACTACATCTTGAAACCGGTCGTCAAGGAAATCGCGTAAGGGGGACACGATGCGAAAAGCGCCGTACGGTGAAGACACAAGACTGGCCAAAACTCTCCGGTACCTCGCGATCGTGTTCATCACGCTCGTCACGATGTTCCCGTTCTTCTGGATGATAAGCACGTCGTTCAAACCGGTGAAGGAGTGGACCCCGCCGAAGCCCGTGTGGGTAGCGCACAACCCGACGATGTACAACTATCTTACCGTGTTCCTCGGCCCCGGACGCGCGAAGGGAGGGTGGTGGGCCTCCGACGAGGGGGTGCGGGACGTAGCGGAGAAAGAGGGGGCCAAGGTGAGCCTAACGGGCGAGAGCTCGATCTTCGTACCCTTTATGACGAGCCTCTTCGTCTGCTCGTGCGCCACTTTTCTGTCGATATCCATCGGGACGCTCGCCGCCTACAGCATCTCACGGTACAAGTTCGGAGGCAACTTCTTTTCCTTCTTCATTCTGTCGGCGCGGATGTTCCCCCCCATCGCGGTGGTCATCCCGCTGGTAGTGATGTTCTCCGCTTTCCGCCTGCTCGACTCCTATCTCGGCGTCATCATCGTCTACACGGGGTTCACGATCCCCTTCTCCGTCTGGATGATAAAGAGCTTTCTGGACGATGTTCCCCACGAGCTTGAGGAAGCGGCGGTCATCGACGGAATGACGAACTTCCAGGCGATCCTGAAAGTGACGATCCCCCTCGCGAAAGGGGGAATCGCGGCCACCTCGCTCTTCATCTTCATCCTGAACTGGAGCGAGTTCCTGATCGCGTTCCTTCTCACCTCCACGAGGGTGATGACGGTCCCCATCCTGATCTCGAGGTACTTCAGCACCACCCTCGGCCATATGTACGGGCCCCAGGCGGCGCTGGGGACGATCGCCACGATACCGGTCATCATCTTCGGGTTCATCATCCAGAAGCACCTAGTCCGGGGGCTCACCTTCGGGGCCATAAAAAAATAGAGAGGGTTCTTTTCCATGAAAATCCTTCTGGAAAACATAACGAAGCGGTTCGGCGGTCTCGTCGCGGTCGACGGTCTCAGCCTGGAGATCGAAGACGGGGAGATCGTGTCGATCCTCGGGCCGTCGGGGTGCGGCAAGACGACGACGCTGAACATGATCGCCGGTTTCGAGTACCCGACCGAGGGCGGCGTCTACTTCGACGGCCGGCGCGTGAACGACGTGCACCCCCGGGAAAGGAACGTGGGGATGGTGTTCCAGGAGTACGCCATCTTCACGACGATGAGCGCCTACGACAACATCGGGTTCGGCCTTCGGGTGCGAAAGACGCCGAAGAAGCAGATCGCGGAAGAGGTCGTGAGGATCGCGCGCAGCTTCAACCTGGAGGACGCCCTCCACCGGAACATCAACAAGCTCAACCTCAGCGAGCTGCAGAGGGTGGCTCTCGCGCGCACGCTCACCATTAAACCCGGGATCCTCCTGCTCGACGAGCCGCTCTCGAACCTCGACGCTCAGCTTCGGGAGAAGACGCGGGTGGAACTGAAGCGGTTTCATGACAGGCTCGGGATCACGATGGTGTACGTGACCCACGATCAGATCGAGGCCATCTCCCTTGCTGACCGGATTGCGGTGATGAAGCTCGGCAGGCTCCAGCAGTTCGCGAGCGCCGAAACGATCTACCGCAGGCCTTCGAACATGTTCGTGGCCCAGTTTATCGGAAGCCCGCCGTCGAACCTGGTGCGGGGCCGCCTGCGCAGGGCCGACGGCAGGTACTACGTGGAGCGCGGCGATTTCAGGCTCGACGTGACCATGCACAAGCGGGCGATCGACCAAGGCGGCGCCGGAGACGAGATCGCGGTCGGTTTCAGGCCCGAGGATGTGGAACTGTCCACGGGGAAGGGGGCAGGGCGCCTCCCCCGCGGGTCGATGAGCGCCGAGGTATACGCCGTCGAGCCCCTGGGCGACGAGACGATCCTGGATCTCAAGATCTCGGACACCGTCGTCAGGGCGCTTGTCTCTTCGGAGGTCACCATGGACGCCGGCCAAAAGGCCTCCTTCACGGTGCCGGCCGACCGCGTCAACCTTTTCGACATGAAAACCGAAAAAAATCTCTTTGCGGCATAAGGATCACGGCAATGGCGACGATTGAACTGAGAGGCATTCGCAAGAGCTTTGGAAAAACCAGGGCCCTGGACGACATCAGCTTCACCGTGAACAGCAAGGAGTTCTTCTGCATCGTCGGGCCGACGAACGCCGGCAAGACCACGACCCTCCGGATCATCTCGGGTCTCGAGAAACAGGACGGGGGCGACGTCCTCTTCGAGGGCGTCTCGGTGAACGAAGTGCCGCCGCGGGAGCGCGACGTGGCGATGCTGTTCCAGAACCTCGCCCTCTATCCGAACAAGGACGGCTTCGAGAACATCGCGACCCCTCTTCGGATAAAGAACGTACCGGACGGCGAGGTGAAGAAGCGCGTGCACGAGGTCGCCGAGATCCTCCACGTCACCCACCTGCTCGACCGGATGCCCAAGACCTACAGCGGCGGCGAGCGGCAGAGAATCGCCATTGGGCGCGTCATCATCCGAAGACCGAAGGTCTATCTCTTCGACGAGCCGCTTTCGAACCTCGACGCCGTCCTTCGGGCGGAGATGCGTTCGGAGCTCAAGCGCCTCCAGCGTGAGCTGGGGCAGACGACGATCTACGTCACCCACGACCAGGTCGAGGCCGTCTCGATGTCGGACAGGGTCCTGGTGCTGAACAGGGGGGAAGTGCAGCAGATCGACATTCCCTCCCGGGTGTACGGCGCGCCTCAAAACCTCTTTTGCGCCGGCTTCTTCGGGAGCCCGCCGATGAACTTCATCTCGTGCGCGGTCGCGCGGCGCAGCGGGCGTATCGACCTGGTGTCGGGCCTCCTCTGCGTCGACGTCTCGGAGCTGGCGAAGCCGCTCAAGGGTTACAGCGGCGTGACGCTCGGCATCCGCCCGCAGCACATCGCCGTTCAGGAAAAAGACGAAACGGACGGGCAAAACTTCAATGTAGAGGCGGTGGAGCTGCTCGGGGCGAAGAAGATCCTGACCTTCATCGTCGGCGACGCGATCGTGCTCGCGGTGGTGCCCGCCGCAAGCGGCATCAGGGCCGGCGACACGGTGAAAATAGCCATCGACGCGCGAAAGATATACATCTTCGACGAGCACACGAAAAAAGCACTCGTGTAGGAGGAATGAAATGGCAAAAACGATCGGGGTGGGGATGATCGGGTACAAGTTCATGGGGAAGGCCCACAGCAACGCCTTCAGGCAGGTCCCGGTGTTCTTCGACTGCCCCCTGATACCCGAGCTCAGGGCGATCTGCGGGAGGGACGAGGCGGGGGTCAAGGCGGCGGCCGCAAAGTACGGGTGGCAAAGCTGCGAGACGTCGTGGGAGAAGCTCATCGAGCGGAAAGACATCGAGCTCGTCGACATCAACACGCCCAACAACTCGCACGCGGAGATCGCGATCGCCGCGGCCGCGCAGGGCAAGCACGTCTTCCTTGAAAAGCCGATGGCCATGAACCTCAAGGAGGCCAAGGAGATCGTGAGGGCGGTTAAGAAAGCGGGCGTCAAGCACATGATAAGCTTCAACTACCGGCGCTTTCCCGCCCTGACCTTCGCGAAGAAGATGATAGACGAAGGCAAAATCGGAAAGGTGTACCACTTCCGGTCCTGGTACCTCCAGGACTGGATCGTCGACCCCGATTTCCCCCTCGTCTGGCGCCTGGACAAAAACGTGTCCGGTTCGGGGGCCCTCGGCGACCTCTGCGCCCACATCGTCGACATGGCGCTCTTTCTGGTGGGGGACATCGCGTCGGTGTCGTCGACGGCACAAACCTTCATCAAGGAACGCAAGATCCCGGCGAGCTCCGGGATGCTGAGCGCGAAAGGGGGCGAAAAGACGGGGAAGGTGACGGTCGACGACGCGGTGATCTCCCTGGCTCGCTTTCAGAACGGGGCCCTCGGCACCTTCGAAGCCACGCGATTCGCGATCGGGCACAAGAACGGCGGCTTTTTCGAGATCAACGGGAGCAAAGGGAGCATGCGGTTCAACCTGGAGCGGATGAACGAGCTCGAATACCTGTCGGCCGACGAGGGGGACGAGCAGGGGTTCAAGACCATCCTGACCACCAACTCCACGCACCCGTTCATGGCCGCATGGTGGCCGCCGGGGCACATGATCGGGTGGGAGCACTCTCACGTGGACCAGGTGTACCACTTGCTCGATTCGATCGCCAACGACCGCATGCCCGAGCCGAGCCTGTTCGACGGCGTAAAGAACCAGGCCGTTCTCGAGGCCATGTCGCAGTCCATGCAGGACGGTAAGTGGCACGACGTGGAGAAGGTGGAGATATAACCGGCGGCCGCCGGTGTGAGCGATGAAGCTTCTAAACAAACGAGGGAGGATTTGTCCATGAAACTTGGTATGTTGACCGCGATGATGGCGGATCAGCCGGTCGAGAAAGTGCTCGATTTGATGAAGGGGTACAAGATGGAGGCGGCCGAGTTCTACTCCGGGGCGATGTTCCCCAATTCCCACTGCAATCCGGACGAGCTCCTCGGCGACGCGGGAAAGCTGAAAAAGTTTGGCAAGATGCTCTCCGACAGGGGCATGTTCATCAGCGCCCTCTCCTGCCACGGGAATCCCCTGCACCCCGACCCGAAGATAGGGCCCGTTCACGCCGAGGGGATCAGGAAAAGCATCCTCCTTGCCGAGCGACTCGGGGTCGACCGCATCTGCGGCTTTAGCGGCTGCCCCGCGGGGTGCGAGAAGGACACAATGCCGAACTGGGTTCACGAGCCCTGGCCCGAATGGTTCCCCGAGATGCTCAAGTGGCAGTGGGAGAAAAAGCTCATCCCCTTCTGGAAGGAGATGGCGGCTTTCGCGCGCGACCACAAGGTGAAGCACATCTGTTTCGAGATCCACCCCGGCGACATGGTGTACAACCCGGAGGCGCTGCTAAAGCTGCGGAGCGCGGTCGGCGAGGAGATCTGCTGCAACTACGACCCGAGCAACATCGAGTGGCAGGGGCTCGACACCCTGGCGGTGATCCTCGCCCTCGGCGGCGATGTCA
>Ga0315286_10000192_pt1 | contig 46682 bp, 36 predicted proteins | sample YL17G10_0_MG_FD_205038 | JGI IMG/M metagenome (GOLD analysis project Ga0315286, IMG submission 205038) | Sediment microbial communities from Yellowstone Lake, YNP, Wyoming, USA - YL17G10_0 | ecosystem: Environmental > Aquatic > Freshwater > Lake > Sediment | place: USA: Wyoming | collected...
GGGATAGTCAGCGCGCGCTGATGCTTGATGCAAGTTTCATTGTTCTCCAATTCGCTTTTTTTCTCATTCTGGGACTTTGCCTCTACGCCTTCTACGGAGGCGTCTCCTATCAACAGCTTGGTTTGTCCTCTTCCGATGAAATCTTTCCAAAGTTCATTGTCGAGAATCTGCCACAAGGAATTGCAGGGCTCGTTGTCGCCGGCGTCCTCGCTTCGGCTATGGGAACGTTGTCTTCATCGATCAGCTCCCTCGCCTCCTCATCCTTTCTCGACTTGTTCAAGCTCTCGTCCACCGGTCGCGTGCTGAACCAGTCTCTTGAACTGCGATGGTCGAAGATATTTACGCTGATATGGGGCGTTATCCTCATCGGCGGTGCAATGCTTTTTACTGACACAAAGAATCCCGTTGTGGAGCTTGGTCTCAAGATCGCTTCGTTCACGTACGGCGGTCTCCTCGGAACATTTTTTCTTGGACTCTTTTTCAGGGCAACGACACAACGTGACGCCTATGCTGGCTTCATTGCCGGCCTTCTCGCAATGACATTGGTGTTGAATTACACTACCGTCGATTTTACCTGGCATACCTTCATTGGATGTGTTACCACCATCACCGTTGGGAATCTGAGCTGGTTGTTTTCGAGGTTTGCCCTCAAACGCACTCCGTGAGCTCCCAGCGCTATCCCGTCTTTGCGTAGGCGTCGTGACGGTCGCTTCGAACATATGAAACGGACAACGAGAACCGATACCCCCCGCAAGAAACCAGGAACGGCGCTTGAGAGGCAAATAGGAAAGTACTTCGATTTCCTACGGCTCCAAAAGCAAGTTGCACTCAATACGTTTCTTTCGTACGAGTTCGACCTCAATCGCTATCGGGGATTTCTCTCTGCCGCAGGAGTGACCAACGCAAGCGATGTGACCGATGATCACATCGGCGGATTTCTTCAGCATCTCCATCGCCAGAACCTTGCTCCAAAAAGCGCCGCCCGCACCCTTTCTGCCGTGCGGGGGTTTCACCGCTTTCTCGTCGGCGAAGACGACTCGATCGACGATCCAACGCAGAATACCGAATCACTCAAGCGAACGAAAACCCTGCCGCAAGTTCTGACCGTGAATGAAATCGATAGGATTCTTGCCCAGCCGGACACGCGCGAGCCGCTGGGGATCCGTGACCGGGCAATCCTGGAAACTCTCTATGCAACAGGAATGCGAGTGTCTGAACTCGTTAACCTGAAACAATCCAATCTCATGTTCGACTCCGGATTAGTACTAGTCTACGGAAAGGGGTCAAAAGAGCGCTTGATCCCAATCGGGACATCTGCCCGCGAGTGGGTTGAGCGGTACCAGCGCGGAAGTCGCCAGATCTACGCCAAGAAAGGAAAGTCGGAAGACTATCTCTTTCTTAACGCACGTGGTACGAGGACAACACGCCAGGCGATTTGGGATATCATCAAGAAATACGGCCATGCTGCCGATATACGGAAAAGTGTTCATCCTCATACGTTTCGTCATTCGTTTGCCACTCATTTGCTCGAAGGAGGGGCAGATCTTCGGGCTGTGCAGGAAATGCTCGGCCACGCCGATATCTCAACAACCCAGATTTACACGCACATTGACCGAGAGTACCTGAAAGAAGTTCATCGGACATTTCATCCCAGAGGATAATCTCGGCTTGCTTCTTAGGAGATGCTTTTTTTCTACACAAAACAAACTAAAAGCTGTATATTGAGACGTCTGCGAATCAACAACTGGGAGTCTTTATGCACACTTTGCTGCGCTTCTTCATTGGATTTTTGTTCGCCGTGGGGGTCCTCATGGCCTCCTCTGAACCGATGAATGCACAACAACAAGCATTCAATCCGGATGACAACCTGATGGCAGAAGATTTCACGAAGATTCTGAAAGATGAATGGAGTTACCTGAAGGAAGCCACAGATGAGTATCTTGAGGTAACAGCCAAGAAGACGGAGTTTGAGACTTCGAAGGAATACGACCTCCGCGTCGCCCGCTCAAAAGCCGCCTATATCAGCAAGGTCAACGCGCATATCAAAGACAAAAAACTGGACAGTCGGGTATTTACGGTCATACTCAAGGCGTCGCTCCTCTCGTACAATGCTGATCTCCAACAGTACCTCATTGCTGGCGCCGGATTCATTGAGGCGCCGTACGACATACCGACATTGCGCTGCATCGTTCCTCCCAATAGGTTCGTTGTGCTGGCAGATTCCCTTAATCGAGGTTTTCGAAGTTCCTCTCTGAGAATCCAGTTGCCAACGGACTATCGTTGGAAAGTCGGGCGGGATGAAGCGCGAATGGCGAAGAACGAGGAACAAAACGTGTACTTTCGAGTTCGGTTCGTGGTCGACGTGCGCCAGGAAGATATGGTAAAGGAGGCAAGACTCCGGATGATTCCAAAGGAGATCGCGCTGGTAAATGTCTCAACCCAGAAAGTATACTGGACGGAGCAAGTGAAGTAGTAAATTGTTTCTGCGGTGCGCAACAAAAAGGGGGACTCCATGAGTCCCCCTTTTTGTTCCCTCCCCATTGTTCTTACCAAGACTGACAGAGCGTTGGGTACCGATCTGTCTCCCGTCTGGTGGGCTGCTCCTGCTACGAAGTAAGATGGAGCGACTGTTCAATGTCCTCCTTGGTAATGTCAACCAGTTCCCGGAATTCTTCCGGCTTGACCGTCAAGACCGGGCAGCTGGAAAACCTGACAACCTTTTCTGCCACACTCCCGAGCATCACGTGGCGCAATCCGGTTCTTCCATGTGTTGACATGACGATGAGATCCGCATCCACCGCTTTGGCTGTTTTCACGATTTGATGGGCGGGAGAGCCATACCGGATTTCTATCCTTATCGAATGCTCGACCAGTTTGTTGTCGATCAGGAGTTTCGACAGTATATGGCGGAGTCGTTTCTCCAAATCCTCTCGTGATTCCGCCTGTTTCGATGCATCATTGACCGCGGCAGGTTCACCCGGTTCAAAAACATGCACCAGCATGAGAGATGCTTTGAACATACTCGCGACAACTTGAGCATACTGCAAAGCAGCAAGCGAATAGACCGACATATCCGTCGGCACAAGAATCAGTTCTGGCGCTTTCATGACTTCACCTCTTTCACGCGGTTCCAGTTCGGTGAAACTTCAACGAATCAATACAAGCCATCGTTCGATACAGTGTTAAGTAGCGATAGTTTGCAGAGTCACAAAAAAAAGGGCGACCCAAAATGAATCGCCCATCTGCTACACAGAATCTGAACCCAGAGTGGGTCGCGGGAAATAGCTATCGCATCGCATTTTCTGTGCCAAAGACATTGATTTTTCCATTCATGTGCTTGGTCTTGTCGATAATCTTGCCAGTATTATCGACAACAGCGGAATGACAATTAGCGCATGCGCTCAATGCAAAAGCGTTGTGGCCGGTTGGCGGAAGACCGTGACAAGTGCCGCACGCTTTCTCCGCCGCGCCGCCATTCCACTGAACCGAATAGTTGGCTCCCACCATAATGCTATCAGCATAGAATGACGGATATGATGATGTTGATTTGCGAAGTCGCCAATTCCCATGACAATAGGTGTTGCTGCAGTGAAGCGTCTGTGAATCATACGTTGGCACGGGCACTATTCCGCCGCTGGCGAGCTTTGCCAGGGGGGCATTAACGACAACTTCGGCTGGAGCAGACCCAAGATGTCCGGCGGTCGCTACCGTCGTCGGCACGGAGTGACAGCCGACGCATTGTACCGGCGTGGACGAGGTGGTACCAGTGCCGGCAAGGTGAACTTTGTGCGCTCCAACACCCCGAACAGTCGTCAAGGTGTCACCCAGGACGCTCTTCGGCGGAGCGAACGAAAGTGTGTCGTTTGCCGCTGCTGAGAAGGATCCGTGGCAGGTGTTGCACGATTCAGGACTCTTCGCGATGCCTGTCGATGTGACGTGGCAACCGGACGATGAGCACGTCACGTTTGCAATAGTCCCACCGGTATACGTTGAACCATGACACGTCTGACATTGCACAAGCGGATAGCTATTAGTGCGCAGGTAGGGCGAATGTCCTCCTGCGGGCGTAAAGACCGGATCGTGAGGATATGTACTGTGACATGTGTAGCATGATTTGTTCGTCCTGCCTCCTGCATATGTTGTGCCGTGACAATCTTTGCAGGGAGTCAGGTTCCAATTCTGTATCTTGAGTGTTTTGCCGTGAAAATCTGTCGCCGAGACTGTTGAGATTCCTGCGGTATGCGGGTAGCTGTTGTGGCAGGTATAGCATGACTTCCCGCTGGTGCCACCATTATACAAGGTGCCGTGGCACGTCTTGCACGCGGTTTTGTCCCAGTTTAGATTCTTTAAAAACGTGCCATGAAAATCTGCCGCCGCTGTGGACTGAGAGAATCCGGAGGAATGAGGGTAGACATTGTGACAAGAGCTGCAGGAAATCCCGCTTGTTCCTCCGGTGAAGGTAGCACCATGGCACTGCTTGCACGGCGTCAGATCATAACTCTGCGTCTTGAGGACGTTGCCGTGAAATCCGGCCGACGTACTGTTACTGAAAGCGTCCAGGTGCGGATAAGCACTGTGGCACGAATAGCATGATTTGCCGCTGGTTCCTCCCGTGAACGATCCTCCATGGCATTTCTTACACGATGAGAGGTCATAGTTTTGGGTTTTAAGCAGCGTACCATGAAAATCAGGCGAAGATGCCGTCGGGAATCCTTCCGGATGAACTTTCACTGATGCGACAGGAGGAATAATATCGTTCTTGATGTCGCTGCAACCGACGAGTATAGTCGCTGCGAAAGCGGCGACGGCGAGCGGGAAGTGGATTTTCGTTTTCATAGCCTTCTTCGGTTTCCTTATGCGTGACAATATCCGCAAAATCCTTTTCCTCGAATTCCGCCCGGCCTGGCATTGGGATCAGCATGGCATGTGTAGCACGTTGCCCCGGGCTCCGAATGCCATTCTCCTTTTACAGATTTCATGAAGTCAATGGGATGCGTTTTTGGATCGGTCCGCTTGACTCCGTCCAGGTCCGAATGACACCGAATGCACGCCGGTTCCGCTCCCTCCGCATCGTGGCAACTTGCACAGCGTTCAATGTCTTTTCGAGCCTGTTCTGCATGCCGGCCACCGCCGCTCCCATATCCGCCAACGATGACAAATCCGGAACTCTTGTGGCTCGCCGGCAAAGCACCCCCCAGCCCCTGAGTACCGTTTTCATGGCAATCGTTGCAGAACGATCGCAGGTTATGACACGTCTGGCATTCGGAAGATTTTGCCTTTGCATCCATGCTGTGTGTAAATCGGTAGTTCAGCTCATGGACATTCTGTCCGGCGAGTGCCTTTGCTTTGTCGTTGCCCAGGGTGCGTGGTGAGAGCATGCCGAATTGTTCGCCCGATTTCAACGCCGTCAAATTGGTTCCATCGTGGCACTGCGCACAGAAATTGTCCGAGTGACATGACTGGCATTGGGCATCCATGACATTCAGTCGAGTGAGCTTCTTGTGCTCCTTCTTGAAGTCTGCCGAGGCATGCGAATCCGGATAGAGATTGGCGAGGTTTTTGTGGCAGTTCTCACATTGGTTGGCCGCGAGCTGATCGTTGTGGCAGGTCACGCATGACTTCATCGGAGGAGCGCCGAGATCGGAGGCAAGATCCGCCTTGAGAATTCCGTCATGGCACTCCACGCATTTTGTCTTGTGAGCACCGACATGGTTCTTGTGATTGATAATGAGGTCGCGCACAGGCACGAGCGCAACCCGTTCTGGGCTGTCGCTCTCATGGCAGAACGTACACTTCTTGTCGAGTTCCTCTTCATGGCAGCTCTGGCATGCAGAATGATCTGGAATTAGCTTTCCCGTGAGAGCTGTGTTGTCCAGGATTTCCTTGTGGCACGTTTCACATTCAACGCCGACATCATTCACATGCTTTTGATGGGAGAATTTGACGAACTTTTTTTTCTCGACCGCATTCGCAAAATCAGATGGGAGCAGGATTCTGCCAGCTGTCAGGAATACCGCGGCGAGAACAAAGGCTCCGAAAGAGAATGTTTTTTTCATGGCAACACGAGTGTGGTTACTATTCCCTAATTCAGCTTAGTACTGAACCAATAGTTGACTTTCAGGAAAATCCGGACATCGTTGTTGTAGAGGCGATTTTGCAGTACCTGGGCCTGCACATCGGCCGATAGCTTCGGCATCGGACGATACGTGAGGCCCAACGAAGCATTCAGTACCGTGTTTGTTGCATCGTCGGCCGAGACCTTATAGCTGCCGTAACCGAATCCGACGGAGGGGATGAACACACGATCCCGAAGTGGATATACGGCTTGGATGGAAATTCCATTGAGGTCGCCTGCGTAGCCGACGTTGTGCGTGAATGACGCACTCAGGAATTCATACGATCCACCCAGGCTGATCCTTTGACTGTTGTCGTCTTTGTAGGCGACATATCCAAACCGAGCGAAGGTCCGGATGGTCGGGGCAAAATCGTACTCTACGCCGCCTTCAATCTCTTGGGTACTGTTAGAAGTGAAGACAGAAAAAATTGAATTGTAGGAAATGCGCGGTTCGCGGAGCAGATATCCTGCCGTTACGTGCATCGCAGGAAGCACACCGACTCGCGCGGAGAACTCTCCCCTTGAAAGAAGCGAATAGTTCAGGTCATAGTCCGCCCGGCCGTAGACGCTCATCCGAGGGTTGATGGTGTAGTTCGCATCCACACTTGCGTACTCTTCTTCGTTGGGGGTCTGGGCTACCGTCACGAGGTACGGATTGAACAATGAGTCGGTCCGCACGACACGGAAGGCATCTGGCGTCCTCGTCCGCTTCATGTAGCTTGCACCGACGAGGAGTTGTTCCAACGGCGACCCGGTCACCTGGGCACCATAGAACGCATTGTCAGCCAATTTCTTGTTCCAGCTCAACGTGCGGGTTTCAAAGACCGTGAAGCCGCCGTACACTTGCGCTCCAATCTTGCCGTCGAGGAACGAACTCTTCAGCGACGCTCCATCAATCATCCCATTGCCCACACCGGCGAACACGAATTGCCTCCCGACCGACACGTCTACCAGGTCAGCGATTCGTCGCGCACGAAGGACGAAGGAGGTAAGACGCAATTCCGGATCGGTCCCGGGTTTTTCCGTGAAATCGCTAGAGACCTGGAAATTTGTACCGAGAGAGAATTTCCCCTGGCTTGCATCAAGCTGGATTGTTTCGTAGCCCCGGAGAAAGTTGAGTTTTGCATTGGAGATGCTGCGTCCCTGCCACCCATAGAATGACGTTGAGAGTCGTCCTGAAACGTATTGTCCGAAGGATTGGGCAACAGCTGTAAGGATAATGAAGGCAAAGAGTTTGAGTTTCATATGCTTGGTTCCGTGTTAGACCTTCCAGAGCTCCTCAAGACTTGTACCAAAAATGAATAGAGATTTCTGCGAATTTTCGACAAACCGCTGTCTTTCCCCAAGCCTGATTGCTAGAGTCGGGAAAAAGAACCGTGCTTTCTCTCATTCATGAGAAGAGGTAACCTACAGATCGACTGGGGCAACGAAGCCATCCTCCCCGTTGCGGCGCTATTTGTCGACAGCGCCGCGTAAATCGGTGGGAAGCCTGATTCTGATAGTATTCTTCGACGGCTCACAAGTGGGGCCATCCAAGAACTAACTTCTATGATTTTGGAACTGTGTGTTTAATCTTGCCCCACATCTCGTCGAACTTAAACTCTTTGTAGGTTGGGCTTTTTTCATTGTGACAGGTTTTGCAGAACTTCTCAATTGCCGCTTTGTCCTTAAACTCGGTAAGTCCCGCGGCGATCGATTTCGCTTTGTCTTTCATCACGGCCATGTTCTTGTATGCAGAACCGGCACCATGGCACGTTTCGCATTGGACCCCGTCTTTTGCGTCATACCCTTTGTCGAGAATCTTTGCGTCGATGGGGTTCGCATGGCATTCCAGGCATTCCTTCGCTTCGGCTGCCGGCTTTGCAATACCCTTCGACTTTGCGATTTCATTTGCCTTTGCCGACGCCAGCGTTTTGTACGCCTCAGCATGTTTTGTCTTTGACCACACATCAAAGATCTTCCCCTGCTTCTCGGAGTTGTGGCACGCCTTGCACATTTTGGCGCCGACATACTTGTTTTGAGCTGGCGCAGAGGCTGCAACCACGAACAGGCCAAGAACCAGCATGATCAGGAATCTGGATAGCTTCATAGTGTGTCTCCTGCTTGTTGATGATGGAATGAATCGGGACGTGTTGTCTAGGATCCCGCTTGTTGTTTTCGTTCGATCCGCTTGATGAAAAGATACAAAGAAATTGCCAAGATGGTAATAATAATTGTAGCTATGCCAAGCCCGATTCTCCGGAACGAGTATTCCTGGATCGCGGCCTCCGCCTCGGACCTGACGATCTGGGCGGTCGTCAACCCCTTCTCAACAGTTTCCCGGAACTTCTGTTCATTGAAAGAATGAACCATTGTTCGGGACTGGAGCCGCGCTTGGCGGGCATCACGCAGTTTGAATTTTGCCTCTGAGATCTCCATCCCCTTCTGCTCTGCGTCGTCAACCATCATGCCGGCAGTTCGGGTAGAAGATTCGAGGCTGTCGATCAGCTCGCGCATGGTCTTTGCGACGCCATAGCCTTTTATGTTCTGGCTCTCGCTATGGCATCTGCTGCACACCGCACCTTCCTTGACACCAAGGAGCTTCTCCGTGGCGGCAATGATCTCGTGGTTGCCGTGACATGTTTCGCACTCGGGGAGCTTTCGGTCGTCAAATGCCTTTTTGTGGGGACTTGACGAGAACAGATCCGCATTGAGCGCATGGCATGTGCCGCATACCTTCGAGATCGATTCGACCCCCGGGGGGGCCGCGCCATGATTCCCGTGACAGCTGTTACAAGCAGGAGCAGCGACATCATGCTTCTGCAGAAGAGCTATTCCGTGCACGCTCCTGGAGAATTTTTCAAACTGATCCGTCGGTATCGGATACCCTTTCATGTAGTCGGCGTTACTGTGGCATTTTGCGCACACAGCGGGAAGATTGACGGGATAGACGTTGGACTTTGCGTCTTTGGCAGAACGAATGTCATGACTTCCATGACAGCTCGCACATTCGGCGGTCTTCGGATCTCCTCTCAGATTGCGAGTACCATGGACACTTGTGCGGTACTTGTCCAGTTGGTCGACGGGTAACGACGGATTATATGTCCTCATGAACGCTGCATCGGCGTGGCACCTGGCGCACGTTTTGATCACGTTGAGGGGATACACCGGAGATTGTGGATTCCTGACAGGGACAATCCCGTGAGCGTTGTGGCAGGTGATACATTGGGCAATATGCTCGGTCCCCTTGACGGAGAGTTTTGCATGAACGCTTGTCTGAAGTGCTTCCCACTGGTTGACGGGAAGAGAGGAACCGTACTTTTTCATTGTCTCGGCATTCGAATGGCAGGTTGCGCATGCTTTGGAGATATCATCTCCCTTGGGCACGCCCTTGAATCCTGCCTTCTTGTCCATTGCCTGTTCCATATCTTCCGTGCCGGCATTGCCGCCATGACAGCCCGCACATGAAACTCCCTTCCTGTAGTGAACATCGTGCTTGAAGAGCACCGAAGGTTTGTCGCCCAGACCTTCGTGGCATTTCAGACATTGGTCGCCAGCAACGGCAAGAATAGTCCATCCTGTGAGCATGACGATCAGCTGTGCGGTGCGGCGAATTGATCTCACGCGATCCATCCGAGAATTGTCAAAACGATCATATAGAAGATGATGAAAAGCCCGACGTAGTTGATAAATCGGTTTTTCTCTCCACGTGAACTCTTTCTGTCCCAAAACGGAACAAGCGTCCACAGCAGACCTCCAACTCCAAACAACAGAATGCCGAACACCTCACCGTCAATGATGAAAAGCTGAGCAGGAATGTACTTGAGCGTTTGGAACATAAAGAGAAAATACCACTCGGGTTTAATGCCTGCCGGCGCTGAAGCAAAGGCATCGGCTTTTTTCCCCAACTCCCACGGAAAGAAGACTGCCAGGATGGCGAGGAGGTTGAGGACGATGAGCCAGAATAGAAGATCGCGCAACAAGAAATTCGGGAAAAAGGGCATTGTCTTCTTTGGTGTTCCATGAGCATCCTCCACTCCCAGCGGCTCACTCATTCCTTGACGCTGTACGAGTATCAAATGGATGCCAAGCAAGACGGTGAACATTCCCGGCAGGACAGCGACGTGAAATCCGAAAAAGCGGGATAGAGTCGCTCCCGTCACCTCTTCGCCGCCACGCAGGAATACCATGATGGGCTTTCCGATCACGGGTACGACGCCCGCGATGTCCGTTCCCACCTTTGTGGCAAAAAAGGCAAGTTCGTTCCACGGAAGCAAGTAGCCGCTAAATCCGAATCCCATGGCAAGGAAAAACATCAGCATGCCGGTCAGCCATGTGATTTCCCTGGGCTTGCGATAGGACTTCTCGAAATACACGCTGAACATGTGGATCATCGCAGTCAGAATAAAGAGGTTAGCCGTCCAGCTGTGAACTGACCGGATAAGCCAACCAAACTGGACCTTCGACATGATGAATTGGATGCTCTCGAAGGCAAGTTCTTCTCCGCTCTTGTAGTAGAGCAGCAGGAGAATGCCCGTCAGCACCTGAATGATGAAGAGGAACAGTGAAACGCCGCCGAAGTAGTACCAGATCGAATGTCTGTGGATGGGAACATATTTCTTGCCGAGAAAGTGAACCAAATTCTCAAGCTGTACCCGCTCGTCGATCCAGTCGTAGAGTTTCTTGAGCAAAACCATCACGTCTTCTTTGAGATAAGAATGTCCTCACCTTGGACGACAACCCTGAATTCGTCCAGTGGCCGGGGAGGCGGACCTGAGACATTTCGTCCGCTCAGATCATACTTGCCGTTGTGACATGCACACCAAATGAGGCCGCGATCTTTGCTGAATTGAACAGTGCAATCGAGGTGAGTGCAGGTGGCCGAGAATGCACGGAGTTGGCCATCGGCTGTCCGGATGAGAATGACCGGCTTTGTTCCGAACTTGATAATCTTACCGCTGTCTTTTTCGATTTCGTTCAACTTGCAGGCTTTTACGCTCGATACCTCCACGTCACCCTGGGGAGGAGGCTTCAAGTACGCAAGGACAGGGTAGATCACGGATCCTACAAACGCGAGCAGTCCTCCGGAGAGAATCCATTTGAGAAAATCGCGTTTGTCTTCGTTAACCGGTTTCATTCCATCGTTTGGGATCATATCGCGCGGTGACAACGGTCGGTTCAATTCCTTCAACAAAGAGAAAGAGCTATTACGGTCAACAATGACTCCAATATTTATCAAAAATACAAGCAGGAATTCCAGCTAATCTGTGGCAAGTTTCTGGTAGCCAGGTCCTCCTTCAACCGAATCAGCCTTTGCTGAATCCCACGGAGGGAGAATCTTGATCAGGATTGCGAGCGTCACCAGCGGCAATATCAGCAAGACAAGAGTCATCAGGAATCCCTCGACGCCCCCTAGTTCCATCTTGTAGACCGTGAGACCGCGGAAACTCTTCGAGAACATTTGCCCGCCGACAACAACATTCCAGCGTGTGGCAAAAATCCCAAGCTGGATCAAAATGGCCGAGACGAAGTACAGCAGCTTTCGCAACTCCTCATCGAACCGAAAGAGCTTGATGGCAACCATCAGGGCGAGCGGGATGAGCATACCCAGGAGAACCTGTATGACGCCGAGGCTGATGAACAGCCGGTTCATGACGAGCTCTCCAAGGATCTTGATCGACTCCTCGCTTTCGTAGAGCCGGTGAATAAAGTCGAGCATTTCGAGCGAGAAGTCAACGATGACAGCATAGAAGAGAAATGAAGCCATTTTGTCAACGCATTTGATATCGATCTTCTCTCCGCGGAGCGGCGTTATCACCATGTAGAGCAGAATGACCAACGCAATGCCCGAAACGATCGCCGAGAACAGAAACACGATCGGCATCAGCACGCTACTCCACCAGGGATTCGCTTTGATCGAGCCAAAGATAAAGCCAACATAGCCGTGCAACAGGAACGCGGACGGAATGCCGATGATGGTGATTCCTCTGACCATTTTCTTGTCGAACTCCGCCCCCTTTTCGCTCACGTCTTTTGAGAACAGAGAAATGGTCTTGTGGATCCAGCGCATCAGGAATCGTTCCTTTTGCGACCACAGGATCATATCTTTGCGATAGGTAAACCAGATTTCCAGGACGAGCACAACCATCAGATACCAGGCGTACACGAATCCGAACATGGCCATGGCTGACGTAAAATTGGGGTTGAGAAAGATCTCATAGGATCGCTCAGGGTGGCCGAGGTGTAACAGAAGCGGCAACGGTGCGATGAGCAGAAATGCGAGTGCGGTTAGCAACGCGAGCCGGTAGGCGGGCTGCACCTCTTTGACATTGAACACCTTGACCAGGGAAGCGAGGATAAACGCTCCGGCGACAAGGCCTGTCAGATAGGGATACACGACAACAAGGATACCCCAATGGACTTCGATCTCGTTAGGATAAATAAAGCCTGACACCTGTTTCAACAGTTCGAACAGTTTTTCTGTCAATGGATTGTTCATCGTACTTCTCCGTCAAGACCTGAATAGGAGACCTTTGGCTCTGTGTTGAGCGAAGGCTTCAATACGTGAAGCTTGTTCATCCGTTTGAATCGTGTCAGCGGACTCGCGGTGCTTTTGACGTCACCAAAGATTCTTGCCTGTGTCGGACAGACTTCAACGCATGCCGGCAGCATGCCCTTTGTGATGCGATGATAGCAGAATGTGCATTTGTCCGCCACTTCCTTTTCCGGATGCAAATATCGGGCGCCATAGGGGCATGCCTGAATGCAATAACGGCATCCGATACAGCGCTCATCATCGACGAGAATGACGCCATCCTCCGTCTTGAACGTCGCACCCACCGGACACACCTGCACGCACGGAGGATTCTCACACTGGTTGCAAAGTTTCGGGACGAAGAAGCTTCTCAAAATGTCTTTTTCCGCAAACGTTTCATTCGACTTCTCAATCCGGCTGTCAATATTCTGAACCGTCACTTCTCCATTCTTCTTGATAATGTAGCGCTCCACCCACGTGCGGAAAAAGAACGGTTCTTTCGGAACGCTGTTTTCGGCCTTGCATGCTTCCACACAACGGCCGCATCCAATGCACTTGTCGACCTGAATGCCCATCCCATAGTAGTGCTTTGTTGGATCGTAGTCTTTCGACCCGGCAAACGAACGACGAAAGAACCCACTCACCGCTGTCACAGCTGCCACGTTGGCAAAAAACCTTCCCAGAAATCTTCTTCGTTCCATATTATTCCACCTCCGGCATGTGCGGGTAGTGACATTGCCAGCACATATACTTTTCCCCGTGCGTGACGATGTCGATTTTTGGTGTTCCTCGATAGGTTGATTCCTTGCTGTGGCACTTACCGCAGAATCCTCGTTCAGAAGGTGTCGAGGGTTTTACCAATCGCGGCGTGAGCTTGTGACCCTTTGGGACTGTGTGACACGTTGTGCACTCGAGAAGTGCGTGGGGGGAAAGAGCTTTTGTTCTGGCAATCTCGCCGTGACATCCCTGGCATTCCTGGGGTGCCGTCGGCGGCTTCGGATCGTGAGGATTGTGGCATGTGGCACATTGCTTCATCGGATTATGCGCCACCGGATTGATCATCGGGAATCCCGTTGGTCTCGACGCATTGTACGTATGACAACCCGAACAAAACTCCCTCATTCTCGGGAGCGAGGGCTTTGTCTCTGTGGGGTTTTCCGCATGCTCTTTCGCTGCGCCATGGCATGTTTCGCACGAGAGGTTTTTGTGATATCCCCCCTTTTTGGTGTTGTATTCCGTATGACAGTCCGCGCATACGTCGGAACCGGCAAACCGGATAGGTTTTGCCATTTCGCGCTCTACCGTAGATTGTACGTGAAACGCGGTGTCTTTGAGTGAAGCGGGCAGGAGGTACCGTATCAGGAGGGCTCCTGCGATGAAAACAACGAAGACGACCAGGATTCTCAGAAGAGCATCCGGGATCCTTTTGAAGATGGTTTTCATTCAATCTCCTTCTGCGGACCAAATGATTGAATCGCGTTCTTCTCGATGTTTGGACTATTGACTGTTGTGGCAATCGCTACAATTCATTTCTTTCCACGCATCTCCGATATCGACAGGGTGTCGATATTGCACGCCACCGAGATCCACCTGTACTTTGTTGGCTTCAAACTGCTGAGAGAGAATCGTGTGGCAGACGTTGCAGTCTCTTGACAAAACCTTGCCATCCTCGCTTACATGTTTGCCGTCGTGACACCGGAAGCAGCCCGTGTAGTACATATGTCCGATGTTGTTGTTGAATTTTTTCCAATTGACCTGCATTTCCGGAAAATAGTTGCGGCTGTAGATTTTTTGCACCTCTGCGATGGTCCGATCGATTTGTGTTTTCCTGGAGGAAGCGATCGCCGGGTACTGTGTCCTGTAGAAGTCTTCGATGGACACTTTGATGCTATCCAAGGCAACTTGTTGGGTGCTGTACGTGTTTTCGAGTGCTTTGATGGCGATGCTCTTGACGTTCGGCAATTCCGGGTCAATCCAACCGAGCGACATAACATGATTCACAGACCTCGCTGGCGGATGGTAGATGTGTGTCGGACGATTGTGGCAATCGATGCAGTCCATTCGCCGGGACCGATATTTTTTAAGATCCTCCTCAGTCAACGAGTTCTCAGTGCTCTTATAGATGATAACCTTTCCATCGGGCGCTTTCGTTCGGATCCACGGAATCACCTGCCGTTGGGAATCAACCGGGACGTACGTCACTTCGTTGGCAATATTCATGTGCCAGTGAATGCCCGAGGTTGGCCCGGCCTCGATATTGCCGCCGCCGATTTTCATCAAAAGGTTCAACTTCCATTTCGTGTTCTTTTCATCGGAAATATAGTACGTATTCGTGAGCTGTTTTTCGTTGAAGAAATGCTTGGGCCAGTGGCACTGTTCGCACGTTTCTTGAGCCGGACGAAGGTTCTGAATCGGTGTCGGGATGGGTCTCGGGTACTTGTTGAACGTCGTCGCATAGAGTTGGTATGCACCCGACAACTTCGAACGAACAAACCAGCCAGCTCCCGGTCCGATGTGGCACTTTACGCATCCGACACGTGCATGGGGTGAGTACTGATATGCTGTGTATTCCGGCGCCATGACCTTATGGCACGTTTCCCCGCAGAATTGATCAGAATCAGTATACTCGTAGGCTTTGAAGCTGCCAAACGCAGAGAACACGAGGAGCAGGATCGATCCTAACGAAAATGCCAGAAACGCCGTGCGATGTTTGGGATTATTCAAATCGATGCTTGGAAGGTGCAATCCAGTCGGTTTTCCCGTACGCTCTCGCCGATGCTCACGCACGATTCCGAAAATCATCACCCCGATCCCGATGATCATGATGGAGGGCAAAACCACGAACGCGATAATGCCCATATAGGGTTTTGGATTCTCCGTCAGCGTTTCCAGCACGATCAAAAAGAGTATGAGCCCAAAACTCACGGAGGCAACAGCTGTTCCAATGAGTGTGAGAACGTTGTAGAATGAGGGTGGAAATATTCTTCTCATGGTTTTACCTCACCGCCGGCTTGTTGAATGAATAGGCACTCGGGCCGAGAATGCAGCTTGAATCGTCCGCGTGTTGCGGGAATATAATGAATGTCGACAAGACTATCGATACGCAAACAACATTGCGTAGATGATCCAAACCACAATGCTGAATCCCAGGGAGAGAGCTGTCCAGCCAAAAATCTTGATCGCTTTGATAACAATCGGTGGATACGGTTCAGCTAAATGCTGTTCTAACGTTCCGGTCTCTATCAGGTTTTTGTATTCGGCGGGTTTGTCCCGTTCGAGTTCCTCGATTTCCATACGTCCAGTAAAAATGACGATGTCCATCGGGAATTTCTCTGGACGGAGATGCGTATTGAAGAAATGGACGGTAAAAATGAAACCAACGGCTAGTAAGGCTTCGTCGCTGTGTATGATGGTCGCGACGTTGATAAACCAGCCCGGTATGAATCGGGTGAAGAACTCCGAGAACCAGAGCATCAATCCTGTCGATCCAATGACCATCATTCCCCAGAAAACAGCGAAATAGTCAAACTTTTCCCAGTAGGTCCAGCGACCATATTGGGGCCTGGGGCCCCGGCCGACGAACCACTTGATCGAATCGCGAAAATCATGGAGGTCTTTCTTGTTGAACAGCATTGAATCTTTGCCCAGAATTAGCGCACGCCAAGATTTGAATTCTCGATGCTTCCGGCGAACAAGATCGATCAAATGAGTCACAAATGTCCCGATCATCAGAACTGCCGCGAGGCGGTGAATATATCCAGCCGACTCAAATCCTCCAAAAATATGGCCAAGCATCACCGCCCAGCCCGTGTAGGAAAATTTGAGCGTCATTCCCGTCAGCGCGAGACTCATGAAACTGACAATCATGATGACGTGGAGCAGACGGTTCAATCGAGAAAACCGAACGTATTCTCGCGCCTCAGTTGTATTCTTTGGTGATTCCATACTTGTATTCGAATCAGTGCCAGAGACTTCGCAAACGGGCTTCTTTCATTGAGAATTCTTCTTCCGCTGACGCCGCATTTGGAGCGCCCGAGGAAGCCAGAGCATCGTGTGAACTCCTCCGACAATGAACGTCCCGATCAAGAGCGATGTCATTCCCCAGAATGTCCAGAACAGGAACGGATACTTTGCCGGATCATGATGGGTCGCATGCGTCAGATAGCCGGCAAACCTCCTTGTGGCTCCTTCGTGACATTTTTGGCAAGTCGATAAAACCCGTTCCCTGCTCAAATGAGATCGTGGATCAGAGATCGGCAGGATGTCGTGGGCTCCATGACAATCGTAGCATTTCGCTGTTTTCGTGTAGCCGAGCTGAGAGACTTTGCCGTGATAGGTGTCAAAATATGTTTTGGCAATATCTTCGTGGCAACGGCCGCATTTGGTCATGATGTCCAACTTGAATCCCTGGGCGTCCGCCCGGCTGATCGTGTGCGCACTATGACAATCACTGCAGACCGGCAGCTTCTTCTCTGTTTTGCCGATTTGCAGCGTGTGAATGCTGCGTTCGAATTGCTCTTGAATGCCATGATGGCAGCGTCCGCACGTGGACGGAACATTCTTGGGATTCACCGACGATTCCGGATCCTTCAACGGCAAAACACCATGCGCGGTGTGGCAGCTTGTGCAGGTAGCTGTAACCGTCAAGCCACTTTTCATCAATCCCTTGCCATGAATACTTTCTGTGTACCGTTCTATGATTTCATGTTGACCACCAGTGTATCGCGTCGCGGCTTTTTGTCCTTCCCTATGACAGCGTGCGCAGAGATCCGGTATGTTGGTGGCAAACGTTGCAGATTGCGGATTGAGTTTTCCCAGGACACCGTGGGTACCGTGACATTCTTTGCATGTTGGACCGTTCCGATCGCTCTTTGCTTCAAGTTGTCCATGCATGCTCTTGACATATTGTGCCCCAACTTCCGCATGGCAAGAGGAACAATCGACCTTCTTCTGGATTGTTTCGCAGGGCCGTACATGCGATGCGTTGACGCCGGCGTGACATTGACTGCACGCGATTTTGCTGTGACGCGAATAGCCAATGTCTTCCCCTTTCACAAACAAGGATCTCCCATCGGAGGAAGCCTTCAGTTCTTTCCGCTCATGGCAACGCAAGCAATCCTTGTCTGCCATCCCCTGTGAATAGAATACTTTCCGGATTTTGTGCGGTTGGTGGCAATCGACACACGCGGGAAGCACATTGGCCTCTTTTTCCCACAGTTCACCTTTGATTATTTTTCGATGAACAACTTCAATCTGCGCGTGGCACTTCGTGCATGTAGTCGCAATATTCTTTCGGGCAATCGAAGAGCCCAGATCGGTGTGCGGAAGGATTGAATGTGCCGTGTGACACGACGCGCAGTTGGGTGCAACGATGAGACCCTTTCTCAACAGCCCTTCGCCATGGATGCTTTCCGAGAAATTTGCGATGATGTGATCCTGGTGAATCGTCCGTTGCTGAGAAACCTTTGTCCCCTCCGTGTGGCATTTACCGCACAGGAACGGGATTTGCATCGGCGACACCGGGGAACGCCGATCTTTGGCAGAAAGAATTTCATGGCTACCGTGACAGTCATTGCAGTGAGGCGCCAGCGGGTCGCCCCGGGCGATCGCATTGCCGTGAAGCGATTTTGAATGGAGCGCCTGTTCCTTGTCGTGGCATATCCCGCAGTCCACGGGCTTCAATTCTTCATCGTGGGGGAACTCCTTGCCTTCAAGATCCTTATGACACGAGATGCACGTGAGTGTTGCATGCATTGAGTTTGAAAAACGTTTTTCATCGACAACGACCGGAACGGTTTTTCCCTTTTTTGTACCGGTGAGGGATTTGTCGCTATGACATCCAAAACAATCTGTATTTTCCTGCGACAGGCTGCTGGCAGGGACCAAGAGACATAGGAGGACCAGGGTGATGAGCAGCCCGAAGTGCTTCCCCGTCTCCTCGACCATTGCCACACCACCCTTATGTTGTCGCGGTTGCATCAAAGACTTATTTTGGAGCAGATTTCTCAAGGGAACTCCTGGTGAGTTCTTCCTGCATTTCACGCCGCTTGATTTCTTCGAGTTCCAGCGGATGTTCTTCTTCCATTTCTTCTTCCGTAATGGTTCCCTTCCAAAAAGCAAGATTGATCGGATATGTATCCGGATTGAAGATGACAAAATAGAAATGCCAAACGATAATCGAGAGTGTGGCAAGCCAGGCTTCATAGTAATGGACTGTGCGCGATACATCCCACCACAGCTTCGTCAGGATTCCAAGAAATGTATTGTCAAACCAGAGAATAATTCCGGTCGCGGTCATCACTGCCGTGCCCCAAATGAGGGCCCAATACTCGCTCTTTTCTATGTAGCTGAATCTGCCAAACTTTGGCTTATGGGATGAAAGACCGAGATTGTATTTCACGGTATCAATTGCGTCGGTGACATCGTCGAGCGTTGGCATCAAATCCCGCAGAAGCTGCTTGCCGCGTTGATCGAAGAAGATATAATAGACGTGATAGAGACTCGCCATCACCATCACGACTGCGGCACACCTGTGGATGATTCCGCGCAGCTCAAACATGATCGGACTAATGTCCCGAAAAGGGGCGACCCACCATGCGTCGGGGAATTTCAATGCAAATCCCGTGATGACGAGCGTGAAGAAACTCACCAGGAGCGATGCGTGTTGAATGCGCTCGCTACGAGACATCCGGAGATAGAGCCTGTGCCCTATATGCTGCTGTATGATGATTCCGCGACGAATTAAGAGACGCCGTTTTGCTTTCTTGATGAAATCAAGAGCATTGTGAATCAACATACCGCCGACGATAGCGATGATGAGAAAGATGTACGCGGTGGCAACCCAATACAATACCGGCTCTTCTTTCGACGATATCGTCAGATGAACAGAGCCCATGGTGAACCGTTCATTGGCACCGGGGTGGCACTGGCCACACGTAGCAACAAGATTTGTCTTATTGACACTCGACGTGGGATCGCTTGAAGGTTTGATACCATGAGATCCATGACAGCTTGCACAATTCGCCACTTCGACACTTCCTGCACGGCTGGCCAGACCGTGAAAGCTTGCCGAGAATGTTTGGAATCGGTCGCTGTTGATTCCATACTTCGAAGTCAGCTTGACGGAACTGTGACACGGAGAGCAGACCTGCGCAGAAATGTTGGTAGAGGAGATGGGTGAATTCGGATCCGTGTGCTTCAGGATGTTGTGCTCTCCATGGCAGTCGGTACACACGGGAGCATCGTTCACGCCTTTCGTCACCGCGACACCATGGACGCTCTGTTTGTATTCATCGGCAATTTTCGTGTGGCACTTCGAACAGGTTCGCGGAATATTCATCTTGCTCACACGTGAATCAGGATTCGATCCCTTTTTCATTTCGTGGCTGCCGTGGCAGTCGATGCAGTTGGCCGCACTTGTGTTTCCCTTGAGCAAGGCCGAGCCATGAACGCTGGATTGGTACGCCGCGATGAATCCTGCCGTCGGAGAAGTCCGTGCACGAACACTCGGGTCGTCAAGGTGACACGTGAGGCAAACCTTCTCCTGCGCGAGTTTCATCTGCGTTGTATCTTGAAACGACGACACATTGGTGATCGAATTCTGGTGGCAGGCAATGCAGTCCGGAGCCCCCTTGATCCCGGCTTTATGAGCCTTGAGGTGCTCGGAAAGCAGGTAGGTTTCCTTGATATCCCCGTGACACTCACCACAGGCATCCGTCAGGTTAGCCGAATTGAATTTTGAGCCAGGAATTTTTGGTGAGACGATGTCGTGGGCACCGTGACAATCCTTGCATGAAATATCCGGCTTGCGTTCCTTGCTCCCCGTCTGTATCATTTGAGGGTGGAACAGATGCTTCACTTGTGCGTCTTTGTGGCAGGTGAGGCATTTGACAGGCTCGATCTTCTCTTTGTGGGGCACGTTGTTGAGATCAAAACCGACATGGCAAGCCACGCAGACAAGTTTCCTATGCGGCGACCGGTTCAGCTGCAATTCGTCCGCAAAAATGGATACCTGCTTCCCTTTTCGTTCCATCGTCATGGATTTGTCACCGTGACAATTCAAGCAATCGGCTCTCGACTGACCAAGGGCTGGAGAATACTGCAGCACCATCAATGAGGAGATAGCAATGAGAAACCTGGAAATGACTTGAAACCGCTTCAGAGGTAACACCCTTGACCGTTTGAGAAGCATAGTTGTCAACAGCATGATTTTTGAGATACCTTCAGATTTCGGGTTATGTTGAATAATTCAATACTCCAATCGATGAAATTTTCTGCAATACTTATGCCACCAGAATTGGGCAGATTCTGTGGAAAATGCGCCATCGAGTGAGACAATGTTTCCATTATTGAGAAGTACTTCCCCTTTGTGAGAAGAGAACGTGATTGCGTGAGTCATTTCGCAACCAGGCAAACGGACATAAACAGCGACGAGGCAAGCCTGCAACCTGCCTCGTCTTGGAGGATTCCGCAACTCTCAAAAGCCCTCAGGCCGGCTAACTATCAATTCCCGTTCTTCTTGTATTGGCTGAGCGCTTTCATATAGTTGGCTCGTTCGAACGCTGAAGGATCGGCAATGGACTGCTGGCTCATGCTTCCTTTCATCTGAGCGACCGAGACGTACTCATGATCGATCATCCACTGCTTCATTCCCGTGAGAATTTCGGCGAGATGCCCCGGACCATTCATCAGAAGGCTCGAGCAGAGCATCGTAACATCGGCGCCAGCCATGAGCATCTTCAGTGCGTCGTCGGCCGTGTGGATGCCCGTTGTCGCGGCCAGACTGGATTTGACTTGGCCTCGCAAAATAGCTATCCAGCGCAGGGGAAGACGGAGGTCGTGAGAATGACTGAGGACGACGCCCGGTCTTACTTCGAGAGCTTCAAGATCAATGTCGGGCTGATAGAAGCGATTGAAGAGAACGAGACCGTTGACGCCGGCAAGGTCGAGTCGCCGGGCGAAATTCGCAAACGAGCTAATGAACGGGCTAAGCTTCATCGCGACCGGGACCTTGACATTCCTCTTGACTTCGTTGAGCACTTCCAGATACCGGTCTTCAACGTCGGTGCTTGTAATGTTGGGGTCCGTCGGGATATAGTAGACGTTGAGTTCGATTGCATCCGCTCCTGCCTCTTCCATCTTTTTTGCGTACTTCACCCATCCCCCGGCCGTAATGCCATTCAGGCTCCCAATGACCGGTATACCGAGGGACTTCTTGGCCTTGTGAAGGAGCTCGACGTAGTCTTCAGGTCCGAGATTGTAGTCCTGCACTGCCGGAAAATAGGACTGAGCTTCGAAGAAGCTCTCGCTTCCATACGCGAGATAATGGCTGATCTCCGCCGACTCATGGATGATCTGCTCTTCGAACAACGAATACATGACAATCGCAGCTGCTCCGGCATCTTCGAGACGCTTCATCCCGTCAAGCGAATGGGAAAGAGGACTCGCGGAAGGAACCAGGGGATTCTTCAGCTGAAGTCCAAGATATGTAGTTGTGAGATCCATCGTCTAGTTCCTGATTATAAGTTATTCAACGTTAGGCGTGTTCTACTTTTTGATCGACACCATCGGCTTCAAGTCCTACGTAGTATTCCCATCGCTTCTTAATCTCCTCTTGTGAGAGATCCAATAAAATCTTCGCCCTCTCCGGATGACTTTTCTCGAGCATCTTGAAGCGTGTTTCGAGTTGTGTGAATTCGTGCAGCGGGAGCTTCGGCTCCTTGGAATCCATCTTGAACGGATTCTTTCCTTCGAGCGCAAGTTTCGGACTGTAGCGGAACAGCGGCCAATAGCCGGTCTCAACGGCTATTTTCTGGTTCGTCATTCCTTTGGCCATGTTGATTCCGTGCGCGATGCAATGACTGTAAGCGATAATGATTGACGGTCCGTCGTATGCTTCTGCTTCCAGAAATGCACGCAGGGTTTGGGCGTCGTTGGAACCCATCGCGACTTTCGCGACATAGACGTTGCCATAGGTCATCGCCAGCAATGCCAGGTCTTTCTTCGCGGTCGGTTTTCCAGCAGCAGCGAATTTTGCGACCGCCCCCCGCGGCGTCGCCTTTGACATCTGACCACCAGTGTTGGAATAGACTTCCGTGTCGAGCACGAGGATATTCACATTCCGGCCGGAGGCCAAGACATGGTCCAATCCTCCGTAGCCGATGTCATAGGCCCATCCGTCGCCTCCCATAATCCAAATGCTCTTTTTGACGAAGTTGTCCGCGAGGCTCATGAGATTTTTCGCGTCCGCGGAGTCTTGGCCCTGGAGTTTCTTTTTCAGGGCTTCGACCCGTTCGCGCTGCTCAAAGATCCCCACTTCATTGGACTGGTCTGCCTCCACCAGCTGTTTAACAAGATCATTCCCAAGAAGGGATGACATTCGCCGAACGAGTTCGCTTGCTATTTCGGCGTGTTTGTCGATCGTCAATCTCATACCGAGACCAAACTCTGCATTATCTTCAAACAATGAATTCGACCATGCCGGCCCGCGTCCATTACTGTCGAAAGTCCACGGCGTCGTCGGCAGGTTGCCTCCATAGATCGACGAGCACCCGGTGGCGTTGGCAACAATCATGCGGTCACCAAAAAGCTGGGTGGCGAGTTTGACGTACGGAGTCTCGCCGCATCCGGAACAGGCACCGGAATACTCAAACAACGGTTGGAAGAACTGAGCCCCCTTCACGGTGTCGGCCTTGACGGTGCGACGATCCGCTTCCGGCAACGCAAGGAAGAACTCGTAGTTAGCTCGTTCGGTTTCACGGATCGCCGGTTGCGGCTTCATATTGATTGCCTTACGTTTGACTTCAGACTTGCTCCGGGCGGGGCAGACTTCAACGCAAAGCTCGCAACCAGTGCAGTCCTCCGGTGCGACCTGAACGGTGTATTTCATTCCTTTGTACTCAGCACCTTTGTAGTCCATGGATTTGTAGGTTGGAGGAGCCGACGCCAGGTGTTTGGGGTCAAAGGTCTTCACTCTGATCGCGGCATGTGGGCAAACCATCGCGCACTTGTTGCATTGAATGCAAATGTCCATTTCCCACACTGGAATTTCAAGTGCGATATTTCGCTTTTCCCACTGAGCCGTGCCTGTCGGGAATGTCCCGTCGATGGGCATGGCGCTCACCGGCAAATCGTCGCCCAAGCCGGCAATGATCTTTGCCGTCACATCCTGAACAAATTTCGGCGCCTTGCTCGACACAACCGGCGGCATTTCAAGAGTACTTGTTACCGTGTCCGGCACTTTCACCTCGAACAAATTTGCGAGCGTTTGATCGACTGCCTGGAAGTTCTGGCGGACAATGTCTTCTCCTTTCCTGCCGTACGTTTTCTTGATCGAATTTTTGATCGCAGCAATTGCGTCTTCCCGGGGGAGAACGCCCGAAATAGCAAAGAAACAGGTTTGCATGATGGTGTTGACCCTGTTGCCCATCCCGGTTTGCTGTGCCACCTTGTAGCCGTCAATAACATAGAATTTCAGCTTTTTCTCGATGATCTGTTTCTGAATGTGACGTGGGAGTTTGCTCCATACCTCGTCGGGTCCATAGAGACTGTTCAGTAGAAAGGTTCCCCCCTTCGTTGCGCTCTTCAGCACGTCGAATTTCTCGAGGAAGAACCACTGATGGCACGCGACAAAGTTCGCTGATTCGATCAGGTAGGCTGACTGAATCGGGCGTGGTCCAAATCTGAGGTGCGACGTGGTCGTTGAACCGGATTTCTTTGAGTCATAGACAAAATATCCCTGGGCGTAGAAATCTGTGTCCTCTCCGATAATCTTAATGGAATTCTTGTTGGCACCCACCGTTCCGTCGGCGCCAAGGCCGTAGAAAATCGCCCGCACAACGTCGGAAGGTTCTATCAGGAAGGAGGGATCATAGGAAAGACTGGTGTGTGATACGTCGTCGTTGATCCCGACCGTGAAATGATTTTTCGGCGACTCCTTCTTCAACTCATCCGCCACCGCCTTGACCATGGTGGGCGTGAATTCCTTCGAGGACAATCCGTAGCGGCCGCCGATAACCAGCGGGAAAGTTTTGAACGGTGCCGTCCCACGCGCAAATGCCTCGCTCAGCGTTGTGATGACGTCGAGATACATCGGATCGCCGATCGCACCCGGTTCCTTGCAACGATCCAACACTGCGATGCGTTTCATCGACTTGGGCAGCGCTGCGAGAAAATGCTTGGTTGAAAACGGGCGGTAGAGCCGGACCTTCAGGAGACCGATCTTTTCCCCTTTCTTCAACAGGTATTCAATCGTTTCCTGAGCTGTCTCTGCACCCGATCCCATCACGACGATGATGTTTTCTGCGTCGGGCGAGCCGAAGTAGTCAAACAGCTTGTATTTTCTGCCGACGATCGAGGCGAACTTGTCCATCGTCTTCTGCACAATGTCCGGACAAGCCTGGAAGAATGGACTGGATCGTTCCCGTGCCTGGAAGAACACATCCGGATTCTGGGCGGAACCACGCAGGACCGGATGATCGGGGGAAAGAGCTCGCGAGCGATGAGCACGAACCAGGTCGTCATCGATCATGGCGCGAATATCCTCATCACTCAGCTGTTCGCTCTTCATGACTTCGTGCGAGGTGCGGAATCCGTCGAAGAAATGGAGAAAGGGAACTCGAGATTCCAGCGTTGCCGCTTGGGCGATAAGTGCAAAATCCATGACTTCCTGCACCGAGCCGGAAGCGATCATGCCAAAACCTGTCGAACGCGCAGCCATGACATCGCTGTGATCGCCAAAAATCGACAACGCTTGCGTCGCTACGCTTCGTGCCGCAATGTGAAACACAGTGGACGTCAGTTCCCCGGCAATCTTGAACATGTTCGGGATCATCAGCAGAAGACCCTGGGAGGCGGTAAACGTCGTCGACAATGCCCCGGTCTGCAGCGCACCATGGACCGCTCCGGCAGCTCCCCCCTCACTCTGCATTTCGATTACGGAGGGAACCGTTCCCCAGATGTTCTTCATGCCGAGCGCTGACCACTCGTCAGCCCATTCTCCCATGTTCGAAGAAGGAGTGATGGGATAGATTGCGATAACTTCATTGGTTTTGTGGGCGACAAAAGCGGCGGCTTCATTGCCGTCGATCGTCACCATAGGACGTTCGTTCTTTTTCGTTTCCATGAGTTTGAGAGTTTATTGTTGCGTTTGAGTTCTGATGTTGTTCGGTGTCGAGGAAGCCGGTGATGCGAAGTACTTCCTCCCGACCGCATACTGGTACAGTTCGGGCCGGAAATCGGGATGTGCGATATCGATCAGTTCCTGCGCCCGTTGGCGCACGGTCTTTCCGAAAAGATTGGTGACTCCGTATTCCGTCACCACGTAGTGGACATCACCCCGCGTCGTGGTTACACCGGCGCCGGGTGCAAGCATGGGTGCGATCCTCGAGAGCTCGCCGTTCTTGGCTGTGGACGGAAGCGCGATGATGGGCTTTCCCCTCCGGCTGCGGGATGCACCACGAATAAAGTCGAGCTGACCGCCGAATCCGCTGAAAAACTCCATGCCGATGGAATCGGCACACACCTGGCCGGTCAGATCGACTTCCAGGGCGGAATTAATCGCCACCATCTTGTCATTCTTGGCAATGATAAACGGATCGTTGACGTACAGCGAGGGATGAAACTCGATCACAGGATCATTGTCGATGAAGTCGAACAACGGCCGTGTGCCGAGGACGAACGATGCGACAATCTTGCCAACGTGCAGTGTCTTCCGTTCGTTTGTGATGACGCCTTCTTCAACGAGCTTGACAACACCGTCGGAAAACATCTCCGAGTGAATGCCCAAATCGTTTTTTTCGTGGAGGTATCGCAGCACGGCATCAGGGATTGCACCAATTCCAAGCTGGAGCGTTGAGCCATCTTCGATGAGTCCGGCGATGTTTTTACCAATTCGTTGATAGACTTCCGTTTCTTCAAGGGTGAGCTCCCCGCCGACCTGCGGAAGTTCCTTCAAGGGAACATTGACTTCCACACAGTACGTGATCTTGTCGACATGGATGAAGCAATCGCCCAGTGTGCGCGGCATCTGTGGGTTCACCTGCGCAATAACCATCTTGCCGAGCTCTGCAGCGCATTTTGTGCATTCCACGCCCACGCCAAAGCTGCAGTAACCGTGTTTGTCGGGTGGCGAGACCTGGATCAGCGATACGTCCAGCGGAAGGTAGTTGCGTTGAAACAGTTGGCAGACCTCCGAGAGAAAAATCGGCGTGAAGTCCGCACGTCCATCGTTGACCGCTCTTCGCACGTTTTTTCCGATGAAGAGCGCATTGTGTCGGAAGTGATCCTCCATCTCCGGACGAGAGTACTTGGATTCGCCGACCGTCAGCAGGTGAATGACCTCGACGTCTTCAAGTTCCTTGTGCCGTGCGCACATTGCTTCAACCAGCACTTCCGGCACCGCACATCCAGGATGGACATAGACACGGTTTCCCGACTTGATAGCCTTGACGGCCTCTTCAGCAGTCCTCAGTTTTGATTTATACTCATTGTGCCAACGCATGATGTGTTACCTTTTTCGGCTTCTGTTTGGATTCTGGTCTAAGACCGCAACGACGGCCGCCATTCTTATCAGCCAGCATGGCCAGCCGATCGTTACGAGGATTGAACGTACGAAAAGGAGGAATGTTTGTTCACGCTTACGCCATTTCCGGGTGTTCGTGAACGTTTTTCGCCGGCGATGCCGACGTCTGCATTTTCTCAGGCTTTACGGTGAGAACGGGGACAGGTGAGTGTTGAACGACTTTTTCCGCAACGCTTCCCATCAAGACGTGGGATATTCCACTCCGTCCGTGAGTTGCCATGATAATCAGGTCAATTGATTCCTCTTTCGCGAACTTCACAATCTCTTCCTGCGCTATACCCTTCCGCACGATTTCTACGACATTCGGAATGTTTCCTATTTTCGAAATCGTAAAAAGATGAAGATCGTTTCGTGCGTTCTTCTCGGTCTCGTAGATTACGGTTTCGGTGGTAAGATCTACCGTATGAAGCGCGAGGACGGGAATGGTGTCGAGGGTATGGAGGAGGTAGATGCGGGATCCAAACATCTTTGAAAACGCCAGCGCATATTCTACCGCCACCAGTGACAGCTCAGAATAGTCTGTCGGGACCAAGATATTTTTGAATTCTTTCATTGCAGCTTGCTCCTTGCGTGCCCACAAGCATCGCCCACTCGATAACGCACGTGCCGTGCCAACAGTTTTCCGCCATTTTTAGAGTATTTGATAGCTTCTGAATTCTGAAATTCTCAAATATGATACGTTTCTTCTCTCTATTAAGAAGGACATCTCCAAATTTCAGAGGCCGCTCTCGATTGCGGGAGAAATGACAGGCATGCCGCCTTTTGCTGAATGTGTTCGCGTCCTTGGTCACAGGGAATCTGTTGCGAACTACCGACAGCGGCTGAAGAGCATCCGATGGATCTGGAGTTACGACTCCCCATCCTATGCGATCCCGACGGGTTATCGTTCGCTCGGCAGAATTTGTGAACGCCTCCGAGTGCAGGGCGAGCAATAATCCTGGAGAGGATTTCGTTCAAGCTCCGGAGCTGAAATCTTGCGTCCACAACGGATGCACAGGCCGAAGTTTCCGACGATGATACGATCGAGCGCCGAACGGAGTTGGAGTACTTCAGACGTGGCCTTACAATCCAGAATTCTGGATTGTCTGATCGCGCGGAGAATGGAATCGGGCGAACGGAGTTGCTGCCCAACGGCGTTGCGGATATTGAGTTCGGTAAGTACTTCGGAGAGTGTCTGTCGAAAATCGCGTTGAAGGGTGTGATCAAGTTGTCTCAGGAGCGCTTCCTTGATCAGTGTGGCATGTGTGGGTCTCACGAGTAATCGTCACCCCCTTTCCTGCCAACTCCACGTACCCTGTATGGAACCTTCTGCGACTGCGCGGATCTACTGTTACAAGCTACGAATTCTGCATCACATTTTCAAGAGATCATGAATGCTCTTGACAACTTCCTCGGCATTGATCGGTTTGTAGAAAACGACCGTCGCTACACGCTGAACAAGATCTTCGACGTCGGTGCGCAAGCGGTTATAAGCCCGAAGGACAACGATTGGAACTTTCGTTTTGCTCGCCTCGACGATCTTGAGCTGGTGCATTACATCAGACGAAAAAGTGTGCAAATCGATGATGAGCAATGAGGGGAGAGCGGAAGAGATTCTATTCTCCAGATTCCCCAACGCAGTCTCACAGGCTATTTCAAAATGGTTCTCAAACAGCATAGAAAGACTTTGGGCGAGATCTCGGTCTGGGCTAAAAACGAGAATCTTGTTCTTTTTGCTTATCTCGGCCAAGTTCCTTGACTCCAGGTGTTGTTGTTGAGCCCGTAACATCGGAGCATCACACATATCAGGTCTCCACTCCATTGGAATGACCGTCAAGTTATATGCCACGTACCGCGCTCAGTCTTGCAAAACTCGGGAAAGGGAATCTTCCCGAAATAAGTCCAAAACAGCCAATTGATACTTGACCTCTGCTTATGTTTTTCGCAATACCGCAAAAAGAATTCCCGCATCTTGGAATCCTCCTCGATATTGAAGGATTGTCCGAAACCGCCCCTGATTGCATTTCCTCTCAGAGTTTGCTAACATGCAGTTGAATTTTTCAACACACCAATGGATTTCAGGTATCTCCCAGGACTGGCAGGTTGCCTTGCATTCGTTTTGACAGGATGCGGAAGAGAAGTGTTCACCGGGAAAGAAGAGGCCCGAGGAGTCTGGATGTCAAGGTTTGAATACGCCCACGAACGTATTCTCGGCAATCCCGAAAAAAGCAAGAATGAGATTCGGTCCGTTTTCCAAAAGGCCCGGTCAGCCAAATTGAACATGGTCTTTTTCCAGGTTCGCGGCAACGCCGATGCGTTCTATGATTCTCGATACGAGCCGTGGTCGAAAATGCTCACCGATACACTCGGAAAGAACCCTGGTTGGGATCCGCTTGAATTTGCCGTCGTTGAGGCACATCGCCAGGGGCTTGAACTCCACGCCTGGTTCAATACATTCCCGATGTGGCGAGGCAGTGCACTTCCACGCGAAACAATTCCCCGCCAAACCATTCTCGCTCACCCAGAATGGGTTGTGTGTGATTCGAGCGGAAAACCGATGACCTCTTTGCCGTCTGCGAATGAATACATTTGGGCCAGCCCAGGGAATCCGGAGGCGCGACAACATATCTTGAATGTCGCCGACGACATCGTCCAGAAATATGATGTCGATGGTATACACTTCGACTACATACGCTATCCGGAAGGCTCTCCCGCCAGAGGATATTCCCGCGACTCGGTGAGCATAGCTCGCTTCAATAGCATTGAAGGCAATCCAGCAAAATTGTCTTGGGATCACTGGCAGCGCGAGCAGGTGAACACCTTCGTCTATGACGCCTATAATAGAATCACAGCCCGAAAGCCCTGGGTCAAGATGTCCGCCGCGGTGATCGGCAAGTACATGGGGAAAGGTTGGACATCCTACTTTGCCGTGTACCAAGATCCGAGACGATGGATGGAAGTAGGTAAGATCGATTTCATCGTACCGATGGTCTACTGGGAACGCGAGCATCCTACGCATCCGTTCGTTCCGCTGATCACGGAATGGCATGACCGCGTCGCCTATGACCGACATGTTGTACCCGGGCTTTCAACTTCTCTTCAGAATAGGTTCGGTTGGAGTGAATTGTCTTCTGAAATAGCGGAGGTGCGCAGCAAGAAACTCCCGGGCGTTGTCTTTTTCTCGTCTGGCGGACTGGCGAAGGCCTGGGATAATTTAGGGCTGACAGAGTTTCCTTTTTGGGCTGTGACACCGCGAATGGCCTGGAAGGATAGCACAATCCCTCCCCCGCCGAGGGTCAAGTCCATTCATCTTGACTCTGACGGTGTGCGCATTCAATGGGAGGCCAATCTCACTCAAAGGCCTCTTTCGTATATCATCTACCGCTCGTCTACGCCGGCCATTCGGAGATGGGAGGCACAGAGCATTCTTTCGGTGACGTACCGGAATGCCTCCGAATTCGTGGATACGACCAATACTGGCTCGACGATTCCTTTTTACTATTCAGTCGTCGCTGTTGACCGTATAGGCAATGAAAGCGATCCTTCCCCGATTTTCAAGATTGAACGATTGACAGCATCTCGACTCGATTCACTTCGCTAGAAGCACAGACGAAAACCCTCTTCTTGCCACCCCCGAAGGGGTCCCTTTGGGACAAGGCACCAAGTCTCAAAGAAGAAGGATTGAAAAAGCAGTGCTTTCACACAAGTTGGTGCTTTCGTGACTTGGTGGCGGCACGTTCAGACCGACTCTCCAGACGGAACTTCCTCCAAAAAGCGATTCTTTCCATTTCTACATTTTTCAAACTGTCCAGTCTGGAAAAAGCGATCTTGCCGGAAATGTGGTCGTTTCCGTGGAATTTTCTGACCTCGATTGCTGGATCGAGAGTTGAGTATTCCTTTGTGGGTTTTTCCCCAAGAACCGATTCATAAGGGTCACAACAAGTGCTTTCGGGACAAGGTAGAGTGCAAACGCCAGAGCCTGCGCCGCGTGATGACGTCATGAAAATGGTCAGCGGGATCCTCAAATGTGTTGACGATCTTGTACGGAAGAACGAATTCGATCAAGCAGAACTCGTTCTGAGCCAGGCAAAAAAAATTGATCCGAAAAACATCTATGCTCACGCCTTCGGCGAACGAATCGCTATCCTTAAGGGGCTGGTTCAGGTGAACACGCCGGTTGTACACATGTTTGATTTGAGGACCACTGCACCGCGCGGGGAAGCGCCTACACCGCAAATCGCAGATGTCAAATCTCAGGGACTTCACCAATCCCCACCCGCCTCGAACCCAAGCGTACGATTGCAGGCGGAAATGCAGACGAGGAAGCGGACTGAAGAGAAAGAAGCGTTGGTCGAGATACGTAAAACCGTCGAGGCGGATCTGGCAAAAAAGGAACACGAACACATTTTGGACGCGACTGCAGCTTCGCGGGGCGAGGGAGAGCAGTGCCGGATTCAAGTCAGTAAGAAAGAGGAAGCCGAATACTCCAGGAAGGTGCAGCGCATAATCACGGAGGCAATCAAATCTAAGCTGCGAAAAGGGGAGAAATTTCAACCCGCAATCGCGGCGAAAGAATCGGAAGAATCCTGCCAGAGGGAACAAATGAAGATCGCCACCGAAGAAGCCCGCCAGGCGAAGGACTCCCTTGCAATCAGCCGAGCTGCTCCGAGAGTCCCGCCGTCAACATGCTCAAAGAACACAACCATCTCGTCGAAGCCCGAAGAAAAGAAACAGCCCATTCGTTTTGACCGGCAGGAAGCACTGTCCCAGTACAAGCTGGCGTTGGCCTCTGTTTGGACTGCTGGCGCCGCGACGACGGAAGAAGCTGACACCCTCAACAAGTTGCGGATGTCTCTTTCCATTTCAAACGAAGAGCACAAGCGAATTGAAAAAGAAGTCAGATATGAGACATACATCCAAGCGCTCAAGAAGGCCTCGAATTCAGGAAAAATAGCGCCTGAGAACGCCACTGTCGTCGCAGCGCTGCGCGATCGATTCCATATCTCGATCGAGGAACATCTCACGATTAGAGCAAAACTCCTCTCGGAGATCCAGCCGATCAAGAAGAGACCCAGCCTTCTGATCATCGACGACGATGAGACGCTGCTCGGACTCATTACCCGGTCTCTTAATGAGGCTGGATTTGTCACTACATCGGTGACCACGTCTGACGAAGCCTATGTAGTTCTTAAGAATGCCTCGCCGGACCTTGTTCTCTGTGACGTGCATCTGAAGACATCTACGATGGGAGGATTTGCATTTTACGAAAAGGTTCGGGAAATGGAGAGCCTGCGGCAAACACCCTTCATTTTCCTTTCGGGCCTGGCCGACGAGGCGCTGATCCGAACGGCCAAAGCGCTTGGCGCCGACGACTATCTCAGCAAGCCGATCTCGGAAGAGACACTCATCTCCGCCATCAGAGGTAAGATTCGCCGGTATCGGGAAGTCAAGGGCCGAAGGAACTAAGAAGTTGATTCGATGGATCGGCGAATGATGGAAGTGCGAAGACGTGTCCGCCGATACATCATATTCGCCAGGAGTATCCCGTTCATCACAAGCACGTTGACGTAGAGATAGAGCTCCAATTCGTTCAGGACGGAAAAAAACATTACGAGAAAGAGTTCTGTCCCCATCCCCAGCAATCCAGACAGCCTGATACCAACCACATCCGAATACCACATTCTTCGAAAAGAATCACCTGGTGTCGGCCCTTGAGACCACACGTCGATTCTCTTGATGAGTGCGTCCTGCCATCCATAGAGGAATTGAAAGAGCTGTTGGAGAAGGAGTGTTCGCCTATCGCCGGCAGTGTCTTCTTCCCTCACTTCCTCCGTGAGACGATTGTTCTCATACAGGTTTTCCATGTGAAGAAACGATGCCTGGTAGAACACGTGGTAGGAGACCCGAAATGTGATTCCCCAGAAACCGGCAAAGGCGAGAACCGGATAGAGGAAACCTCCATGTTTCTCACCAAGTGTCCAGCCGATGGCACCAAAGACGGCGGCATCGACGATGAAGTCTCCGATGGAATCGAGGAATCTTCCGATCCGGCTGTATTGCTCCCTGGCCCGAGCCAGTTGACCATCAACGGAATCCAGCAAGTCCTTGAGTGTCACGAGCAGCCCGGCACAGACAAAGGCTAATGGAGATGCCTGCAGATAGCCTAATGCGGCAGCCAAACCTGCAACAATAGACGCAATGGTGACCTGATTCGGTGAAATGGATGTAGGATACAGCAAGCGGACCAGAAGACCTGCGATAGGTCTGAGGAGGTATGTATTGATCAGTTCATCAGAAGCCGGGGATTTGATGCTCTTGTTGTAGTCGTACATCGCCGTTCATTGCTTTCATTGTCTGACATGACGTGTTGCCTGTTCGAGGTCATCAAGAGAGTCGATTTCGATCGAAGGAAACTGACTCACATCGACCGCTTTCATTCTTGTGCCCTCGTTGATCATTTCTTGAAACGCGCATTCATAAAACTCCGTTCGTCCTGTACCTTGACGCATGCGTTTCTCGAGCGTTTCAAAAAGCCGCTCGGCGGTTTCGTGTGTCAACCACTCAATGCCGATTGATTCACCGTATGTTTCGGCGACTGTGATTTCTTTTCCGATTGCTTCAACAAACCCGTTGCGCCCAACCTTCACGCGTATCTCTTCCATGTCATGCTCCCCTTCCACGCGCACTGCGATCCGATCTGCTGTGCCGTTGTTCCGAAGGTAAGGCACGAGTCCCGCGTCGAACACGATGTCGCCGTCGAGGACGAGCAATTCGTCCTTGGGCGCCGGATTGATGCCCTCCTTGAAGAACTCGCGGGCAAGCAACAGTGAGTATGCGTTGTTGGTCTCGGCATACTTCGGGTTACGAATGGTGCGAAACCGGTGTCCCGGGAATTGTGCCTTCAGGTGGTTTCGGATTTGTTCACCCTCAAAACCGATCACGATCGCGATACGCGTGATATCGGCTTCGAAGAGGTTTTCGATTGTTCGTCGGAGAATCGATTTACCCCCAACTTCGAGCAGACATTTGGGAAGCGTGTTTGTCAGCGGACGTAAACGCATCGACATGCCCGCTGCAACAATGACGCACTTCAAGAGTGTCCCCCTGTTCGATGCCGATCGATGAATTCCTCCACACTGTGCCTCATGAGTCGATTTTGCTCCCTTGTGCCGATCGTGATTCTGATCATCTCCTTGAATTCCGGTTCAGAGAAGAATTTGATCCGGATGTTGGTCTTGTCAAGGTGCTCCTTGAGCGGCTCGACAAGAGCTGCAGGAATCCGAACGAGCACGAAATTTGCATCCGAGCGGAAGCACTTGAACCCGTCCAGTGAATCGAACAACCGATAGTATGCCGATCTGTCCCCCCGGATCTTCTCTCGGGCAGAAGTGTAGTACTCCGCCGAATCCAGGGCGGCCAGGGCGAGTTCCTCAGAGATCCGGTTGTAGCCCAGGTAGCGGGCAGCAAATTTTGTCAGTCGGCTGAGACTCGCACCAACCACGGCATAGGCGATGCGAGCTCCCGCCAATGCGTAGTATTTCGAAAAGGTGCGAAGCACCAGAAGGTTGCGATATCGTTTGACCAAATCGGCCACACGATCGTTCGTCGACTCGCCAAACCCCCAATACGCCTCATCAAGAACAACGATACTCTCGCGGAATGCTTCCATGAGCTTGCTCAGTTGTTCTTCCGGATAGGAATTGCCCGTGGGATTGTTGGGTGAGGCAATCAGGACAACCCGCGGCGACTCCTCTTTGTAGAGCGCGATCATTTCATCGACATCGTAGTAGTAGGCACTACTCCCTTCTTTAAGGTCATAGGTGACCGTTTCTCCCGCCACTTCAGAGGCAAGTGCCTTGTAGTACCACCACGATTGCGCCGGACAAAGGACTTTTTCACCCGGACCGAGATAGCAGTGGACTGCCTGTTTCAGCATGTCCTCACTCCCTTCGCTCAGGAGGATTTGTGGTTCCGGCACATTCAGATTCGCCGCTAACCGTTCAGAAAGTCTGCTTTTGACGCCGCGCGTGAAGTCGCGGGAATAGACACTCAGTTCCTGAAGCGAAACTGACTTGAGCACGTCGAAGCAATTTGGCGCAGGTCCGTAGAGGTTTTCATTTCGGTCGAGATAGAGGACAGTCGATGCAGTCATGGGCACGGGTGATTGATGGCATTCGTGGGTTGTTCTATCATGCAACAATCCAGGGCTCCAGGAGGTTCTCGCCGATTCCTTGAATAAAGCGTGAGGGTTTTGTGAGGATCATCCCAGACTCGCGATCGTAGATATTCATCGGATACGTAATAAAGAGATTGTCTTTGGCGCGGGTGCAAGCCACATACATGAGGCGGCGTTCTTCCTCTACTTCCTCATCGCTTGCAACGGACCGCATCGTCGGAAATCGCCCTTCAAGCGCATAAAGAACGAAAACGGAGTTCCACTCCAACCCCTTGGCACTGTGGATTGTGGAAAGCGTCAGGAATTCCTCTTCGGCTCCGGGGGACTCGACATCGACGATGCTTTCATTCGGCGGCTGAAGGGCGAGGTCGGAGAGAAGCGAATCGATGTCCTTATACCGCTCGGTGATATTCTGAAACATGTCCAGGTCCTTCTTCCGCTTCACATGATCATCATATCGGGCACGGAGGAGCGGTTCGTAGTACTGAAGTATGTGATACGTCTTTTCTGCCGGCGATATGGTTGGCGCCGCAACGTCCTTCAAGGTGCTGAAGAGCTTCTGAAGATTGTCTGAGTAGTCATTAAACTGCATCCAGAATCTGGTTGAGGGCACGGATTCCCCTTGCCGGGCGGGCTCGGCAATCTTTCGTTTGAGGATATCATCGATCACTTTTTCCGCTGTGCGGGGTCCGACCCCTTCGATAAGCATCAGGATGCGATTCCACGAGACGACATCCTTTGGATTCACGAGCACGCGAAGATACGCGATCATGTCTTTCACATGCGCAGTCTCGACAAACTTGAATCCGCCGAACTTCACAAACGGGATGTTTGCCTTGGCGAGCTCAATTTCCAGGTCAAACGAAAGGAATGACGACCGGAAGAGTACTGCGATCTCCTGCAGCGGGATCCCCTGTTCGCGCAACTCCAGGATTTTCTGGACAACATACCGGGATTGCAGGTTTTCATTGTCTGCTGCGACAAGCTGCGGCATGCTGCCGCCGGATTTTCGAGTAAAGAGTTCCTTATAGAACATAAACCATCGATGAATGTGTTATCCTCGATGAACGATCATCGCGACGACCTGGAATGTCTTCCCACAAGCTCGTCAATGTGTCGTCCGGGGAGAGGTTCCGCGGTGCAAGATTTCATTTGCCAGGTTCAAGATCGGCTGCGTGCTTCGGAAGTTCTCTTCCAATTTGATTGTTTTGCAGTCCGGGAACTCGTCGGGAAACGATAGGATGTTTTCGATCGTGGAACCTCGAAACGCATAAATGGACTGTGCATCGTCTCCGACGACCATCACGTTTTGGTGCTTGAAGGCGAGGAGTTTCACAATCTCGGCCTGGACCTTGTTCGTATCCTGGTATTCATCCACCATAATGTACTTGTATCGGTCGCACAGCGCCGACCTGACGCTTTCATGCTGACGCATCAAGAGCGCGAGATTCACGAGAAGGTCATCATAGTCCATGAGATTGTGCTGCTTCTTGTACTGGTCATAGGCCAGATGAAGATTCTGGATATCCGCCTGCAATTCAAGATATTGCGGGTAGTCGCTTGCGAGTATCGCCTGCATTGGCGTCAGAGTGTTCAGTGACCGACTGTAGAGATCGTACAGTGCTTCCTTTCTTGGGAATCGTTTTTCCTTCGTATCGAATCTGAAGCGTGTCCGAATCAGGTTCAGCACATCTTCGGCATCACTCTGGTCAAGGATGGTGAAGTTGGATTCGTACCGTAACAACGTAGCGTACTTGCGCAGAATACTGTTCGCGAATGAATGGAATGTGCCGCCAGACACGTCTTCGCAGCGGCTGTCGAGGAGGATGGCTGCCTTCCGGAGCATTTCATGTGCGGCCTTCCGGGTGAACGTCAGCAGAAGAATTTGATCGGGCTTGACGCCCAACTCAACAAGATACGATACACGATACACGATCGTTCTCGTTTTCCCGGTTCCCGCACCGGCAATAATCAGGTGCGGGCCGTTGACGGATGTGACGGCTTCATACTGCGCTTCGTTCAATTCCTGCTTATAGTTGAGCTTGAGGTTCCGGGGGTGAACCAAGTGCAGAGTATCAGCCGGAAGCTGTTTGAGGGTGAATTTCTTCATTGTGCTTTGTCAGAATTGAAAAGAAGATACGTCAAATTCGGAGAAAGTGAAACCGGACTATCTTGAGTTTGCTTCAATAAAACAATAAGTTTGTTGTGTTGTTCTTGCCACGATAAGGAGTTTACCATGAACGTACTTGTCCTCAACTGCGGTAGTTCTTCACTGAAATTCCAGATCATCGAAACCGACCTCGATCTTATCGAAAAAAATGCCGACCGACAGAAAGCAAAAGGACTGATCGAACGAATCGGATCCCAGTCCCTTGTCACACTCCAGGCTGATGGAAAGCCGGCTGTCAAGCAGGCCATTGCCTTGCGCGATCATCGCGTGGCTCTCGACTATGTGACACGATGGATTGTTTCCCATGATGCAGAGATACCCGGCATCACGTCGCTGGCCGACATCCATGCGGTCGGTCATCGTGTTGTACACGGAGCCGAGAAGTTTACCAAATCTGTGACCATCAACGAGGAAGTCACCAAAGGAATCGAAGACTGCATCGAACTTGCACCGCTGCATAATCCGGCAAACCTCAAGGGCATCTACGCAGCCCGCGAACTCCTCGGTAGCGGCGTACCGCAGGTCGCGGTGTTTGATACTTCGTTCCATTCCACAATGCCCGAGACATCCTACTTGTATGCGATACCGTACCAACTCTATCGCCGCCACAAGATCCGGCGCTATGGCTTTCATGGCACGTCACATCGGTATGTGTCCTATCGGTACCGAGAGATTACCCAGAAACAGTTGGATGAAACGACGATTATCACGCTGCATCTCGGCAATGGATGCTCAGCCTGCGCTGTCAAGGCGGGGCATTCGTTTGACACTTCCATGGGATTGACACCGCTGGAAGGACTCGTGATGGGAACACGCGGCGGCGACATCGATCCGTCGGTCATTGAATTCCTGTCTCACAAAGAAGCGATGTCCATGAGCGATATCGACGCGCTTCTGAACAAGCAATCGGGTCTCCTGGGACTTTCAGGACTGACAAACGATATGCGCGATCTTCTCGACGAAGAACGCGAGCACAGCGACCGGCGCGCCTCTCTTGCTATTAGCATTTTCGCCCAGCGGGTCAAGAAGTACATTGGAGCGTACTTGGCTGAGATGAACGGCGCTGAAGCTATCATCCTCACGGGAGGCATCGGGGAAAATTCTCCGACAATCCGCCAACGCGTTCTTGCCGGCCTCGAGTGGCTCGGCATCGAGCTCGATGAGAATCTGAATTCCCAAATGATTGCGGGGAAGGAGGGGGAGATCAACAAGAAGGAGAGCCGGGTGAAAGTGTATGTCATCCCGACGAATGAGGAATTGCTCATTGCCCGCGACACCGTGCGCTGTGTGAAAGATGTTCCGAGACGGTGGTAGGAATGCTCTGGAGGTCGTGACGATCCGGCATGGCTCAAAGCCGTGCCGGATACGGTGAGGTCAAAGTCTCTGATCAACGATGTCATTCCATCGCGAGTAATCTTTCCGACTTGACTGCGTTTTCATCGCCCGACATTGTTCCCTGCTTGTTCGACTGCAATGCGTGTTTCTTGACAATTTTCCAGATTGTGCGCTCGGAAATCTGAATTCCTTCTCTCTGTTTCAGTTCGCGGCACAACTGTCTTGGTCCGTACCCCGTCGTCTTTCTCAGTTCTATAATCAGTTCCCTGACGGACACGCTCGTCTGCCGGGGAGATGTGTGAGGGGTCCTTGGCAAATCAGCAAGACTTAGAGGATTGTTTCCGCTCTTCTTGAATCGTTTGTACCATTTGTAGAATGTTTTCCTGCCGATGCCGAAATTCCGGCAAACCTCTTTCGCGTTGCCCAGACTGGCGTATTCTCTGATCCACAAGAGCCGTTGCCCCACAACGAGGTTTGACGCATCGTAAACCACATACTCTGACCGCATCTATTTGCCTTTCCGTGTGCACCCGAAGACTTGATGACTCTCCAGAGGTGCATCATTCACCATGTCAAACAGATGGGTGACAATAGCAGATGATCTCTTGCGGACGAAACCAGAATTGCCTTCTTTTCCCCGGATTTCGACGGTCTACTGATATTCCAAGACCACTCTGATTATCGATCTCCATCTTCGTTGAACTTTCTACACTTCTTTGGCGTTCTCATCAAAGAATTGGTAATGAACGAGGTTGATAAACGGAGTGATCCATGGTTGAGAAGGTTGAAATTGTTTCCAATTGGGGCTACTTTGACTTTCGAGAACGCAGCACTAATTCCAAATGACGAGATGAACAAGACTGTCACAGTTGTGCATACCACCACACTCTACATCAAGAACATGGTATGTCAGCGTTGCATCCGTGTAGTCAGGGAAGACCTTGAGGAAATCGGTCTTACTGTTCGGAGAGTTGATTTGGGTGAAGCTGAAGTGATCGGTAGCAAGAAGCTTGACCTCGAGAGAATTCGATCCGTGCTTGAGGAAAACGGATTTGAGCTCATCGAAGACAATCGCGTCAAGACGATCGAACGAATCAAGCTGGCCATCCTGCGCCTGGTGCGACGTGACTACGAGTCAACGCCCATGACAATGAACCATTCAGAATATTTGGTACATGAACTTGGTCAAGATTACCACGCGCTCAGCGCGCTGTTTTCTTCGATCGAAAACCTCACCATCGAAAAGTATATCATTCTCCAGAAGATCGAGTTGGTGAAAGAACTTTTGAAGTACGGGGAGCTGACGCTCAGCCAGATTGCCAATAGGATGGGGTATAGCAGCGTGCAGCACCTTTCCAATCAGTTCAGAAAAGTCACTGGCCTGACTCCGAGCCACTTCAAACGAATGAAAAAGAGCCCACGAAAGCCGCTGGATCGGGTGGCAACCGACTGACTGCGCCACACCCCGAGCCATTGAGCGGCCCGAGCTCCCTCCGGAATCATGTAATTCTTTTTCGTTTATGTATAACGCTGATGCCGATCTTGATGCGTATATTGAATCATCGAGATCGTATTTTACCCATATTACGACCAGGAGGACCTATGAAGACACAAGAACTGAACATTGAAGGTATGACATGCGGTCACTGTGTGATGCATGTGAAGAAGGAGTTGAGCAAGGTTGCCGGGCTCATCGTGGAAGACGTACAAATCGGCACAGCACGTGTGAAGTTTGATGAAACACAGGTTACTTCCGAACATCTTTCGCACGCCATCACTGAAGCGGGTTACAAGCTCGTTTCCCCCAATAGAATCATCTGAATGAAGCTCGGCATGAAAAACGCTCTTCTCCAAACCGTCACATTACCAGTCGAAGGGATGACATGCGCCAGTTGTGTTGCACGCGTCGAAAAGGCTCTCAAGCAAGTCGATGGCGTCAAGGAGGCGAATGTCAATTTGGCAACCGAAAAAGTAACGATTGCTATCGATACAAACAGGACGGACTTGGCCCAACTTGCGTCAGTTGTCGAAGAGGCTGGCTACAAACTCGTGACACAGAAACCGGATTCGCGTTCCATTGACTCGCATGGAGTGGAATTCCCGGAAGAATCTCAGCAGGAAAAGAATTACAGAGAGTTGCGGCGGGAACTTGTCTTGAGCCTGAGCTTTGCCATTCCAATTATGGTCGTCAGCATGGCCAACATGACGGACTGGTTTATGAAATGGATTCCGCTGTCGATGGAAGATGTCAACAGACTTCTTCTGGTAGCGACGACGCCGGTGATGTTCGTTTCAGGACGTCGATTCTTCAAGGCGGCATGGCAGCTTGCGAGGCATTTCTCGGCGGACATGAACACGCTTGTTGCGGTGGGTACAGGCGTCGCATATGTCTACAGCATGGTCGTCGTCCTTTTCCCTCATTGGCTCGGCCTGAACGGGACCATGGACGATGTCTACTTTGATACCGCAGCCACGATCATTACTCTCATTCTTATGGGGAGAATGCTGGAAGCGAAGGCAAAAAGCAAGGCTTTGGATGCCATCAAGAAGCTGATGAGCCTTCAGCCAAAGACAGCGACGGTTGTCCGAGATGGTATGGAGCAGGATGTTCCCATTGAAGAGGTTCTTCAGAATGACACCGTGATCGTCAAACCCGGTGAAAAAATACCGGTCGATGGATTGATCATAGAGGGTCAAACAGTGATCGACGAATCGATGGTGACTGGTGAAAGCCTCCCGGCTGAAAAACATATTGGCGACCGCGTCGTTGGAGGAACGATGAACAAGAACGGAAGTATCGCGTTTCGCGCAACCGCAGTCGGGAAGAACACTGTCATCGCCCATATTGTCAAACTCGTTGAAGAGGCCCAAGGATCGAAAGCTCCCATCCAGACGTTGGCGGATAAGATCGCTTCAGTCTTCGTCCCGGTCGTGATTGGGATTGCAGTTCTTACATTTCTCATTTGGTTTTTCATTGGCGGAATCGGATTCACTCCGGCCATGATCAACTTCATCGCCGTGCTCATTATCGCATGTCCATGTTCGCTGGGCCTTGCCACTCCCACGGCGATCATCGTTGGGACCGGACGAGGTGCGACGATGGGTATTTTGATCAAGAATGCAGAAAGTCTGGAACGTGCTCATCGAGTGCAGACCGTCATTCTCGACAAGACGGGAACGTTAACCGAAGGCAAGCCTTCTGTGACAGACGTGGCACCATTCAACGGAATGCATGAGAACCTGCTTCTGAGTTACCTCGCATCGATAGAAAAGAAATCTGAACATCCCCTCGCTCAGGCGATCGTCGAACACGCCGCCGCAAAGAATCTCCCTTTGTTCACGGTGGATTCGTTCGCCTCGCACACCGGGCTTGGACTCACAGCCATCGTCGAGGGGAAGGCGATAATGGTCGGGAGCCTGGACTTCTACAACGATACGCCGATCGACGTCAAGGTCGCACGGGATCTGGTTGAGAGGTTCTCGTCGGAAGGAAAAACCGCCATGGTCGCAGCCATCGATGGACAACTCATCGGAATTGTCGCCCTGGCGGACAAGCTTCATTCTACGTCGAGGGACGCTGTTGGGCAGTTGAAGGCCATGAACATTGAAGTCATGATGCTGTCGGGAGACAACAAACGGACAGCGGACGTCATAGCTCGTCAAGCCGGTATCGAACAGGTTATTGCCGGCGTGCTTCCCGCCGACAAGGCAGCGCGGGTGAAAGCGATCCAGAAATCGGGCAGGGTTGTCGCCATGGCGGGAGACGGCATCAATGACGCGCCGGCTCTTGCTCAGGCCGACGTCAGTATTGCCATGGGAGGAGGAACCGATATTGCGATGGAAACTTCAGACATTACGTTGATGAAACAGGACTTACGCGGCGTCGTTCAGGCAATCCGGCTTTCGAAACAAACCATCAGGACGATCAGACAAAACCTCTTCTGGGCTTTCTTCTACAATGTCATCGGTATACCATTGGCCGCCTTCGGCATGCTCAACCCCATGATTGCGGCGGGCGCCATGGCCTTCAGTTCCGTGAGCGTCGTATCGAATTCCCTCCGGATTCGTTCGGCCAAACTCTAGCCTCAACTCAGGAATACACGGGCAAGTCCGCCACTTTCCAGAGAGCCATGCACTTGTCCGGATATGCGCCATCCGAATCGTTGATTTGGAGGATTGGGGATGGGAAGAAGAATGGGTGCAACTGGAAATTGACACGACGGAATTTCCCCATCACAATATCTTCATTCGATGTGCAGTCTGTGTAGGTCGACGTGAAGAGATACGTGATTCCGCTCTTTCGGATATTCTTGAGAGCCTGCAATATTTCCTCTGTGGGGAGGTGCGGCAGACAGTCTCTGCAGAGGATCATGTCCGCCGGCGGAAGTGCACCTGTCATCAAGTCCCGATGCACAAATGATCGCTTGTCGTCGGCAAACAACCGTGTGTTGTGATCAACCAGATCCTTGACAATGTCAGCACCAGTGTATTTCGTGCCGCCGAGTTCAACCGCTTTCATCCAGTGAAAGTCTCCGCAGGGAATATCCAGCAGCACTCCGATCTTGTAGCGTTCCAGCAATGTCGGCAATTCCCGGCGAATACTCTCAGTGTTTTGCATCGTAGAACCACGCCCCGAAACCGAGGCTTCATTCCCCCATCCGCCTCCACGATAGATTCGAGTAAACACAATCTCCTGCGGAGTGCTCTTGCGGAGAACTGATTCAACGGACAGGACAGTCCTCTTGGTACGCTGATACAATACGGGAGTATGAATTGCAAAAAATGTCTTGAGCGCATTGAGGAAGCCGGCCACTGTTCTCCTCGAAAAATCTTTCTTCTTCAAAATACATGCCCGTCAACCGAAATTCAAGTCGCCGTTTGTCGAAGAGACTGAACAAATACGATGCGATCCGATCTTCCATCGCTTCCATGAAACCGGCTTCCGTCAGAAGAACTTGAGTGTGTGTCGTCTGTTTGTTTGAATTTCAAGCAAAAATTTTGCAGGTTTTGAGCCGTTTGTCTCATTCCGTCACAAGTAGATTAGCCGCAAATGACCAATTTGAAATCGAAGGCACACGTCCACTTTCCAACGGCAGAGCGGCTTCACGCTCTTGCCGGAAACCTGTGGTGGACATGGAATCCTGAGTCACACGAAATCTTCCGTTCTCTTTCTCCGATGGTGTGGAAAAGCTCCAACCACAACGCCGTTGCCGTGATGAAGGAAATCAGCGAGGAGGAACTCCTCGCCCGCCTCAATGATCCAGACCTCTTGAAGAGGGTGAAGACTGTCTTGGAGGAATTCGACACCTATCGAGAGAACAAACACACGTGGGCACGAAAACATGCCAAGGATCTGAAGCAACCAGTCGCCTATTTTAGCGCCGAGTACGGCTTGCATGAATCCTTCCCGATCTACTCCGGCGGACTTGGCGTTCTCTCGGGTGACCACACCAAATCAGCCAGCGACCTCGGACTTGATTTCATCGGTATCGGTTTGTTCTACCGCAACGGATATTTTACTCAGCGGATTGGCCCTGACGGTTGGCAGCAGGAATCGTATCCGACGAACAACCCCGATCTTCTCCCCATGGAATTGGTGATGCAAAAAGAAGGAGGCAGACTGCTCAATTCCGTCGAAGTCGGACACAGTACGGTCTATTTCCAGACTTGGCTTGTGCGGGTCGGCCGTATCAAGCTGTACCTGATGGACACAAATACTCCCGAAAACGACACCCATTTTCAAGGCCTCACTGCCTATGTGTATGGGGGGGACATCGACACGCGGATCGGACAAGAAATCGTGCTCGGCATCGGCGGCGTGCGGCTCCTCAGGTCTCTTGGCGTCGATGCCGGCGTGTATCACATGAATGAAGGGCACTCGGCTTTCCTGTCTATGGAATTGCTCCGGGAAGAATTACAGTCAGGAAAAACAAGAGAGGAAGCAGAACGTCGAGTCAAATCCAAATGTGTCTTCACCACGCACACGCCCGTCCCGGCCGGACACGACCGATTCAGTTCGGAACTCATGCGTCATTCGCTTGGCAAGTTCTGGAGCACCACGAACTTGAGCCACGAAGATCTCATGTCATACGGTCGCGTCCATCCGGAGGGCAGCGGCGAACCGTTCACCATGACCGTCCTCGCGTTGAAGATGTCGCGCAACGCCAACGCTGTCAGCGAACTCCACGGACACGTCAGTCGCGATATGTGGAAAGAGCTGTACCCCGGAAAGAACGTCGAAAGCGTCCCCATTGGGTACATCACGAACGGTATCCACACGCCGAGTTGGGCCACACGACATGCTCATGAATTCTGGAAGAAGCGGCTCGGATTCGATTGGACAGACAAGCTGATGGATGATGATTTCTGGAAACGAATCCAAAGCCAGAAGCTTGCAAACGATGAAGAGCTTTGGGCGCTCCGATATCGGATGCGTCGTGATCTGGTCGAGTTTGCCCGGACGAGACTCTACGAACAGAATCTGCGCGTCGGCGGAGATGGACTCACAACCTTCGCCCAGATTCTCTCCCCTGATGCACTCACCATCGGCTTTGCGCGAAGGTTCGCAACATACAAACGGGCACCCCTCATTTTTCGCCACCTCGAGCGGATTATTCCGCTCCTGACAAACGCTGACCGGCCTGTCCAGTTGTTGTTTGCAGGCAAGGCACATCCCCGCGACAACGAGGGAAAGAAATTCATCCAGCGAATCATAGAAGTCACACGTACGCCTCAATTGTTCGGCAAAGTGGTGTTTATCGAGAATTATGACCTGAATGTTGCACGTCATTTGATTTCCGGGGCCGACGTATGGCTCAACAATCCTCGCCGGCCCTTAGAGGCGAGCGGCACAAGCGGCCAGAAGATCTCGATTCATGGCGGCATGAATCTGAGTATCATGGATGGCTGGTGGCGAGAGGGTTACAACGGCATGAACGGTTGGGCTATCGGAGATGATGTTCAGGAAGCCGATCTCGACGCCCAGGACGAAAAGGATTTTGAGAATCTGTACAGACTCCTGGATGAACACGTCATACGGGAATTCTACGATCGGGACGGGCACAACATTCCTCGTAAATGGATCCAGCGGATACGGAATGCCATGCAGACATTGATTCCCGCCTATAGCACGGACCGGATGGTGGCAGAGTACGTGAAAAAGTACTATATGCGGTAGGCGCCTGCTTCAATTTGCGAGAGAACCAGTGGACAAACAAAATAGGGATCCCCGCCTCGATTATCGAAACGGGGATTCTTGCTACAGGACGAATTCCAACATCTCCCCGGCGACACACTACGATTGATATCGGAATTCTCCTCCAGGCCGTGAAATCGAAATCACGGCAGGAGAACTCCGAATATCATCACACGTGTTCCTGCAAGCATTCCGAGTTCATACCGCGCTTGAATCGCTCCCCTTTTTTTCGTAACATTGAACCAGTTCATCCCGCTGAGAGGCGGGATTTGATTTTCTTTGAGAGGGTCATGCTTGGAAACACTGTATATCTTCCCAATTCTCCTGTTTTCTATCGTTATCCATGAAATCGCGCACGGCTGGATGGCCCTCAAGCCTGGCGATCCGACAGCCCATGATCTTGGCCGCCTTACGCTCAATCCAATTCCGCACATCGATCCAGTCGGCTCCATCCTCATACCGCTGATTTCGTATTTCTCCGCCGGAACAGTCTTCATTGCATGGGCAAAACCAGTTCCGGTGAATCCAGCCAATTTCAGGAATTACAGGAGGGATGACATCCTTGTTTCCGTTGTCGGACCCGTTTCAAACCTTCTCGTGGCGCTCGCTTGCGCCAT
>Ga0315286_10000193_pt1 | contig 46634 bp, 99 predicted proteins | sample YL17G10_0_MG_FD_205038 | JGI IMG/M metagenome (GOLD analysis project Ga0315286, IMG submission 205038) | Sediment microbial communities from Yellowstone Lake, YNP, Wyoming, USA - YL17G10_0 | ecosystem: Environmental > Aquatic > Freshwater > Lake > Sediment | place: USA: Wyoming | collected...
AGGGCTCGGCGCACGCGGACCCAGTGCGTGTACGGCTGGCAGCGCTGGTCGATCGCCGCGGCGCACTGCGGATTTGGGCAGGTGGTGGTGAGCGCGATCTGCTCGCCCAGCTCGCCGCGGAATTCGTCATCGACCTCGAAGATCGATCTCACCGATTTCATCGGGTTCATCGGGGCGCTTCTTTGAAGCGTGCGCCGAGGATCGTGCGCGCGAGCTTGAACTTCTCCCTCGACAGGTAGTCGCGGATGCTCCTGAGCGTGACCTCCGTGCGATCACGCCGCCGGTAGTTTTCGAGATCGATGAAGGCGATCTTCCCCCCACGCGTGAACTGCACGTTCTTGCTGTTGGAGTCGAGACCTGGAAACTTGACGAGCACGCGTAAGAGATCGCGGAGTACGGGCTCGGCGATGTTCGCGTAGCGCTCCTCGGATGCGTCGGTGCCGACGATGTCGAGGCGCTCGACCACGAGCACCTGGACGTCTTTGCCGAAGCTTCTGGGCAGCTCGTGGACGTGCTTTTGCGGCACGACGGCGTGCTCCAGCGACAAGGCACGGATCAGCTCAGCGACGCGCGCCGCACCTCTGGCGCGCGCGGCGAAGTTGTCGCGCTGCACGGCCTGCGAAATGCGATCTGGGTATTTCTTGAACAGGTAGCCGGGCGCAGAGGCGTGGCCTGCGACCATGCATTCGGTGTCCTTCTGCGGATCGAGGACGTCGAAGCCGGCACGTCGCCACGCCTTGCGCGAGTCGAACATGTCCGGATCGACGAACAGCTTGTCGAGTTCAAGGGCTGCGGGATCAAAGCTCATGGGTGTACGCGCTGCTCGCGGACAGGACCGCCATCCAGTAGGCGCAGCTCTCGTCTCTGGCGCTGCTCGGATCGGGCTCCGCACAAAAGCGCTGGCACAGTTCTGCCTCGGTCATCGCGTCGTAGCCGACCAGCAGGTGCACCGCGTATTCGCGAAGTGCCGGCACGGGCCACTTCTCGTATTCGGTGCCGTAGGCGGCTACGTAGCGCGTGTCGAGGATGTCGATCTGTGCCTGAATCTCCTCGTACGGCGTCACGCGCTGATTGTAGCGTGCACGGTGATCGTCACGAAGCCGTTTTGACCTGACGTGCTCGAACGATGCGCGCACGCAGTCCGTTGAACACGTCCGCGGTCGCGCACAGATCATCGCCGTGCGTCTTGTTCCGGAGGACCGCCCCCTTGCGGCAGCTGCGAATCAAGTAGTAGCCGCCCGCATAGCCGAGCAGCGCCTCGCGCTCGTTTCGTACGTCGCCGGCACGCTTCCAGTCGACTCCCCAGTGCCGCGCACCGTCGAGATACTGCGCGAGCAGCGACTTCGTCTCGCACGCCTTGGTTGGGTACGGGGTCATGGCTCCGCAGGACACACGGCCACCGGGTTCCGCGGCGACGACACCGTTAGTGAAGCGCGACTCGTGGTAGCTGATCGCGAGCACCATATCCGCGTCGACGTCGTAGGCGGCAGCTGCGACGCGCGCGGCCCAGAGGTGATCGCGAGCGGAAGCCACGCTGACGTACTGCGGGGCGAAGCGGTTCAAGGCCTCGGCGTCCTCGGTGCTGGGCGGCGAAATGAACGCGAGTGCGAGTCGGATGAGCATCTCCATGCGCCCGGTACTATCACGGGCCGTTGATCCGCCCGTCTTTGTGGCGATCCGCGCGCTATGTGGGGCAGATCTCTGGCCTTGGGAAGGGCGTTTGCGGGGCCTTTTCAAATCTTTCGCCAATTTTTTTGCCCTCGCTTGCGCCGATCTTTAGAGTGTCGCTATGGCTGACCTCACCCGACGTGGCTTCGACTGCGATGACGACTGCGAAGATGGCGAGCGCGGCAAGCGCGGCAAGCGCGGCAAGCGTGGGCACGACGGTGATGACGGGGCGACCGGCGCGACCGGTCCAACGGGGCCTTCCGGCGAGTCGACGAACACCGGCGCGACCGGTCCGCAGGGTCCCACCGGGCCGACCGGGCCGACTGGCGCTACGGGCGCCGCATCGACGGTGACGGGTCCGACGGGCGCCGTCGGTCTCACGGGCCCGACCGGCCCGAGTGGTGCGGACTCGACGGTGACGGGTCCGACGGGCGCTGTCGGCCTCACGGGCCCGACGGGTCCGACCGGCGCGCCTGGCGACGACTCCACGGTGACCGGCCCGACGGGCTCGGTCGGCCTCACGGGGCCAACGGGCCCGACGGGCGCTCCTTCGACGGTGACGGGTCCGACGGGCTCTGCTGGAGCCAACGGATCGACGGCAATCATCCCGTTCGCGAGCGGTGCGCCTGTCGCACTGACGCACGTGCTCGGTGGTCTGACGGACACCGTCGGCCTGATCGGCTTCGGCTCATCGGCACTGGCCGCCCTGATCCTCGGAACCACGATCGATCTGACGGGCGCTGCTGCGACCGTGCTCGACATGTCGTTCTCGATGCCGCGTGCAGGCACCCTCGGATCGATGTCGGGGTTCGTCAGCAACGTGCTTTCTGCGGCCCTCCTGGGGCAGAACCTGACGGTGACGTTGCAGCTCTACATCTCCACTCCAGCGAGCAACACGTTCACCCCGATCGCGGCGTCGCTCCTGACGTTCGCGCCGGTGTTCGCGGGACCGATCGCGCTGGGAACCTTCCGTTCGGGTTCGACGGGCCCGATCGGCACCCTGGTCAGCCAGGCCGATCGCCTGATCCTCGTCGCACGTGTGACGGGCACTGGAGCGCTCGGGGTCGACATCGTGACCGCGCTCACGGGCTACATCAGCGCCGGTCTCGAAATCCTGTCCTAACGACGGGCTGAACACGGCAAACCCCGGATCATCTCCGGGGTTTGCTGTTTTTCGGACCTGCGTTTCGCGCGATCTGACTTACGCGCGAGGCTCTCGCTGAGCCCTGGCGATGCTCTCCTGGAGCATCGCGAGATGCTGTCGACACAGCCGGATCTTGTGACCACCGAGCATGAAGACGTAGAGGTCATCGCCTCGGTCGTCGTTCGGATCGCACTCGACGCAACCACCGTGCGCAGCTGCGATCACAGGTCCCAGGATGTCGATCATAGCGAGGCCCTCTCGTGGTCGGCGTAGATCCTGTCGTGGCGCAAGATGCTGTCGACCATCCAGCCATAGCCCTGGAAGCCGTGGGAGTGGCGCTGCTCCGCGCTGTCCTGCACGAGGCGCGCGGACACCTCCGCGCTCCAGCCGTCCGCCCAGAAGTACGTCCACGTGCGTCCGTCGAGCTGGGCGGCCTGCGCATCCTCGACGACGCGCGTGAGCGTGTAGTTTTTCCCTTCGCCGGACCACTTGCCGTCCCAGCTTCCACGTCCTGGCATCGCGAGCTTGAACTCGATCTGCCTCATCGTTCGTCCCCTCCGCGTTGCGAGGTGGGCACGGTCAGGTCTTCCCAGAGGAGGGACATGTCGCGTGTGTCGAGCAGCGCGGCGATCGCGCTCGTAAGCATCGCGAACAACGGCTCCGGCAGATCTTCGGGATCGAACCAGTCCCAGCTCTCGACCTTGTCGGGCTCGCGCACTTCGGGCTCGCCGGCCTTCCATTCCGCCGCGAAGGCGATGTCGACGTAGTGCTTTGGCGCGTAGCTCGTGCAGTTGAGCACGCGCAGAAAGCGCAGCGGGCCGATCGTGAGGCCGGTTTCTTCCAGCACCTCGCGTGCTGCGCATCCCGCGAAGCTCTCGCCGTGTTCGAGATGGCCGCCTGGTGAGGCGTACTCGCCCTCACCGTGGGACCCACGGCGTTTTCCGAGGAGGATCTTGCCCTGCTTGACGACGAGCACGCAGAGGCCAACGAGCGGACGTGAAGAAGTTGTCATGTCGGGGTTCCGTTCTGGAAGGTGCGCAATCGCAGGACTTGGGCCGGCTTCCACGAGGCGCATCCCGACGGCACCGAGGATGCTCTTCGTCGTAGATCGGAGCAGCGCGCTCAAGTCGATGTCGTCTTCAGTCTTCGTCATGGCGTGTCTTCGATCGCGGTGTCGACGTACTCGGGATCCCACACGGTCGGGAAGCAGCCGATCGCGAGTTTGACGGTGACCTCGGTACCGTTTTGATCTTTGCCCGTCACGATGAGGAAGTCTTGCCCAGCGGCGGATCCTCGTTGCGGACGCACCATGCGAGGAGTCGCGGCGGTCACCGCGGTAACGAGGACCGTTCGCTGCCGCACACGCAGCGCTTTGATCTCAGCGATGAGATCGGACACGTCATGATCGCAGGAGCACTCCGCGTCCTCGTTGTCGGCCACGGATCCGCAGCCATCACACACCCAGCGTGTTTCGCTCATAGCAGGGGCTCCGTTCGACTGACCCCAAACGTCTCGCCCGCGTCGCGTGCGAATCGAGCGAGTGCGTTGTCGAGCGCGATCCAGCGCTTCTTGTCGTAGCCGGGCTGGTCAACCGCGGCCGTCCAGAGTTGGTGAAGCGCTGCGTGGGCCTCGCGAAACGCTTGCAGAAAGGTTTCACGCGAGGTGCCCGTCGCCTCAGCAGCCTCAGCGGGGGCGTAATCGTCGATCGGCGGCTCCAGCACCGATCGGCACGCGTCGACGCCGCCCACCAGCGCGAAGTGCTGATCGAACGGAACGGGAAACATCCGCATGCGCGCGGCAAGCACGTAGACCTCGACGAGGGCCGTGTGCTCGTGCTGTAGCCGATGGATCGTGGCTTGGTTGGCCGCACACGCGGCGCACAAGGGCGTTCCGCCCGGTTGACGCGTGCAGTGGTTGCAGGCCTCGAAGTCAGATGTGCTGGACACGGCTAGTTCTCCTCTTGCGCTCGGGTGATGGCGCGCTCGATCTCGCCTGGATCCGTTTCGCCGTAGTACGTACAGAACGGAACGGGGTGCATGAGGCCACGCAGCACGCGCTTGGTGCGCGGATCTTATGCGTAGCCGATGAAGAGATCGGCGCCACAGCTCGGGCATGGACCGAGGACTTCTTCGGTCTCGATCGTCCCGGCATCACCGCCACCGGCCTTGTCGAGACCGTGAACGCGCTTGCTCGTATCGGTCATCCGACCCTCCGGTCCGTAATCCAGCGTTTGGCGACAGCTACTGCGCGGGCTTTGTATTCGGGGGACAGCGCGTTGTACTCGATGCCAAGCGCGCTCAGGATCGAGCGCACCAGCTTGGTCTCGGACAGCACCTCGGCGGGTGCGATCAGATGGTCGGCATCGCCGCACGCCTTGCACGTCAGCGTCACGCCCTGCGGTGTGATGAGACAGGTCCCCACGCACGGGTGCTCGGCATCGTCGCGATCCTTGTGCGAGCAGTGTGCGCGGCGGATCGCCTGCTCGACCGGGTGATCGCCGCTCACGGCGCGGGCGCTCCGAGGTCGAACGGCGGCGCTTCGGGGCACACGGCGTTGATGCACCGCGCGCAGACGCGGCAGTACCGATACCGGAGATGCGCGTGCACGTAGCTCTCGCGCTGGATGTCGGCCTGGCACGCGGTACGTGCGCAGCGCTGCCGGCTGTTGCGCTCTTCTTCGGGTCTCACGCTAGTTCCTTCCTGGCTGCGCGTTGACGTAGTCCGCGACGATCCTTGCTGCCTGGCGCTTGGTGAGTCCGAGCGGATCGTGCTCGGCGGTGCCGTCCTTCACGAAGCAGCTGCACTTGCGCTCGACGTGGGCGATCGGACCAAACACCGTGCGCATGGCGCACACGAAGTGGTAGCCCGGCAGGAGCGAATGCATGAGGTCGCCGGGAACGACCAGCTCCTCGCACCACAGGCATGCGAACGGCGGTGTCACAGGCGCGTCTCCGTTGAGCGTCTCAATATTTCGAGGAGCGTGTCGCATTCCTTCGTCCAGACGTCGTGCACGAGGACGTAGTGCTCGGCCTTCTCCGGCCACATGAAACCGTTGCCGAAGAAGTCTTGCGAGCCGAGCTGGACGCCGCAGATTCGGCAATTGGCCGATCCCTTGTAGGCTTCGCCGACATGACCGCGCTGGAGCGCGCGGGCCAGCTCTTCACGCACTTCGCGCGGTATGTCGCGACGGACGTGATCTTTGGGCTGACCGTAGCGACGTCCGCCCGGCACGACGCCGAGCATGTCCAGCAGCGGTTGCAGCTCGCCGGCCTGCTCGTCCCAGAAGAGGAGCGGGGTCCCCACGGTCGGAAGTCCCGGCGGTCGCATCATCGCGGCCCCTCGACGATCGTCTCCCACAAGACTTCGCAGCCGAGCAGAAAGTCGTCGGTGCTCATCTGTTCGGCGGGGTTGTGGCTGCCGTTTTCGTTTCGCACGAAGATCATGCCGGCAGGGATGCCTGCTTGCTGAAACACTGCCGCGTCGTGGCCGGCGCCGCTCGGCATCACCTCGTGATCGATGCCGAGGCGGCTACACGCGGCTGCTGCGCGCTGCCAGATCTCCGGTGCGATCGTGGCGCTCGGCGTCGTGACGACTTCACCGAGATCGATGCCGCACGCCTCCGCGTAGGCCATGAACTGGGTTGCGTGATGATCGGTGAGGCTTCGCACGTCGAGCGCGAGCTGGACCTCGTCGGCGATCGTCGTGATCGCGTGCTTGGCGGGGTTCGTGCCGAACTCGCGCACCGATCGGCAAGGGCGTCTGTCGGCCCTCGTACGGACACAACGAGACGGTCGCGTGGGACCTACTCGCAGAAGCAGCACGGGGCCGTGGACTGCTCGCACGTGCCGACGCTGCCGGGAACCTCATCGTGTCGATCGACGCCACCACGTTCGAGGGCGGACACCCAGCGACATGGATCGGATCTCATCTCGACTCCGTGCCCAACGGGGGCAACTACGACGGACTCGCGGGTGTCGTCGCTGCGATTCTCCCGGTCGGCTACAATGGCGAACAGACCTTCGGCAAGATCACGGTCTGTTTTTTTAGTAGTGAAGACGGCTGGGCGCTTCATCGCTCCGCGGCCTTGCTGTGCTCGACGAAAACGAGCCACGCCTTTTCCGCTTCTTCCAGGGCCAGCAGGGTGTCGCGCGGCGTCTTCGTGTCCCGGGCAGCGACGAAGCCGTGGATGAAGCCCTCGTGGCGAAGAAGATCCTTCTGGTGCTGCGTGCTCATCGCGGGCCAAGCTCCATCACGGCGCGACCGTAGTGACGCGCGACGGATAAGCTCTCCAGAACGTCGTCGATTGCGCGGTGTGCGCTTTCCGTCGGCCGGGGCCTGGCCTCATAGATCGCAGGACAGAAGCGACGCATCAGCTCGTTGACGCTCGTGACATCGAGCTGGCGGTGATGCAGCTCGGCCTCGGCGCGCCGCAGGCACCGCCGCATGAAGCCGCGATCGAAGTGGATGCCGTTACCGGCGAGCTGCGGACGTACCAGGGTGACGCGTCCGCCTTCCCGTTCGAGCTTGACGGCATGCTCGCGCAAGAATCCGGCGAGCGCCTTGTCGACTTGACGAATCGATTGCGCGATCGTCTTGTCTTTCACCTCGGGCCAGAGGCCGCTCTTGGTGTGCATGTCGCGCACGACCTCGGGCAGCTCGTAGAACTTGCGCTTGGTGCGTACGACAGCGTGGAAGCGCGCGACTTCTTCGGCGAGGCGATCGTCGGTGACGATGCACGCGACCTCCAGAACGTCGTCGTGTTCGACGTCAAGGCCACAGGTTTCTAGATCGAGGAAGGCAAGCATCAGGATTTCTTCTTCTTCAACTTCGGGGGTTTCTTCTTCGTGGCGCGCCGCGGGTGCATCGCGCGCTCTAGATCGACCAGGTGTGCGTCGATGCCACGTGCTTTGATGTCCGCGAGCGCCATGCCGATCGACGATCGATCGAGCAGCTTCTCGAAGTCTTCGCGCTTCGCGTGCGTCGGCGTGGTGGGCGTGGTGGCCGATCGGCTGCCTTGGGATCCGCACTGGGGGCATCCGACGTCGTCACAGCCTGCACAGCGATACATCGCCCGCCACTCGTCCGCATAGCGAACGTCCGCGCGGTCGCACGCCTCATCGGTCATGTAGCTCTCGCGCTGCGGCGCACCCTCGGGAAACGACGGGGTGGGCTGCAACCAGAAGCGCGCGACTTCCTTTCGGACGGTTTTCATGGCTAGAAGGAATCGCACCAGTCGTCAGTGGTCGTAGTTCGCCGGCCGACGCTGTAAGCCGCCTCAACAGCCTTTCGGACCTGGTTACGTTGGTCCGTAGTGACTTCGAACTGTTCCACGATTGCATCCGTGATCGCGTTCAAGTGCTGGCCAGCCGACTCATAGTTGTTTTGGAGACGGTCGATTGGTGACTTCACTGGAAGGCTCCTTTGGGCGACAAGCGGCTAAGCGGGCTTCATTGCAACGGACCAGGGATCCCGGACAGCATTCCGGGTAGCGCCCTGGGACCACGATCTCGCTGGGGCATGAGCCAGCTACCGATCGCACGCATGAACGCTGCGCTCTCGGTACCGTCACTGATATCGCCGAACGGGTTCTTGAACTTCAGGTTGGAGCCTTCGAGCAGCGTGGCCTCGTTGCGCAGCCACGTCTCGCGATGTTCGAGGATCAGCTTCGCGGCGAGCACCTCCTCCTCCGGGGGCACGCTGTTGTCGTGGAAATGCAAGATCTGGCCGTCGTCCAGGTCGAAGCACATCCGGGTGTTGTAGGCCGCGATCGCGCTCTGCCGGTGGGCGAGGATGTAGCGATGGCCGGTGAGACCGCCGGTCACGACGATGGCGCGCTCATGCGCCCAGGTCTCGTGCTCTTCGTCGCTCAAGAACGCGAGCAGGACTTCGCTGGCGGGGGCGACGGAGCCGACCTCGCAATCCGGGCAGCACGGTGTGGGGCGCTTGACGCTCGCGGCCTTCGCGGGCTCCTTGGGATCTTCAGTCGCCGCTGCCTGTTCGACGGCCTCGGCGATCTTGTCGGTCGCGGCCTCGTCGGCGCCCTCGATGACGCTCAGCTTGCCACCGGAGAACGAGACCGCCGTCAGCGTCTGCTTCTCTGGACGCGCGAGCTTGATCAGGATCTTCGACGTCTTGGACAGCGGTGCCGCGATCGTTGTTGCGGTCTTGGCGCGATACGGTCCGTCCTCACCGCCACTGTGATCGTGCTGCCAGCCCTTGGCTTCGACCTTGCTCAAGAATTCGAGGATGATCTTCTGCTCTTGCGGGGTCGGATCGTGGACGATGAGGCGCGTGCCTCCCTTGCCGTCGTCTTCGAGGCGGAAGTCGCCGTTCCACGACGGGAGGTAGAGCTTCACGACGGCGCTCCCTCGGCGCCTTCGCTTCCGATCGCGAAGCCTTCGCGCGTCTCGGGCTTCGAGATGCCGAGCTTCTGTTCGAGCGACGCGACGACGTCCGTCAGGTTGTGCGCGCGTGCCGTGGCGAGTGCCTCGACGAGCTTGGCGGGCGAGTCGCCCAGCGTGCGGACGGATTCGACGAGCTGCCTGACGGCCTGAACGCCGAAGTTCTCGGTGTTGAGCCCCAAGGGCAGGGCTCCCAAGGGCATGGGATAGCTATCGTCACCGATGTAGTTGCCACCTCCGCCGATGACGCCACCCCACGGTCCGGGGTGCTTACGCATCCGCATGAGGGACCCCAGATCGTTCTGGGCCAGGTTCTCGGTCATCAGGATGTCGCGCGCCGCGACGACGAACTTTTCGACTTGGGTCGCGATGGCGATGGTGAACGCGCCGTCGTGCTTGTCGTCGCCCGTGCTGAGAATCCGGATCAGCTCGTCGCGAAGATGATTCGAGATCGCCGAGGGCGGCTTCTTCTTGAGCGCGTGCGATCCGTTGGCGCTGGTCGGAAGGGTCTGCTCTGCAAATTCGTTGTTCATGGTCCCGTTTCCTTTCATCGGAGTTGTGCAGCTTTCGTGAACGCTTGCTGCTGTTGTCGCGCGGCGCGCCGGTCCGCGATACGGCTATCACGCGGCGGGCTATCACCGATCACGCCCAACCTGGGCTACGAGTCAGCGGCGCACAGCGAACGCGCCAAAGATGGCGGCATCGAAAGCTACTCTCTTCACAACGAACGCGTGCGCGTGGTCCAGCGCTGTGCCAATGCTCGACGAGCATTTGAAGCTGGTTGTCGGCCACGTACAACGCACGCACGACGCCGCGTCCACGCAGGTTGTAGTAGCCGCTGCGGTAGTCGTGCTCGTGGATCTCGCCGAGTAGATCTGTGACGACGTCGATGCTCACTATCCGAGCCTGTCGACGGGGCGACGACTTGCGCGCGGCGCGATCCCGTCCTCTTGGAAGTAGTAGAACGGCAGCGTGTTCCATTCCACGACACGCAGTGTGATGACCCGCGTGTCTTCCTCGCTCATCGCGTAGGCACGCATGATGTCGGAGACCGGCTGGCCATTCACCATGTCGCGCATGAAGGCGGTCGCCACGAGGTAGCGCTTGAGGGTTTCCGGATCGGTCCAGACCTTCATGCGGAGACGGAGGCCGCCCTCTTGGGCCGCGATCGGCGGCGCGCCCGCTGTTGGCTGCTCTGGGGCCGGCGGCGCCGCGCGCACAGGCTGGGGATCCGGCGTGGGTGTGGGCTTCTCCGCGTCGGTCTTCTCCACGTCGGCCGTCGCCGTTTCTGGTTCCGCAGCAACTGACGCTGCCTCGGGGTTTGCAGGCGCCGTCGTTTCCGCCGTCGGAAAGACCTTGGCGGCGGCGTCGGACGACACGGCGTTTTTGGTCTCGCGCTCCTTCTTCCGATCGCGCCGCTTGTCCTTCTTCGATGTCGATGCCGACGCCGACGTCGACGTCGACGCTTCTGCTGTCGCTGTTGCGTCGGCCGCAGGCGCGTCGCGCTCACCTTGGAGCGGCGCCGTCACGACGGGCGCTTCCACAGGGGGCTCGGCCGTCGTGTGCGCAGCGGCGCCATTCGAGCTTCCGTTGGCGATCGGGGGCGGAGGCGTTTCGGTGGTCGACACGTTTGGGGTTGTCCCGTTCTGGCTGTTTTCGTTGCTCATTGAAGCACCTCTCGCTGATACCAAGTCTCGAAGGCCTCACCCGTGGACGCCGACGCCGCGCCGGCCTGGTAGGCGATCCTGAGCATGTCCTGGAATGCTTCCGCGATCGAGCGCTGGCGCTTGCCGATCCAGTGCCCGCAGGCCCATACCGAGATCTCGGGTAGGGTACAAATTGACTTCCAGTTCCCGCAGCTCGGACACGCGTTTTCGTGGATCACGGTCGGTGGCGGTGGGAGCGGCTCGGGAGTGCCTGGCCTTGGCAGTGGTGGAGACTCGCCGGTCGGTGCGGGCCGCCGCGGCTCGCTGGGAAGATAGTTGGCCTTGGTGTCGCCGCCGAAGTCATCGATCTCGATCTGATCGTAGGGCGCGACCGGAATCGCGTCGCTCGTGGCGCGCGCCTCCTCCGCGTTTGCTTCTGCGACGTGCCTCTCGATCACCTCGTAGCTTCCGCGCTTGCCGCAGGGGCACGCGTAATCCGCAGACGCCCCCATCGGGATCGGAGATCGGCCATCGTTGAGAAAGCGATGTCGCATCAGCGTGGATCGCCCCCGCTGGGCGCGTTGCGCGACTGCATCAAGCCGTGGTGTGTGCGCGCCAGGTCGCAGAGGACTGATCGCGCATCACGCCACGATCGAATGAGGCCTTCGTGATCCTCGCAGCCGTCGGGTCCGCCTGTCGCGCAGTCCCTGCAATCGACGACGTCCTGGAGCTTGCGATCTAGCTCCACGAACAGGCTCTCCGCATCCCGACGCCCGCGCAGCTCGGCGAAGATGTAGTAGAGAAAGGTCTCTTCCATGGACGGCTGATCGAGGCCGCACTGGTTGGCCCATGCGCGCAGCTCGCTGTCGGAGAGATGGAACTCCGTGTCCGGATCGCGCGGATCGGCAGTGCGGATTGCATGCAGCGCTGGGATGATCTGATCGCCCACCGTGATCGAAGTGCCCATCGCGATCGTGCCTGCACGAACGAGGTGGCCGAGGCCGTCTGCGATCTGGTCCGCCACATACGCGTGCTCCTCGCAGTAGCAGCTCGGATCCTCGCACGGCGGCGCTAGATGGGACCGATCGCACGCCATGTAGACGTCACGCTTGGCCGCGTCGTGCGCCTCGGTCCATCGGTGCATCGCGCACGCGCGAACAAAGCGTCCGTCGTCGTAGACGCAGAGCGCACATCCCCTGCCACCGAGGGGCGAGTAGCGGTTCTGCATGAAGTCGATGATCTCGGACAGGCGCTTGTTCTCTTCGCCCAAGCGCTCGATGGTTTCTTCGTCGGCGCGCATGATAACGTCCGCGCGCTCGATGAGCGTCTGGCTCGCGGCGAGCGTCTCGCTGCTCTTGGTGAGCTGACCGTCAAGTGCGATGAGCGCCTCGTTGCTTTTTTCGAGCTGGTCGTCGCGCCGCCGCGTCAGGTCATCCCGGCGCGAGATCAGCGCAGACGTTTCCGCGATGTGGTGCGCGCGCAGGCTGATGTACGCCGCGCGAAGATCGTCGATCGACGCGATCGCCACGTCGGCATCGGACAGCTCTTGATGTCGCGCAATTCGAGGCGCGCTGGGATCAGGCACGCGGAACCTCCTTCTTCGGCGTCGCCTTCGCTTCAGCGCCGGTGCAGCTGATCTCGTCGCAGGCGATGCACGCCCCGGCGGGGACGCCGATCAGCGACTGCGCCTTGAGCGCGTCGTGCTGGAGCTTGGCGCCTGCTGGATCCTTGTTCCAGAGCGAGTTCGGATCGCAGCCCTGATGGTAGCCGCTCATCATCTTCACGGTGTTCCAGTAGGGCGCGACGATCGCGTCGTGAAGGAGGGTGTCGCCGCACCCCTTGGTGCAGTGCACGAGAAGGATGCGCACGTTTCGCACCGAGCAGCGCCGACCGGTGTCGATCAGCTGGAGCGTTCCAGCCGTTTCTAGGATCTTGGTCACGCGGAGATAGTCTCCGCAGCGTCTGACGTTTCGGGTGCGCGAATACTCTCCGCGGCGATTTCCGCGGCGACTACGCGCGCGGCAAGCTCCTCGCAATTACGGCGTGCCTTGTCTTGAAGCTCGATCACGACAGCGAGCTGCTCAGCACGCAGGGGCGGCATTCCGCCCTGGATGCATTTGTCGATGTCGGCGAGGACGCGTGCGTACGCAACGAGATCGGCTTTTCGTTCGGCAAGCTGGCTCTGCATTGCCCAGATCCGTTCGCGAACGCGCCGTCGCTGCCGTTGCCGTCGTCTGGAAGCAGGAGAACTCACGGCGCGGCCTTTTCTGGTGGAGCTTGGTGGATGACGAGCTTTGCGACCGGAGCCGTGCTCTTCGGCAAGAGGTGCCGACGCGTCTCGTGGGTTCGTCCCTGATCGAAGCCAAACGACGGCGTACAGCGAACACCCGCGGCTGCCTTGCACGTGGGACACGAAGCGAAGGCAACGGAGGCGTGCGTCTTCCACCACGCCGATCGTGTCGTCGGGTTCGCAACGAACGCGATATCTCCGATCACGTAGATCGTGCCGGTGCGCTTGTAGCGCTTGGCTGCCAGCTCGACGGTCATGACTTCTTGTTCCACTCCGTCGCCAGCGCGACCGCGATCTGCGTTGCGGTCTGAGTTGTGCTGGTCAACTTCTCGCGGAGTGCTCGGAGCGTCTCCTCGCACATCGTCAAGATCTCGTGATCCGTGTGTCCCTCGTCGATCAGGGAGGCAAACAGCAACGTGGCCATGCGCGCTGTGTCGACGGTGACCTCACGCTTTCGTTCAGCGTTCATGGGCGGAACCTCGATCGCTTCGGCAGCCGGATCTTGTTCGCGCGCAGCATCGCCGCGAACGTGGGGAACAGCTTCGGCCCCTTTTGGTCCTCGACTTCCTCGAAGGTGGCTTGTCCGTGCCTGACGAGGATGCGGACGCCGATCGCGTCGAACCCCATCACGCGGATCCAGCCCTGGCACGGGATGTCGCCGCGATCTTTTTCGGGCAGCACGGTGGACTTGTGGCAGAGCATCGTGTGCAGGCCGTCGTCCTGGCAGTTGCGCCAGACGTCGACAAAATGCTGCGGATCCCAATAGCCTCGCGGCGCGTCAACGCGCCAGGGACAGTTTTCACACGGACGCCGCAGCTTGACGGTCGTTTTGGCGGTCACGCTAGCTCCCTGCGAAACGCGTCGAGTACGTCGGTTCCGCACGTTTGACAGTTGGCCTCGATGACGCGCGCTTCAAACGTCGATCCGATCGTCGCGGCGTACGCGAACGCCTGGCGCGGCTGCATCGGAACGTCGCGATACGGGCGCCCGCGATCGTCCAAACCATCACGTTGCGCGTGACTCACCGCGCTGTCGTCGAGCACGTAACGGACGAAGAAGTCGTGCTTACACGCTGCGGTCACGGATCGTCCTTGTTGAACGAGAAGCCATGCAGCTCGGCGAAGGTGTCCGCCCAGAAGCGCTTGATGACGTCCTTGGCCTTCGGCTTGTCCGTCGACGTTGTCTTGACGTACTGGCCGTGTTTGAACGTGCGGACGGTGTGCCAGCGCCAGAACGTGCGGCGCTGGCCGTCGTACGAGACTTCGTACTGCACGGCCCAGCAGCCGGGGTTGTTGGTGGCCTGATCGGGGTGGGGCCGCATGTCGAGGACGCGGACTTCGATCAGGCTGGTTTCAGTCGTCATCGACGGGCCCTCCGTCGTATTTCGCTACGTAGATGCTCTGGCAGTGCTCCGCGTGATCGGAGAAGCCGTAGGCGTAGTCGCACGTGCATCGCGCGGTCTCGTAGCGGGCGACGCACTTCAAGTTCCGGATCAACGCGAGGGCCTCTTCGCCGCGGTGATCCGCAAGACCGAAATTCAGCCCGCTCGTGATGTCGAGCTTCCGCTTTCGATCGCGCGCGACCACACGCGTGACGCTCACCGACTGGTTTGTCTGCTTGACGATCAGCGTGATGCCGTCGATGACGACGGTAGTTTCTTGGCCGTCTGCCGTCACATCCTCGGCCAATCACACTGGTCCCCGGCGCTCTTTTCGCCCGCGATGATGGGAGCGCTGGCCTTGCAACCAGGAAGTCCGCACTGCACGACGCCGAGGCACCTGTCGACGGGCTCCTTGAGCACCATCGCGTAGATCTTCCGGCGATTGCGCTCGGCTTTCAGCATCACGCTCCCGGGGCTCTGCGTGCGGCCAGCTCGTCGAGCGCTCGAACGAGCAGCTCGTCGCCAGAGGTCGTCCGCCCGCGCAGAAACCTCAGCTCGGCATCGGTCAGGAAGCTCGATCCGGCGCGCTCGTGCGCGGCGTGCTGCTCGATCTCGGCCGTCGCGAGATTCGATCTCGGCTTGCCGTCATCTTGATCGCACCCGTGGCCACGATGCCACTCACGCCAGTGCCCGACGAACCACGGCGGCGACGAATCGGCGCAAGACTTCTTCGTCATGGTTTCTCCTTGGAGGGCGCGCGCCACGGCTCAGACGGCGCTGATTTCTCGCGCGGGATCTGGCGCGGCCGGAACGGACAGGTTTCGAGTCCCCGGGTGCGGCAATCGCCTCCGCACCAGGGACAGCGTTTCGACGCCGTCGTCACGTGGCAGCCTCGGCGGAAGGCGGCGCCACTTCGACGACACGAAACGTTTCGCTATCGAGGACGATCGCGACGTACTTCTTGGCATCGCGAACAGGCTTTGGATCTGCACCAAGCGGCAGGAACGGCCATGCCTGGCTCACGACCAGCGCCGATCGCGTGGTTCCGTCGATGTCCAGATCGCACCAACCGACGATCTCGGGTTGGCAGGGACCTCCAAGCGCCTTGATGAGATCGGCGTACGCGTCGTGGCCACGGCCCATCACGCCGTAGCGTGCGCTCGTTTTGGGCACGGCTTTGGTCATGGAGGCTTTCACAGCGGTCTCTACCCGAGCACCGCCAAGATGTCTTCCTCGCGCAGGATCATGTGATCGTCGCCGAGGGTCTTGACCTCGGTGCCGCTGTACTTGCTGAACAGCACGCGATCGCCCGTCTTGACGTCGAGGGGAATACGGACGCCGTCCTTGTTACGTGCGCCCTCACCGACGGCGATCACGAGCCCCTCGATCGGGCGCTCCTTGGCGTTGTCGGGGATGAAGAGACCTCCGGGGGTCTTGCTCTCGGCCTCGACGCGCTTGATGAGGATGCGATCGTGAAGTGGACGGATGGCAGCGGTTGACGTTTCCATTTTTGTTGATCTCCAGGTGACGGTTGCGGTTGCGTAGCGTGGGTGCGGGGGTCTCGGCGACCTTCAGCGAGCCGACTTCAGGGCCGCCGTGCGCTTCACCTCGGGCAAATGCACGCCGATACACTTCTCGACGTTCCAGGTGTCTTCATCAGCGACGGACTCGGCGACGGCGATCGCTTCCTTCGGCGAGTGTGCCTCGACGCGGACGATCGTTACCTGCTGGACGTCGCGGCGTAGCGCGATCTCGAAGGTGAACACCGGACGCTGTTTTCGTTTGCTGGCGCGATCAGAAGCCACAGCCACGTCCACCTCTGCCCGTGATGCGGCGTTGCGCGGCACGGAGATCCGTGAGGCGCTCAATGTCTGCAACTGATCGGTCGTGAAGCGGCAGCTTCTGGATGGAAGAGATCTCGGCCTCGATTTGGCCGAGCGGTGCGGTGGAAAGATCTCGGGGCAGCCAACGATTCACGGTAGAGATCGCTACCACAACGCACGTTGTGTTGACAACCGTAAACCAGGCACGCTAAGAGATCTCGGTGCCCAGCGCGCGCTCGATCAACGTGCATCTTCGACTCAAGCCTCGCGAGGCGAAGATGTGGAAGGCTGCGGCTAAGCGCTCTGATGAAACGCTCAGTGAATGGATCCGCAGTCTCTGCAATGCAGGCGCGTGTCCGCCGCCGCCGCCTGTGCCGCCCACGGTCTCTGGCGATCAGATCGAGCTGCCTTTTCGGAACGGCAGGCGTCGATGAGCTTGACGCCACTTACTGTTGCGGAGGCACGGGCGGTCCTTCGTGCCGATGAAGCGCTCGATGCCACGTACCCAATGCGTGAAGAAGCATCGGGGCATTTGCTCAGCAGCGAGGAAACGAACGCGTGGATCCACCTCGTGAAGAGCGCTCACGATCGGATCGCGGCGTACGAGGGAACGAAGCCGGAAGCGCCGAAGGCGCCCGCGGCCGAACCGTATCCTGGCGGCAACGCGCCAGACTTCCAGACGTTGTTCTGCGAGGCGATGGCCGAGGGCGGGAAGCGAGGCCGCAAGTGAGCCGTCCGAACGTCACCGACGAGATCGTCGACGGTCTCGGCTTCGCGCGAGCCTGCGTGCTCGATCAGCGCGTTGCCTCTCACAACCGCAAGGACCACAGCTGGGACAAGCGCTACGAGGCCGCGCTGACCGCGATCGACTTCCTCGCGAACGCGCACAAACACGCCGCGAAAGCGGTACGCAAGAAAACGAAGAGGACGCCGTGAAGCTGGCTGTTCTGGCCTGTCGTGAAGGATCGCAATGGGTCGTGCAGGCGATCGAAGAGGATGTGGCTTCGCAGGGGGACTCGCTGCTTGACGCGCTTGTCGACCTCGGGCGCATGTTCGACGCGCGCGATCTAATCATCGCGGAATCTGCCGAGCCGATTGTTCCCAATCCACCCCCACCTGCGGAGTACGTGCACGCCTTCGCTGGGGGTCACTGTGTGGGTGTCCTTCCTCTCGGCGCTGCGCGCGTCGCGCAGGTTCATATTGGGATCTCGCCTGGCGACCCGCGTTGTTTCCAGTGCGGCGCCGCACGCGTAGCAGGAGGTTCTCGATGAGCGAGGAGTTCGAGAAGCACAGGCCCGCTGTGAAGAGTAAGGCCTCTGCGAAGGCGCGCACAGCAAAGACGCTCGTCAAGGACGGGAACGACCCCGCGTTAAATCTCCACGAAGCGAAAGCGATTCTTCTCGCTGATCATGTGCTCGGTGTCAGCTCCTACTTTACGCAGGTAGCTGCGAAGGACGTCCGCGTACGAGGCGCACGGGACGCATGGAAAATACTCGTTAGGTGTGCCCAGGAGCGCTTCGACGCCGCTGTGAAAATACACGCGCGCAAAACGCGACCGCAAATAACGCGCCACTCAAGAGGAAAGCGCGGATGAAGAAGCACGCTGTGCGCACGACGAAGATCAAGGTGCTCGACGAGATCTGGCGCGTGCCGCGAGGCTTTGGCGCCGCGTATCGGCGCACGCTCAAGGATCACTTTGCGCTGATCGCGGCGGGCGAGCCCGGCAAGCTGATCGCCGAGGTGATCGATCTGCTCGCGCTCATCGGCTACGAAGCGGCCGTCGAGCAAGTAGCCGACTGGGACCTCCGCAAGCGCGTCGAGGCCGTGATCTACGCGGCGACCGAATACGCGCGAGCGTCGGACAATCCAGTGCCACGGCATCCCCGGCCGAGCTGGCTGCCCGCGCAGCCGTGGCAGGGACCTCCTGCGGACGTTAGCCGTATCCGAGAGGATCTGCGTGGTGTGTTTGCGGGGCCGCGGGGAACGCCGATCCATGTGGAGGTGCCGTGAGCGAAGAGAGTGCGCCACCCAAGCACATCACCGATCAGGACTGGATTCCCGAGTTGCGCGACGACGGCGTCTACCTGATCGGTGCCGATGATCGCAGCGTCGTCCTCAAGCTGGGCCGCCCCGATCGGGACAGTGATCTCCTCATCGCGGGCTACATCTGCGGCCTTCAAGCGCAGCAGCTGAAGAGGTTTGAAAAGCCGTGAGCAGCCTCGAAGTTTTCGAGACATTCGGGGATGTGGCCCTCGCGGCCTTGCGGACACGTGATGTCCCGCGTGTGCGCGCGGCTGACTACTTTTCGCTCAAGGACGCGAGCGACGCCAAGGCTGCCGGCGAGCTGGCGCAGTGGGATAGTTATCTCTCCCAGTTCGCGAAGCTGACCGACGCCAAGTGCCTGTGCTGCGGCAACGCGCTGAGCTGCCGGCTCCGCATGGGTCTCTTCGGCGGTTTTGAGTGGGGCCTCGCGCATGGTGAGGGGCACTGCGCGTACTGCCGTTATCCGATGCGCGGGCATCACCAAGTTGAGGGGCTCGGCACGATCCGTAACCTCTTCTTGCCGTACCACCCGAGCGCTCTAGCCTTTGTGCCGGAGGAGATCGATGGCGCTCATCAAGTTCGATGACGAGTGCGCGGGCTGCCGTCCTGCGATGATGGACGTCAAGACGAAGCGCCTCTACGCGGACGATTCGTTCGAGATGCAGATCGTCCACCGGCTGTGGAGCGAGACGACGCGAGAAGAGCGCCAGGCGTGGCATCGCGTCACGTGCCAGAACTCACGGGCGCTTCCTGATTTGGTCCTCGCAAAGGGGTTTGCGGATCGTATCGAGGCGGCCTTCGCTGCCAAGCGAGGTCGGACATGATCCAGATCGAGGGCTTCTGGTGGTTCGTCGGTGCCGTGCTCGTTTGCGGCTGGCACACCTTGCATCTCTTGAGCTGGAAACGCGAGCAGCGGCGGCACCACGCGTGGTGGGGTAAGCTACGACGCGCGGGCACAAGAGCGCCATGCCGCGTTCATGAGCGCGCTCGATCAAACGCAGGGAGAACACGTGTGACGACGCTCGAACTCGATCCCGCCACCCAGAAGATCGTCGACGACTTCGACGCGTATTCGAAGAAGCGCGCGTCGGAGCTGTTGACATCTTCCGAGATCGCTCCCATCCAGGCGATGCGCGAGAGTGCCTTCTGTCTGGGCTACAAGGCAGGCGTCATCGATCTCGGCGCCGCTCACCGCGAGGAGTCGATCGTCGATGTGGCGCGGATGTCCGCGGTGTTTGCCGCAGCGATCGCGTGGCGTGACTCGGCGGGCGTCGATGCCAGCGCTCTTGCAGGCACCGTGAACGGGCATGAGGCACGGCTGATCGCCGCTGTAGACGCAGCCAGATCTGCGAGAAAGGAAGGATCGTCATGAAAGCGCCTCTCTGGATCTTCAGCATTCGCTACGCGGCCGAGGGCGTCCGCGATTTCCATCGACGCGCGGTCGTGGGACCCGCCCACGCGTCGACGGTCGAGGCAGCTCTTCGCCTCGCCTGTGTTCCCGAGAACGTGTGCGCGGAGATTCGATCGGATCCGACCGTACGAAGCTTTGTCGAGGGAGGTCTCGACGCGGAGGGGTACGGCTGCTACGTGCCGTGTCCGATGCCGTCGTCATCGTCCTGGCTCGTCTGCCTCGGACCCGTGCACGAGGTCATGCCCACGTGAGCGCGAGGACAGACCGCGATGCACGTCAGAAGAGGCTCGTGAGTTGGGCCGAGCAAGCCTTCGGCCGCGATCAGTCGGCGAGCATTCCACAGCGCGGGGTGCGCCTTCTCGAAGAAGCGATCGAGACGTTTCAAGCCTGTGGCTGCGACGAGGCGATGGCGCACAAGCTCGTGGCGTTCGTGTTCGCGCGCCCGCCGGGCACCGTCGGCCAGGAGCTTGGCGGCGTCGCGGTCACCACGCTCTTGCTCGCCGCGGCGGCGGGTCTCTCTGCGGACGAAGAAGAAAGCCGCGAGATAGACCGCGTGCTGAGCAAGCCCGTGAAGGAATTCACTGAGCGCAACGCGAACAAGAACGCCGCCGGGTTTCTCGTCGGCGAGAAGGCCGCTGATCCGGCCACTCAGCGCGATCCGCTCATCGTGGAGGTACCGACGGTGCTGACGCGAATCGCCGGCTACGCGCCGGTCAGCAACACGTGCTGTGGCGGATCAGGGACGCGGATGGAAGTCGACGGCCACTACTGCGCGAGCTGCGGACAGGAGCTTCTGTGATTTTCATCCGACACAACGAGAACTGCGCCAGCAAGCCCAATGCTGCGGGCAAGCTTATGGGCGCATGCGACTGCCCGACAGCAAAGCTCGATGAGGCTGCGCGTGCCGAGCTGGAGCGATTCCTCGCGAAGCACGCCGAGGAGTCCATCGACGCGGATGAAGACTCCGAGTATTTCGCGTTGCGCCTCGATGAGCTGGCGGAGCTGCTCACCAAGGAAGCGCGGAACGTCCGGCGCACCGCCAAGAGCGCGGATCGGGAAGCTCGTCGCGCGCGCGCGGCCAAGCAGGCCGCCAGGCAGAGGCAGCCCGCGTGACCACCGCCCCGCGTCGAATCTCTGATCGTGAAGTGCCTCTCCAGCTCACGGGCTACTTCATGCCGCTCGCGGGCCCGGGAGCGCCCGTGCTGTTCGGCATGCCCGGTACCGACGACCTGTTCATGTTCGCGTTCGAGACCGAAGCGAAGCTCGTCGAGGTGATGAAAGCGGTCGACGTCGCGTACGAGAAGGTCGTCGTGGTGTGGAGCGGACCCGAGCTGCTGGCATCGGTTGCCGAGACCAACGCGACCGGCGACCGTCCCTACCGGATCCGCATCGCGGTCAACCCCTACAAAACCGTCGACGGCCGCGTGCGGTTCCTCGAACCTCTGCCAGCCCAAGAGGATTCATGAAGCGTTCGGCCAAACCAAAGGCTCCGGGGAAGGTCGCATCGCGGACGCGCACGCAAGCGCGATCGTCCGATGAGTTCGACGCGACCAAGCGCCACGCGGTCACGCTCACGTTTCTCACGCGCGATCGGATCTCACCGCACGAGCTGGCGCAGAAGCTCGCGGCGCACTGCGGCGGTCACGCGCTGATGCCGGGCGAAGCGATCCGTGTCGATCACGGCATGATCGCGTGCGTGGTCACCGACGAGACGTTGTCGCTGCCACACTTCAGCTGGAAATGGCACCGATCAACGAAAGAGCCGAAGCGGCCCAAGCTCAGAAAGAACACATGCCGATGACCGATGAAGCGCTCCACATCCTCTCGCAGGAGGGGCAGCCGTACGGATCGTCGCGGCGCTGCTGCAATCACTGCGGCGTCATGATCTGGGGATCGTCGGCGCCGCGCCACGTGGATAACTGGACCGACTGGCGCGCCGCGCCCGACAACTGCGGCAAGTTACTGCCGACGAAAGAAGCCGCATGAGAACCGAACAGCAGATGGCAACCATCGTGACGCGCCGGATGAAAGAGCTGCATCAGGAGGTCGCCACGAAGTGGGGCATCCCGGTTAGCGTCCTCACGCACTCGACGTTCGGGCTCGCGATCACGATGATGTACGAGAGCGGCTACTCGGTGGACCAGATCGCCGACATGGCACGTCAGCTCATCGACGATCTAGCCGCTTCGGCAGCGCATCGAAGCGCGACGTGAGACGTGAGAGGGATCGCTTCGGGAGCGGGTTGGGTACGCACGTACCCATTCTGTTGCGACACGAAGTGCGCTACATAAAGAGCCGCCATGGGTGACGTCGAGTGCCGAGCTTGCGCGGCTGAGCTGCCGATCGTGTGGGACGTCAAGCAGAGCCGTCACATGCATCTCGCGCCTGGGCTCTCGACGGAGCCGTGCGCGCGTCTCGACGCGCGTGCGCAGCGCGCGAAAGCTATCGCGAACGATCGTGGAAACGAGGATCAGCGTGGGCACTGACGTCCAGACGCGTGTCTCGTGTCCGCACTGCTTGGCCGGAGAGCCGAGCGTCTGGGACACCGTGCTCTTCCGCCCGCGAAGATTCGTGTCTCCGAATACGTATTTGGAAAAGGAGGATGAGATGCTCACTCTCCTACGGAAACGCATCGTAAAAGAACTCGCTGAAAGGAAAGTGCAATGAGTGACACTCCACTGATGGCAATGATCAATGCCGCAACCGAGCGCTTTGAAACGCGCCCGGAGTATCGAGCAAGCGATGCGACGCGTGCGGAGCTTCAGACGCTCGATTCACCCTCCACTACGCGCACCCGCACGTCACAGGCGGCAAGCTGAAGTTTTGCCACGACCCGTGGCGCGATCGCTGCCGCGGCTGTAGCGCAGATCCTGGAACGTGTGCGTGCGTACCGTCCGCAGAGGCAGCACGCTAATGCTCGCCCGACATCTGGTGTATCACCTCGCGATCGCGATGCTGCAAGCGACGCTCGTTGTGGCTGCGATGATCGACCGCAGCATCGGCGTGGGGGTCGTGATCGGATTTTTCGTCGCTGCGGTCGTCTCCGCGGTGCACGGCTATCGGGAAGCCGCGTTGGGGAAAGGCTCCTTGACGGCTGATCCCGATGTTCCCGACGAGGAGCCTCACTACTCATGAGAGGCATCGTCAAGATCGACGAGGGCACCTTTCTCCTGGAGCCCGGTCGCGGAGAGCCGCCCGACGACGAGGCACGTGAATCGTGCGTGCACATCATCCCGCGGGCAGAAGTTCGCTACGTCGAGGTGACCAAGCTTGCCGGTTACAGCGATGCGTGGGTGCTCGACTACCAGCTCGTGGGCATGCCCGTTCGCTCGATCCGGTGGCAGTGCGACTGCCGACCACCGTCGCTCAAGCGTGACGCCACGATCACGACAGACGAGTACAACCGGATCGCCGCAGAATCGGTTCAGGCGGTGATCACGCGCGGCCACCGCGACGTGCATTTGGAGCGGCGTAGTGACGGCGTGGTCCTCGTTCGATCAGGAATGATCGAGAACGATGCGCAAGTCGTTCTATGCCGCAAGTTCATCGCCGAGATGGCGCTGACCGCGCGTCAAACCGCGATCGGTCCGCTCGACGACACGCGGCTTCACATGCTTCACGAGATCCACGCCGCCGCACGCGATCTCGTCCTACCGGCCTGGTTTCCCCTCCAGGAAGACCGCTCCACCGAACCATCGTCTACGAACACGAAACCCTGAGCCCGAGAAAGATACCCATGTTCGATCCGCGCGATCCTTTGTCATCCGCTGCCCGCGCCCTCATCCCGTCTGCCGTGGAGCTGAACCCGCTCAAGTTCTACAGCTTGATCGATCTCGCCACGGCGACGAAGACCGCCGCCGCGAAGAAAGACGTCGTCGCGCTCGACGAGCTGATCCAGACGATGGGCGTGCTGTGCGAGCAGATCGATCAGGAAGTCGAGAGCCTCGCGCAGATCAACAACAACCTGCTCTCCGAGGTTCGGCAGACGACGCGCCGCAAGCACAATCCGTTCAAGACGGCGCAGGAGACCGACGACGATTTCACCGATCTGCGGCACACGGCCAGTGGCCGGACGTTCCTGCACGTCATCTTCAACGTGACGTCGATCATCCGGCTCGCGTTTCACGAGCTGAAGCAGGCGGCCGAGGCCGTGCGGCCTGGAAAGTTTCTGGTCGTCGGCAAGCGCCTGTCCGAGACGATCGAGACCGTCGAGCAGCTCCAGGCGTTCTCCATCCAGTTCGAGATGAACCGTGCCGCGCTCAACCGCTTTACGGAGGGCACGCTGCACGCAGAGAAGAGCAAGCTGGTCGCGGTCAGTGCGGGACGCCGCATCGTCGAGATGCTCGACGAATACTATGCAGCACTCCTGCACCGGCACACGGTCGACGGCATCAAGGTGCACGTTGATCCGGTCACGACGGACATCGCGATCTCGATCTACGAGAACGTCGACGCGAGCGGCGAGATCGCGGACGGCAAGAAGCCTGACGAGGTCAGCGCGTACTCGGTGCGCAAGGCAGCGATCGTGGCCGACGCGATCAAGAAGGGGCTCGTCGGGGAATTCATCCGTACCCCCACGCGACTGCTTGAATTCATCAAGACGAATCTGGCTGTTCTGTGGAGCACGGCTTCGCAGCTCGCCGGGTACGTCGCACCGACGGCCGAGAGGCTGCGCGGCCTCCTCGGGACGGACGGCGGCCGAAAGCCCCGGCTGCTCGGCGAGGTCGAGTTTCAGCAGGCGATCGTCTTTCTGGACGATCTCAACCCGCAGCGCATCGTGGCCAAGGACAAGACGGGCCTCATCACGGCCGAGGAGCGCTTCGAGATCGAGTTCCGCAACGAGACGATCTCGCAAGTTGCGCGTCGCCTCCACGATGCGAGCTACTCCACGGAGGATCTGATCGAGCACATCCTGCGCCGCAAGCACGAGCTGCACGTCTACTACCAGGACGTCAACAGCTTCTACGTCTGCAAGCTCGGCAACGGCAATCCGTTCTCGGGCGAGGCGCCAGGTGCGCTGACCGTCGTCCCTGGCGTCAAGCCCATCGTCGACATCAACGACGTGGTCGGCGCTGGCTTCGATCAGGTGAAGGTCTTCATCGACCAGATCCGCAAGAGCGCGCGCTGGCACGATCTGTTCTTGGCGACCTCGCCGTCCAAGAGCGCCGACAAGGCGAACGCGCTGCTGATTGGCCCTCAGGGGTGCGGAAAAAGTGAAGTGTTACGCTCAGTTGGCGGTGACAAGAAGAGCATCGGCATCTACGCGCAGCCGAGCGACTTCCTCACGTGCTGGAAGGGCGAGGCGGAGAAGAACCCCAAGCGGCTCTTCGAGGAAGCTCTCCGGATCCAGAAGGAGAGCAAGAAGCAGGTCTTCATCCTGATCGACGAGGTCGACACGATCCTCAACGACGACCATGCGCGGGGCAGCTTTGGCTCGACGAACCTCACGACCGAGTTCCAGCAGCTGATGGACGGCATCCTCCAGTACCCGCACATCGCCGTGTGGGCCGCGACCAACCACCCCGAGCGCATTCCGATGCCGATGATCCGTCGGTTCTCCAAGGTCGCGATCGTGGGCGAGCTGGATCAGGCGGATCGCATCAAGCTGCTCAAGCACTTCGTCGGCTTTCTCCCCATCGCGGAGGACTTTCCCGAGCAGGCGTGGGCGGACGCGGCGGCGAAGCTCGACGGCGCCGTCGGTGATGTCATCCGCAAGATCGCGGACTACGTCTGGCGCGAGAAGATCACGTGGCTCGTCGACAACCACCCCGATCTCGCGCACCAGCTCGTCGCGATGCTCAACGAGAAGGAGCAGTTCCACCTGAGCCGCTTCGATTCAGGGCAGCGCAAGAACCTGCACGCGAAGATCCGCGAGCGTGCGTCGGTGCAGCCCAAGGACGTGATGGAGTCGGTCGATCTGCACCTCGACAACATCGCCATCCGCTCCGAGATCCAGACGGCCAGAGAGACGTACGAGCGCTCCAAGATGTTCCTCGCGGGCATCAACGCTCGCAGCAACCGCCTGGAGGTTGGCACCCAGGAAGCCGAGCGCGAGGCTCGGTGACACCACGTTCGATCCCATGCCGGATGTGCCAAGCCGGGCCTGGTGAGCCCTGCAAGTACAAGGGTGTCGTCATCACCGGCGCGCTCGGCGGACATCGCAAGCGGACACCGCGCCCCCAGCGGTGCTTCCACTACAAGCGCGTCGCGGACGCGGAGGCTCTACGGTGAAAGTGTTCGTTGTTCACGTGTATGACGGCGCGGGAGGCTTGCACGACTATTACGTGCACCGCACTGCCGAGGGCGCCACGCACAAGGCAGCCTGCGATGTTGTCGAGGGACGCTTCGAAGGTCTCGATCCCAGCGATTTCGACTCCGAGGTCGCGCGGGTGATAGCCGCCGTCTGTAAAGAGCCGGCAGTTGGTCGTCACGTCGTTCGATGCGACGCATGGCGCGCAGAGATCGACGAAATGTGTGTGCTTCCAGAGGAGGCGCCCTCTAGCGTGCGCCGGCCGCCGCTCACGGATGACCCCGTTCCCGTCGAGCACACGTGCGCGACGCAAGGCCGCTCGAATTGCGCGGTGTGCATGGCGTTCGAGGGCAAGCTCTGGGATGCCGTCAATCGGTACGCGGTCAGCGTCGGGGGCGATCCGGAAAATCACGTCTACGGCAACGTGGCGCGCATGTCCGCGGTCGCAGAAGTCGGCGCGATCGTCACCCGCTGCATGCCGCGGGCGTTGCCTGCCAACGCAGAATGTCAGTCGATCATCGGCACGATCGGAGCGTGCGGTACCGACGGACACTACTGTTCGGACCGGTGCTGGGTCATCGGCAAGCTTCGGTCGGCGCAAGCGCTCGTGCGAAATTACGAGCAGCGGCTCGGGATTGGAGAGCCTCGATGAGCTGCACGCTCTGCCACTACATCACCGGGCACGATCCGAGCTGCCGTCACTACCACGAAGATGCGGCACAGGATCAAGCGGAGCTTCGTACGCGCCTCGAAGCGCTGGAGCAGAAGGTCGAGCGGTTGGTTGATCGCGTCACCGACTACGAGCACCTGAAGAAGCTTTATGCCGAATCCCGTGACTATGTGCGGACGCTGGAGGGCGAGCGGGACGATTTGGTCGAGGCGAACCGCAAGCTCACAGCGCAAAACGATCGTCTGGACGGCATGGTCGATAAGCTGCGTGGGGCGCTGATTGGCGCGCGTGGCTTCATGCTCGGCGTTGCTGGTCGGCCCGAGGCAAGCGCCGATGTACGAACACTACTGAACGCCGAAGCCATCGTACTAGAGCAGCTGCTCGCGGAGATTCCGCATGAGCGCTAAAGCCGCCAAAGTTCGCCTCGCAGTGGTGATCGACTGGGACGCGGGCCTGCCGATCGCGGGACCTTGTGAGCCGGTCGACGATGTTTTGCCTGGTGGCCAGTACACCGTCGAGTGCTCGCCGCAAGAGCAGGTCCTGATCCAGGAGATCGAGATTCGAAGCTTCGCCCTCGCCTGGATCGCGGTTGGCGGGCACGAAATCAAACCGATCGGAACCGTCCAAGGAACGAGCGAGATCCGGCGGTATCTTCTCGAAGAGCCGGTGTTCGTGCGAGCGGCCGAAACCGTCAGCATGGGGCTCAAGAATGACGGCGGCTGGTCCCTCAAGCCGAAGATCGCGATGTTCGCGCGGCTCCCACCATCGGCCACGAATCCTGAAGCCTGCGCCGACTGTCAGCGTATTGCTGAGGCTGATGGTGATATCTTGCCGCCAGCGTGTCCGGCGCACGGAGGTCGGCTGCCGACGCCGGTGGTGCTGCAACCGCCCCCGGCAGTGAAGCGAAATCCGCTCGATCCACGCGAGCAGTTCGCGGCTGCGATCGGGGCGCGGCGCGTCTGTGAGTGGTGCGCGCCGCACTTTCGCGCGCGGCTCGAAGGCAGGGGGTCCGATCATACGCGCTGCGACGATCTGCACTGTGGATGTCATTGCCAGGATCCCTTGAAGGTCAACTAGGAGACCGCGTGCCTGCACAAGAAAACGACGCCCGAGAAGACCACGTGGCTGCCGGCTGGACCGACGACGATTCGCGCCAGCGCTGGATCGAGGTCGGGCGGCTCCGCCTCGAAGAAGACGACAAGGGCGCGGCAGTGACGGTACAGGCGCTGTCGCCCAAGGCCTGTTGGCTGTCCGCGACCGAGCTGGCCGGGCTCGTGCGCCATCTCTCGGGGTGGTTTGCCGAAGATCCGACCGATAGCCTCCGCTACATCGAGTCACGCGCGAAGTTCGTCAGGGCCGAGCTGGACAAGTGGAATGACCGCGCGCGCATCGACGAGGAGCACCCGCCGTATGACGAGCTGACGCGGGCACTCGGCGACTTGCTCGATCGCTGTCGTGATCTCCGCGAGGACATCGGCAAGTTCGCCGACAAGACCATCATTACCGTCGAGGGCGCATCGAAATGACTGCCGTCTCCAAAGACCAAGCGCCACCCAGCGCTCCTCCCAACTGTGCCGTGCTCGTCTTGTGCGTCGAGTGTGGTGCTGGTGCTGAGGTGCCGCTTCCCATGGATCAGCGATCGTTAGCGTTCCATCTCGCGCAGCGTGGCTGGTTCGTTTCTGTGCTGACGCCGCCGGGACAGGGTCCCGAAGTCCCGATCCTGTTCGGGGGGCTCTGCACGTCATGCGCGCAGAAGGTCTACTCGCCCGAAATCTTCAAGGTCGCTGACGAGCGCCGGCAGCAGATGTTGCAGGCCGTGCAGGCCGCCCAGGGAGCCCCGCGATGACGCCCACCGCGATCGATCAGCGACGTCTTCGCGACGGCGCTGCCGCGCTTGCAGCCTCCGTCGAGCCGGCCGGCACGATCGACGGGCTTGCCCAGCAGATCGAGACGGTCTCCGCGGGCATCGCTGCGATGCAGTCGCTCGATGACCTCGGGCCCGAGGCCAACGTGCGCGCACATCGCGACGAGCAAGAGCTGTGGCGCCGTCTGAAGATGCTCGAAGCGCGGCAAGTTGAGCTTGTCCGAAAGGCGGCCAAACCGTGAGCGACGATCAAGAACATCGGCTCCGGATCCTCGACAACGCGTTGTGGCGCATCGCGCATCGAGGCGACTGCGAATACTATGACGACAAGAAGTCGCGCCCGACGCCCTGCGACTGCTCTGTCTGCGTGGCAAGGGCAGCGATCGAAGCGGCAAGGGACTGGCGCTTTCACGGCTCGCATCGTGGACGCGTGCAGGGCGATCAGTTCCCACGTGAGACCAAGATGCACGCGGCGTGGATGAAGCTCGCCAACGGCAATCAGGGCGGTGCGGATCATCTGCTGGCGAAGGGCATCCTGAACGAGAGCGACGCTCCGAGCGCGCGGGACTGGTACGTCGCGACCAGCGTGATCCAGTGGCTCGCGACCAACGTCGGCATGACGATAAGGGAGCGGAGGGCACGAGCTACACCAAGATCCACATCACCGAACTGCCGCGACGTGATCGGTCGATGCTCGAAGCACGCGACACGATGGTCGGCGCCTTGAAGGACCTGTCGCCGTTGCAGGTCTCCAGTGTCCTCCGTAACGCGCAGAAGATGGTCGAGACGCCGCCGCCTTCCAAGAGTCTCGTCAGTCCACCTGCGCAAGATCCGTCGGACACCATGATCCACATCTACGCGTCCGATACCGTGCGGGTGCTCGATACATGGATCGATCGCAAGGGGCTGACGTGGGACGCGTTCGAGGCTTTGCCGGACGATGTCACCGACGACGCAGACAAGGCAGCTCGTCACGCGCTTCGGCAAATCGTGTTTGGCGCGATCGCGTACATGAACGCGGTCGAGGGGAGTATGGAGCCGCGCTTCCAAGAGCCGAAGAAGCCGGCCAACACCTCGAAGGTGCGGGCCAAGCACTGGACCATCGGCCGCACGATCAAGATCGATCCCAAGCTCGTCGAGGCGGTACGGCTGGGATCGCGTGAGATTGCCTTCCGTCTCAAACACCGGCACATCGTGCGCGGGCACTACAGAAATCAAGCGCATGGACCAGCGCGATCTCTGCGGACGCAGAAATGGATTTCGCCGTACTGGAAGGGACCTGCTGAAGGCGCTGCGCTGATACACACGTACAAGCTCGACGAGCCCACGACAGCATCACCGACGGAGGCAAGCGATGAAACGTCTGGAGATTAACGGCGAGGACCTCGGTCTCATCCACGGCAAGAAGACCGTCGCAGATTCGAGGTTCTGGCTGACCGCTCGCGCCGACGGAACGTGGTGGATCGTGGTCGAAGGCCCGGATCACAAGATCCGAACCGTGGGTTTCGTGCGTCCGCCGCAGCAAGCGCGCGCGTGTCAAACCTTCGAGGACCTGCGCAAGCCGGATGTGTTGCAGGCGCTCTTGGAAGGACGCGACTCGTGAACGAACGTAATCGGCTCAAGCTCGTCATCGCGATCATCATCGGCGTCCTGGGAATCGCGACGGCTCTTGCGCTCGCGTCGGTCAAGATCCCCGCGTGGGTCTTGATTCTGCTCGGCGTCGGCGCGATCGATACCTATTGGGTCTGGTCGATCTGGCGCAGTGAGCACGGATCTGCGCCTGCACCGGCCTCCGTGTCTGATACCGAAACGTTTTCCGCGCCAGGTTTCTCGGTCGAGGTGGACTGTCGCGCATGTGGCAAGTTCAACCGTGTCCCGGGGCACAGACTCCGCGATCGGCCCAAGTGCGGCCAATGCAAAGCAGCCCTTATGCCGGGCAAGCGCGTCGTCGTGTGCCGCGTGACGTCGAGCTTGATGAAAGGGCCGCTGCGTGCCGAGCTGGATGCCGTGTGGACCGACGAGAGACGGCTCTGGCAAGCACTCGCCGATCACGTCACGATCGAGACGAAGGGCGCTGCCGACGCGAAGAATCCCAGCCGCCGCACGGTGAACTGATGGCGGCCAAGTTCGAGATCGCGCGACACAACGACCCCTCGTACGCCGCTCCTGAGCCATGGAATGACTGGTGTGCCTACGCGGGATGCTGGACGTGTCGCTTCTGCGGCTCCGCGGCAGGGTTTCAGCTCCATGCTGCGTCATCCGCCGCGCCCGTGCGGGGATTCCCACACCGGATCTACGCGGCACGCGGCGCCCAATGCGTGGAGTGCGCGGCCGGCAAGCAGATCGTCGCGATGCACGGCTACGCGAGCTTGTCCGTGATCGTCGATGGATCGTTCGTGGACCCGGATGACGATGATGACGACGGCCTCGGGTACGGCGGTGCGGGCCTCGTGCTCGTCCGTGCGACCGACGGAGAGATCTTGGCATCACGAGCGTGCGGCTTTCGCGTCGCAAGCTCGTCGGATGCGGAGTTCCACGCGGTCATTCGTGCAGGCCGGTGGGTTCCTGGTGTCGCGATCTACACCGACGCGCGAGACTTGCCGGTCAAGATGGTGCGCGTGAACCCCGATCTCGCCGTGCACTATCTAGATCCGAATCGGCGTGCGGCGGCCTACGCGCTCGCGCACCGGCTCAGCGTCGAAGGAAGGTGCCGCGACGCTCCGCACACGTTGTCGGCCGCGGGAATCGAGTTCGCGGCGGAGCGCGCGACGCTGTCCAAGACCCAGCGCAAGGTGCGATCGCTTCGCCGAAGCGTCTCACTTCTACTGGAGCGCGCGCACGCGGATCCGAGCTTCGAGGGCGACTTCACAAAGGTCGCGGAGAGCTTTGGCTGGACCTCGGGAAAGCGGTGGCGTGAGAACCCTGCGATTCGGATCGCGGCCGATCGCTGGGCCCAGGAGAAATTACCTGTAGCTGTCCAGGAGGTCGCACAAGGGTTCACGCGGCGCGAAGATCACCTTGCCGACACCGCCTCCAGCCATGCCGCCGAGGATGAAGCCCCAGATGCGGTGCTCCTTCCACAGCACGGCTCCTGCGACTGATCCGATTGCGGACAGACCGAACGCGCGTGTGAGGGCCTGCTTCTGGGCTTCTGTCCAAGGCGCCGGACGCGGACGCGATGGCGGCATCGGCATTGGATCGGAAGGTCTGGGCAGCGGCGGGGCTGTCGGTCCAGTCGGCGCCGGTGGGCCTGGCGGCGTGGACGCTTTTGGCGCCGCGAGCGATCGTGGTCGCATCGGTGGGGGCGGTGCCGTCTTGGACGTGCCGTTGGTACCGACGAAGGAGACGTATTCACCGCGACCCATGGCGTGAGTCTATCACGCTCCGTCGAGCATCACGGCGGTGTTGCGAACAGCTCCAGGCCGAGGCGTGCATCGAGTACGGGCGAGTTGCCGAACACCTGCTGCGCCGCACCAACGAAGCGCGGGCTCTGGATCATGACGACGTACGTGTGCGGCAGCCATCGGACACGAACGCGCTGACGCTTATCCTTCAAGGCGTCGTGTCAAACGCCGTGATCGTGAAGACGCGGTCCTCAGGATTTCCAGCGGAATCGAACGTGCGCACTTCGATCGTGTTCGGAGCCAAAACTCCTCGCCATGTTATTTCACCGCGGATACCTGCGCCTACGAGCGTCGCGTTGACGATGAGATTATTGCCGTTGGCCGGGAAGCTCGTCATCACCAGCTCGTACACGCCCACTCCGACGTGCGTGACAGAAATGAATCCCGGGTGGCTGGCGAACGCACCGAACTCACCCGTCGAGTTGACCGAAGCGGCTGCAATGAGTGTGGCGACACCAGTCGGTCCTGTGGGACCCGTCGCCCCTGCATTGCCGGTCGGTCCCGTGCTGCCCGTTGGTCCCGTGCTGCCCGTTGGTCCCGTGCTGCCGGTCGGGCCTGTACTGCCCGTCGAGCCCGTGCTGCCCGTCGGGCCCGTCGGCCCCGTGTGTCCGCGCTTGCCGCGCTCACCACGCTTGCCGCGTTTACCGCGCTCGCCGCGCTCGCCGCGCTCGCCTTCGCAATCGTCGTTGCAGTCGAGGCCTCCGATGATCGCGCTCATGGGCTGACGGTACGCCGGGCCGTTGTACGGGGCAAGAAAACAGCCGTCACGCGGTCGTGTGATCTCGCAATGTTGCGCGGCACCACGTTCCGACCGAAGCTATGGGGGTGCTGGTGCTCAATCGATCGCGACGGGCTCGCGAGCACGCCGGTCTCTCCGTTGGGCAGGCAGCTCGCATGCTCGGGCTGTCGATCGAGCAAATCCAGCGGATCGAGGAAAGCGCTGCGGCCTATGCCGACGCTGACCCGCCGCGGACGGTGAAAACGAACGCGTCTACGCGGGTTCCAACGTCTCCAAGGGACCCGCGACGGGACCGAACTGCGAATCGACGAACGCCTCGCCATCGGCGATCGTGATGAGCTTGCCGCGAACGTTGGTCGTCCGTCCACCAGGCCACTTCACGTCCAGTGTGACCTCATCGCCCTTGCGATAGGTGACGCCGTCGTGCTTCCACGCGGTCGTCATTGACTCATCCCCCGTGTCTTGCGCGCGAGCAGCCGATTTAGCCCGGCCACTGTTCTCGGCAACCGACGCGTCCGGTTAGCCTGCATCAGCTTTGTGACGGCGTGACGGCACCACCGCTCGAACGAGAACTCCAGCGTCCACTCGTCGGTGAACTGGACCTCCTCATCTGCGATCTCCGCGTGCCCGGCGCCCCGTAGCAAGCGCTGGGAAATCGACATCGCGGCGATCTCCTTCGCGACGATGTAGCGGTGCTTCGCGGTCCCGGCTTCTGCGCCCAGGCCGATGCCGAACTTGCGCTCTCGACATTCGGCAGAGGTCGCGACGAGAAAGTGACCGATCTCGTGGGCTGGCCACCATGACCGCGCATCGTCATCGAACAGGCGGCGGTCAGCTGCGACCGTCGGTACGTAACGGACGGCGAGTCGATGGATGTCGGGTAGACGAAGCGTCACTCGGGCAACTCGGGCGGGCACTTCTTCGCGATCAGATCCTTGCCGACGGGGACAGCGACAGCTCCTGGCGGCACGTCGCGCGCGTCCTTGAGGTAACCGTCCCACCGCGCGCCGAGCGGATCGGAGGCGTCGCGCTTGAGATACCAGAAGAGGCGCTGATCGACGTAGGCGTAGTGCGTGGACTCGAACCGGGACGCGAAACAGCGCCGGATCGTGATGGGCCCCGCGTGCATCACGACGTCGCGTTTCCACGCCTCCGCGAGCCGATCGTCGATGCGTTGGAAGTAGAACATGGCCTCGGCCTCGTTCTTGACGGTGACGCTCGGCAGGTCGCCCGGCAGATCCGCCGGCCGCGATCGCGTGTCCTGCTTCGCACCCTCGTCGAGCCGCGGGGCTGGCACCAGCTCCTGCGACGCGCGCGGTTTTGTTTTCCGTGCAGCCCTGGGCTTCGCGGCTCCCTTGGCCTTGGGGGTCTTGGCAGCCTTGCTCTTCTTGCGTGTGTCTTTGTCCTTGTCCTTGCTTGTCTTGACCTTCGTCATCGACGAACACCTTCTTGCTCGATGACCCACGGCGGGGAAAACCGGCGCTCTAGCGCCGCAAGCTCGTCGCCGTCGAGATCGGCGGTTGGCTCGGGGGACAGGTTGTCGACCGGACCGGTGATCACCTCGCGCTGGGTTCGCAGGGACCACTCGATCTGGCGCTTGCCCTCGGAACCCATGAGCGTGTGCTTGAGGGCCAGCGACGACAGGGCGGAGAGGTTGGGCACCCAGCTGTGGTGGAACAGCAGCCGTGGTGGGGTGGTCGCCAGCTCGACGAGATGACTGCGGAGCCTGCGGTTACTTGCAGCAAGCGGCTCGCTGACAGCCGATCGTGGGCACGCGAACCAGCGCGCGACGTCGCGATCTTCGCTCCACGACAGGAACGTGAGCCTCGGGTTGCCCACATACGGCTTGCCTGGTTCGAGCAGCAGGCCGCGATAGAGCGGAGCGGGTGGGAGGGGGTGATGCGCCGCGATGCGCTCGGCAGCCGATCGGATCTGATCGCCGACCATGCTCATGAGCGCGTCAGCCTCGCTGAGCTTGCCGAGCACCGCGTGGAGCACGAAGTTGAGGTAGAGATCGAGATCGGTCATCCGTTGCCTGGTCAGTTGCCTGGATCGATGACGAAGGTCAGCCGCAGCTTCTGACGGCCGATCGAGATGACATCCCCGGAAACCAGCTTCCGTATGGTGACCTTCTTGTCGTTCACGTAGGTGCCGAGCGGCGATCCGAGATCGATGACGCGCACACCGTCGTGGCCGCACTCGATCATCGCGTGCATCCGCGCGACCTGGTCGTCGTGCTCGAAGCGAATGTCGGCGCTGGGGACGCGCCCGATCTTGATCACGTGTGCGGACGGTTCGACTCCAAACTGCAAGGAGCGCTTGACCGGCGAGCCGTCGAGAATTTCGATGTGGATCATGGATGCGCGCTCCTGCCGAGGAGCGTGTTGTGTGCGCGAACCGCCTCGAAGGCCAGCGCCGGGGTGTCAAACGTCCCGATCATCGGATCGTCGTCGGTGGCGACGTCACCACGGAGGGCGAAAATCCCGGTGGAAAGTCCGGTGCGTCGTGCGTGACGAGCACGTGGATCGGCCCTTTGGCTCCAAGCGCGCGATCGTGCTCCTCCGTCGTGATCGTCTCCTCCGGCCACCAGGACACGCCCGGTGTACGCATTGCGCGATCGATCGACGGAGCGCCGCCCAAAAACAGAAACCGCGTGCCGTCCTCGTCCTCGTGCACGGATCCGCGCGGCTGGTAGATTACGTTCTTGGCGATCGTGACACCGCGGTCACGGACGCTTCCGATCAGCTTGCGAAGCGTCAAGTGATCGTCATGATTGCCGTCGATGAAGCGCATCGTGACGCCCGCGCCCTGGAGGATGTCAGAGAGCACCGCGAGCTTGGCTGTGGGCGCGCGCTTGCTCGGCCAGATGACGCCCCAGTCGCACGCCTGGATGATCTCGGCGCCGTGCTTCTGGGCGAGGGCCGCTGCGCACTCGACGAAATCCAGGTCCCCATGCGTGTCACCGAGGTAGAGGTAATGCTTCACGTCGCCGCCTTCCCCGCGTGTCGATGCGCGTCCACTTGCGCGTCGTAGGCGCGCTGGTTCTGGCGTACCACCGCCATGACGCGACGAGCTTCGTCATCGAGCGGTGTCAGCACTTGCTCGAACGTGCCATGCAGATCGCTGTTCGGATGCACCCACGAAAGACCCGACCCCCAGCTCCACGGCGCTTCGATCCCGCCGCCGTTGTCGATCACGACGTACCAGCCGCAGACGCCCTCACTCGCGTGACCGTAGAGCCTCCGCACTTCATCGGGGTGCTTGTTCGGCCACCAGCGAACCTCGAACGCTCCTCGGGGCTGCTGATTGCTCATGGCGTCACGTCCGCCTCGGGGTCGACCAATAGCTCCGTCAGCGCGACGGCCAACAGCTCCTCCAGCTCGCGCCGCGCGTGTCGATCGGTGATGAAGTCACCGGCAAGAAATCGCCCGCCCGCCTGACGAACGCGTTCTGGCCGCTTCGCTTTGAGCCACAGTGCGATCGTGCTGATTGCGAGGACGCCGCGAACGCGCGGCTCGGCGGGATCGGTGTCTGCCACGACAGCTTCTTCCAGCTCCGCGGCTTGGGCGTAGAGGCTCCGCGCCTCGGCGCTGTGTCCCGCGTGAAGTGCCTGCTCTGCGCGAAACGCGAGCAGCTCGCTCTCACGGCTCCTCGAATCATCGAAACTTTTCATCGGCGCCGTTGGAAAACTCGATGGCGGTGCGAGTGCTGGCCTCGTATGTGGGGCTCCTACGGCCATGATGCTCTCCATGCGAATCTGCGCCGTTGGATGCGCTGTCATGGCGGCGAGCACACGTCGCGAATCGGCAGGTTCAAACACGAAGACTTCAGCGTTCGTTGTCGCGAGATGGCGCTCGATGAGTTCAGAGACACGTGCCCAGTTCAGTCCGCCATGCCCGCACCCGAGCGCTGGCAACGCAACGCGCACGCTACGCCCAAGGCTGTCCAAATATGTTCGAAGAGCCTTGAGTCCGTCTTCAACGTCCTCGTATTTCGAGTTCTCGCGCCAGTGACGTTTCGTGGGGAAGTTGATGATCCACTCGGTTGGCGCGCGCCAAATGTTGAGCGTGCCGGGTCGGATTTCACCCGCGTCGCAAGCCTTCTTGTACGCGTGAAACATTGCGGGGTGGCGGGTCTTGAAAGCGAGCGCGACACCTGCACCCATCACACCGACGCAATTCACAGTGTTCACCCGGATGTCGACGGGTAACTCGAACATGTCGCCACTGGTGAAGCACACCATCACGTTCCTCCATACGTCATGGACAGCTTCCTGTACTAGCAGCGGCGCTCGCGCGCACGAGGCGTCCTCGACGGTTGCCGAACTTGCGCGCGGCGCGAGCACGCACGAGGGTCTGTTGCTGCGCGGGGCTGCTGCGCTCGTAGCCGCCCGCGGTGAGCGCTTGGCGCAGCGTGTTCTCGGACACGCCGAGGTTCTTGGCTACCTCGCCGTTTGACAGACCCTGATCCTGGATCCACGCGACGGCCAGGCGCACGGCGTAGTCATCGAGTTGTCGATCGGGCAGCCAGGTCGCGTGGAGCACGTGCAGCTTCACGCGCGTACGGACGTACAGCACGCTGGTGCCCGGCGCGCAGCCGATTTCGAGCACGCCCTCGTCACGCAGCGAGGCCGGTGTGACGTGGCCTACGACGACACCCGCAGGCTTGTGCGGTTTGACCTCGGCCCGAGCTGCCCGAGGTGCCAGTGCCTTCGGCATTGGCGCCTCGGGCAGCTCGGGCAGCTCGGGCAGTCCCAAGCGTCGCCGCTCATCGCGTTCGAACTCCGCGAACGAGGTGTAGATCCGCGGGATGTCCGGCAGCAGCATGGCGATGACGTGAACAGCTTTGTACACGAGACGCCTGACGTCCGGAATCCGACTCGTTTGGGGAGATCGGCTCGCGAGATTGTTCACTCGCTGGCCCCACACGTTGGGCACGGATTCATCCATGATCCGTCGCGCTCGTTGCGTCCGCGCGTGGCTCCGACGTGCTTGCAGCGCGACTGCACGAGGCGCAAGAGCCCGATCACGGTCGCTTCGACCCGCTTGTCGTGCTCGCGCCACTGCCGCAGCAATTCGCGGAGCGATTCCGTATGGAACTGTCCCGTCCTTGGCGTGCACGGGATCTTGTGCGACCACGCACCGCTGGTGGCGCTTCCACCGCCACTCTCCCCAGGCGCGCGCGTCCTGCGGATCCGTCAGATCGACAGGCACGGGCACGTCGCTCTCGTCGAGCATGTACAGGACGTAGCGCTTTTTCATGCGTGGTAGGTGGTCGAGCGCTTTTCGCCCTTGGACTTGATGCGCTTCTCGCCGAGCAGCTTCCGGATCGGAAGTGCCAGCTCCTTCGTCGTCGTGCCGAGCTGCGTGTTGATCTGCTCGATGCGAAGGCCGGGGTTCTTGGCCACGAAGGCGGCGAACTTTTCGCTCAATTCTTCCAACGCTTCCGTCGATCGCTTTTCGCCCTTGGCGAGACCCTTGCGGCCGTTGGTGCCGTTGGAGCTGCGGTGACCGTTGGCACGTGCATGGTCCTGCACGGTGGGCCGCGGGCCATCCATCTTCACCATCACCATCGGCAGCGAGCCGCGTGGCGCCGCACTGACTGAGCCACCGAGCGCCGCGAGCAGCTCTTCACGGCAAAACTCGATGAGTTGAGTGGCGAAGTTGTCGATGAGATTTTGCAGACGATCACGATTCATGAAGGACTCCTGGAAAAAGTGTTGGGCACAGGCACGGTGCACAGCTCACAGAGCACACCGCCCACGGAACCATGGACCGCTGCTGTCGAAGGGTCGGGTGTAGAGCATTTCGGGCTCTAGCGCTGGATCGACGGGCCACTCCCGCCAATACCGGTTGAAGTCGGTGAGGCCACCACCCACGATCTCGGCCGCCCGCTTTTTGCTGGGAGCGATCACGAGCCCCGCGCGCCGGCCATCGGCGTTACCGATCCACATCTTGCGCTTGGCGGTCACGGGAACACGAAGGGGTCGGGAAGGTTCGGGTTGGGCTCGGGGAGCTTGGGCCCGCACGCAGGAATCTGGCTGGCCTCCGTACGAGACGTACGCTCGACGGCCGCAAGCTCGAAGTGCCGGACCTCGGCGTTTCCGCGCAGCTCGAACGGGACGCCGCACAACGTGGCGTGGCACGCGCACGCGGCGTTCCACAGTGCGTCGGGGCGCTGATACCAGACGAGCCTCATGGCGCGCGCATCTTCGCGAGGAGGTTTCTTGCGGCCTCTTCGAGGCGCCACCGGACATCCGTTTCTTCGCCGCCGCCCAGCTCGCCAATGAACGCGGCGACGTCTTCGAGGCGCAGGTACCGCACCTCGCGGACATCGACGAAGCGCAGCTGAAACTTCGGCTCGGCAGGCCGCTCGCGCGGTTCGGCCTTGGTCTTGGGAGCCTTGGCGGTCACGTGGAAATCCTTTGGCCGGGCATGTGCCGACCGAGGTGCCGGGGCGCGTACGCCGCGCGGTTGTCCTGCTCCCACGGCCAGAGCCAGATCGGATCCGCCACCACGACGTCGGTAGCCACGTCGACGACCAGATCGCCAGCAACCTGGCGCAACGGGACCGCCTGCTCGATCGTCGTGGCCGTGTTGATCACGACGTAGCGGCGGGTGTGGTCGTTGTAGTAGCGGATCTCGAACATCATGGAGGACAGTCTCTTTGTACTCCCTGCGCAGCCGTCATGGAATGGGTACTTGTGTACCCTCAGCCGCACAGCTCCTCCTTGAGCCGCCGCTTCTGCTCGTCGGACAGTCCGGTGAAGTTCAGCGTGACCACGTTCTCCACGCCGCACGAGCACTTCGGGTAGAGCCGCAGGCGCAGCGGCGTGGACTTGGTCAGGCGTACGGCCTCGCGCGCTTGCGAGGTCAGATCGTGCGACGGCAGCACGCGTCCGCAGCCGCGACAGCACAGCTGCGGTAGGTGCCGTGCCAGCTCCGTCACGGCAACCGATCGTAGCGGACCGTGCCAACATGGTTGAGGTAGCCCTTCTCGATCATGATCCAGATCGACGACCAGATCGACTCGGGCGCAGGCGGCGAAAAGTACGGGCACTTCACGATCCAATTCGAGATCCGACTCTTGTGCCCGAAGGACCACTCCTCCGTCTCCTCGAACAGCTCTAGCTGCATACCGACTTCGTAGGACTTGCCCGCCAGCGTCGTGAACGGCTGCACGACCTCGTAGATGCTGCCGGGAACAGGTCTCACCGAACCCTCAGATGCTCGACGCCGGACGGCCACTCCTCATCGATCTCGAACTCGGGCAGGCACTCGGAGCTGTCCTCCAACTCGACGAGCATTGCGGCAAGGGTCTCCGCGGTTCGTGTGCGCGCGTAGCTCTGTGCACGCGCCGCGCGCCATGCCGCGATTTGTTCTTTCGTCGGCTGCTTATTCTTCGCCATTTCGCTGTCCCTTCGCTTAGGAAAGATCTTCCTTGAGCCGTGCGACGACGCGATCGAGCACCTTGGCAAGCGCCTCGGCTTGCTCGTGATGGTGGTCGTCCTCGGTGTGGTTGCCCTCGGCGACCATCTGGATCCAGTACGGATCGACGTCGCCCCAGCTCTCGCGATCTAGCTCCTCGTGGAGCAGCGTCGCGAGTCGCTCAGTCGTGAGCTGGTTGATCTTGGTCATTACCGATCCTCCTTGGCAACTTCAACGAACGGCCATGATCCACCGCAGTCGAACAGCCAACGGTGGCGGCCGACGATCTCCACACGCCGGGCGATCAGCGTGCGATCTTCAATCCCCGCTAGGCCGTGCACGAGGACTCCACCGTCTTCTTCAACCTCGAAGCTGCGCACCTCGCCGCGCGAGATGCGCTGCGTGAGCACGCCGCACAGGGCGTTGAGCGGCAGGTACGGGCACGAAAAGCCATTCCAGATCCGACCGTCCGTGTAGCCGGCGAATGTCTGCTCGGAGGCATCGAGACGGACGATGACTGGACGGAGCGGCACCGGACGGGTCCACAGTGGACGGGCCTTGTTCGCTGCGTCCGTCGCGTCGTACGCACGCCACGAGTTCGCTAGCGCCAGCTCACGACCGAAGGCGGTGATCTGGCGAGGATCGTCGAAGGCGTCGCCCCGCCGTCCGGGCCGACGCATGCGCGTGACTAACGCGCACGATTCGATGCGGCTCTCCATGGCGTGTACAGTCTGAGCACTGACCGCAAATTCGCCCTTCTGCCACGGACGTGGTGAGGCGACGTCGGAGGCATCATCGGCAACGCACCAAAAACCTCCGGCACGGCGGATGATCGGCTGGTCGGCGACGTCCATACGCAGGAGCACGATCTGCTGGGCGCGACTCGGCGATTTGCGCTCACCGCGAGGGTTGCATTCGGGGCAGTGCAGGCGCGGACGGCTCGCGTGACCGCCTGCTGTGTGGACCTCAGCTGCGGATTTCCGGATCTTCGCGCTAACCATCACAGCGACCATGTCCGGCAGAAGTCCTTGCCCTTCTGCGTGAGGCTGTAGGCGGTGCCGGAGAGGCCATCGGGCCGGCTTCCGAAGTCGATGAGCCCACGCTTGCGGAGCGCGTTCAAACAGCCGATCACGCGCTGCGCGGGACCCTGGACCTTGCCAGCGTGGGTCGTGTGGACCGACTTCGTGCGCTCGTTGTAGCCGCCACGCAGACCGCACGCGGTGCCAATCTGGTTGCCGGTGAGCGGCTTGGTGGCACGCAAAAGCGCGCGCAGGACCTCGGCCATGCGTGGTGTGATGTCGGGTTTGTCGTCTGGCTTGTCGTCCGGGGGCATTGGCATTCTCTTTGTACCGCTTGTGCCAAAACGCGGAATTGGGTACTTCCACACCCAGTCCTGTAGCAGCATCATGGATGCTCGACGATCGTCTCTGGCTCTGTGTCGGGCGCAGGCGTGCCCCGCAGCTCTCGGGCATGCTGTGCAAAACGGTTGAGATGTGCAGCGACGTGCTCGGCTTCTTCGGGGGACATGCTCAAGGCAATTGCCCGTCCGGTGATGGTTACGATGACGCTTCCGGTGAACAACGGCGGGTGTTCGCGCTGCAACGGAACCTGCGGAGCGGGGCCAAAGCGCACCGGCCGTGACGTGTCGATGTCTAACGCGAACGTCCAGGGGCCCCGTTTCACACGCAGCGGGCGTGGCTGGTCATTCGCTCTCGTGGTTGTCTTGATTTCGTCCGCCATCAGACTCCTAGCTCCAACGATTTGACGACGACACGCACTTCGGCTTGGACGTGGGCCGCTTCGTCGTCGTCGAAGCCCTCAAGCAGGATGCGTTGACCGGTCTCGCTCTCCAGCAAGGCGGCGATCCTCCGCCGGTAGATCAGGCGACGCAGACGTTTGTTTTCACGTGCGTCTCGCGTCATGGGACCTCCACTGCCCGCAGCAGCTCGTTGTTGAAGCAGAACACGTTCTCGCCGACGTGGACGAAGTCGAAGTCGAGCACCGAGATCGCGCGAAGGAAATTCCGCGCGACAGCCTGCCCTGGCAGCATCCAATCGTGCAGCTCGACGATGACGATCGGCATCAGGGGCAGCCAGCTGACGTCGCCCGAGAACAGATCTTGCTCCCCACCCTCGATGTCGATCTTCAGGATCGCAGTGGAGCGTATCCGCGACAGCGGCCTGCGGCCCCTCATCATCGACGCGGGTGCCAACATCGGAGCGAGCCCGATCTACTTTCTCTCGCGCTACCCGGACGCCCTCGTCGTCGCGATCGAACCCGAGCGGAACAACTGCGCGCTGCTGCGCTCCAACTGCGAGGGCCTCGACGTGCGTGTCATCGAGGCAGCGATCGGCTGGCAGGGGCGGCAAGAGCACGTCCGACAGAAGCGCGTCCAGGAGCTTGGCTTTGACGGGCTGCTTGCTCACGCAGGCACGCTCCGCGGCTTGCGCTGAAGCCACCAGGTCCACTGCTCGTGCTCCGTCTTTTCGGCGTCCTCCTCGTTGGTCCACGTCTCGTGCTCGGGGGCGCCCAGCAGCTCCCAGCCGTCAGCGAGCATCTCCAAGACGCACGTGTAGAGCGGGACGTCCTTGGGCGACGGTGTGTAGCCGATGAAGAGCTTGCCCGGGTTGGACGGATCCGCGCGCCGTACCAAGAGGCTCGCGTCCTCGAACGTCCAGCCGTCGATGGCGCTCCGTACGGTCGGTCCGTTCGTGGAGACGCTGGCTACTTGCATGGGGCTGCCTCCGGCGAGCGTCCCGTCAAGAGCTTCGCGAAGCACTCAAAGCAGACCCAGAGTCCGCCACCGAGGTAGTGGTGGCGCTCGTGGCGGGGCGCGTGTCCGCAGAGCTTCGCGCCGGGGTCGAAGTCGTTCTCGCCGAGGCCGAGCATCGCCTTGTCGTTGGCCTTGGGGGACTTGCGGGGCTTGCGCGTCATGCGGGCTCCGCGCTGCCGGGCAGCGTCATGCACAGCGCGCGCTGCTTGCTGATCGCCTCCATGGTGTCTTGTAGCCACGCGCGAATCGCGAGCACGAGCATGCGATCCTTGGTGTGGTGGTGAAGCTGCTCGGCGACCTTGGACACGAGATCGAGGTCGCCGAACGTCGCCGCGTAGCTGCTCTGAAGAGGTCCGCCCTGCGACGTGTTGTAGAGACCGTTCACGGTTCCGCGCTCGCCACTCTCGCGGCACTTGTAGTCGTAGTGGTGCTTCGCGGCGGCCTTGAGCAGCTCTGCCCACGCGAGCGGAATCGACACGGCGAGCTTCACCTCGTACTCGAAACCGTACTGGAGGGGCGCGGCGGTCACGAAAATGCCTCGTCGTCCTCGTCGCTATTGACGGGCGCGTCGGGCGCGTCGGTCTCGTCGGCCGCCGCATCGAAGGTACGCAGCCGCTCGGCGTAGCAGCGCGCCAGCAGCTCATCGGGCGCGGACGTCGTGAGCCAACCGCCGGGCTGCGCTCGGTGATACGCGAGCCACTCGTCGTACGTCATCGCGGCTAGCTCGTCGCGCGTCGGATGTTTCGTCGGGTTCTCTTCACTCACGGGGTTTTGTTCTCCTTCGCCGCCTTCTCAGCCTTCTCGCACTGGGGACAGCCGCCGATGCAGCCGCCCTTTTCCTCGCTCCACCACGACGCCTGGAACTTGCACGCGTCGGGCGAGAGCCGCGCGGTGAGTCGGCGCCGCTTGCTACCGAAGTCGATCTTGTAGCGGTGCCTAGCACGCTTGCACTCGAACGTGATCACGGTGCCGTCGACCGCGACCGCATACTGCCGGCCGTTGATCATGGTCGACGTCTTGCCGATCCGTCCACGGGCACGTGCCAGGTTTCGTTCGAGGACCTCGCGTGGATTCGGCGGGATCTTGGGCGGGTTCTTGGGAGCGCTAGTCACGGGGCTTCTCCCACGTCAGCTCGCCGGCAAAGCAGTCGCTATACGAGTCCCGGCCATCGGACACGTACAGACCGTACGCCGCGGCAAACGGCGCGGTGTCGAGATCGAGCGCGACGCGGATCGCGTTCGCTGTCTGCGCGACACCCAGGCGAAACTCCAGCTCCCGCTCCCGCCAGACGTCGTCACCGTCGTTCAAACGGCGATCGCTGAACTTGTCGACCTGGCCGCGGATGGCCGTCGCGAGCTTGTCGAGGTCACGCTTCTGCATCTCTTCCCTAAGACGCCGCGGAGCCGTCAAATCTGACAGTCCGATCACGAGTACCGCTCCTCGGAAACGATTTCGGCATCGATCACGTCCGCCGGCTTCCAGCGCGGCACGTTGACCAGCGCGACAGGTGCGCGCTTGCTGCGGCTGGAAGCGGGTGCCGGCGTCGCCGGCACGGCCTTGGTCTGCGGTGCCGAAGCCTTGCGGGCCCGCGTCGCCGTTGCGCGCTGCGCGGCCTCGCGGCGCTTGCAGGTTGCCTCGCGGGCGAGCGCGATCGCGGAGCCGTTGGCCAGCGCGTTGATGGCGATCAGCACGATGAGCGCGACGTCGCTCGTGGCCCCGGTCGAGACGAGCATGACACCCTCGATGGCGGCCACGAACCCGAGCGCCTTGCGGGTGTCGCCAAACGTCGCGCGGCCGAACTTGTACACCGTGATCGCCGAGAACAGGGCGCAACCGAAGACCACGGCGAGCATGACGGCGGCCAGCGCGGTGCTGCCAGATGCCCACGCCGCTGGCAGCTGGTCGTGCGCCAGGGTGCGCGCGAACCACGGCACTATGCCACCGACCAGCGCGCCGATCAGCGTCGCCTGCGGGCGGCGGATCGCGCACTCCAGCTGGGTAACGACGTCGGTCGTGGCAGAGCGATCGGCAACCTGGCGACGCGAGCGCTTGCGGGGCATGCCGGCAGATAGAGCAGCTTGCGTGCCGGGTGTGTTCGCGACGTAACCACGCGAGGGGGCACGCCTGGGTAAAATTTCACTCAGTGTCCACAGAATCGCAGACGCTTCGTCTCGTAGCGATCGAGACACGGGTAGCAAGATACCCGGGAGCGAAGGCGTTCGCTATACTCGGTTCTGAGGAAGACCCGTTCTACTTGCCCGAGGTTTTGAGGAAGCGCGGGTTCTACTTCTGGCCGCGTTCGGTCCGTGCGTGGAATCCGAGTAGTTGTTCCCGGACAACTACTCCGAATCGACGGTTTCCACCGAGACGTCCGGGCCCCCTTCGTACTTTCGCGGCCATTATGGCGGGCATGATGATCCGCCAAAGAAACCCCGTCGAGATCGGAAAGCTCGTTCGTCTGCTGCGCGAGAAGCTCGGCCTGACACAACTTCAACTGGCAGCGCGAGCTGGCGTCACTGACACGACAGTGCGCTCTGTTGAGCGCGCGAGCAAAACGCACCACCGCGCGACGCTCGTGGCGATAGCTGCTGCGTTGGGCACAACGGCGGACAAGCTCAGATCCGCGGCAGGCGCAGCCGCTGCTTCTGTTCGGCCGCTTAGTGACGACGCGTTTCTCGGCTGGGATGAACTTCCCTAGCGGCGGACAAGGCCGAGTTCTACGAGCTGCTCCAGGAGACGCCGACGATGCGCGCAATCTTCCCAGAGGGCGCCGCCCTCTGCCGGTCTGCCGATCGCCGTAGTCAAGCGACGAGCGGCGGAAGACGTCGAGCGCGCCGATCTGATGAAACAGGCGAACGCTTCCACGAATGTTAGGATCAGCCTTATGGCGAAGAAGACACGTGCACAGCTCGATCGCGAGATCGCCGAACACCTGCGCCGATATGGCCTGCCAAACGGTCGCGCCAAGGGGCGCCATCCCCGTGAGTTCGATCCGGTCCAGCTCCGACGTGGAATCCAGGTCGAGATGGAGCATACGCGTGATCCCAAGATCGCGGAGCGGATCGCGATGGATCATTTGGTCGAGGACCCGCTCTATTACGTGAAGCTCGCGACGATCCACGTCGACTAGAGCGTGACCATCGAGAGCGCGTGCGAAAACACGGCGTCGTTGGAGTTATCGGTCGTGAGCGGTCGTCGCCGCCCCGCTATCTGCGCGTGCACCGGGCATTGCGGATTGTCGCTCGACGTAACTGAAACACCACGCGGGAGTCCGATGAGGACCTTGGTGACCTCGCCGACGCCCTTGATGGCACGCCGGTAATGAACGCCGTCGCTTTGGGGGATGACGTTCTTTTTGAGCACGTCGCTCACGTACGCTGCGCAAACGAGCGGCGCGCGTGCCTCGATCGCTAGCTCTTCCATCCGGTGCGAAACTTCCGCGTAGTGTCCCGGCTCGAAAAAGTTGTTGGCGATGTACTCCTTCACCGCGGTGCGACCAGCACGTGAGCCGTCGGAGCCCGCGAGACCGAGCTTCTGCCCGAACGGAGTGATCTTGTTGAGCACGAACGCGATCGGCTTGTCGTCGCCGTTGCTGTTGTACAGCTCCCAGCTGCCGTACTCGTACAGCTCGCTCGGCTCGTCGACGATGAGTCCGATCTTGGCGTAGGTGGCCTGCACCATCGCCCAGACGGCGTCGACGG
>Ga0315286_10000194_pt1 | contig 46624 bp, 35 predicted proteins | sample YL17G10_0_MG_FD_205038 | JGI IMG/M metagenome (GOLD analysis project Ga0315286, IMG submission 205038) | Sediment microbial communities from Yellowstone Lake, YNP, Wyoming, USA - YL17G10_0 | ecosystem: Environmental > Aquatic > Freshwater > Lake > Sediment | place: USA: Wyoming | collected...
TCTTCAAGATCACGATTCCGCTGACCAAGGGCGGCATCGTTGCGGGCAGCATGCTGGTGTTCATTCCGGCGGTCGGCGAGTTCGTGATCCCGGCGCTCCTGGGTGGGCCGGGCTCGCTGATGATCGGCCGGGTACTGTGGGAGGAGTTCTTCAATAACCGTTCCTGGCCGATCGCAAGCGCGGTCGCAATCGCAATGCTGATACTGCTGGTACTCCCGATCTGGGTGCTGCAGCGCGTGCAGGGCCGGGAAATGGGAGCGCATCGATGAACCAGCGGCGCTCGTTCTTCGTGCTGACGATGATGGTCTTCGGCTTCGCGTTCCTGTACATCCCGATCCTGTCGCTGATCTTCTATTCGTTCAATGCATCGCGCCTGGTCACGGTTTGGGGCGGTTTTTCGACGAAGTGGTACGTAGCCTTGCTGCACAACGAGCCAATCAAGCAGGCGGCATGGTTGTCGTTTCGCATCGCGACCATGAACGCCACCGGGGCGACGATACTCGGCACGCTCGCAGGGCTCGCGCTCGCGCGATTCGGCCGCTTCCGCAGCCGTTCGTTGCTGGCCAGCCTGACGACCGCGCCACTCGTGATGCCCGAGGTGATCACCGGCCTCTCGATGCTGCTCCTGTTCGTGGCGATGGAGCAAGTATTCCATTGGCCGGACGGTCGTGGCATCACGACCATCACGATCGCGCACATCACGTTTTCGATGGCCTATGTCACGGTCGTCGTGCAGTCTCGGCTCGCCACGCTCGACGAATCGCTCGAGGAAGCGGCGCTGGACCTGGGCGCGCGACCGGCCAAGGTCTTCTTCCTGATCACGCTGCCGATCATCATGCCCGCGATTCTCGCGGGGTGGCTGCTGGCCTTTACGCTGTCCTGGGATGATCTGGTGATCACGAGCTTCGTCAATGGCCCGGGCTCCAGTACCCTGCCGGTGCTGATCTTCTCGAAGGTGCGCCTCGGCGTCAGCCCGGACATCAATGCGCTCGCGACCGTGCTCGTGCTGATCGTCACGGTGGGTATCGTCACCGCGGGTCTCCTGATGGCGCGCCAGCAGAAGCGACGCGAACTGGACGTGCAGCAGGCGATCGCCGGCAATCAATGATGTCCCGGCTGGACAGCAAGCTGCCCGGCGTCGGCACGACGATCTTCACGATCATGTCGCGCCTTGCAAGCGAGACGGGCGCGATCAACCTGGGCCAGGGTTTTCCTGACTTCCAGCCGCCTGCACGCCTCTGCGAACTCATCGCCCAGCATCTGGCCGCGGGCCACAACCAGTACGCGCCGATGCCGGGCCTGCCCATGCTTTGCGACGCCATTGCTTCGCAGATGCAGCGCCGACATGGTCTATCGATCGACGCAGCAAACGAGGTCACGGTCACGGCCGGCGGCACTGAGGCATTGTTTGCCGCGATCCACTCCGCCGTGCGCCCCGGTGACGAGGTCGTGATGCTCGACCCGGCCTACGATTCCTACGGGCCGGCGGCCGAACTTGCGGGCGCGCGCGTACACAGGGTGCCGTTGCGGACGCCGGACTTCGGCATCGACTACGAACGGCTCGCAGCGGCGATCGGCCTGCGCACGCGCCTGCTGATCGTCAATACGCCGCACAATCCGACTGGCGCGGTGCTCGCCGCAAGCGACTGGGAACGCATTGCGGATCTCGTCGAACCGACTGGCGCGATGGTTCTGTCCGACGAGGTCTACGAATGCCTGGTCTTTGACGGCAGGCGGCATACCAGCGTGCTGTCGAACGAGCGCCTGCGTGGCCGGTGCTTCGCGGTGTTTTCGTTCGGAAAAGTCTACAACGCCACCGGCTGGAAAATCGGCTATTGCGTAGCGGCACCCGTGCTCACCGCGGAGTTCCGCAAGGTGCACCAATTCCTGACATTTTCGGTGTCGACACCCGTCCAGCACGCGATAGCGGATTTCATGCGCGAGGAACCGGCATTCCATGACGGGCTGGCAGCGTTCTACCAGGCGCGTCGCGACCGGTTCGCGGCGCTGCTGGCTGGCTCGCGATTCAGGCTCATGACGACCGCCGGCACCTATTTCCAGCTCGCGGAATACGGCGGGATCTCGCAGATGCCGGATGTGGAATTCTGCAAGGAACTGGCGCGAAATCACGGCGTCGCCGCCATACCATTGTCGCCATTCTGCGCGCAACCGCTGCCGGCGCGACTCGTCCGTTTCTGCTTCGCCAAGGATGACACGACGCTGGAGCAGGCTGCATTGCGACTCACAAAGGTCTGATTTCACGATAGAATTACCACCATGAAACCCATCATTGAAGTTGCACAATCACTCGGCATCAAGCCCTCGGAACTTGAGCCCTACGGTCACTACAAGGCCAAGCTGGCCCTCACCGCATTCAAGGACCGCCCGCCGCGCGGCAAGCTGGTGCTGGTCTCGGCGATCACGCCGACCCCCGCGGGAGAGGGCAAGACCACGACATCCATCGGCCTGGTGCAGGGCCTGGCGAAGATCGGCGTGAAGAGCGCAGCTGCGCTCCGTGAGCCGAGCCTCGGTCCCGTCTTTGGCATGAAGGGCGGCGGGGCGGGCGGTGGCGCCTCGGAAGTCGTGCCGATGATGGACATCAATATGCACTTCAACGGCGACTTCCACGCCGTGTCCAGTGCGCACAACCTGCTCGCTGCGCTGGTGGATAACTGCCTCCACAACGGCAGTGCCGGCGCACTCGATTCGCGGCACGTGACCTGGAAGCGCGTCATGGACATGAATGACCGCGCGCTGCGTGACATCATCGTCGGGCTCGGTGGCCGGAGTGAGGGCATTCCGCGCGAAACGGGGTTCGACATCACCGCCGCGAGCGAAGTGATGGCCGTGCTGTGCCTCGCAGACGGCATTCCGGACCTGAAGGCGCGGCTCAGCCGGATCGTCGTTGGCTATGGCAAAGACGGCACGCCCGTGACCGCGCGGGATATCAATGCGGTGGGCGCGATGGCAGCGCTCCTGTCCCAGGCGATCAAGCCGAACCTGGTGCAGACGACGGAGGGAGTGCCGGCATTCGTCCACGGTGGTCCGTTTGCGAATATCGCTCACGGCACCAACAGCATCACCGCCACGAAGGCGGCCCTTTCGTATGCCGATATTGTGGTCACCGAAGCGGGTTTTGCCTTCGAACTTGGTGCGGAGAAATTCTTCGACATCAACTGCCGCTACGGCGGCTTTGCACCGGCCTGCACGGTGCTGGTCGTTACCATTCGTGCGCTCAAGATGCACGGTGGCAAGCCGCTCGCAGAGACCAGCAAGCCCGATGTGGCGGCCATGATCAGCGGTCTGTCGAACATGGAAAAGCACATCGAGAATATCAGCAAATTCGGCCAGCGCTGCGTCATCGCAATCAATCACTTCCCGACCGACACGGAAGAGGAAGTCGCGGCGCTGAAGAAGCACTGCAAGACACTCGGCGTGGAGGCCGTGCTGTCGAAGCCGTTCAGCGAGGGCGGCAAAGGCTGCACAGAGCTTGCCGGCGTCGTACGCGACCTGGTGGCCGTGAGTGAGTCGAAGTTCACGCCACTCTATGACTGGAATTCGCCGATCGAGCAGAAGATCGCGACGGTCGCCCGCGAGATGTATGGCGCCCACGCCGTGGACTACACGGCCAGGGCGCGTCGCGACCTCAACCACCTCGAGAAAGCCGGTTTTGGCAAGTTGCCCGTGTGCATCGCCAAGACCCAGCAGTCACTGTCAGACAACCCGGCTTTGCTCGGTCGTCCGAAGGACTTTCTGGTGACGGTGCGCGAAATTCAACTCGCGGCGGGTGCAGGCTTCGTGATTCCGATCACCGGCGAGATCATGCGCATGCCCGGTCTCCCGAAGGAGCCGATGGCGTACAAGTTCGATCTGAGCGACGAGGGTGAGATCCTCTTCAACCGCTAAGCGAGCCCGGGTCGATGTGGTTCTGGACGCAGGCGGCGGTGACCGTGTTCTTCAACAGGCAGGCGATCGTCATCGGGCCGACGCCGCCTGGCACCGGCGTAATGGCGCCCGCGACGCGGACTGCCGCATCGAAATCGACGTCACCCACCAGTTTTTCGCGCGGCCCGTCGGGTGACGGCACGCTGATGCGGTTGATGCCCACGTCGATCACGGTCGCGCCCGGCCGGATCCAGTCGCCCTTGATCAACCCGGGCTTGCCGATCGCCGCGATCAGGATGTCGGCGCGGCGGCATTCCTCGGCGAGGTCGCGGGTCCGCGAGTGGGCGACGGTCACCGTGCAGTGCTCGCGCAGCAATAGCTGCATCATGGGCTTGCCGACAAGATTCGAGCGGCCGACGACCAATGCGCGCTGGCCGCCCAGATCGCCCAGGTATTCCTTCAGCAGCAGCAGGCAGCCGAGCGGCGTGCAGGGAATCATTCCAGAGCCGCGCGCGGCCAACAGGCCCGTATTGATGAGGCTGAAGCCGTCCACGTCTTTCTGCGGCGCGAGCGCATCGATGATTGCCAGCTCGTCGATCTGCCGCGGCAGCGGGAGCTGGACCAGGATTCCGTGCACTGCGGTGTCGGCGTTGAGCCGCGCGATATTGTCGAGCAGTTCGGTTTGGGAAACGGATGCCGGGAGCAGCGTCTCGAATGAGCGCATGCCCGCTTCTCGTGTCTGTTTTCCCTTGTTGCGGACATAAATTTCGCTGGCGGGATCAGCACCCACGAGAATCACGGCGAGGCCCGGCGTGACGCCGTGGTGCCCGGCGAGCACCGCAACCTGCCGCGCGACTTCGGCCCTGACCCTCGCGGCGGCCGCGCGCCCATCGATGAGGCGGGCCCGGTGCGAGGTGTCTGGAGTCATGCTGGACCTGGATTCTGGCATCCATCTGGCCTCATGCCATACTGGTGGCCGCGAGGGTACCTGAAACCCCCGATCAAATGCGACACCGCGAGCCTTCATGAACGTCAAGCGCGACGGCGAACCCGTTCGACGAATACAGATTGACGCGATGCGCGGCGGCCAGTTCCGCTCGCACGAAGATCTCGTGGTCGTCGAGGAACCGCTCGAAATCCGCCTGGCCCGGGCGGCGGAGCCGGGGCCGGGACGCGCGATTTCAATCACGATGCGCACACCGGGACACGACGTCGAGCTTGCCGTCGGCTTTTTGCATGGCGAAGGGCTCATCCGTTCCAAAAATGACATCGTATCGGCCCGCATTTGCGGTGCGGCCAGCAATGTCGTGCGCGTGGAACTTGCGGCCGACGTTCCGCTGGACCTTGCACGACTGGAGCGGAATTTCTATACGAGTTCCAGTTGCGGGGTCTGCGGCAAGGCATCGCTCGAGGCGGTGAACGAGATGCTGCCGATCCGGCCGGTCGCGAGCGCGATCAAGGTATCGGCGGAGCTGCTGGGCTCGCTCGTGGTGCGCGCGCGCAGCGCACAGGATGTCTTCCGGGACACCGGCGGGCTGCATGCTTCGAGCCTTTTTGACGAGCGTGGAGACCTGCTTGAGACCTACGAGGACGTTGGCCGGCACAATGCGCTCGACAAGCTCATTGGCGCCAGGCTGCTCGAAGGCGCCCTGCCGCTTTCCGAATGTGTGCTGTTGTTGAGCGGGCGGGCGAGCTTTGAACTGCTGCAGAAGGCAGCGGCGGCCGGCGTGCCGGTAGTCGCCGCAGTCGGCGCGCCTTCGAGTCTCGCGATCGACCTTGCGGAGCGCACGGGCATCCTGCTCGTTGGATTTCTGCGCGACGCTTCATTCAATGTGTATACGCATCGGGAAAGACTGCAATGACCGCTGCTGCGGCACCGAAACCGATCAGCCAGGCGCAGAAGGATGAAGTCCTTGTGATCGTTGCGCGCCACAAGCACCAGCCGGGCCCGCTGATCGAGATCCTGCATGACGTGCAAAGGTCGCTGGGTTACGTGCCTGCAGAGGCCGTGCCATTGATCGCAGGGGAACTCAACCTGTCGCGGGCCGAGGTTCACGGTGTGGTGAGCTTTTATCACCACTTCCGTAGCGCCCCGCATGGCCGGCGCGTGCTGCGACTCTGCCGGGCCGAGGCCTGCCAGTCGATGAACGGCCGCGCACTCGAGCGGCACGCCATCAAACGCCTCGGCATCGGTTTCGGCGAGACGACAGCCGATGGCGCAGTGACACTCGAGGCTGTCTACTGCCTGGGGCTCTGCGCCTGTTCGCCCGCGGCGATGATCGATGAAGATGTCCATGGCCGCGTGACGCCGGAGCGACTGGATGAACTGCTGAAGCGTGCGGGCGCAGGGGCGAAGCGGTGACCGTTACGGTATGGATCTCGCGGGATGCCGGCGCGCTCGCGCTCGGTGCCGAGGCAACTGCGCAGGCTCTGCTCGCGGCGGCGCGCAAGGCGGGCGGCGACATCAAGCTGCGCCGCAATGGGTCGCGGGGCCTTTACTGGCTCGAGCCGCTGGTCGAGGTGGAATGCACTGCTGGCCGGATTGCCTATGGGCCCGTGTCCGAGCGCGATGTGCCGGGCCTGATCGAGAAAGGCCTGCTGCGGGGTGAAGCGCATCCGCTACGGCTCGGTCCGATCGAAGCGCATCAATGGTTCGCGTCCCAGCAGCGGCTCACCTTTGCGCGGGTCGGACGGATAGACCCGCTCGACCTGAACGACTACCTCGCGCACGACGGATTCCGCGGACTCCGGCGCGCGCTTGAGATCGGATCCCTCGCGACCGTCAATGAAGTGGTCGAATCAGGTCTTCGTGGTCGTGGTGGCGCGGCTTTCCCGACCGGCATCAAGTGGCAGACCGTGCTCAAGCAGCCGGAGGGCCAGCGCTACATCGCCTGCAATGCGGATGAGGGTGACTCGGGAACATTCTCGGATCGCATGCTGATGGAAGGCGATCCGCTCTCGGTCATCGAGGGCATGATCATCGCCGGGATCGCGGTCGGGGCGACGCGCGGATACATCTATCTTCGCGTCGAGTATCCACACGCATTTCAGGTCATGAACGCCGCCATCACTGCGGCGCGGAATGCTGGTTTTCTCGGGTCCAATGTCTGCGGCAGCAAGCACGCCTTCGACATCGAGCTGCGCCTCGGTGCCGGCGCATACATCTGTGGCGAAGAGACATCGATGCTGGAAAGTCTCGAGGGGCGACGCGGCGAGATCCGCGTGCGCCCGCCATTGCCCGCGGAGAAGGGCCTGTTCGGGGCGCCCACCGTGGTCAATAACGTCGTGACACTTGCCACGGTACCCGTGGTGCTCGCAGCAGGTGCGGCTGCGTACCGAGATTTCGGCCAGGCGAAGTCGCGCGGGACGCTGCCGCTGCAACTGGCCGGTAACGTGCTCCGCGGCGGCCTGGTCGAGCGCGCCTTCGGCCTGACCGTGCGTGAGTTGTTGTACGACTACGGTGGCGGGTCCGCGAGCGGCCGGCCAATCCGCGCGGTCCAGATCGGCGGACCACTCGGCGCCTACCTGCCGGAATCGCAGTTCGACACGCCACTTGAGTACGAGGCACTTTCAGCGATCGGCGCAATGCTCGGGCACGGCGGTGTCGTGGCTTTCGACGACACGGTCGACATGCTGGAAATGGCCCGGTACGCGATGGAATTCTGCGCGATCGAGTCCTGCGGCAAGTGCACACCCTGCCGCATCGGATCGGTGCGGGGCGCCGAGGCGCTCGGGAATATTGCCCGCGGAATTAATCCCGAGGGCAATCTTGCGCTGGTGGAGGAACTCTGCGATACGATGTTGCAGGCGTCTTTGTGCGGCCTCGGGGGTATGGCACCCTATCCGGTGTTGAGCGCGATGAAGCATTTCAAAGAGGACTTCAGGCAACGGACTGCTGGAAGCTGACATGTACTCCATTGACCATAAGGATCTCGGCACGCCGGCCCCGGCATCGACCGGGTCGGTGACACTCGATATCGACGGCAGTACCGTCACGGTGCCCGCGGGAACTTCCGTCATGCGGGCCGTCGCCCTTGCGGGCGGTCACATCCCGAAGCTTTGCGCCACTGACACCCTCAAGGCCTTCGGCTCCTGCCGCCTGTGCCTGGTCGAGATCGAGGGCCGCAAAGGATTTCCGGCCTCCTGCACGACTGAAGTGGCGGCCGGCATGAAAGTGCGCACGCAGTCGCCGCGAATCCAGAAGTTACGGCGTGGCGTGGTCGAGCTTTATGTGTCCGACCACCCGCTCGATTGCGCTGAATGTCCGGCCAATGGGCATTGCGAGCTGCAGGACGCAGCCGCGGAACTCGGGGTCGAGGGTTCGCGCTATGCGAATGGCGGGGCAACGCAGCGCGGTGTGAAGCAGGACGCCAGCAATCCCTATTTCGTTTTCAATCCGGATCTGTGCATCGTGTGTTCGCGCTGCGTGCGCGCCTGCGACGAAGTGCAGGGCACGCTTGCATTGACGATCGAAGGCCGCGGGTTCGGATCGCGCGTTTCGGCGAGCCAGCACCAGCCATTCCTCGAGTCCGAATGCGTCTCCTGCGGTGCCTGCGTCGAGGCCTGCCCAACCGCGGCACTGACCGAGAAATTGCCGCTGGCGCTGGGAGCGCCTTCAGAAGCAGTCAGCACGACCTGCGGCTACTGCGGGGTCGGCTGCTCATTGAAGGCCGAGGTCAAGGACAAGACAGTCGTCCGGATGGTGCCCAATCGCGCCGGCACCGCAAACAAGGGCCATGCCTGCGTGAAAGGGCGATTCGCCTTTGGCTACGCGACTCACGCCGACCGCGTTCGCCGCCCGATGATCAGGAAGCGCATCACGGATCCCTGGCGCGAGGTGAGCTGGGAGGAAGCGATCAACTACACCGCTGCCGAGTTCAAGCGGATCCAGCAGAAATACGGACCCAACTCGGTCGGCGGAATCACTTCGTCGCGCTGCACCAACGAGGAAACATTCCTGGTGCAGAAACTCGTGCGTGCGGCGCTTGGCACCAACAATGTCGACACCTGTGCGAGGGTCTGCCACTCGGCGACCGGGTACGGGCTGAAGCACACGCTGGGCGAGTCCGCCGGCACGCAGGCCTTTACGTCGGTCACAAAGGCGGACGTGGTCATGCTGATCGGCGCGAACCCGACCGACGGGCATCCGGTCTTCGCCTCGCAGTTGAAGCGTCGCCTGCGCCAGGGCGCGAAACTCATTGTGCTCGACCCGCGCGTGATCGACCTGGTGCGCACGCCCCACATCGAGGCAGCCGCGCACCTGCAACTGCGACCCGGCACCAATGTGGCGGTCATCAATGCGCTCGCCCATGTCGTGGTCACGGAGGGCCTCGCGAATGACGCCTATGCCGAGGAGCGCTGCGAAGTCGACACCTACCGCAAGTGGAAAGCTTTCGTCTCCGAAGCCAGGAATTCCCCGGAGGCGACGGAAGCGATCAGCGGTGTGCCGGCAGCGCTCGTGCGAAAGGCGGCGCGGATCTATGCCGCCGGTCCGAACAGCGCGATCTATTACGGCCTGGGTGTTACTGAACACAGCCAGGGCACGACCATGGTCATGGGCATCGCCAATATCGCGATGGCCACGGGAATGCTCGGTCGTGAAGGCGTCGGTGTCAGTCCGTTGCGTGGCCAGAACAATGTGCAGGGTGCCTGCGACATGGGTTCGTTTCCGCACGAATTCAGCGGCTACCGTCATGTGTCGGACGCCGCGACGCGCAGCCTGTTCGAAGGCGCGTGGAATGCGAAGCTTGCCAGCGAGCCGGGCCTGCGCATACCGAACATGTTCGAAGCGGCGTTGGACGGCAGTTTCCGTGCGCTCTATATCCAGGGCGAGGATTTCGTCCAGTCCGACCCGAACACGAATCATGTCGTCGCCGCGCTATCGGCCATGGAATGCGTGGTCGTCCAGGACCTGTTCCTGATCGAGACGGCGCGCTATGCGCATGTTTTCCTTCCGGGCTCGACCTTCCTCGAGAAAGACGGAACCTTTACCAACGCCGAGCGGCGCATCTCGCGGGTCCGAAAGGTGATGGAGCCGCTCGCAGGCCTTGCTGACTGGGAAGTCACAATGCAGCTGGCCCAGGCGCTGGGCTACGAAATGCACTATTCCCATCCTTCCGAGATCATGGATGAGATTGCGCGCCTGACGCCGACCTTTCATGGCGTCACCTATGAGAAGCTGGAGCGTCTCGGCAGCATTCAATGGCCCTGCAACGATGCGGCGCCCGACGGCACACCCACGATGCACGTCGGGACTTTCGTACGCGGCAAGGGCAAGTTCTACCTGACCGAATACATTGCGACTTCCGAGCGCAGCACGAGCCGCTATCCATTGCTCCTGACCACGGGACGCGTGCTGTACCAGTACAACGTGGGCACGCAGACCCGCCGCACGTCGAATCTGGCCTGGCAATCCGAGGACCGCCTCGACATCCATCCGGATGACGCCGAAGATCGCGGCATCACCGATGGTGACTGGGTCGGCGTCACGAGCCGGACCGGCGACATGGTCATGCGCGCCGTCGTCTCCCGGCGCATGACGCCGGGGGTCGTCTACACAACATTCCATTTCCCGGAGTCCGGCGTCAACCTGGTGACCACCGAGAATTCGGACTGGGCGACGAACTGCCCGGAATACAAGGTCACGGCCGTCGAGGTGGTCAGGGTCGGGCAGCCGGAGGCCTGGCAGGCGCGTATTCGCGCCGAGCGCAGCGCGCAACGCAGCCCGGCGTTGCCGTCCGCCTGAAGCCATCGCGATGAACGTCGAACGACTCGTCGCGATGGTGAACGACATCGCCGCATTCTTCGCCTCCGAACCGGATCCGGATGCCGCCGCGGAGCAGGTGGCCTACCACCTCCGGAAATTCTGGGAACCCCGGATGCGCATCGAAATCCAGCGTTGCCTGGAGAGGGGCGGAGTGGGGTTAAGTCCGCTCGCGAGGCGCGGCGTCGAACGACTTTGAGCTGTCGCGATACACCGACGAACCGAAGCGTGCCGGACGACTGCGCTTCTGTTCTGCTGTGACAATGTCCATGCGCGTACTGCTGCCGGCATATGTCGCCTTGATCTTGCTCGGCTGTGGCGGCGGAGGCGGCGGTTCAAATCCGCCGCCGCCACCACCGGCAGACTCGGGCCTCAATGCGCGCCCGAGCAACACGAGCTGCCTTGCGCCGGCCCGTACGGCCGGGAGCTCGACACTTTCGACGCCACGCGCATTTCCAAACCTGACATTTGCCTCGCCGGTCGCGATGCTTCAGGCGCCGGGCGACGCGTCGCGCTGGTTCGTGCTGGAACAGGCGGGCCTGGTTCGTGCCTTCGATAACGACGCGGCCGTCAACACGACGCAGGTGTTTCTCGATATCCGCAACCGCGTGTTCAATTCAGGTGAAGCGGGGCTTTTGGGATTCGCCTTCCATCCGAACTTTGCCATGAATGGCCGCGCCTATGTCAATTACAGCGTATCGGTCGGTGGATCGGTGCGCTCGATTACCTCCGAGTTCATGAGTCCGGACGGCGGCATGACGCTCAATCCGAATTCGGAACGCGTGTTGCTGACGGTCAACAAGCCATTCAGCAACCACAATGGCGGCAACCTGGCGTTCGGGCCGGACGGTTTCCTGTACCTCGGATTGGGCGATGGAGGCGGCGGCGGCGATCCGCAGGAGAACGGGCAGAATCCGCAGCGCCTGCTTGGCAAGATGTTGCGCATCGATGTGGACCAGCAGCCGGGTGGCGAGCCCTATGGGATCCCGGGCGGCGCCACCGGCAATCCTTTCGCCGGAAATCCACGCTGCAACATCGACGGCACCGGCACGCAGAATTGCCCGGAGATTTTTGCGCTGGGCCTGCGTAACCCCTGGCGCTGGAGTTTCGATCGCCAGACTGGCTTTCTATGGCTCGCCGATGTCGGTCAGAACAGCTTCGAGGAGATCGACATCATCGACCGCGGCGGCAATTACGGCTGGGACGCTCGCGAGGGCGCGCACTGCTTCGAACCGTCGAGCGGATGCCAGACTGCCGGCCTCATCGATCCGGTCGCCGAGTACGGTCGCGCAATGGGCTTCTCGGTCACCGGTGGTTACGTCTATCGCGGCGCCCAGACGACAGAACAATTCGGGCGCTACATCTTCGCGGATTTTGGCAGCGGCATGATTGCTTCCCTGACGCCGGGTGCCGGCGGAACATTTACCTTGACGTCGCTCGTGCAGCCCGGCGCGACACCGCCGGGTGCGCCGGGGCAGCTGTCGATATCCGCATTCGGTGAAGCCAACGACGGCGAGCTTTACGTTCTCGATTATGGCCGTGGCCAGATCCGTCAGCTGATTTTTACCGGCGGAGGCGGCGGCGACAATGTGCCGCAGCAATTGTCCGCCACGGGATGCATCAACACGACGAGCGCTGGCGCACCCCCGCTGCTCACCTTGATTCCGTATGCGCCGAACGCCGCATTCTGGTCGGACGGAGCGGTCAAGGAGCGCTGGATCGGCCTGCCGAATGGCCAGAATATCGCCGTGCAGGGTGATGGTGACTGGGACCCGCCGAATGGCACGGTGCTGGTCAAGCACTTCCGGCTTGGCAACCAGCTCGTCGAAACGCGGTTGTTCATGCGACACCCGGACGGTGTCTGGGCCGGCTACACCTACGAGTGGAATCCCGCGCAGACTGAGGCCACGCGAGTCACCGGTGGCAAGACGGTGGCAATCGGTAACCAGAACTGGATATTCCCAAGCGAAGCGCAGTGCATGCAATGCCACACGCAGGCGGCCGGCTTCAGTCTCGGACTCGAAACTGCGCAGCTCAATGGGTTGCTGACTTATGCGCAGACCGGGCGCAACGCCAATCAGATCACCACGCTGAATGCGGTTAGCGTGCTTTCGCCACCGGTCACCGCGAATCCGCCGGCGTATGCGAACCCGACTGACGCGAATCGCACACTGACGGAGCGCGCGCGCGCCTACCTGCACACGAATTGCGCAAACTGCCATCGCCCACAAGGGCCGACGCCGGTCGCGCTCGACCTGCGCCACAACACCGCGCTTTCCCAGACCGGCACCTGCGATGTGGCACCTGCGGCGGGCGATCTCGGCATCGCCAATGCGCTCATCATCGCGCCGGGAGAATCCGCGCGCTCGGTGCTGCTTGCGCGGATGTCGCGGCGCGACGCGAACGCGATGCCGCCGATCGCCAGCAATATGCGCGACGCCGCGGGCGAACAGCTGATCAGCGCGTGGATTGACTCACTGACCGCGGCGAGTTGCCAGTAGCCAGCTCGCAGCTCCGGCGCCGCGATCCCGGGATTTCCATTCCGCCTTTCGGTCCCTTATGCTCCCCGCAGTTCTCCCGGCAAGGGACTAACGATGCGTCAGCTTCTGGCTTCCGTCCTGTTCTTGCTTGCAACGAATGCTTTGCCTGCCATTGCACAAACCCAGGCAACTGATGGCCTGCCTGAAAACCTGAAACTGCCGCAAGCGCGGTCCGAACTCTGCGAGATGCCGGAAGAACTTCCGGCGCCTTCGCTGACGGAACCCTTCGCGATCGGCGAGGCGCTCTACGACCCGGGGCGGGTCGCCGACGCCGTCGTCTCGCTTCTGGAACTCATGGGCGTCGGCATCGACAAGGCGGATGGCACGCCGCTGCGCACCAGCGACAAGCGTGGCGGCGCTCCGTTCCGATTGACCGAGGCCGAAGTGCGCCGCTTGATTGCGATGGGGCGCGCGGATGCGGCGAAAGCGGCAAAGAAAGGCCGCCCTCCATACTCATTCAAGGACCTGCACCTCGCGGTTTCGCCATTGCTGCCGGAATTCCCGGTTGAACGCCTGGCCGGGGCGTATTCCGAGGCCTACGAAGCGAACCCCGATGCGCTGGTGCCGCAGGTGCTGATGGGTCAACCCATCGAAGCCAATACGCGACTGATGCGCACGCAAATCTGGTTGCTGCTGGTCGACGGTTTTGTGCCACCGGGCACAAAGAATCCGGCGCCGGCCTGGGGAAGCGCCGGCAAGTTGCTGCCACCGCTGCCGTCCCCGAATCCTGGCTGGAGCAATGCAGACTGGCTCGACCTTGTCCCCCGATTGCCGCTCCTGGCCTGGTGGCCGGCGCTTGAGATCGCTCCGCAGCCAGCCCGGGCTCACGAGGGGCACGGGGGCCCGGGCGCGCCGCTGACGCTGACGGCCCGGATAGTGATTCCGCCGGAGCAGGGGGTTTCCCCCTCGCGTGGATTGTCGCTGCTGAAGCCAAAGACGCAGGGCCTCGGTGACCAGCGCATCACCTTGAATGCGCACTATGCCGCCACACTTCTCGAGCACGGCTCGTTCGCACCCGCGTTCGGCTCCGCGACCACTACCGACAAGACCGGCGCTGCGCGAATGACTTACACCCCCAAGGCTGAGGTAGCGAATGGGCGCGGCAGCGTGTCCAGTGACACGGCAGAGATCAGGGCCACGATCAGTCAATGGGACCTGGTTTCGGCGCGCTACGAAGTGCCGGCACAACTTCGCGGTTTCCTGATTGGCGATGTGACAACCTGCGGCGCCATCAAGATCAGTTGGCATGCCGGGGCGTCGCAGGCCGGAATGCCTGCCGGAACGCCTGCCGGAACGCCGCCGACCAGAACCCCGCCGGCCGAAGAGTCATTCAATATCCGGATCACCAACCATTACGACATCGTTCTCGACATGGGTCCGCTCGGTGGGGGCACGCACAAAGGCGAGGACGGGGTCGAGGGCACCCTTGAATTGCAGGGAGACGGCACCTATCGCGGAGTCGTCACGGGTCACGCGAGCGGCACGCAGGAGCTCCATGGCCTGGGCCAGGCAGCGTGTCCGACCGCGAAGTCCGACGGATCGCAGGAACTTCTGGTCATCGGTACGCCGGTAGCGAGCTTCGGCCCATTTCACCAGGCCTCCGATTACGTCTGGGTGAGCGGCCAGCCGGATGGCGGGTGGCTCTCCCTGGAATTTTTCCCGACGACCAGGGCTCGCTATACTCAACGCGACCCGTGTCAGACGGAGATCCAGCAGGCCGATGATCCCAATACGCCCTGGTTCCTGCCATTCAACGACGCGCAGTGGACGATTCGGCACGCGGGCTACGGCATCGCGCTCCCCAAATCTGGCAAGCTGATTTACAAGGATAATTTCTCCAGATCGACCGTGGTTGGCAAATCAACTTGGGACGTCATCGTCGAACGCAAGTGAGCAAGTCCGACGCGATTCCATTCCGTAGGGTTTGAGGAGTCCGCGAATAATGGCATCAATTCCATTCACCGATAACTACACCGACCTGTCGTCGAACCGCGGCTTCCAGTTCAAGTTTCACTGCAAGAAGTGCGGCAACGGCTACATGTCCACCTATCAGGCCAACACATTCGGTACCGCGGCCGCGGCGGCCGAGGCGGTTTCAGGATTGCTTGGCGGCATCTTCGGTCGCGCGGCGCAATCGGCGCAATCGCTTGGACAGATGGTGGCGGGACCGCAGCATGACGCCGCACTAAAGAATGCGGTTGGTGAGATCAGCCCGATCTTCAAACAGTGCAGCCGCTGCGGAAACTGGGTATGCGAGCCGATCTGCTGGAACAGGAAAGCCGGGCTGTGCGAGGGCTGCGCGCCGGATCTCGACGAGGAAATCTCCTCGGCGCAGGCACAGGCGGCCAAGGCCCAGGTCATCGAGAAAGTGCGGTCCGTGGATTACGTCGGACAACGCGACCTGGCCCAGGTCGCCGCCGTGAATTGCCCCACGTGCGGCGCAAGGACCCAGGGCGGCAAGTTCTGTCCCGAATGCGGTGCCGTGGTTGCCCAGAAGAAGAAGTGCGGCAGTTGCGGTGCCATGGCCGAGGGATCGCCAAAATTCTGTCCAGAGTGCGGCAAGCCGTACGGCGGCTAAGGTGACCGACGAGCCACGCCGGGCCCGCGCGACCTGGGCATTGGAAGATGCCGCAGGCCTGCGCATCCAGCAAGCCGAAAGCGAAGCGGTCATTGACGACACATGCATGAGCATCGGAACGATCAGTGTGGCTTTCGTGGATGTGGATGCGCTGTGCGCCGCCGACTACCGCATCGAGCTCGACCTCTGGCCCGCAGGCCGGTTGGTCCTCACCGAACTCGGGCGTCGCTTCGACAGTTTTACCCGCGCGCTGCGCCAGGCCAGGAACCAGGCCCGTGTTGCTGGCCTCCTTGCACACGCGCCCGCGCTACCCGGAGTGTTTGAAGGCGCCTTGCTGTCCCCGGCACCCGCGGACCCGGTAGAACTGCAGGTCTATTCGACGCACATCACGATTGTTCCCGCGAATGCGGATCCCTGGCAGATTCCCCTGGGTGTACTCCTTGACGTAGCCGTCAGCGACGACCCGCCATCAGTCGTATTGGTAACCGGCGATGGGCGCATTGCGATCGGCCAGCTCGCGCGCAGCCGCGACGCCTTTCACGCGTCCATTTCCGCGCAGCGCAATGCCCAGGCGCAATTACTTGCCAGATACACGAACCGCAGCGGATTCGCGGATGGCCTTGGTATTCCTCGTGACCGGATCTCTGGATTCGACGCGCTGCTGGAGCGCTGCTGCTGCGCGGATCGCATTGACGGTGCAAGAAAAATCCTGGCGAGCGAATCCGGGGGCCAGTCGCGCCTCGGATTCGTGCAGCTGTTGGATCCGGACGCAGAATCGCTGCAGGCCAAGTCGGCACTGCCCGGAAATTGGGCGAGCTTCCTGCTCGTTCCAGCGGGCAATCGCGTCGTGCTGGAAATTCTCGCCGGTCCCAGCGCGGCAACTTATGTGTTTGAAGGCGATATCGATGCGGTGAATCGCGATCTCCAGCTGCTGCATTTTCGACGTGCGGGTCTCGCGCTGAGCGCAGCGCAGGCGGAGATCACGCCTGACAATCCACATCGACTTGCCTTGCGGCGGCTCGAACCGCTCAAGCGATTGCGCGCCGCCATTCGGGGAAGGCTGGTGCACGGCGCAGATTGGAGTGCTGCGCTGGCAAAGGCACTCGTCGCAGACTGACGATCACTTCGATCCGTCAGGCCCGAACTCACGCCTCAGCGTCGGATCACAAACCGGTCGCCTTCGACACCGAACTCAAAAGTCGTGGTCTGATTCGGGACGATGGTCACCGGCTCCTCGAGAACCTGACCCAAGGCGTCAATCCGGAGCTTATACGTGCCAGGCGGCAGTTCGCGGCTCAGCTCGCTGGTCTGACCTGAAACGAGGATCTTTCCCGATGCATCGAGAATGTCGTATGGCAGGCGATTCAAGGCGGCGAGCTTGACCGCGCGTGACAGCTGCTCCCCGTCCTGGGCGCTGTAATAGCGGCCACCCGTCGAGCCGGCCAGCGCAGTCAATTCGGCCACGGCGGTTTCGCCGGTCAGCGTGAAACCGACGATGTTGAGCGTGACGTTTACGCCGGACGCCTGGATCTCTGCCGCGGCCGCTTTCGCATCACCCTTGCAGCTCTCTTCGCCGTCGGTGATCAGGATCACCGACCCGCCGCCGGCGGCGCGCAGGTCGCCGACGGTCTGCAGGATCGAGCGGATCAGTGGTGTCTCGCCACGCGGCTTAAGGCGCGAGGCCGTCTTCACGATGCGCTCGCGATCGAGCCTGGCAATCGGCACGACCAACTCGGTGTCCGAACACGTCTGGGCAGACTTCGACGAGTACCGATGGCCGTAGACGCGCAGACCGACCTTCAAGTCATCCGGCAGGGTGTCGACGGTCGTTTTCAGGACTTCAAGGGCTGTTTTCCAGCGCGTACTCGTGCCGAGCTTGGTGTTCATGGAACCCGACACGTCGAGCACGATCTCGAGGTTGGGCGTTGCCGGCTTGTCGCCCTGCTGCTTGACGATCTGCAGCGCGCCGGTCGGGTCGGCTCCGTACGAACCGGCCAGTCCAATGACCGCCCACATGGTATGGGCAAAGTCCGACGGCCGCTCGCTCTGCGTGTGGATCGATTTCCACAAACCATTATCTGGTGTCGGCTCGTTCATCTGGCTCTGCAGCAGGAAGTCCACGCCGCGCCGGAACATCGCGCCGTGAATGCTCACGCCGGCCTGCTTGAATGCGTAAAGCACCTGCCCCGTCGCGATCGCGTTCGACCCATCGGTGGCCGAATGTTCCTTCCAGCCACCGTCGGGCTGCTGCTCCGCGGACAACTCTTCCACCACCGACCAGGCTGTGCGCTTCTGGTCAGATGTGCCGTCGCGCATCAAGGCGATGATCTTGAACACCTTGTCCTGGTTGGTTGTCGGCTCGTTTGCGGCAATCCACGCGGCGCCGCGCGCGGCGGCCTGCTGGTACGTCGGATCGTCAGAATGGGTGGCCGCCCAATCGAGCGCCACCAGCGCGTTGGACGTGGTCATGAATTGACCCTGCACGATCGGAGGTGCGGGCTGGTCCACGGGGATGGCGCCGTCCGCGGCTTGGATGGAAACCAGATGGTCCGCCGCCTCGAGCAGCAGCCCCTTCGGATTGCGTGTTTCGGGTTGTCCCTTATCGCTGCTGATTCCGGTGGCTGCTGCCGCATAAGCTACGCCCATCGCACCGAACACCGATGCGGAGTGCGACCAGCCGAACCAGGTGCCGGAGTCCGTCTGCCTGCGGGTGAAATCGTCGAGCCAGCGAACCGCGGGCATGCTCACGCGATAGCCCATCTTTAGCGCCACCGCCTGGCCCATGAGCACCTGGCTTTGTACATGACAGCCGAAGCAGGGGTTCCGCTTACTCCAGTCCCACGCCGCCTGTTGCAGCCATTCCAGGCCGCGCTGCGCCGCCTCGCGCGGACCGCCTTTCCAGTACTTCACGTCGGGGGCGCGCGTGAACAGCGGCACATAGTCGCGGCGCAGGGCTTCAAGCACACGGACCTCTGCGATCTCGAGGCTCTCCATCGAGGCGCCGGACAGCACGCGCAGCTTCACGTAGCGCGCCTCCACGGGCGTAAACGTCACGGTCTGCTCGCCCGATTTTTCCTCGAGCGTCGCGGCAGCCACCTTGGTGAAATGTTCGGTCGGGCTGTCCGGGGAAGTCCAGACCTCGACATCCTTCGGCGCCCACGTGGCAGGTTCGGGCAGGACGATCACGAGCGCTCCGACCAGGGTCGGTTTGCGCTCATAGAATGAGAAGACCACCGCCTGTGGGTAGGCCACGGGGTCGAAGTTCACGAGCCGGCCAAGCTGCCAGGACGGAGCGAGCAGCCCATCGACCATGCGCCGGCCGGTGAAGCCAGGCCCAAAATTGGCGGTGAGTTCCTCGATTCCGCCGCCCACGTCATTCGCGGCAATGTTGACGTCTGTCAGCTTCGTTCCAAATAGCGGCGCGGCGGGTGCGGGCGTTTCCGCCGTAGGAGCACCGGCTTGCGAAGACTGTTCGCCTTGCCGGGAACACGATGTGCTCGCCAGGGCGACGAAGATCAAAGCGGCGGCAAAGTCGATTCTCATGCAGGCGGGGGCGTGAGAGGTCACGCATATTCCTTCGGTACCAGGTGCCCAAGCTGCATTAGAGGAGGGTGGACCACAATTCGACGAGGCCTTGCCACTGTATTTCTATTCCCTTCTGCCCCCAGTTGCTTGTCAGGTTCCTGACGAACCCCGCAGCCTGCTGTGCGTCCTGCGCCTCTACGTAGTCGATCGTCGTATTCCCAATCCGAACCTCGAGAGTTACCCCCCTCTCGGTCCGAATGACCGTTCCTTCCGCGGTCGACGAATGGAGGCCCTCGTCCGTCACGGCGATGGTCGCGCCAGAGTGCGGATCTACTTGCCACCAGGCAAAGCGTGGGGCGCCAGCGACGGCGACGGGTCGGTCGGGTGCCACAATGACCCGACCCGTGGCCAATGATTCGTCGATCCTGGCTCGTGCGTCCTCGGGCACACTTGCCGCGAGCGCGGCACTATTGTGCGCGAGGAGCACTGTTGGAATCTTTTCGGCCTGAGCCCTTTCAAACACTAGGCTGGTGCTCATCACCGGCGCCGGAGGCGATTCCTGCGCTGGCTTACCGTCTGCAAAAAAGCCGATGACTAGCCGCTCCAGCGTGCCGTTGACGACGCCATGCAGCACTTCGGCGACAAATAATTGATCCCTGCGAAATCCGGACACCACGACGCGAGGCTGGTCTCGTCGCAGATCCAGGTTGAGCCGTGGAGTTCCATCCCAGGCAGACAGTTCGGCAACGTAGACACGTGGCGTGTCGGTGTAGATGCGCAAAATCCGGCCCGTTGTGTCGGCGACGCGGCCAAGCAGGCCATCAGAAATAGCAGTGAAAGCGATGCTGATCATCCGCAGATGATCGCCAACGTTGGCGTCTTCGTCTTCAGATTGTGGCGGACCGTTGGTGATGCCCCTCAAATGCTCGGCGTGGATGGCGCCGGTAGTAACGAAGAAATCGTAGACCGCTCCAGCGAGGTTTTCAGGATTGCTGCTGCCCCCGTCTCCAGCCGCGACGCTTTCGGTGCTGAGCGTTACTCCATCGATCCGTCGCTTCTTGCCGACCCGATCGAAGATTTCCCGTATGACCTTCTCTTTTCGACCATCCGGCGCAATGAACTCGAGCCCAACGAACTCTGCAGTCGCCGTTGGAATCGAGTCGTCACCTCCACCGCCACCACCTAACGCATCTACCAACCCTCCAGCGGGGTTTCCGTGAGGGACCTTTAGCCAGAATGGCAATCCGATTACCTGTTCCAGCTGGGCGATCAGTACCGGTCTGACTTGGCTCCCGCCGTTGCTCTGTGCCGCTTCGTGGTTGAGAAAAACGTCCACGCCCGAAAGATCCGCCGCTTTCGCGGCGTAATTGAGGACCTCTCGATACGCGGGCTTGTCGCCCGTGTACTCCTCGATGCGGACGCGGAGTTCGACGCGGTGAAATATCCCCTCGGGTAAGACGTCGAAGGTTTCCTCTGCCTTCGTATAGACTTGGCCAGGTGCAGCCGTGGCAAAAGAAGGATCCATCGCGACCCAAGCGCCGTTCTGCCACCACTCCACCCAATAATGATCCTGCGTCTCCTTGATCAATGCATCTCTAGTCACGGCGGGCTCGCTTCGATCTGGATGCCCCGCCTTCTTCAGACTCTCGGCCAGCAGCGTGCCATCGCGTTTGATCGCGATCATCAATTTCTCGACTTCGGCCTTTTGCTCCGGCGATCGGTCTTCGGCGTCAGCCGACCTCCCGGATACACGTTCCGCCCACATCGAAGAGACCAGATCTTGCGCGGTCGACTCACTTAGCTTCCCATGTGCATAGCGGACGCGTTGCCCCGAGCTTACGAGCAGGCTCGCGAGCAACGCAGCGCGATCCACTGTGTTGCCGGCCATCGCCATCAGCGTACCGCGCGGTCCGCGCAGGCAGCCGCTGTAGGCTTCAAACGCAATCTGGTCGCGCACGAATTCGAAGATTCGGGATGGGTCTTTCCCGAGAGCCACGGCGAAGTACCGCGGTTCAACGTGCGACAGATCGAACGCACGAGGCACCGGCAGCTTTAGCGATTCGGTTGAAGTGCGGCGCAGGCCTGGACCGTTATTGTTGGGCTCGTCATTGCGATTGGCCTGCTGGCCGCTGCTGGTCAGTTCGAGGGCCTGCGTGGCCGCAGTATTCGGCGCGGGCGCTGCCCCAATTTCCCGGTCACCGCAGGCCACAACCAGCATTGGCGTGAGGACAACCACCCAGCGTGCCAGTCGGTGTTTCGTGCTCATAATTCCCATTTCATGACTCCTGCGTGAAGGCGTGAGAATATACTCCGTCCGACGCGGACCGCCCATCGACCTGAAGAAGCACGAGGCGGGCGTTTAGGGGGAAATTCCATGCGTCCATCTCTGCCCCGAATGAGCTGGGTCGCGGCTGGCGTGGCTGCGGCCGCCTTGTTGACCTCTGCGACTGTCGAGGGCGCAGTAAATGTACCGGTCATCAGCGCTCGCAGCTACGTCAGCGGGAGCGCGAAGGTCATAGTGGCCGGGTCGATCGAAATCACGTCCCGGAAGATCAAGTCCCAAATCCGCGATCGCTGAGGGATTCGTCGATGCTCGGCAGGCTGAAGGATCGCGTGCTCTCCTGGCTCGACGCCACCCTGGCGGCGCTCGGTGACGGCTTCCTCCGCAGGTGGACCAAAGTCGAGCGTAGCTACAAGCGGCCGTTTTCGCGGTTTTCGGCGTGGCTGAAATTCGCCTTCTATCCGCTGCTCGCGATCGGCGCGATTGTCTGGCTTGGCTGGGACTGGGGCCACGCACGCTCGCTCAACTCGGCTGAAGATGCGATCTTCGATCGCGTGGTGCAGTGGCGGCCGTTTGAACCAAAGCCTTCCGGCCGCGTGGTCGTGGTCGAAATTGACGAGTGCTCAATCGAATATTTCCGCGCCCATGATGAAGGCGGCTGGCCGTGGAGCCGGCAACGGCATGCGGATCTGCTCGACATGCTCGATCGTGCCGGGGTGCTCGCGGTCGGCTACGACGTGCTGTTTACCGATGCCTCGCAGGATGATCCGATTGGCGATCAAACCCTGGAAGCCATGGCCGCAGGCGGAGCCGGCCGGTTTTTATTCAGTTCCACACGACTGCATCCGGATTATGACGAGGGTTCGCCTTTGCGTGCTTCGCAAGCCCCTGCGGCGTTTGCGCTAAAGCCCCACCCACAGGATGATCCGAAGGTCGCGTTACTGCTGCCATACGGTCGAGCGATGGCCAGATTCAGCGCGATTTCGAATGTGACCCGCAATCAAGACGGCGTACTGCGCGATATTTCGTTGCGCGAGACCGTCGGGGACTGGGCTTTGCCTGCGCTGCCGTTACGCCTGGCGATGACTGCCACGTCGCGATCACCACAGGGTTTTGCCGCCACGGTGCGACCGAACTGGCGACAGGACACCCGACTACCACGGATCAGCGCCGCCGATCTGTTGACCGGCGACAAACCCGTCTGCCGCGCTGCGACGACAGCGCTGCCTGCATTGAAGGACCGCGTGGCGTTGGTCGGCTATACCGCATCCGGACTCAACGACGCCAAGCCCACTCCCGTCGATCCGGTGATGCCGGGCGTGGAAGTCATGGCTGAGGCCACCGAGGCATTGATCGCCAACAGCGCGATTCGCACGCCGCCAGCGTCGCTGAAATATGTCCTTGCCACGTTGATGGTCATGCTGACCACATTCGCCTTCTACCGTGGCGAACCGGCCAGCGACATCGACTCGGTTTTTGTCGCCATCAATCTGGTGTTGTTAAGCACAGCTTTCGTCGGTCTTACGTTCTTCGGGTTCTTCTTCGACATTTTCGCCAGTGTTGGTTTCGTCAGCCTGATCTTCGGCTTGTGTCGCTTGTACGCCGGGGTACAACGCGGGCGCGCAATCGGTCATGGCGATTTCCTGCCCGAATTCGATCCAGCCAAAGATCGCTGGCTGGCGATTGCGCGCTTGCGCTTCGTGCCTGATGCCAATCTCGACGAGAAATCCGTGGCGCGGCGGTGGCGCGAATATCATCGCCGATTGCGACGCTTTTTGTATGCTGGCAGCGATGCGGTGATGCTGGAGGGCGTGGTCGAACGCAAGAGCTTCTTGCATGAGGCCCTGAACGATTTGATGGTGCTGGTGTGGCACGGCGAGAGCGAGACCGCAGCGCGCACTGCCGCAATGCAGGATCTCGCGAGACTCGAACGGCAGTTGGCCGAATACGACGCACGTTTGCCCGATGATGGCAGCGTGCGCCTGGCTTTTGCCTGCGCCGAGATTGCCAACAGCGCCGATGATCCCGGACTTGGCAGGCGCCTGCGCCTGCGCGATATGATCGGCCAGGTGCTGGCGTCTTCGACCGAATGGCCGCTGTCGCAGCGAACCGCGTATTTGGTTCAAGCCGCTGACTCTCCAGGAGGATCCTGATGCGCGCTTTTCCCATGGCCTTGATCGCGACCGCGTTGCTGGCGTCGGGCGTGAGTGCGGCCGAGCTGGCCGCTATCGTGCAAAAACCGACGATTGATGTGTATGCCCAGCCCAAGTTGGACTCGCCAAAGATCACGACCTTGAAGCGCGACACCGCAGTGAAGATTTCCGCGCAGCAGGGCTTGTGGTACGAGTTGCAGATGCCTGCGGGCACGCCCGGCTATGTGCGTGTCAATGACGTGCGCATCGACTATGCCGGCGTCGAGGATGGCGATGCCAATCTGCGCGTGCTGATGGGTGGCAAGGCCGGTGAGGGTCGCGTCACCGAAACCGCTGGCGTGCGCGGTATCGATGAAAGCGACCTGAAATCCGCAGCATTCGATCAGGCACAACTGACTGCGATGGTCGGCTATCGGGTTGATGACTCCGCTGCCGCCGCGCATGCCGGCGAGCAGGGCTGGCAGGCGACCAGCGTCGCATATGCCGGTGAAGCCAAGCCTGGCAAGAGCACCGGGAAGTCGCCTTCGGAAGCCCCCGCACAGCAGTCGACGGCACAGGCTGCGAGCAGCGTACTCGGTTCATTGGGCCACGATCTCGGATCGCTATTTGGCAAGACCTCCAAGGTGATTCCGAAATCAGAAGGGGAGCTTTCGGCGGAGGAACTCGCACTCGGCCCGGCTATCGCCGGCCGCATCCTCGGCGCGCGCCCATTGTGGAACGATGCCGTTGCACAACAGCGCGTCAATGTGGTCGGACGCTGGGTCGCCTCGCAAACCAGCCGGCCCGAGCTGCCGTGGACCTTTGGCGTGATCGATACGCCGGAAGTCAATGCATTCGCCGCGCCTGGCGGCTACATCCTGGTCACGCGTGGCCTTTACGAGCTATTGTCTTCGGATCGCGAAGTCGCGGCGGTGCTTGGCCACGAAATCAGTCACTGCGTGCAGCGTGACCACTACAACGTGATCCGCAAGCAGGAGATGGCGAGCATGGGCAAGGACGCTGTTTCCAGCAAGATCGAGGTGGGGAGCGGCAGCGTGGCCGAAACTTACGCCAGGCAGTATGTCGAAAAACACGGCGCGACCATCATGTTGACCTCACTCGATCGCGAAGCCGAGTACCGCGCCGACGAAGCCGCGGAAATCTATCTTGCTCGCGCCGGGATGAATCCGCTGGCGCTGTATGCGGTATTGCAGAAGATGACTGCACTCGGCAGCAAATCGGCGAGCTTGGCGCAACTGTACAAGACGCATCCGGCGCTGGATGCGCGGATGGATCGCATCGACAAGCGTGGCTATGGCGGGCTGGAGGCGTTCACCACGCGGGAGTGAGTGCAGGGAGAGGAAAGCAGATCGCGCTACTTCACCAGCCGCAGCGCAAACGGATAACGGTAGGCGATGCCCTGGTTGGCCTTCATCGCCGCCATGATCACCAATACCAATGCGCCGATGCCGATGATCATCATCAGCGGGATGGCCAAGACTGCGCCAGTGCCCAATGAAAGGAGTGTCAGGAGCAGCAGCACCAGGCCGGCGATTGAGACGGTGATGGCGAAATTCAACGCCTCCTTGGCCTGATCGTTGACGAAAGGCATGGTGTCTTTCTTCATCTGCCAGATGACCAGTGGCCCGATGAAGAAACCGATGCCGCCGGCCCAGCCAGAGGTCACGAGGCCGCCGAGCAGCGTGGACAGGTGTGCAAACATCGCCCACTGCTTTTCCTCGGCGCTGGCAGTGCCCGCAGGCGCAGGCGGTGCTGACAGGGCATCTTTCAAGTTGGATTCGTTCATGAGGTTTTTCCCCTGTATTGGTTGTGGTACAGCCCCTCGGCCGAGGATACGTCAAATAACCGTTCCGACCCAAATACTCGTGCCATTACCAAGAGCCGGGTCGGAAGAGTAGGATCCCGCCTGAACGAGCCGCCCGGCTCACGAATTGGGGGGACGTCATGGCTTCGCCGTATCTGCGCCGCTCGGCGCTGTCCGCATTGATCCTGCTTGGTTCGCTGCCAAGTCTCGCTGCCGAGCCACCCGGCGACCTCTGGGAGGTGACCTCCAAGATGTCGATGGAGGGGATGCCCTTCGATATGCCGGCACGACCGTTGAAGATCTGCGCGGCGAAGAACTCGCAGGAGCCGCCGGGCTCCACGAATGACGAGCGTGGATGCACGAATTCGGACATGCACAGGGTGGGGAACAAGGTGAGCTGGACATCCAGTTGTTCCGGGCCGCCTGCGATGACGGGCCAGGGCGAGATTACTTACGAAGGCACGGACTCCTACAGCGGGGCTATCAAATACGTCACCGATGATGGAAACATGACGATCAATCTCACCGGTCGCAAGATCGGCGGCTGCGACCACCCGAGGTAGGAAATCGCCATGAAAAAAAGACTACTGGGCCTGGCCTTGTCCGTGGCCTCGCTCGCCGCGGGTGCGGCGCCAGTCGACCCCTGGACGCTCGCGCCGGCACTCCCCACCGCCTGCTTCAGCGGGGAGGACCATTTTTCCGAGCAGGCCAGTACGCAGCTCGAAAAAATTCAGGCGACGAAGGGTCGGCAGGAGGCAATCAACCGGGAGATCGATGATCGCGTGAAGGCAATTGAACCCATGGAGCAGTCGAACCGGATGGTGCAGTACATGCTGGACCATCCGGAGGACTCTCAAAAGGTGATGGAGGCCATGCAGTCGCAGGGGCAGTCATTTAACGAGACCGCCGTTGCGGATAGTCAAGAGGAGATCCGGCAGAAGCAGGCGCTCGACGCACTGGTCGCCCGGTACGTTGCCGCATTGGAAACAGCGAGTCGTCCGCATTACGACAAGATCCATGCGCTTCCGTTGTGCGACGGGGAATGTGCCTCGCCACCGTGGGCCATCGAGGCGGCGAAGGCGCAGTACCGCGAGATCGACCAGGAATACCTGAAACTCTGTGGCCAATGGTGGAAGACGGGACCTTTCCACACCTGGTTTGCAGGTTATCGGAAGTTGCTGGTCGGGCGGATCCCGCTGGCAGAAGAAATGGCAGCGTCAGCCAAATCCACCTACGCGATGTTCGGCGTTACAGGCGACTACCGCTCCGTCACGCCGCTGGAAGGGGTTGAGGGCTACACGAAGCTTGCGATAGATATCTTCAGCAAGCGCGACCCGGATGCGACATACGACCACGTGCAGTGGTAGCCCGCCGAAGAGATCACTCACGCGCCAGCGGCAGCACCGTCGATTCCTTGATCACGGTGACGACGATCGAGGAATTCACCGACAGTACGTTTGGAATCTTCGACAGGTGATCGAGGAAGAAGGCCTCGTATTCCTTCATGTCGTGCGTGACGATCCGCAGGCAGAAATCCCATTCGCCGGTCAGCGTGCAGCAGTCGAGCACTTCGGGCCGGTCGCGGATCGCTTTCTCGAATTGCGCAAGCGCATCGCGTCCCTGGGTCGACAGGCGCACGTGCACGTACACCATCACGTCGAGTCCGAGCGCTTCACGGTCGAGCAGGGCGACACGTTGCTTGATGACGCCACTCTCTTCGAGCTGCTGGATGCGTCGCCAGCAGGTCGTGGTAGATAGTCCTAGCTTGGCTGCGAGCTCGGCGGCAGAGAGCGCACCATCCCGCTGCAACTCGTCCAAAATGCGACGGTCACTTCGATCGAGCACAATGTGCAACTTTGTTTTCATATATGGAAGATATTAGACCATATCATTCCACTATTTTGCATTACAGCATAAGATTACGGCTAAATTGACGTAATTCTTGGGTAGAATACGCGGGCCACTCCGGTCACTCCTCGCCACGCGGGTACCCCATGGTCACGAAGTCGCGCCTGCATGTGCCCAGCACTCCGGCCAGGCCCGGTGATGCGCCGGACTTCAGCTACCTCGAATTGTCGCCGGCGGGCGCAGTCAGGCGCCCGGAGTCGAGCTCGCGGGTCCGTGACATGCAGGCGCTGTCCAACGAACTCGTGCGGGTGCTCGACGACCAGCACCAGGCCGTCGGGCCATGGAATCCGCACCTCGATCCCGCGGAATTGCAGATCGCGCTGCGCCACATGCTGCTGACGCGCGTGTTCGACGATCGCATGCAGCGCATCCAGCGCTCCGGAAAGATCAGCTTCTATATGCGTTCTCTCGGCGAAGAGGCCGTGTCGGTCGCAATGGCCATGGCGCTGCATCCGGGCGACATGCTGTTTCCGTCCTATCGCAACCAGGGCATCTACGTCGTGCGCGGGCGACCGCTCGTGGACCTGATGTGCCAGCTGCTCTCGAACACCCGCGACATGTGCAAGGGGCGCCAGCTACCGGTGATGTACCACTGGCGTGAAGGCCGGATCTTCTCGATTTCCGGCAATCTCGCAACGCAGTTTCCGCAGGCCGTGGGCTGGGCAATGGCGGCTGCGATCAAGGGTCAGGATGACATCGCGGTCAGCTGGCTGGGCGAGGGCTCGAGCGCGGAGGCCGATTTCCATTACGCGCTGCTGTTCGCCTCGGTCTACAAGGCACCAGTGATCCTGAATGTCGTCAATAACCAGTGGGCCATCTCCACATTCCAGGGTCATGCCGGTGGCGAGCGTCGCAGTTTCGCCGCGCGCGGGCCGGGCTATGGCATCGCCGGCTTGCGCGTGGATGGCAACGACTTTCTCGCCGTGCATGCGGTCACGCAGTGGGCGGCCGAGCGCGCGCGCACCGGGTATGGCCCGACGCTGATCGAACATGTGACCTACCGGGCCTCCGCACACTCAACCAGCGACGACCCGGCACGCTACCGCCCGAAGGACGACTATCAGGGCTGGCCGCTCGGCGATCCGATCGACCGCCTGAAGGGTTACCTGATCGCGCTCGGCGAATGGTCCGAAGAGCGGCACCAGACGCTCACCGCGGAACTCGAGGCTCACGTCGCCGCATCCTGGAAGGAAGCGGTCAGCTACGGCACGCTGACGGAGCCGCCGCGCCTCGATCCACGCCTGATGTTCGAAGACGTGTTCAAGGAGATGCCGCCGCACCTGCAGAAACAAGCGGCGGAAATGCGCGCCGAGCTGGAGCGGGCTTAAGTCATGGCGCAGAGAAACATGATCCAGGCGCTGAATTCGGCGATGGACATCATGCTCGCGCGCGACCCGTCGGTGGTCGTGCTGGGCGAGGACGTCGGCTATTTCGGCGGCGTTTTCCGCTGCACCGAGGGCCTGCAGCGCAAGTATGGCGAGCACCGCGTGCTCGATACGCCGATCGCGGAGGGCGGAATCATCGCCGCGGCGATCGGCATGGCCGTCAATGGCCTGCGGCCGGTGGCCGAAATCCAGTTCGCGGATTACATCTATCCCGGCTACGACCAGATCGTCAGCGAGCTGGCGCGCTTGCGCTATCGCAGCGCCGGCGAGTTCTTCGCGCCCGTCACGGTGCGCACGCCCTCCGGTGGTGGCATCCGCGGCGGCCAGACCCACTCACAGAGCCCGGAGGCGTTGTTCGCGCATGTCGCAGGCCTCAAGGTCGTGATGCCGTCGAATCCCTACGACGCCAAGGGCCTGCTGATCGCCTCGATCGAAGATGACGACCCGGTGATCTTTTTCGAGCCCAAGCGCATCTACAACGGGCCATTCGACGGCGAGCCGGACAAGCCCGCCGTGCCCTGGAGCGCACATCCGAAGGGGGAAGTGCCTGACGGCCACTACACCGTGCCGATCGGCAAGGCCGTGACGGTCAGAAGTGGAAATGACCTGACGATCATTACCTATGGCACGATGGTGCACGTATCCGAGGCCACCGCCCGCAAGCTGGGGCTTGATGCGGAGATCATCGACGTGCGCACGATGGTGCCGCTCGATACCGACACGATCTGCAGTTCGGTCGCTCGCACCGGCCGCTGCGTGATCGTGCACGAGGCGACGCGTTTCGCGGGTTTTGGCGCCGAATTGTCGGCGACCATCCAGGAGGAGTGCTTCTGGAACCTGCAGGCGCCGATCGTGCGAGTGGCAGGCTGGGACACACCCTATCCACATGCCTTCGAGTGGCAGTACTTTCCGGGCCAGGCGCGCGTCGCAAAGGCGCTGCAGACCGTCATGGAGTCCGAATGAGCCGCTATGTCTTCAAGATGCCGGATCTGGGCGAAGGCACGGTCTCCGCCGAGGTCGTCGAGTGGAAGGTCAAGGTCGGCGATGTGGTCACTGAGGACCAGATCATCGCCGAGGTCATGACCGACAAGGCAGCGGTTGAAATTCCCGCGCCGGTCAGCGGCCGGGTGCTCTCGGTCACCGGCCAGCCCGGCGACATGGTCGCTGTCGGCGCCGAGCTGATCGCCTTCGAAACGGCGGACGGCACGGCTGCCACGGCTGTGCCTGTGCCGGCCCCTGCTGCGAGCGTGGCTCCGGCTGCGGCAACCGCAACCGCATCGCCCGCGACTCGCGTGATGGCATCACCGGCAACACGCCGCAAGGCGCATGTGGCTGGAATTGATCTTGCAACCGTCAGCGGCTCCGGTCCCGGTGGGCGGATCTCCGCGCAGGATCTTGAGGCCGTGATCAACGGGTCAGGCGACACCATCATTCGGCCGGCCCTGCGCACGACACGCGAAGGCACCGAGGAGATCAAGATCATCGGCCTGCGCCGCGTGATCGCGCAGCGCATGAGCGAGGCCAAGCGCAACATCCCGCACTTTGCCTATGTCGAAGAAGTCGATGTCACGGAACTCGAAGCGCTCAGGCAGTACCTGAACGCGAGGCTCGAAAAGGGCGCGCCGTCATTGACCTATCTGCCATTCCTCATCGCGGCACTCGCGCGCGTGCTGGTGCAGTTCCCTCAGTGCAATGCCGTCCATGATGCCGAGCGCAACCTGATGATCCGGCACCGCGCCGTGCACGTTGGTATCGCGACCCAGACACCGGACGGCCTGAAGGTTCCGGTCCTGCGCCATGCCGAAGCGCTGTCGCTCGCCGAGATTGGGCTGGAGGTCCGGCGCCTGTCTGAGGCTGCGCGCAACAACAAGTCCACGCGCGAGGAACTCACGGGCTCCACGATCACGGTCACGAGTCTCGGCAGGCTTGGGGGCATCGCCTCGACACCCGTCATCAACGCACCCGAGGTCGCGATCATTGGCGTCAACAAGGCCGTGGAGCGGCCGGTCGTACTGAATGGCGCAATCACCATCCGCCGCATCATGAATCTTTCGTCTTCCTTCGATCATCGCTTCGTCGACGGTTTCGACGCAGCCGCCATGATCCAGGCGCTGAAGGAGCGCCTGGAGCACCCCGCAACCATCTTCATACAGGATTGATCACGCCATGAACGCACAGGTCATGCATTCCAGGACCGCGCCCGACACCACGACTCGTCCCGCCTTCGGCACCGTGATGGCAAGCACGATGGCTGTCGCCAGTTTCCGCGACGGGAAATGGTCGGCGCACGAGCTCTGCAAGTACGGGCCGATCGAGATCAGCCCGGCGGCGCACGCACTGCACTATGGAAGCACCTGCTTCGAGGGATTCAAGGCTTATCGCTGGGCCGACGGCAGCATCAATGTGTTCCGGATGGACCGCCACATCGCGCGCATGCGCCACAGCGCACGCGGTCTCGTGATGCCGGAGCCGGATGCGGCGCAGGTCGCGGCAATGGTCACTGCGGTCGTGGACCGGGTGCGCAATGAAGTTCCGGAGGCACCAGGTGCGCTGTACCTTCGCCCAATGCTCATCGGCACCGGGGCCAGCATCGGCGGTGCGGCGACGCCACCGGCCGAGGCCATGCTGATCGTGCTCGTGAGCCCGGTCTGGGATTACTTCTCGAGCGGGCCGAAGGCGCTCAGGATCTATGTCGAGGAGCAGGCGATGCGCTGCGCGCCGCACCTTGGCATGATCAAGACCGGGGGCAACTACGCGGCGGCGATGGGCCCGACAGAGGCGGCCCGGCAGAAGCACCAGGTGGATCAGGTGCTGTTCTGCCCGGGTGGCGAGGTTCAGGAAACCGGCGCGGCCAACTTCCTGCTGATCCGGGAAGGGAAGATCCTGACGCGCAGCCTCGATACGACCTTCCTGCACGGTGTGACCCGCGATTCATTGCTCACCATCGCGCCGGATTTTGGCTTCAAGGTCGAGGAGCGCGTGTTCACGGTCGAGGAGATGCTCGACTGGGTCAAGGACGGCGAGGCCGCGCTCTCAGGCACGGCTGCGGTGCTGGCCGGTGTCGGCACTCTGGTGCGCGTCGGCGGGCGCGAGTACAAGGTAGGAACCGGCGAGGTCGGCCCGCATACGCGCCGCCTGCGTGCGGCCCTCGTCGCGATGCAGCAGGGCGAGGTCCCGACGCCGGCAGGCTGGACCACCCGGGTCTGATGGCGCGCCGATGAAGGGGCGCACGCGCGTCAACCATCCGCCCGACGTCATCGTCCCGGCGGACAATCGTCCGCTGGTCGCGCCGATCCACCAGTCGGTCAAGTTCGCCTTCGAGAGCCTCGAAGAGACGATGCGTGCCTACCGCGGCGAGCGGGAGGGCTACTACTACACGCGTCAGGCCAATCCGACAACCCGCCAGCTCGAGAAGCTGCTGGCCGAGTTGCAGGGGCGCGATGACTGCATTGCGCTGGGTTCCGGCGTCGCCGCAGTTGCAGGCTGCCTCTTGTCGCTCACCCGCGCGGGCGAGCATGTGCTCTGCTTCGTCGAGACCTATGTGCCCAGCCGCCAGCTGATCCAGGGCCTGCTGGGCCGCTTTGGCGTCGAGCACACGATGCTGTCCATCGAGGACGATGCGGGCATCGAACGCGTGTTGACCGAACGTCCGACGAAGCTGGTCTGGTTCGAGAGCCCGACCAATCCGGTTACGCGTATCGCGGACATCGGGCGGATCACCCGTGCCGCGCATGCGCATGGCGCATTGACGGTGCTTGACAACACCTTTGCGGGATTCCACAACCACGGCCAGTACGGGATTGACGTCTTCGTGCACAGCCTCACGAAATATGCGTCCGGCCACGGCGACGTGATGGGCGGCGCCATCATCGCGCGCGATGAGCTGATCCGGGGGATCCGGCGCGACGCGGTCCTGCTGGGTGCGCTGCTCGACCCGCACGCCGCGTTCCTGGTCATGCGCGGCATGAAGACCTATTACCTGCGTCACGAAGCGCAGGCCGCAAGTGCTGCGCGCATTGCCGCATTCCTCGACGATCACCCGGTGATCGCTCAGGTGAATTATCCGGGGCTCTCAGGCCACGCACGCCACGCGCTTGCCCGCGAGCAGATGCACGATTTCGGTTCGATCGTTTCCTTCGATCTGGAGGGCGGTCTGGAAGCAGCGCGCGTGTTCTCGGATGCGCTGGAATTCTTCGCGATTGCGCCGAGCCTGGGATCAGTGGAATCGCTGGTGATGCCGGCACAGCTCCTGAAGCCACGCGGCCTGACCGCGGAACAGGTCGCGATCAGCGGCATCACGGACGGCACCGTGCGCCTTTCGATCGGCATCGAGGACGCCGACGACCTGATTGCGGATCTCGACGCCGCGCTTTCGCAGGTGTCGGAAGCCTAGACGCTGCTCGCGACCCGCACGCGGTGCGGGTGATAAGGCAGCACCTCGACGACATCGCCTCCCTGCAGCCGCTCCTGCAGGGCACGCCACCAGCCCGCCTCGAGGATCTCGCCGTGTTTGTCGAGAAACACCTCGCGCAGGCGCCCCTCGAATCCCAGGAAATTCAGGAATGTTTCCGGAAAAACGTCGTTGTCGGCGACGTAGAACCAGCTTTCAGCTCGCATTTCATCGTCGTCGGTCGGCGCCTGCGGAAGATCGCGGAACCGGCAATCCGTGATCCGGCACAATTCGTCGTAGTCGTAGAAGATCACGCGGTTATGACGCGTGACCCCGAAATTCTTCAGCAGCAGGTCGCCCGCGAAAATGTTGGTGTAGGCCAGGTCGCGGATCGCCTGGCCATATTCGATTACGGCCAGCTCAGCGTCCACTGGTGTGGCGCTGCGCAGGTAGAGATTGAGCGGAATCATGCGCCGTTCGATGTAGCAATGGCCGACGATGACGTCGTCACCGTCGACATGCACATTCAATGCGCATTCGCCGGTCAGCTCGGCCAGCATGCCCGGGTCAAAGCGGTGGCGCGGCAGCCGGATCCGCTTGAATTCCTGGGCATCGACGAGGCGCCCGGCGCGGTCATGCTTGAAGACCATGTCGTACTTGGCCATGACCTCTTCGCGCCGGATGCTTTTGACGGCCGGAAATATGTCGCGAATGACCTTGAAAATGACGTCGAAATTCTCGAGCGTGAAGCAAGCCATCACCATGCCGCGTTCTCCTGGTGCGCGCACGAAGCGATCGCCGGTTTCGTCTAGATGCCGGAAGATCTCCCGGAAGCGCTCGGTCTTTCCCTGCTTGGCACGGCCGAGCACGGTAAACAATTCAGAGATGGGCTTGCTCGGCAGGATCGAGCGCAGGAACAGCACGGCCTCGCCGACACGCTCGAGATCGACGTGGAAGTAGGAGCGGGTGAAGCTGAACAGGATCGAGACATCGCTCTCGCGGAGCATCACCGCGTCGACCAGCACGCCGCGCGGTGTGTTGCGAAATGCAATCGCGAGCGGCAGCACCCAGCCGTCGCCCCAGATCCTGCCCACCACGTAGGCCCGGCTCATCTGGTAAAAAACGGGCCGGATGACCTCGACTTGCTGCAGCCCGCGACTCCTGCCGATGCTCTGCAGGTGCATCTTCACGTCGGTCGCGACATGGCTGACGCTGCCCTCGAAATCGCGCCAGGGCGTGCGGAACCGGAAGGCGGAGAGCAACTCCTCGAACAGCAGCTCGATCGAGCCGCGATTGACGTAGCGGTTCGTGCCGACCTGCGCATCGATGCCGCGTAGCGGATCCAGGTCCAGCGCGAAGAACTCGATCGCCGGATCGACGCCGACTGTGTCGAACAGGCGCCGGGTGATCGAGCTGAAAAAGGTTTTCAGGAACTCCGGGTCGGTCAGCCCGGCGATCTGGCCGGCGTAACTTGCCTTGATCGCCGCCCACAGCGCGGTGTCCATGGCACGCGCGTCGAGGCGCTGGCGCAACTCCGAAGCGGTCTGATCGACAATGCTCGAGTAGAGATCGAGGCGCTCGACGACGTCCGCCTGCACCCCGCTCCAGTCGCGATTCTCGAAGCGCTCGGGTGCGCGCCGCGTGATGACCCGGTACTCGGCGTTGTAACGCGCGAATGCGGCGACGATCGCGGCGGCGCAATCATGCGCCAGCGCGGCATCATCCGGCGGCGCGGGGGCCTCAGCCACGGCGACACGCGTTGCGGCACGAGGCGGCCAGGCGCATCAGGCCATGTTGCGGATCAGCGCGTCGCCGAATTCGCTGCACTTGACCTCGGTGGCGCCTTCCATCAATCGCGCGAAATCGTAGGTGACGACCTTGTCGCCGATCGACTTGTCCATGGAGCGGATGACCAGATCCGCGGCCTCGGTCCAGCCCAGGTAACGCAGCATCATTTCGCCGGAGAGGATGACCGAACTCGGATTGACCTTGTCGAGATTGGCGTACTTCGGCGCCGTGCCATGAGTCGCCTCGAAAATGGCGTGGCCGGTCAGGTAATTGATATTTCCGCCGGGCGCGATGCCGATACCGCCGACCTGCGCGGCCAGTGCGTCCGAAAGGTAGTCGCCATTGAGATTCATGGTCGCGATGACGTCGAATTCCTCCGGGCGTGTCAGGATCTGCTGCAAAGTGATGTCCGCGATCGCGTCCTTGATCAGCACGCGACCCGAGGCGAGCGCCTTCTTCTGCTCGTCATTGGCGGCGGCATCGCCTCTGGCGGCGCGCGTGCGTTCCCACTGGTCCCAGGTGTAGGTCTTGTCGCCGAATTCGCGTTCGGCGAGCGCGTAGCCCCAGTTGCGGAATGCGCCCTCCGTGTACTTCATGATGTTGCCCTTGTGCACGATGGTCACGCTCTTGCGCCGATTGGTGATCGCGTACTCGATCGCCGAGCGCATCAGGCGTTCCGTGCCTTCCCGCGAAACGGGCTTGATACCGATGCCGGTGCTGCCCGGGAAACGGATCTTGCCGTAGAGCTTCGGGAAATTGTCCTTCAGCAACGTGAGGAACTTCGTATTCTCGGCGGAGCCTGCCTCGAACTCGATGCCGGCATAGATGTCCTCGGTGTTCTCGCGGAAGATCACCATGTCCACCTTCTCGGGCGAGCGCACGGGCGAGGGCACGCCGACGAACCAGCGCACCGGACGCAGGCAGACATAGAGATCGAGCATCTGGCGCAGCGCGACGTTCAAGGATCGGATGCCACCACCAATCGGTGTCGTCAGCGGCCCCTTGATCGAGACGAGGTATTCGCGGCAGGCCGCGACCGTCTCGTCGGGCAACCAGGTATTCATCAGCCGATTGGCTTTCTCGCCGGCATAGACCTCCATCCAGGCAATCCGGCGTTTGCCGCCATAGGCCCTGGCAACCGCCGCATCGAGCACACGGACGCTGGCCTTCCAGATGTCCGGGCCGGTGCCGTCACCCTCGATGAACGGGATGATCGGCCGGTCGGGAACCTGCAGCTTGCCGTTGGAGACCCGGATCTTTTCGCCGCCCGCCGGCGGCGCAATGGTGACTGCGTTCATTTGTCTGGAAGTACCTCGGTGACGAACAAATTTTAGCACAGGACCCTGGTCGCCCCGGGCCACCCGGATCGTGATGCGGGGGGCAATCCCATGGGCATGTCATTGACCAATGGCAGGGCGCAGCGTAGTGTTTGGCACGTTATGGGCTTGCTAGCCAACCTTCGCCGCCACCAGTTCCGGGCCCCGCGCCTGGTCACTTCGATTCTTGCAGTCGCCTGGTTGGGGTTGGCAGTCGCACCTTGCCACGCGTCAGTGGATGCGGGGCATATGGGATCGTCACACCACGGCTCGATGCCGGCAGGCAGTTGCGATCATTGTCCGGACGCGACCTCCGGTTCAGACGCGCCGTGCGCGATGGTTGCTGCCGGCGATTGCCTGACAAAAGGGCAGGCAATCGTGGAACGCAGCCAGGCTGGCGATTTGCATCTACAGGCCGCGCCACCGCCGGTATACCCGAATTTCAACCTGCTTACTTCTGGCAACAGTTATTCAACCAACGCCAGAATTCGACCGACGCCCGTCGCTCACGCTTCTGTCCAGCAGCGTTACTGCACCTACCTGAAATAGCCATTCCTGCCGTCCGAGTTTTTTCGGCGCCCACGCAGGAGTAGGCATACCTACGTCACTCGACCTGCTGGCGCGGCCGGCCGCATCACCGTTTCCCGATGAACAGCAAGGAGTCCGCAGATGAACAGGCAATCTGTAATCGACCGAAGACGCTTTCTCGCGGCTTTGGCAGCAATGCTGCTGGCCGGGCCCGCATTCGCGGCTCGCGATGTCATCGAAGTTTTCAAGAGCTCAACTTGCGGCTGTTGCACGAAATGGATCGGGCATCTTCGCGCCAATGGGTTCGAGGTACAGGCACACGACGTGGGCGACATCTCGGTGTCGCGCGCAAAGCTTGGCGTGCCGCAGGCGCTAGGTTCCTGCCACACCGGGAGCATCGGTGGCTATCTGATTGAGGGGCACGTGCCCGCCAGGGACATCCAGCGCCTGCTCACGGAGCGCCCAAGTGCGGCCGGCCTTGCGGTGCCGGGCATGCCACATGGTGCACCGGGGATGGAGGGCGATGCCATGGATCCCTACGACGTGTTGTTGTTCCAGACGAGCGGCCGATACACGGTTTATCAGCGATACGGCGCCCGCTAGGGATCGCCGGGAGACCCGCATGAAGTGCATAGGAATGAAGAGATCACCTGACCGGAAGCAGTGTCACGCCGTGATCGTGCTGCTGATCCTTGCGGGCGCGCCCACGGCGCTGCTCGCATCGCCCGCCGACGGGCTCGATCCGCAACTGCGGGAACTGCTTGCAGAAGCGGCGCACAACAATCCCGAGATCCAGGCAGCGGGAAATGAACGCGAGGCAGCGCAGCAACGCGTGTTGCCAGCGGGCGCGCTCGACGATCCGATGTTCGAAGCTGGAGTCATCAACGCCCCGCTGGCATCCCAGACCTTCAGGCGCGAAGACATGACCATGAAGATGCTCGGTCTGTCGCAGAGGTTTCCCTACCCGGGCAAGCGCGGCCTGCGCCAGGACGTCGCCGCGATGGACGCAGAATCCGTCTCGTATGCCTACCAGGAAACCGTCAACCGGGTGGCGCGGGATGTCAAGGCGGCGTATTTCGAGCTCGCGTTCGTCGTGGAATCCGCCCGGCTGGTGGAAAAGAACAGGCAGGTCCTCGAGCAGTTCCTGAAGATCTCCGAATCGCGTTATGCGGTCGGCCAGGGGACCCAGGCTGATGTACTCAAGGCGCAGACTCAACTGACGGGGATGATGGATGAACTGATCAAGCTCGCGCGCGAGCGCCAGTCGATCGAAGCAGAACTGGCGCGCGCCCTCGGCCGCGAATCGGATGCGGGCATCGCCGCGCCGGGGACACTGCCGCTGCCAGAGACGGCGCTACGGTTCGAATCGTTGCGCGAGACGGCGCTGGCGGAGCGCCCCCAGTTACTGGGGCTGAAAAGCCTGATTGACCGCAGCGCAAAGTCGCTTGATCTCGCGCGCAAGGACTATTACCCGGATTTTGACGTGAAGCTTTCCTACGGCCTGCGCGAGGACATGCTCGATGGAACGCCCCGCGATGACATGGTGAGCCTGACGGTCGCCTTCAACTTGCCGGTCTGGCGGGAAAGCAAGCGTGACCCCGCCGTCGCAGAAGCCATCGCGATGCACAACCAGGCGACGGACATATACCAGGCGCAACTGAATGAGGTGTCTTCACAGCTGCGCCAGCAACTGGCGAGCGCCGAGCAAAGCCTGAAATCAGTGCGGCTCTATGAAACCGGCATCTTGCCGCAAGCCCGACTTGCCGTGGAGTCATCGCTGTCCGCCTATCGGGTTAATCGTGTCGATTTTCTGACACTGCTCGATGATCAGATGGCGGTACTCAATTACGAGATCAGTTACGCATCGGCCCTCTCGAATTACAACATGGCGCTGGCGGAGATCGAGTTTCTGGCTGGGAAAGCGCTGTTTTGAATTGGACAACGGGAACGATACCGGGACAGGTGGAATCATGAATCGAATGACATGGATCGGAATCGCCGCCTTCATTGCGGCAGTGTTGGCGGGTGCCGGCTACTGGATGGGAGCGCGCAGCACCGCGCAGGCGCCGCATGAGGCGGCTCAAGGCATGAAGCAGGAGCGCAAGGTCCTCTTCTACCGCAATCCGATGGGTCTTCCCGACACGTCGCCGGTGCCGAAGAAGGATCCCATGGGAATGGACTATGTCCCGGTTTACGAGGACGGTGGGCAGGAGGCCGATATGCCTGCCGGCACGGTGAAGATCAACCTGGACAAGGTTCAGCTGCTCGGCGTGCGAAGCGAGCCAACGCTCTTGCGGGAACTGACGCGCACCGTCCACGCGGTCGGCACGATTCAGGCGGATGAGCGGCTGCTATACCAGGTGGCGCCACGTTTCGAGGGCTGGATCGAGAAGCTCTACGTGAACACGACTGGACAATCGGTCAGCCGCGGCCAGCCGTTGATGGAAGTCTACAGCCCCGACCTCGTGACTGCGCAGGAGGAGTACCTGATTGCGCTGCGCGGCGCCAGTGACCTGCAGGACAATTCTTCCGATGCGCAAGGCGTGATGCAGAGGATGGCCGAGGACGCGCTGCGTCGCCTGCGAAACTGGGAAATCTCGGATCAGGAAATTGAGGCGATTCAGCGGGACGGCAAAGCCAGCAGGCTGCTGGTCTACCGTTCCGCTGCAAGTGGCGTCGTCCTGCAGAAGCCAGGTGTCCAGGGTATGCGTTTCATGCCCGGCGAGGTTCTGTTCGAGATCGCGGACCTTTCCTCCGTGTGGCTGCTCGCGGAAGTTTCGGAACAGGACATCGGGCTCGTGCATCTGGGGCAGGAGGCAACCCTGAACATCGTTGCCTATCCGGGCAAGGCGTTCTCGGGCAAGGTGGTATTTCTCTATCCGACCATCGACACCGAGACCCGCACCGCGAAGGTGCGCATCGAGCTCGCAAACCCCGACGGCCTGCTCAAGCCGGCGATGTTCGCCAATGTCGAACTGGCCACCGGCCATGCGCGCGGCGAGGTGCTGGCGGTGCCGGAATCCGCGGTGCTCGACAGCGGCGCGCGTCAGGCGGTCCTGGTACGCCGTGGCGAGGGCCTGTTCGAACCGCGTGCGGTCAAACTCGGCATGCGGGCCGATGGTTACATCGAGGTGACGGAAGGCCTGCAGGCAGGAGAGCAGGTCGTCGTGCGCGCCAACTTCCTGATCGATGCGGAAAGCAACCTGAAGGCGGCGCTTGAGACATTTGGTGCGCCTGATGAGCACGCCGGGCACGAGGGGCACTGACATGCTGAACCGGATCATCGAATGGTCGGCACGAAATGTCGTCATCGTCCTGCTCGCAACATTCTTCATCGTCGCGGCGGGCATTTACGCGGTTGTAACGACTCCGGTTGACGCGATCCCCGACCTCTCGGACGTCCAGGTCATCGTCTACACCGAGTACCCCGGCCAGGCGCCTCAGGTGATCGAGGACCAGGTTACCTACCCGCTCACGACCGCGATGCTGGGCGTGCCGAGGTCCAAGGTCGTGCGTGGGCTCTCGGTGTTCGGCGCCTCGTTCGTTTACATCATCTTCGAGGATGGAACCGACATCTACTGGGCCCGGTCGCGAGTCCTGGAGTATCTCAATTACGTATCCGGGCGCCTGCCACGCGGCGTCACAGCCTCGCTCGGACCGGATGCAACCGGTGTCGGCTGGGTCTACGAATACGCGGTGCTCGCGAAGGACCGTACGCTGGAAGAATTGCGCACGATCCAGGACTGGTTCATTCGCTATCAGCTCACCAAGGCCCACGGGGTTTCGGAAATTGCCAGCGTTGGCGGTTTCGTCAGGCAATACCAGGTGACGGTCAACCCGCGATTGCTGCAGGCCTACGGTGTGCCGCTGATGAACGTAATGCGGGTAATCCGGGACAGTAATCGCGACGTTGGGGGACGCGTAGTCGAACTGACGGAAACCGAGTACATGGTGCGAGGCCGCGGCTATTTGCGCGGCGTCGAAGACCTGCAAATGCTCGTGGTCAAGGCTGACAGCGGCACGCCCGTGCTGATGCGCGACGTCGCCCGCGTGGAACTCGTGCCGGAGGAGCGGCGCGGAATTGCAGAGTTGGACGGCGAGGGAGAAGTCGTGGGCGGAATTGCCGTGGCTCGTTACGGTCAGAACGCGCTGGATGTAATCGACAACCTGAAGGCCAAGATCACCGAGATCTCAACCGGGCTGCCAAAGGGCGTCTCGATCAAGGCGGTGTACGATCGATCCGAGTTGATTCACCGCGCGATTGACACGCTCACCGGTACGCTTTTCGAGGAAAGCCTGATCGTGGCACTGGTGTGCCTCGTGTTCCTGTTCCATGCCAGAAGCGCCCTGGTTGCGATCATCATGCTGCCCGTCGGCGTGCTGATTGCCTTCATCGTGATGCAAAGAATGGGGATCAATTCCAACATCATGAGCCTGGGGGGCATCGCCGTCGCGATCGGCGCCATGATCGACGCGGCGATCGTCATGATCGAGAACGCGCACAAGCACCTGGAGCGGCTGCAACCCGGCGAGTCGCGGGTCGAGGCCATCATCAACGCCTGCAAGCAGGTCGGGCCGGCGCTCTTCTTCAGCCTGGTCATCATCACCGTGTCGTTCACGCCGGTCTTCACGCTGGAGGCGCAGGAGGGGCGGCTGTTCAGTCCGCTCGCCTACACCAAGACCTTCGCCATGGCGGGTGCGGCGCTCCTCTCGATCACCCTGGTGCCAGTGCTGATGATGCTGTTCATCCGCGGCCGCATTCCACTGGAACGCAGTAACCCGCTGTCGCGCATTCTGATCAGGGGTTACCGGCCGGTCATCGGCTGGGTGCTGCGCCGGCGCAAGCTGACGATTGTCGCCGCCGTTGCGGTGCTCGGGATAACCGTTTTTCCGCTAATGAGGCTGGGCACGGATTTCATGCCGGTGCTGAACGAGGGAACGCTCCTGTATATGCCAACCACGCTGCCGTCGCTGTCGTTGACCAAGGCGGCGGAAATCCTGCAAACCCAGGATCGCATCATCAAGGGTTTTCCGGAGGTGCTCTCGGTGTTCGGCAAGGCGGGGCGCGCCAATACAGCCACCGATCCGGCACCGCCCGAAATGTTCGAGACCGTGATCAACCTGAAACCCGAGAGCGAATGGCGCCCTGGCATGACCATGGACAAGCTGATCGCGGAACTGGACGCGGCACTGCAGTTTCCCGGCATCGCCAACGCCTGGACCATGCCAATCAAGGCGCGCATCGACATGCTGTCGACCGGCATCCGCACGCCGATCGGGATCAAGGTGTACGGCAAGGACCTGGCGGAGATTGAGCGCGTCGCGAAGGAGGTCGAGGCGGCGGTGAAAACGGTGCCGGGCACGACCAGTGCTTTCGCCGAACGCTTGACCGGTGGCTACTACATCGACATAGAGCCCGACCGCATGGCGCTCGCCCGCTACGGGCTTGCCGTGGGCGATCTGCAGGATGTGATTTCCACGGCGCTGGGCGGTGAGATGGTCACGACCACCGTGGAGGGACTGGAGCGCTATGGCGTGGTCGTGCGCTACCCACGCGATTTCCGCAGCGATCCGCAGGCGATCGCCACCCAGGTCCTTGTTCCCGTGATGGGCGCGGGCCGTCCGGCTGCGATGGGCGCTGCGGCGCGAACGGTGAGCGGCGCGATGCTGCCACTCGGGCAACTGGCGAAAGTGCGGCTGGTCAAGGGCCCGCCCAGCATCCGCACCGAAAACGCGTTGCTCGTCGCCTACATTTACGTGGACATCCGCGACCGGGACATTGGCGGATACGTCGCCGACGCTCAGAAAGCGGTGCGCGACCACGTCAGGTTCCCGCCTGGCTATTACGTCACCTGGAGCGGCCAGTTCGAGTACATGCAGCGGGCCAAGGAGAAACTCAAGATCGTCGTGCCACTCACGATCCTGGTCATCTTCGTGCTGCTGTACCTCAACTTCAGGCGGATCACGGAGACACTGATCGTGATGCTTTCGGTGCCGTTCGCGCTGGTGGGAGGAATCTGGCTGATGTATCTGCTTGGCTATAACCTGAGCGTGGCGGTCGCGGTGGGATTCATAGCACTGCTCGGAGTGGCGGCGGAGATCGGCGTCGTGATCCTCATCTACATCGATCAGGCCCTGCAAGCCGCGACGGCGAAGCGTCGGGCGACCGGCGAATCAGTCAACAGCGCGGACCTGCAGGAGTCCATCATGCAGGGCGCGCTGCTGCGCGTACGCCCGATCATGATGACGGTAGCGGCGATTATCGGCGGGTTGCTGCCGATCATGTGGGGTAGCGGCACCGGCTCCGAGGTGATGCGCCGCATCGCCGCACCAATGGTGGGTGGCATGGTCTCGGTCACCATTCTTGCACTGGTGGTGATTCCGACGATCTATGCGATCGTCAAGGAAATCGGCATTCGGCGGGAGGGAATCTGAGGCGCCACGACATCGCGTAGAATCGCGCCATGCAGCAGCAGCGAATCACAGCACCAATCCGGAATAGCACGCCCGCCATGGACGGTTTCCGCATGCCGGCGGAATTTGAGCCGCATGCGGGCGCCTGGATGTTGTGGCCCGAGCGTCATGGCAACTGGCGTGCGGGCGCCGTGCCTGCTCAGCGGGCATACGCCGCGGTGGCCACGGCAATTTCGCAAAGCGAACCGGTGACAATGTGCGCCTCGGCAGAGCAGTTCCAGCAGGCACGCGCTGCACTGCCGGCGGCCGTGCGCGTGGTCGAGATGTCGTCGGACGACGCGTGGATGCGCGATGTCGGCCCGACCTTCGTCGTGGACCGGCGCGCGCGCGTGCGTGGCGTGCACTGGATCTTCAAAGCCTGGGGCGGGCGCTCCGCCGGTATCTATTGCTCCTGGGACCGGGACGCGCAGGTCGCAGCGAAGGTGCTCGAGATCGAGCGTTGCGAACGCTACCGCGCGCCATTTGTGCTGGAAGGTGGCGCCATCCACGTGGATGGCCGCGGGACCCTGCTGACTACAGAAGAATGCCTGCTCAATCCGAACCGGAATCCCGATCTTCGGCGCGGCCAGATCGAGACACTGTTGCAGCGCTATCTGGGGATCGAGCAGATCATCTGGCTCAAGCGGGGTGTCTACAAGGACGAAACCGACGGGCACGTGGACAATCTCTGCTGCTTCGTGCGCCCGGGCGAAGTGGCGCTGACCTGGTGCGATGACCCCGAGGATCCGCAGTACGACATTTCGCACGAGGCCTACGAAGTACTTCGAGCGTGTCGAGATGCGCGCGGTAAATCATTGAAAATTCACAAACTTCTACAACCAGGTCCTCTGTACATGACCGCGGAGGAAGCAGCCGGCATCGAGCAGGAGCCCGACAGCAAGCAACGCCGCGGCGGCGATCGGCTCGCGGGGTCCTATGTGAATTTCTACATCGCGAATCGTCACATCGTGATGCCACTGCTCGATGCGAGCACGGACAAGCGCGCAAAGGCTGCGATCGCGCGGCTGTTTCCGGGCCGCGAGATCGTCGGCATTCCCTCGCGCGAAATCCTGCTGGGCGGCGGCAACATCCACTGCATCACGCAGCAGCAACCGCGGCCATTGCGCCGTGCTGCAAGCGTGTAACTAGCGACGAGAAAGGAGACGCTTAGAAAGGGGACGCTTCCCTTTTCCCGGAATCGGGAAAAGGGAAGCGTCCCCTTTCTCGTTCTCCCTTTCTAACCCCAGTCGAAATCGCACTCGAGGCCGCGGTTTCGCGTGCGCCCGCCGCCGACATTGAAACCGGCGGCGTCGCGCAGGACCACGTCCTGCCTGGCCATCGTGAAGGCCGCGAGATCGAGCCCGGCTGCCGCACCGCGCCACCGCAGGCCAGGTTCAACTGCGTCTGCCCCAATGCGTGTCGCTCTCCCCGGGTAGTCCATGACGGCGACCGGCCTCGCGTGGCCGTGACGATCACATCGTCAAGCGATTGCGCCGGTGTCACGTGTAGTATCGCGGGCAGCGAAAAAACAGCGACATTGTTGGCGGGCTTGGGTAAGGGTTCGATTATCGGCGAGGATGCGCACGACGGGGGAGTGACATGCAGAAGCTCATCGGCATCGCGCTTGCGGTCATTGGAGCCATTGCGGTATCCGGCATTGCGCTCAACCGCGGCGAGCCCATCAACGCCCTCTGGATCCTGACCGCGGCAGTCTGTCTCTACACGATCGGCTATCGCTTTTATGCGGCGTGGATCACGGCCAGGGTGCTCTCCACGGATGCCAGCCGTGCCACACCTGCAGAGCGGCTCGACAATGGCCGCGATTTCGTGCCGACCCCGCGCTGGGTCGTATTTGGCCACCACTTTGCGGCCATCGCCGGGCCAGGGCCACTGATCGGACCCACACTCGCGGCTCAGTTTGGGTACCTGCCCGGCACGCTGTGGATCCTGACCGGATCAGTGCTCGGCGGCTGCGTGCAGGACATGGTGATCCTGTTCCTTTCCACGCGCCGGAATGGCCGCTCGCTCGGTCAGATGGCACGCGAAGAGCTCGGGCCAATCGGCGGATTCGCGGCACTTTTCGGGACGCTCGCGATCATGATCATCCTGATCGCGGTGCTCGGACTCGTGGTCGTGAATGCGATGAAGCACAGCCCCTGGGCCTCCGCCACGGTATTCGCGACCATTCCGATCGCCATGCTCATCGGGTTCTACATGCGCGGCATCCGGCCGGGACGTGTGCTGGAAGGCTCGGCGATCGGCATTGCGCTGCTGCTGTTTGCCGTGGTCGGTGGCGGCTGGGTCGATCATCACCCGGTGCTGCGCACCTGGTTTGATCACGATGGTCCCGCACTCGCCTGGTTCGTGATGGGATACGGGTTCGTCGCGGCGATCCTGCCGGTCTGGATGCTGCTGGCACCGCGGGATTACCTGTCTACATTCCTGAAGCTGGGCACGGTCGTATTGCTCGCGATCGCAATCGTAGTGATGCAACCCGAGCTCAAGATGCCGGCGCTTACGCGCTTTATCGACGGCACCGGTCCGATATTCTCCGGCAAGCTGTTTCCATTCGTGTTCATCACGATCGCCTGCGGCGCTATCTCCGGTTTCCATTCCCTCATTGCAAGCGGAACGACGCCGAAGCTCATCCGTACCGAGGCGGACGTGCGGCTGGTGGGCTATGGCTCGATGATGCTCGAGTCGTTCGTCGCGATCATGGCGATGATCGCCGCAACACTCCTCGATCCCGGTGTGTATTTCGCGATCAACAGCTCGCTGGCGGCGCTCGGGGGTTCGCCGGACGCGGCGGTCGCCACGCTCACGTCCTGGGGATTCCCGGTCACGACCGGGCAGATGCAGACGTTGGCGAATGAAGTGGGCGAGGCAACGCTCTTCGCGCGCACCGGCGGCGCACCATCGCTTGCCGTCGGCATGGCGAGCATTTTCTCGAGCGTGTTCGGCGCACGGCTGCTCGCGATCTGGTACCACTTTGCGATCATGTTCGAGGCGGTATTCATCCTGACCACGCTCGACGCCGGCACGCGCGTCGGGCGCTTCATGGTGCAGGACGCGCTCGGGCAGCTGTGGGAGCCGCTCGGCCGCACATCGTGGTATCCGTCGGTGATCCTGGCGAGCGCATTGGTGGTGACCGGCTGGGGTTACTTCCTGTATGTCGGCGTCATCGATCCCTATGGTGGCATCAACATTCTCTGGCCATTGTTCGGTATCGCGAACCAGATGCTGGCCGGCATCGCGCTCGCGATCGCGACCGCGATCTTCCTGAAGACCGGACGCGCGCGATATTGCTGGGTCACCGGGCTGCCACTC
>Ga0315286_10000195_pt1 | contig 46502 bp, 42 predicted proteins | sample YL17G10_0_MG_FD_205038 | JGI IMG/M metagenome (GOLD analysis project Ga0315286, IMG submission 205038) | Sediment microbial communities from Yellowstone Lake, YNP, Wyoming, USA - YL17G10_0 | ecosystem: Environmental > Aquatic > Freshwater > Lake > Sediment | place: USA: Wyoming | collected...
CGAGGCGGGAGCATACTTCGTCAACTCCATGGCCCTGGAATCGGTTCCGGCCTTCGGAAGCCTTTCGAACGCCGCCGTGGTTCTCTTCCCTAAGGATAATATTTTAAAGAGCGGCTGGCTTCTGGGAGAATCCTATCTCGCAAATAAGATCGGGGTCGCCGAAGTCTTGTCGGGCAAGGGCCGTATCGTTCTCATGCCGCTCCGCGTCCAGAACCGGGCCCAGCCGCACGGGACGTTCAAGCTCCTTTTCAATGCGATTCTGACCTCGGCGGCCGAACGATAAGCGCTCTATTTCCGGAAGGACAGAGTCTTATTCAGCCGCAAGGCCGCCGTTGAAACATTGACGATCTTGATCTGGAGGGAATCTTCCCGTCCCTGGTAGCGGGCGGTCAGCCGGAACCACTGGTCTTCCTCCACCTCAGTGGTGGAGACGCGGCCTCCGTTCGAGACTTCGGCATACCAGGAGTCCTCGGACCAGCTCACCGCGGAGCTCACGTCTTCGGTCCCGCCGTCATCAAAAAAGGCCGTGCACGTGTAATAGGCGCTGTTGTTCTCCCTAATTTCTCTCGGACCCATGATCTCGAGGCGGATCAGGGCCTTCGTCGAATTCAGAATCCGAACGTCAAAATATCTCCGGATTCCCTTGTAATCGACCCAGCAGCGGATCCAGGTATTGGAATTTACGGCCCCGGCGACGAGTCTGCCGCGGCTTTCGAAGCCGGCCAGCCACGAATCCTCGAACCAGTCCGCGGCGTCTGAGACGTTTTCCCAGCCGCCGTCGTCGTAATAAGCCCAACACTTGAAATAGGCGGACTCGTTTTCGTTGACATCGCTCGGCCCCTCCACCTCCAGGCGGGTGATAGCTTTAACCACGTTCTTAATGGTGACGGAGAGGGAATCCCGCATTCCGTCGTAGACGGCATAGATTCGGCACGCTTCGTCGCGGGTGACCATTCCCGTCGTCAACCGGCCGCCGCCGGAGATGTCGGCAGACCAACAGTCCTCGGACCATGAAGCGGAGCTTGTGACATCTTCGCTGCTGCCATCATCATAGAACGCTTTGCAGGAGTAATAGGCCGAGCTGTTTTCTGCGACCTCACTCGGGCCGGTAATCTCGATTTTTTTCAAGGACGGACGGTTTGCCGAGGCGAGGGACGAAGCCAGTCCGTTCATCCCCCCTATGATTAATAATAAAGAAAAAGCCCACCGGGAAAAATGCATTCTTACCGCCATCGCCCTCTCCAGGCTCTCACTATGAACTAAAACCCGCCAAATGAACAGCGCAAAGGGGCAGGGGCCGTCGCTAGCCGAGCTTCCGGGCTTCCATGTAGAAGCGCTTTTCCCAGGCTTCGCCCATCGAAAACGTTTTCCGCGGCAGGGCGCCGTCCAGGATGACCGTCCGGAAGAGCTCTTCTTTTTTCATCGCCGGGAGATAGAACCCGAGATTGCCCGGCTTTCGTCCGAGCTGGACGACCGAATCCGTCCCGTGGACATAGTCGATGGCTCCCGATCCCGTTTTCCGGAGGAAGGCGTCAAGACAGCCCTGAAGCGTTCCGACAGGAAGGTTGGAGTCCGGCTTTTCGATTTCGACGATCCGGAATCCGGAATCGCTGATCAGCCCGATTTTATGCGATCGGTCTCCCTGCCCGTCCACTCCGGCCTTCATCGCTTCGAGACTCCCGGCGGGGCTCATATGACATCGGCCGGGATGAGCTTTCGCCATTTCCTCGACGGGATCGAGGCCGGGCGCGAGGTCGAACAGGATGCGGTGGATCGGCTCGAAGACAAGCGCTTCGTCATGGAGGTTGACAAGTTCGACCAGGGCATAGCGGAGAGGCGATGATCGCATGGCTTTATTGTCCGCCGCGGCTTCTTTGACTTTGTCCCAAATGGTCTTGGCGGTGGCGAACGAATGGTTCCCGTCGCCCATGGCGTAGAGAAGGACGGGTGTTCCGGGTTTCAATCCGTATTTGGAGGCGAACGCGGCGGGGTCAGCCAAGGCTTTGAGCCCGTTCAGAATTCCCCGTTCCAGACCGGTATCGACGACCCGGTAGCCCGCGAGATGGCCCGAGCCGAGCATCAGTTCGAAGTCGTAGAGTTTCCGCAGCCTGTTTTTTTCCGCGGCGAGCGGCCCGATCACGTGGTGATCCGGGTCGTCGATGAGAACCATGATGTGCGGGATCTCGATCGGCGCTCCTTCGCGGATTCTCACCCGCGGCGGGATCCGTTCCATGATCGTTCCTTCGGTCGCCCGGATCAGGCTGGTAGCGCCCTTGTGGAAGTCGTAGTGTTCCAGGTCGAGGCAGGCGACCAGTCCTTTCCGGGCGTGGCTGCCGATCGTACGCTCGACATAGACAAAACCCTCGCTTTCCGTGAACAAGTCCTGAGCCAGATAGCGGTTCATGGAATCCCGGATGGACGCGATCCGGGTTTCGGGGTTTGGCTCGCGGAGAAAAACTTCGGGATAAATGAGGTTCAGCGTGGAGGGAGCGTTTCCAATAAAGTCCGCGGCTTTCCGCCAGTATTCCGGTTCCGACGTGTGCTGGTCGCAGGCGATCACCGCCCATTTCGTCAGATCCGTGCCGGCTTTGGGGAGAAGGATCTCCGGAGTTCCAAGACAGATCGATTCATGAGTGCGCATGAGGTATCCCTTCATATCTTATTCATAATAAATCATTTTCGGGTCGGTCAGAGTCGGATCGCGGAGGAAAGCTCCGACACCCTTGGCCACGACTTCGGCGTACTTGGGAATGTTTTTCAGGACGATCGCTTTGTCGGCATGGTCGAGCGACCAGACGGCGAGCACTTGAAGGAGGGTCGAACAGTGGCGCCCGACGCGGACGTCGATCGGCCAGCCTTTTGCGTCGATGTTTTCGAAAAGGAGGCCGCGCTTTCCGGCCCTGACGACGAATTCGTCCTTGCCCTCAAGGAGGAGCTTGGCGTTGGTCCGGCCGCGGGTCGCGTCGAGGAAGGGTTCCGGGGTTTCGAAGAGGAGGGGGATGGCGTTCGTCCGGTCGCCGATTTCGCGGTGGGAGAGCCCGTGAAGCTCGACCGGGGATTTTTCCATGCCGATCTTGAACTCCTCGTCGCTGAGCGTCATCGAGGCCATCGCCGCCAATTCCAAGCCCTTCTGGTGGGCGACGATCGTGCTGATGACCGGATACTGGAGCTCCGCTTCATGGAGGTCGATGACGACGTCCACCTTTTCCTTGATGATGAGCCGGATCAGGGCGTACGCCGTTTTTTCGGTGAGGGTGCCGTCCGCCCGCCCCGGCCAGGCCCGGTTGAGGTTCCGGACATCGACATAGGCCAGTTCCTGTCGCGACGGGAAGTGGACGAAAACTTCAGGATCGGGCCATTGGTCGAGAGGATTTGACCAGCGGTCTCCCATCCGGAATTTCTGTCCGCCCCATGGTGTGGCGATCGTGTAGTCGGGCGGATAGGCGCCGCCGGGCCGGGTGACGGTCGTCGCGCTTCGGTTGGCCGAATTGAGGATAAAAATACGGCCGATATCGACGACGCCGTTTTCGGCCAATATCCAGGTCGTCAGCCGGGCCGCCGGCTCTTCCGGGTGGGAACCGCCGAGAACGAGAAACGTTCCTCCCTGCCCCTTGCCCTCGAGAACATAGATGTTTGCGTCGTTCGCCGTTCCCCTGAGAGCGGGAAAATAGGCGCTGAGCCTGCAGACCAGGGTGACGCCGGGGCCGGCGACCACGGGTTCCTTGAGGTGGCGGCTTCGATAGAAGCTGACTCCGGCGGAAGCCATGAGGGCGATTCCGAGGATGATGATGACCGCTTTTCGGACCATGTTTTTTCTCATTTCAATCGCAGCAGCCGGAGGAGGAAGGGTATCAGGACGATGATATAGAGCGCCTCTTCCTGCCATTTTTTGCTCCGGATGAGATTCCAACCCATGAGAAACACGACGAAGGCGATCATGATGTAATAGAGGATCGTGATAATCATCAGATTTCCTCACAAATAGGGGGTCGCGTCCGCACTTTCCGCTTTTTTTTCGGTTCATCAAGAGATCCCCGTGGAGAAGACATAAGCCGAAAGCGCAGGCACGACCCCATTTTTTATCTCCTAAAAAACGGTCAAGAAAGCGAGTTTCTTGCTGAAAACGACCATCAGCGTTCCAACGATGATGATCAGAATCGCCGGCACGAGGCAGTGCTTGAGAAACGTCGAATATTTTTCCTTCATCCCGACGGTTTCGACGGTCAGCCGGCCGATGATGGCTGTCGGGGGGAGGGCGTCGCCGAGGGGCCAGATGACGCTCATTCCGGCCAAGGCGATGATCGGGTTGAGATTCATCGTATTGAAGAGAAGGACGAGCGGAACGCCGAGGACGGGCGCCGCGCCCCACATCAGTACGGTCTCAGAGACGGGGAGCGTGACGAAAAGAGTCAGGATGACGACCATGACCGGAAGCGTCACGACCGTCACCGCGATGAGACCGCGAACGCCGGTGAGCGTCATGATCTGAACGAGGATCCCGGCGCAGGTCAACGTCCCGATGAGAGGAAGGAGCTGATGGATCGTTTTTCTTGAGACCTCCAAAAAGTCGATCTTGACCGGAGAGAGGAAGAGGGTCACGGCCGCGGCGCAGGCAAACATGAGCGGGAGCCCCATGATCGGGAAGGAAAACGGCCAGGCCCGGCCGGCGGCGAGCAGGGCGAAAAAGACGGCGAAGGGCAGGGCGATTTTGAACCAGTTCATTTTGAGCGGGGCTTCCGGGAGTTCCTTGAGGGCGAGTTCCAAATCCGCGGGTCCGGCTTTCCACCCGAGGATAAAGATGGTCATGACGGCGAGAAGGACGCAGGGGACGAGGAGCGGCAGGAAAAAACCGACGTAAGGCATGTTGACGCCGGCGGCCGTGAGCATCGCCCAGAGGCTGACCGGCGGAGCGGCCGCGCTCAATCCGGCGATGACGAAGACGATTGCCGCGGCCCTGGGTTTCGCGATTCCCATATATCCCAGGACGGTTGCGACCATACCGCCGGTGATAAGAACGGTGACGCTCCCCGCTCCGGTCAGGGCGCCGGGGATCAGGAGAAGGACGGCGAGCATGATGAAGAGCAAGGCCTTATGGCGGTGAAATCTTAAAAGGACGCGCCTGATGACAAAAGTCACTCCGCCCGACTCCTTGAGCAGGTTCATGAACAGGGTTGCGGTGATGAAGATGAGGCAGATATCGAGATAGGTGAATGCGCCCTCGGCGATATGCCGAACCGGAAATCCCGCTCCTCCGACGAGGGCGCCGACCACGGCGGCGAAGAACATCGAGAGCTCGGTTGAGACTTTCAATGCCTTGGCGATGATATAGGCCGCGACCATCGCCGTGAGAATGAATGTCGCCGAGGTCGTCATGCTCATTAGAATTTCTCCCCAGGGAAAGCCGTGGGCCTCTCCCTGATCGCGACGAAGTTTTACTCTAGATGAATTGTGTTTTTTTTTCAATTCCCCCGGGGGTTGGGCTGCGGCAGGGCGCGGTCCTTCCCTTGCCGCCGTTCCTTTTTTATTTACATCGTTTTCCCTGTCCATATAGAATAGGGATTTGAGGAGGACCGATGAAGAGAATATTGGCGTTGCTCGTGTCGTTTATAGGCGCGTCCGGCTCTCTCGCCGCCCAGCCGGCCGAGGGAATTCCGAAAACTCTGCTGCCGCTCAGCGTGCTTCAGGAGATCATTCACGAAGCGTCCGGGGACCTGGCTCTCCAGAACGAAATCACGCTCGCCGGCGTCTACCGGAACAGGCTCCCCGATGAATATATCCGAGGCTATTTCGAGCCGGAATTCCTCCTGAAAAAACTCAAGGAATACGGCATAACCGATGCCCGGATCATCGATCTCCCGACGCGCGCGCCCATGACCTGGGACGCGGAGACGGGAGAGCTCTGGATCGTCAAGCCCGCGGCGCGGAAGATCGCCGACATCAAGGAGATTCCCGCCTCTCTTTGCTCGGGAAGCTCGACGACGGACATGACGGCCGAGCTCGTTTATGTCGGTCCCGGGAATCAGGACCGGTATTACGAAGGCAAAGACGTCAAGGGCAAGATCGTCCTGGTCAACGGGTCGCCGGGAGCGGCGCAGCGCATCGGGGTCGAAAAGCTCGGCGCCCTGGGCGTCATCGCCTTTGCCTCGAGCCACCCCGAGTTCGATCCCGACGAGGTCGGATGGAACTCGATCAGCGGCGCCGAGGGCATGAAAAAAACATTCGGTTTCATGATTTCGACGCGGCAGGGCAACGAGCTCAGGGACATGCTCGAGCGCGGCCAGAAGATCGAAGTCCGGGCCGTGGCCAAAACGCAGATGGTGCCCTACAAAGACCAGATGGTCGAGGCCCTGATCAAGGGGACGGAGGCTCCGGACGAGGAGCTCGTCTTCTCCGCCCATCTCTTTGAAGGCGTGACCAAGCAGGGGGCCAACGATAACATCAGCGGTTGCGTCTCCATCCTGGAGACGGCCCGCGTCCTCAGGAAACTCATGGATGACGGCAAGATCCCGCCGCTCAAAAAGTCCGTCCGTTTTCTCTTCGTTCCCGAGATGTCCGGCACGACGGCCTATCTTCGGAAATTCCCCGAAACCGCCCGCAAATTCTTCGCCAATATCAACCAGGACATGGTCGGGGAAGGCCTGATCAAGAATCGGACGGTCTTCGAGCTCATCCAGGCGCCGCCCTCGCTCCCCAGCTATCTCAATGATGTCGTCCGGGCTTTTTATGAATGGGTCGGAACCACCCAGCGCAACAACGGCCGGGAAGCCTATCTTCCCATCTGGTCGCCAACGGGCTCGCGGGATCCGTTTTATTACGTCATCGATCCTTACAGCGGCGGGAGCGATCACGTGATCTTCAATGAAGGCGGCGGGGTTCCCGCGGTCATGCTCATAGCCTGGCCCGATATGTGGTATCACACGAGCGGCGATACGCCCGATAAGTCCGACGCGACGCAGCTCAAGCGGGTTGTCGTCATCGGCGCGGCTTCGGCCGTCTGTCTGGCCGGCGGGGGCCCTCCGGAAGTCGAGCGGATGATCGCCGAAGTGGCGATGCGCTCCTATGGCCGGCTGGGGCAGGAAAAGACGCGGGCCCAGGATCTCCTCCTCAGCGCCGATAAGGCCAAGGTCCGCGAATCGTACAAGGACGCCGACAATATTTTGAATCAAGCCTTTTTGCGGCAGGAGGACGTTCTGGGTTCACTCCGGTTTTTCACCAGAAACGATCCCGCCCTCGAAAACCTCCTTAAAATACGGATCCAAGCCATCGACGAGATGCGCCTGCCGGGCGACAGGGAAATCTGGCAGGTCTACGCCGCGCGCTGCCGGAAAGAAGGCCTCACCCCCGAGCGACTCACCTTGACGGCCGAGGAAATCCGGCTCGGAAAGCTCGTTCCCGTCCGGACGGAAAAAATGAAGGGCTATTTCGATTCCCAGGCCTTTGGCGCGCAACTGCGGGAGAAAAAAGACGCGCCTGCCTATCAACTCGGAAGGGCGGAATATATCGTCCGGAACTACCTCGACGGGAAAAGAAGCATCCTCCAGATCCGGAACGCGGCCGCCGCCGAGGTCGGAAATATCCCCTTAAAGGAGGTCGAGAACTGCGTCAGCGCGCTGGAAAAAACCGGCTTCGTGACGATCGCCAAGCGCTGAAATGCCGGCCGGGGATCAGGTCCGCCTGACCCAAAGCATCGTCATTTAAAAATCTTCGTCAGTTCGGCCACCATGTCGAGGTTCTTGGCAAACTCAATCAGCGGGATTTTCTTCTGTTGGGCGATGGCCGTGAACCGGCCGTCGGTGTTGCCGTCCTTGTGAACGAAGAGGAGGTCGGATTTCGGGCCGACGGCGTCGATGCTCAGCTCGTCCGTGGTATCGCCCGCCTCGGCGCCCTGGGCCCGCCGCTTCATGCCTTCGATATGGGCGCCGACGATCGTGATTTTATCCTTCTTGGCCGCGTCGATCAGATCGGCGATCCGTTTGAGCTCGTCCTCGATCGAGACTCCGGCCGCGCCCATGCCCTTTAGGCTCGCGCCCATGGTCACGATCAGGGTTTTATAGGGTTTTGCCTTGAGGTCTTTGACCGCGGCGGCCGGGACGATGTCGTAGGCGAGGCCGACGCGCCTGAGGATGGTATTGAGCATTTCCGGGGCCTGGCTTTGGCCGCACGACGTCACCAGGACCGGAGGAAAAGCCTTCGGCGCCTGAGCCTGGGAGGCGGAAAGAGGCAGGCCGGCCGCAAGCCCGCATATCATAATCGCGAAGAGGGGGAGTCTCCGAATCCGTATCATGATTTCGCTCCTTGATGATCCGTTGGCGGGATCCGGAGATATCGTAGCGGAATCGGAAAGCGAGGTCAACCCGGCCCAGAATTCCAGGGACACGATACCAAATCCGGAGATGTGGTTCATGTTCCGGAATTCCGCCCGGCTTTCTTGAATTTCGGACCGGACTTACGTACGATGAATGCTCGATTCATGAGCACCTTCGGCCTTATCGGAACCATCACTGCGGACCATGTCATCCGCGACGAAGGGCCGCCCCATACCGGGCCCGGGGGAATCCTCTATCAAGGTGCGGTCTTGTGCGGCCTGGGAGAGAACGTCCGGCTGTTCGCAAACTGCGGGCTCGAACAAAAAAAAGAGGTGGAAAACCTCATCGGACATTGGCCGACTCTCGGAACGGCCGGTCTCCGCTTCGTCCCGGGTCCGGGCAATCAAGTCTTTCTGCGCTATTCCGAGCGGCTCAAGGAACGGGACGAGGTTCTTCAGTCCGTTGTCCCGCCTCTCGATCCGGATAGGATCCTCGCGGATTTGCCCCGCCTGGACATGCTCCTCATGGTTTTCAATTCCGGTTTTGATCTCGAATTTGAAGATTGGCGGAAAATCGCCGAAAGAACGAAGCGGCCGATCTGGTGCGACGTTCATTCCCTAGTCCTCGACAGGAAGTTAGGCGTTCACCGGAATTATGTCGCCCTCCCCGCGTGGCGGGAGTGGATGGCTGGAGTCACTTTTCTTCAGGCCAACCGCCAGGAATTGGCCTGCCTTCTCGGCCATCCCGGATACTGGCCGGAGGAAAAGGAAATCGCCTCCTTCGCTTCGGACGCTTTTCGTCTCGGCACTCAAGTCGTTTTCGTGACCATGGGAGGAGACGGGATCCTTGTCTCGACGCAGAGGGACACTCGTCTCATCCGGGCCCCGAAAGCGGAGCGCGTCGTCGACACGACGGGTTGCGGAGATGTTTTTTGCGCAAAAACGGCGCAATGTCTGGTCCGCGGAATCCCCCTGTTCGAAGCGGCTGAAGCCGGAGCCGCTCTTGCCTCCCGGGCCGCGGGCTCGGCCGGAGTCGGCGCGACGTACGCTCTCGTCCATCGAAGACGGGACCAGATTTCAACCTGACCCCATCCTCGGGTTTGACCGGGAAAACCGGATTTGATATACTTTTGACACGCATGAAAGATATTCTGGGAATCACCTATTTTTCGGATTATGTTAAACCCGCCCAAATCATTCATGACCTCAAAGCCCAGGATAAGGTTCATACCATCGAGGAGCTCCTCGATGTTCTCGCTAAACATAAGCTAATCCAGAATAAAAAGCTGATTCTGACCAGGCTCATCGACCGGGAAAACCTCGATTCGACGGCCCTCGGCGACGGGATCGCGGTCCCCCACGCCCGCGTGGATATCGGCGGAGAGATCGCCATCGCCGTCGGAAGGTCGGCCGCGGGAGTGGATTTCGGCGCGCTCGACAAAAAAAAGATCCACTTGATCATTTTGATCATCTGGAATCCGTCTCTGCCCGGCTTGTTCAACCATTTATTCGCCGGCCTCGCTCATTTTCTCCGCAAGCCGGAATTCCGGAATCGAATTTTTCAGGCGAAGGATAAAAACGATCTCTACAACATCCTCGCCGAGATCGAGCTCAGACTTCCCCAGGAGGACAAAATCGTCAGCCGGGCGAGCCTCCTCAAAAAGCTCCAGGAGATCGAGTGGAAAAGGGAAAAGGCTCCGAAAGCCCAGCTCAAGACGCTCAACGCCCAGGCCAAACTCATTCGCGAAGAACTCGACCAGTCCCTCCTGGCCCGTTTCGACAAATTGACGGAACGCTACGGTTTCGCCGTGGCCGAAGTCGAGGACGGCGTTTGCCAGGGCTGCAACATCAACGTCTCGACGCAGATGAGCTCGGCCATCGAGGGGTCGAACGACATCTACGTCTGCGAGAACTGCGGGAAGTATCTCGTTGCGGCCAAAAAGAAAAAGAAGTAAGGCGAGCGGGGATCCGCCGCTTTTTCGAAACGGGACGATGTCCGCGCGTTCAACGGACGGTCTGTTTCACCAAGGCGGCGGGATGCGTCAATTTGTAAATCGGGAAACCTGCCGGTCCTCCGCCGAATCCGCCCGAGGCGAGATCCTTGTCAAAGTAATTCCAGACGATCAGACCGTCATCGCTTTCCGGCTCTAAAAGATAGGCGGCGAGGTTGGCCAGCGGCTGAGCCGTCGTGACGAAGACCGTCCCTTCCGGGAATTCCTTCTGTTCCTTGACATATTCCCCTTTGACCGAGTTCGTCCGATGGCCCTGGTAAAGCCGATCAGCTCCCTTGACCTCTTTCATTTTGAAGGTTTCGACCTCGATGGTCGCCGGCCGGATCAGGCGTTCGACCAGCAAGCCGTGCTGAAGGAGCTTGCCGACGACCTCGGGCGAGGCGGCCGGAATCAGATAGCCGGCCGGGAAAGACACGGTCCGCTTGAAAAAGTAATCGGCGAAATAGGGAATCACGTAGGATTTCTTTTTATCCGTCGGCTTCATCTGAGGATACGGGGATCCCTCGCGCTGGGTGATTTCCATTTCGAAACCGAGGACGGTGATCGGATTGGGCAGAGCCTTGAGGTCGAACTCGACGCCGAAGACATCCTTTTCCGCCGGCGCCCCTCCTCGGGCGACCGTCCGGGCGTCGGTCGCGGCGATCAGGGTCGTGAGTTCGTTGGCGTGGAGATAGGCGTAGTCCAGGGTCGCGCAGAGGAGGGCGTAGTTCCCCGAGACGCGCGTCTTGAAGTCGCCGTGGACGTAGTTCTCGTCTAGGATGCCCAACCGGTTGCGCACGCCGATGTAGTTGGTGACATAGCGCGGCTGGGGGTCGAGGGTCTCCCAGCCTTTTTCGGGAGCGCGGGCGTCGCGGAACCCGCCGTAGACGAGGCCCAGCGTTTTGTATTTGTCCTTCATGGTCTTTTCGATTTCGGGCATCATTTTGGAGCGCTGGTATTCGATGAGGGCGTTGTCGCCGTTGGGATTGATCGGCCAGGAATATGTCACGGTCTGCTCGTGATAGGCCCCGTCCGTCGTGTGGCAGTCGATGAGGAGGAGCGGGTCCCAACGGTTCAGGACATTGGCCACCAACCCCGAGACCTCCAGGCTTTCGAGCTTGATCGCGTCGCGGTTGAGGTCGAGGTTCTGGCCGTTGGTCCGGACGCCGACGCCCTTGGCGGGGCCCGGCTGCTGGCGGCGGTTGTTGGGGCTGATCTTCTCATTGCCGTCGGCGTTGAATATTGGGGCGAGGAGGAGGATGAGCTTGTCGAGATAAGGCGGTTTGGCCTGGAGGAGGATGTCCCGGACCACCATCAGCGACGCTTCCTTTCCCTCGACTTCGCCGGCGTGAATATTGGCCTGGATATAGATCACGGCTTTCTTGGCGTTGCGCGGATCGAAGGCGGAGGCGGGGAGCGGATTGCCGACGACCAGGAGAGGCACCTCCCGGCCTTCGGCGCTGCGGCAGAGCGTTTCGACGCGGATGTGAGGGCTCAGTTTCTGCAGCTCACGGATGAAATTCATGACGTCGGCGTAGCGGGACGTGGCCTCGAAGTTCGTCGCTTCGGCGACGGTCAAGGGCTGGTTCTGGGCCCGGGACGGGCCGTTGAGGGCGAGGATTCCGAGCCCGACGGCGATCATCGAGAGGATTTTTTGACGGACAGACATGTTCTCCTCCTCATCAACAAAAAGAGCGAAAGCCGAAGTCTATTGAAATCCGGAGGCTTCGTCAACATAATGAGAGGGATGTTGACCTTTCACGTCAGCCACGAAAAGGAAGAAGCCCTCCGCAGGAAAATGGAGAAGTTCGGCATTCGCGAAGGCGACCTGGTCGAGAAATTCATCCGTTCTCAAGGCAAGGGCGGGCAAAACGTCAACAAGGTCGAGACATGCGTTTACCTGAAACATCTCCCGACCGGCATCCAGGTCAAGTGCCAGAGAGAGCGATCCCAGTCCATCAACCGCTTCCTGGCCCGCCGGATCCTGGCCGACAAGATCGAAGCGTTGATCCTGGGGAAGGAGAGCGAGGCGGAGCAGCGGGCTGAAAAAGTCCGGCGGCAGAAGCGGAAGCGATCGAAACGGGCCAAAGCGAAGATGCTTGCCGATAAGCGCAAACGGGCCGAGGTCAAGTTCGGCCGCAGCTTCCGGCCCGGGTCCGATGACCTTTAAGCGGCGAGGCGAAGCAAGGCCCGGAGGAGAAGGTTGGCTCCCTTTTCGATATCTTCCCAGCGCGCCGCCTCGTCCGGCGCATGGCTCAAGCCGTCCGGGCTGGGGATAAAGATCATGGCCGTTTCGGCTTTCGCCGCCAGGATCTGGGCGTCATGGCCGGCGCCGCTTGCCAGGAATCGAAAAGGGTAGTCGAGCGCGCCGCACTCCGCGGCGAGAACCTCCTTCAACCGCGCCGGGATTTCGACGGGCGCGGTTTTATCCATGATTCTCGAAGCAAACGCCAAGCCCCGTGTCGCGGCGATATCTTCGGCTAGGGCGAAGAGTTCTTTCTCCAGGGTAACGAGGACGGATTTCGACTTGCTCCGGAATTCGAAGGCAAAATCGGCCCGGCCGGGCACGACCGAAAATGCGCCGGGCGCGACATGAACCTTGCCGATCGTGACAAGGCTGCCGTAATGGTGCGCCGCGACGTGCCGGGTCGCATGGAGGGCGAAATCGGCGAGCCCGAGGAAAGCGTCCTTGCGCAATTCGAGAGGGACCGTCCCTGAATGGCCGGCCTCGCCGACGAACGAGCACCAGCGGTAGTGCTTGCCGGAGATGACATCGACGATGCCCAGAGGAATGCCTTCCTCATCGAGGATCGGGCCCTGCTCGATATGGAGCTCAAGATAGACTTCGAAGTCGGGCGCCTCTTCATGGGCGGAGAGGATCGAGGCGGCCGTGAATTCCGTGTTCTTGAGAACCTCGCTTAAGGGAATGCCGAACGACGTCGACCCTTTTTCCAGAAGATCGCGGTCCACGACGCCGACGAATGCCCGGCTCCCGAGGAAATCACCGACGAGATTTCCTTCCTCATCCGTGAACGAGGCCGCCTCGAGGGGTTTCGCGAGACGGCCTCCTTCCTCGCGAATCCGCTCCAGGCATTCGAGCGCGGCGAGGACGCCGACCGAGCCGTCGAACATGCCGCCGTTGATCACCGTGTCGATGTGCGAGCCGGCCATGATCGTCCGCCCGCTCCCGCTTCCTTCAAGCCGGCCGAAGATGTTGCCCGCGCCGTCCTGGCGATAGCAGAGTCCGGCCGCGCAGATCTTTTCCTTCAACCAGGCGCGGGCTTCAAGATCGGCTTTGCTGAACGAGGGGCGGGAGATTCCGCCGCGCGCGTCGCGACCGATCTTGCCGAGCTCCACGAGATTCTTGTGCAACCGGTCCATGTTGACGTTCATTTGTCTTTACCTCTCTTCAGCGGCATCCGCTGGCCTCCTGTCTCCAGGCCATGCAGACAATGCTCCCTTCCGGGCGACGATTTCGACAGATGTTTTCCCGCTTCTATCCAAGGAGAGCGAGCATATCCCTGACGGCCTGGGTGACGCCGAAGATGGCCGACCGGGCGACGATCGAGAATCCGATGCTGAGCTCGGTGATTTGGGGAATCGCCGCGATCGGGCGGACGTTGTGATAGTCCAGATCATGACCGGCCGTAACCTCGAGCCCCAGCTCGCGGCCGAATTCGGCCGCGCGGACGATCGCGGCCAGCGCACGGTCTCTGTCCCGACTCATTTTGGCTTTGGCATAAATTCCGGTATGGAGCTCGATCTGAGCGGCGCCAAGGTCTCCGCAGGCCCGGATCTGATTCGAGGCCGGGTCGACGAAAATGCATATCCGGACTCCGTTTTTGGCCAGGTCTTTGATGACGGGCAGGAGCAGCCGGCGGTGGGTGAGGACGTCCAATCCGCCGCTTGTCGTCAGCTCTTCCGGCCGTTCGGGCACGAGACAGACGACGTCCGGCTTGATCTTCTGGGCGATTTTTTTCATCTCCTCCGTGGCCGCCATTTCCAGCGTCAGCTTGGTCTTGATGCTTTCGCGGATGAGCCGCAGGTCGCGTTCGTTGATGTGCCTCCGGTCTCCGCGGATGTGGGCCGTGATTCCGGCCGCTCCCGCCTGTTCGGCGAGAAGAGCAGCGAGAACGGGTTCCGGGTCGGACGCGCGCCGCGCCTGGCGAAGGCTGGCAAAATGATCGACATTGACTGAGAGTCGCATCACCGTCTCCTTGCTCTCCGCATTATACTCTTCTATCCGTCCCGCGGGCAGAGGGCGGACTATCCCAGATTCTTGGCGATCGCGTCGCCGATCGCATGGGCGTATCGCCGGATGAGGTCGAAGTCCCGGCCTTCGACCATCACCCGGGCCAGAGGCTCGGTTCCCGAATACCGGATTTCGAGGCGGCCGTCGTTTTTGATGAGATTTTGGACGCGGGCGATGGCCTTCGCCACTTCGGGGACGGCGGCAAAATCGATTTTTTGGGCGACCGGGACATTCACCAGAATTTGGGGAAATTCCCTGTATCCGCGGACGAGCCCGGAGAGGGGCAGATTCTGTCCGGCCAGGACTTCGAGCATCTTGAGGCTCGTCAGGATGCCGTCTCCGGTCGGACAGGCATCGAGAAAAATCGTGTGGCCCGACTGTTCGCCTCCCAGGTTCGCGCCGATCTCGATCATTTTTTCGAGGACATGTTTGTCTCCGACTTTGGTCCGGACGAGCCGGAGCCCCATCTTTTTCAGGGCGACCTCCAGGCCGAGGTTGCTCATGCTGGTCGCTACGACGGCGCCGGACTTCAACCGGCCTACATTTCTCATATGCTTGGCGAGAACAAAAAGGGTATGATCGCCGTTCAGGATGCGGCCCTTCTCGTCGACCCACAGGGAGCGGTCCGCGTCTCCGTCATAGGCGATTCCGATGTCGGCCCCGACTTCGACGACCTTTTTAGCCAGATTTTGGGGATGGAGCGATCCGCAGGCGGCATTGATATTCTTCCCCTGGGGAGAGCAGGACATCTTGATGACATCAAAGCCCAAATCTCTCATCACCGCAGGCGCCGCGGCGTAGCTCGCGCCGTTGGAGCAATCCAGGACGACCTTCAACGGCCTCAGCCGGCGGAGCGCGGGCCATTGGCTTTTCAAAAAATTCTTGTACTCTTTGAGATAGCGGGGGTCAGAACGGATCGGAACAGCTTTTCGCCCGATGGCATTCCCCCCGCGGTGGATGGATTTTTCGAGCCTGGCCTCCCAGGCGTCGGAAATCTTGAATCCTTCCGAGGAAAAAATCTTGATCCCGTTGTCGAGATAAGGATTGTGCGAGGCTGAGATCACGATCCCGGCCGAGAAACGGTATTTTTTGGTCAGAAGCGAGATGCTGGAGGTGGGAATGATCCCCGCCGAAACGGCCGTCCCGCGGGCCTCGCGGATGCCTTGGAAGAGCCCCTGCTCCATCCAGATTCCCGATTCGCGGGTATCTCGCCCGATCAGGATCTTCGGCTCGAGGCGCTCCTCGCCAAGGAGGGCGACGAGGGCTTTCCCTAAAGCCTGAATGGATCCGTAGTCCAGGGGATATTCGCCGGCGACCGCGCGTATGCCGTCCGTCCCGAAGAGTCGTTTCATAAGCGCCGTCCCCCGCTTCCGGACCCTTATTTCGCGGAAAGGACAACCCTGATCTTGGCTTTGGTCTGGGCCGTCGTGAAGCGGAGCTCGGGTTTCGGCAGGATGAGGTCGGCCTCGAACTCCGTCGTCAGGGCGAGGTCGGTGATGTCGACGGGAGTCGTCCGGATCTTGTCCTTTGGATTAAATTTGCTCGCCGGACCCCGGACGAACACTTTGGACGGAACGAGATCGATTCTTTCTATGGTGAAACCCTGCCGGACCTTGCCGAGAAGAACGGGTGAAACTTCCATCAGCTCTTCCTTCGCCCGCTCAAGCTTGAGGCGGACTTTATTCGGAAAAACGCGGACCACCTTGGCTTCGGCGGGAGCGGTGATGATGTCGGGATTCAGGGGGAAATCCTCCTGCCTGTCGGTCGCTTTTCCCAGATTAAGGACGGCCGAGACATCGGCCGAGATGATCTGGTTCAAGAGGCGGTTGGGCGCCCGGAGGGTGATCTCGATCGTGGCCAAGGATTTTTCGACGATCTCATACTCCGGGGGAAGGTTGCGCGTCTCAAGCGGGACCGTGAGAGTTTTTTCCGAAAAAACTTTCTCCTCGGGGATGAGAATGAGCCAGAGGAGAAAGGCGAGCCCGAGCGAGAGCAGCTTGAGCGCCCAATTGCGGATAAAAAAGTCTTTGATCAATCGCATCATTGTCGTAAATAGTCCAAGAGAGCGCCCTCGAGCTCGTCCCTGTTCTGGAATCTCTTCAGCGCGCCTCTGGTCGCCAGGGAAATCAGGCCGCTCTCCTCGGAGACGACGATGACCGCCGCATCGGTCTCGTGGGACAGGCCGATGGCTGCAAGATGTCGGGTCCGGGTTTGGAAGTCGGGAGGCAGATTATGGGTTGCGGGGAGGGGAAGAAGGCATCCTGCGGCCTTGATGTTGCTTCCCCGGATGATGATCGCCCCATCATGGAGAGGGGAATGGGGGAAGAAGATGCTGACGATGAGATCCCTGGAGACGACGCCGTCGAGCTTGATGCCCCGGTCGGCGAAAGCCTCGAGCGAAATTTCCTTTTCGATGGCGATCAGGGCCCCGATTTTTTTCTGGGACATATAATCCACGGCGAGGAAAAGCTCCTCGATTTTTTCCTGGAACGAGCGCAGGACGATAGGTTTGCGGAAGCTCCGCGAACCGATGCCCGTCAGAAACCTTCGGATCTCGCTCTGGAAGAGGATGATGAGGGCGATGATCAGATAGGTGACGAAATTCCTTATCAGCCAGTTGGAAACGACGAGCTTGGCCCAGATCGAGGCGAGGAAGAGAAGGCCGATGAAGGCGATCCCGATGGCCAGTTGATAGGCCTTGGTTTCCTTGATCAGGAGAAAAAACGTGTAAAGAATGACGGCGACGAGAAAGATGTCGGCCAGGTCGGCGAGGGTGAACCGCTCCAAAGCCGTCTTGATATTAATGAACATACCCGGCCTTTTCGTCTCCCGGATTTTTTCCGCGATAGTCGGCGAGGATAGCCTCGGCAACCAGGACGGCCCGCTTGACTGCGCGGACGTCGTGAACGCGGAGAATGTGGGCCCCGCGGACAAGGCTCACCACGGATGCGGCGATCGTCCCTTCGAGCCGGTCCTCGGGCGGCGCGTTCAAGATCTTGCCGATAAAGGATTTGCGCGAGACGCCGACGAGAATCGGGCGGTCGAGCTCGAGAAACGCCTCCAGGCCGTTGAGCAGGGCCAGGTTGTCCTCGAGGCGCTTGCCGAATCCGATTCCCGGGTCGATGATGAGATGTTCGCGGCGGAGCCCATAGGCTTCGGCGACCTCAATTTTTTGGCTCAGGAAGGACCGAATCTCCCCGATGACATCGTCATAATGGGGATGGGCCTGCATCGTCTTCGGCGTCCCCTGCATATGCATCAGGATAAATCCGGCTTTCTTCCGGGCGGCGAGATCAAGGATCCGCGGGTCGAGACGGAACGAGCTGATATCATTGATGATATCCGCGCCGGCGTCGAGGGCGGCCGCGGCGACATCGGGCTTCATCGTATCGACCGAGATCAGGGTTTTCGTCTTTGCTCTCAGTCCGGCGACGACGGGAACGACCCGGCGCGATTCCTCTTCGGCCATGACCGGATCGGCCCCGGGACGGGTGCTCTCGCCGCCGACATCGATGATGTCCGCGCCGTCCTCGGCCAGCTGCAGGCCGTGTTCGATGGCCCGCTCCGGATCCCGAAAGGATCCACCTTCGTAGAAAGAATCGGGGGTCACGTTGACGATCCCCATGAGCCAGGCGCGGTCAAAGCGATAGCTTCGGCCTTTGATGCGGAGGTCGAATTCTTTTCTCACCTCTAAGCTTTCGCCAGTTCCGGTTTTTCCGCGGGCGATAAACCTTTCGGTTCGGATTTCTCCTTGAGCGGCTTGGGCTTCCTGATCTTGAGAACGGCGTTGATCTCGTCGGAAGAAATGATTTCTTTTTCCAGAAGAAGCCGGGCGATCTTCTTGAGCTTAGCCCGGTTGTTTTCGAGAAGAGCCTTCGCCCGCTCATAATTGCGGCAGACGATCTTCTTGACCTCCTCGTCGATCATTTCCGCGGTCTTTTCGCTGAAATTCTTGTGTGCCGTGAGTTCGCGGCCGAGGAAGATGAGGTCGTCGCGTTCGCCGAAGGTCAGAGGTCCGAGGTCGGACATGCCCCACTGGCAGACCATCTTCCGGGCGATCTCGGTCGCCTGTTCGAAATCGTTCGCCGCGCCCGTCGTCGTCTTTCCGAGGAAAAGATTCTCAGCGATGCGTCCGGCCATGAGGACCGAAAGCTGGGCTTCGAGATATTCACTGCTGTACGTGTAACGGTCATCAAGCGGAAGCTGCTGGGTCATGCCGAGAGCCAGGCCGCGGGGAATGATCGTGACTTTATGAATCGGGTCGGCTTCCGGGATGAGCACCGCGGTCAGGGCGTGGCCCGCTTCGTGGTAGGCGGTGCTGCGCTTTTCGTCTTCGCTGATGATCATGCTCTTGCGTTCGACGCCCATCAGGACTTTATCCTTGGCGTATTCCATGTCCTTCATCGCGACTTTTTCCTGCTCGTTGCGGGCGCCGTTGAGGGCCGCTTCGTTGACCATGTTGGCCAGGTCCGCCCCGGAAAAACCCGGGGTCGAACGGGCCAGGACCTTGAGGTCGACGTCCGGAGCGAGCGGAATCTTCCGGATGTGGACCTTGAGAATGTCTTCCCGGCCTTTGACATCGGGCATGTTGACGACGATGCGGCGGTCGAACCGGCCGGGCCGAAGAAGAGCGCTGTCGAGGATATCGGGTCTGTTTGTCGCGGCGATCAGGATGATGCCTTCGTTCGAGTCGAAACCGTCCATTTCGACGAGAAGCTGGTTGAGCGTCTGCTCCCTCTCGTCATGGCCGCCGCCGAGCCCGGCCCCCCGCTGCCGTCCGACGGCGTCGATTTCGTCGATAAAAATGAGGCAGGGGGCGTGTTTCTTGCCCTGTTCGAAAAGGTCGCGGACGCGGGACGCGCCAACCCCGACGAACATTTCGACGAAGTCGGAGCCGCTTATCGAGAAAAACGGGACGTTGGCTTCGCCGGCGACAGCCCGGGCGAGGAGGGTTTTACCGGTGCCGGGCGCCCCGACCAGGATGACGCCTTTGGGAATCCGGCCGCCCAGCTTTTGAAATTTCTGCGGGTCTTTGAGAAAGCCGACGATTTCCTGGAGTTCTTCCTTGGCTTCCTCGACGCCGGCGACGTCCTTGAAGGTCATCTTTTTCTGCACGGCCGAAAAGAGCTTCGCCCGGCTCTTGCCGAACGATAAGGCCTTGTTTCCGCCGGCCTGCATCTGCCTCATGAAGAAGACCCAGAAAAAGATGAGCAAGATGATCGGAAAAAAGTTCAGGAGATACGAGAACCAGGGACTTTTCGCCGCGTCCTTGACGATGATGTTGACGTTGTTCTCCCTGAGAGTTTTGACCAGCTCGTCAAATTGGGGAGGGAGGACGGTCTTGAACGTCGAACCATCAGTATATGCGCCGTTGACCTGCGTTCCGTTGATCGTGACTTCCTGGACCTTCTTCGCCTCGACGTCGTTGAGGAATTGGCTGAACGTCGCTTCGGTCTTGACCAGACTAGGCGTTTTTAGAAGGCTCCAGAGGAGAATGATGATGGCGCCCGCGGCTACCCAGAACATCATATTTTTAACGGGTTTGTTCTTTTTCGTTGCCATGTGAGTTCCTTTATATCCGGCATTTTACCATTATTTTCAGGTTTTGTGAAGAAAAAAACGGCATTTTTTCAACTTATTTTCGCTTTTTTTCGCTTTTTTCCGGATTTTAGAAGATGCCCGAAGCGCGGCAATAGGGTCTCTCTTCAGGGGGAACTCAATATTTTGGGGCAGTGTGGGGATTAATGCGATCCGGGCGAACTTTCCCATCCCGGGCGATATCAAAGAGATCGGATTCCGCCGCCCTTGCAACGCCCCGGAACAAGGCTGCGCATTCGTCGTCAGGCTTTGCCGAGGTTGTGCCTTAACTTCATTGACAACGGCCGGCAGCTTAATATAGAAAATGGCCATGAACCTTTCCCCCCTTGATATTGTTATTATCTCCTTTTATCTTCTCGCCGTCGCGGCCGTCGGTTTCGCCGTTAAAAAGCGAGCGACGAAGAAGCTGGATTCCTACTATTTGGCCGATCGGAACATTCCGTGGTGGATGCTGGGCCTTTCCGGCTGCTCAAGCTATATCGATATCGGCGGAACGATGTCCATGATCGGCGCTCTTTTTTATCTGGGTCTTAAATCCCTGTGGGCCACGCACATTTTCTGGGGCTGGTTCATGATTTGTTTCTACATGGCTTTTCAGGCGAAGTGGATCCGGCGCTCGGGCGTGATGACCTTCGCCGAATGGAACGAAACGCGGTTCGGAACGACCAGGGACGCCGAGGCCGCGCGCCTCGCTGCGGCGATCTTTCTCCTGGTCTTGATGATCTGCAACCTGATGTTCATCTCGGTCGGGACCGGGAAATTCGCCGAGGAATTTCTGCCTTTTCCGCGATGGCAGGCGACGCTCATCGTCCTCGTCGTCGTCGGGATTTACGTCACCTTGGGCGGATTTTTCGGCGTCATTTTGACCGATGTCTTTCAAACGCTGCTCATCGCCGTCGGGGCGGTGATCATGGCCGTCCTCGTTTTCAAAAATCCGCCGGCCGCATCATTCATCGCCAAGGACCCGGGCTGGTCCTCTCTCGCTCCTGCCTGGAAACTCTGGCCGGGCTATCTGAGCGGGACCGCCCCGGCCTACCAGCATTTCTATCTTTTCGGGCCGATTTTGATGGCCGGCTTCTTGTGGATGGTGTTCCGCGTGCTCAGCGGGCCGAACGTCTGGGACTTTCAATTTTTTCTGTCGACCCGAAGCCCGCGCGACGCGCAGCTCGCCGGCGGCATGTGGACTGTAGGATATACCCTGCGCTGGATCCTCGGGAGCGCCTTCATGATTCTCGGCATTTTATTCCTCGGCAGCCAGGCGGGATTCGACGCAGAAAAGATCATGCCCCTCGTCCTCCAAAAGTTTCCCTCCGGCATGCGCGGCTTCTTCATGGCCATTCTCCTCGCCGCGCTCATGTCGACGATCAGCGCCATGATCAACGTCACGAGCTCGGTGATCACCAACGATTTCATCAAGCGCTATTTTGCCCGGAATATCGGGCAGAAGACGCTGGTCCGCTTGGGCCAACTGGCCTCCGTCGCGGCGCTCATGGTCGGATTCATCTTCAGCCTGTCGTTTACCAATATCGTCACGGCCTGGGAAATGATGGTCTTCGTCGTGGTCACCGTGATCCTCGTCCCGGCCACGCTCCGCTGGCACTTTTGGCGGTTTGGGGCCAAAGCTTTTGTCTGGAGCATGGGTATCTCGGCCGTGTTGGTCGGGCTGAGGGTGATTTTCCTGGGCCGCCTTCACGCCGCGTCGTCCCTCGCTCTAGACATGAGCATGTGTCTGGCGACGACCATCGTCTTGACCTTCATCACGAAACCCGCGGACATGGAGGTCCTGGTCAAATTCTACGCCCGGGTCCGGCCGTTCGGCTTCTGGGGACCGGTCCGGCGGGAGGCCGTGAGACGGGGATTGGTTCCGGCGCATGACAAGATGCCGAAAATCGACGCCCTGAACGGATTGATCACCGTCGTCTTCCAGTTCTCGCTCGCCCTTCTTCCGTTTTATGCTTTCCTTCGGAATTGGAACCAGTTTGGCATTTGGGCCGGAATCGCCGCGACACTGGCGGTCATCCTTTATTTCACCTGGTATAAGAATCTCCCGGCCAGAGATGAGGTCTAGGACCGTGAGGTCGTTCCGAGGCGCGGAGCGACCCTCAGATTTTCGGAACGGACAGAACAATGGTTGACAAGCCGGCGGTTCATCTGATCTGCGGCGCCCACCTCGACCCCGTCTGGCAGTGGCGGTGGGAGGAAGGCGCGGCCGAGGCGATCGCGACATTCGGGACGGCGGTTGAGCTTCTGAACGAGCATCCCGGCCTCGTCTTCTGCCACAACGAAGCCTGGCTCTATCGCCTGGTCGAAAGCCTCGACCCCGCGCTTTTCCGCCGGATCCTGAGGCTTGTCCGGGCGGGGCGCTGGGCCATCGGCGGCGGCTGGTATCTCCAGCCCGACGTCAACCTCCCCGGTCTGGAATCGATCGTCCGCCAGATCGCCGCAGGACGCCTCTATTTCCGGGAGAAATTCGGCGTCGTTCCGCGCGTCGCGTATAACTTTGATTCCTTCGGCCATAGCGGCGGCCTGCCCCAGATCCTGACCCGGGCCGGATATAAAATGTACATCCACATGAGACCCCGGGCGAACGAGCTCGACCTGCCGTCCGATCTTTATCGCTGGCGGGGTGTCGATGGTTCGGAAATGTTCACCTGCCGGATCGTCGTCGGGCTGTATCATTCCGAATATGACAACATCGAACAAAAGATCGAGGACGGGATCGCCCTGGCCCTCAAGCTCGGCCGCGATGTTCCCGTTTTTTGGGGAATCGGAAACCATGGCGGCGGAGCGACGCGCGCGGACCTTGACAAGATCGGGACGTTGATCCAAAAGGAAAAGCGCATCCGTATCCTCCACAGCTCTCCGGACCGGTTCTATGAGGCGGTTAAGACAATCGCCCGGACGGCGCCCGTTTTCAAAGGGGACCTCCAGCGCTGTTTCACCGGCTGCTATACGTCCCTGTCGCGGTTAAAAAGGGAAGCCGCGGCAAGCCTGGGGCTTCTTGTCCAAAGCGAAGCCCTCGGCGCGGCGGCCTGGTGGAAAACGGGGCGGAATGGTCCCGGCCGGGATCTGGGGGAAGCCTGGCGGGGACATCTTTTCAACGATTTCCATGACATCATCAGCGGAAGCTGCGTGGAGCCGGCGGAACGGGACGCCCTCGCTTTATACGGAAAAGTCGAAGAAGAAGCGCGACGGTCGAGATTGGGCGCCGCGGCGGTTTTCAATAAAGGCCGGGCCAGAAAACTCGCCATTCCGCTCACGGTCTTGAACGCCAATCCGGCTCTGACGCGGGTTCCGATCGAAGTCGAGTGCATGTCGAATTATCGGCCGTTCTGGAAGGGGAGCCGGCATCTCAGGTTGTTCAAGCTCGACGGCGCCGAAATCCCTTGCCAGGAGGAGCAGCCCGAAGCTCTGCTCCCCTTCAACGGCTGGCGGCGCAAAATCGCGTTCCTGGCCGACCTTCCCGGGATTGGCGCGGCTCACTACGAAATCAAAGCGTTCGAGGGGAGGCGAAGCGGACCGCCGCCGCCCTTGAAAACGGCGATCTCGGCCATCGTCGACACAACATCGGGATTGGTGACATCATTTATGGCCGGCCGTTGCGAATGCCTCCGAGGTCCGCTTCTCCGGCCGCTCATGATCGAGGACGATGGAGATTCGTGGGGGACGGACCGCTGGAGCTATCGGAAGATCGTCGCCGCGTTCACCCTTCAGGGCCGGCCAAGAATCATCGAGTCCGGAGGCGTCCGAACGATCACGGAGTCGATTTTCAGCTGCCGGAAAAGCCGAATCGCGGTTCGCGTGACCGCCTATCCGGATTGGCCCGCGCTTGAATTCCGTCTCCGGATTCTCTGGAACGAGGAGAGAAAACGCCTTGCCCTTTCGACTACGATCGTTTTTAAGGCGCCATCGATTCTGGCTGAAATTCCCGGCGGAGCTATCGCCCGTCCTGCCGACGGGCAGGAACACGTCCACGGCCGATGGCTGATGATCGAGGGACAATCGCATGACAAGGGAGCGGCGCTGGGTCTCGTCAATTCCGGCCAGCACGGGTTCGATTTTGCCGACGGCGAACTTCATCTCTCGATACTCCGGAGCTCGGCCTATTGCCATGAGCGGGGATTTAAAATCGGGGGGAGGCCCGTTCGGAAATATGCCGACCTGGGCGTCCACGATGTCCGGCTCCTTGTCATGGCCGGAGACCCCGCCGACGTTCGCCGAGCGCTCCCGGGTCTTGCCGACTGGCTCGACGCGCCCCCTTTCGCCCTGGCCCACCTTCCGATCGGGACCGAATCCGACGAACAGTCAGTTGTGTCGATTTCGCCTCGGAACATCCGGATGACCGCCTGCAAGCGCTCTTGGGACGGAAAAACGCTCATCCTCAGGCTGCACGAAGCCTCGGGAATTCCGACAACATGCCGCCTGTCCTTTCGTCGGGCCGGCCCGGGCTCTCCCACGGAAAAATCCGCCCGACTTTTGTTCAAGCCTTATGAGCTCAAGACCATCCGCCTCGATCGCGCCGGTTCGCTCCGAGCCGCGAATCTCATTGATGAAGATTAAAAGGATTTCCTTGATGGAAAGAGCGCCGGGCGAAACAAAAGATAACGTTCAGTTCCTTTTTAGCAGAGCCGGCAAGCCAGGCAGATGAGAAGAGGAATGACCTCTCGGGAAAGGGTGAGAGCGGCATTCGAATATCACGAGCCGGACCGGGTGCCGGCTTGGTGCGGGGCGTCCCCGGAGTTCCGGGAGCTGGCCCGGCGGGATGTCGGCCTTCGCGATGACGAAGGCTTGTCCGTCCATCTCGGCGATGATTTTCGTCGGGTCTGGGCGCGCTATAAAGGCCCGGCCGAGCGGTCGCCCTCGTCCTGCTTCACTCATCCGGAAGCGACATCGCGGACGCCTTTCGGCGTCGAGCGGCGCGGCTATGGTTATGGCCAGCCTCTCGCCCATCCCCTTGCGGACGCGGAGACTGTCGCCGATATTGAACGATTTCCGTGGCCGGACCCGGAGTGGATGGATGTCTCCCGCGTTCGCGAGGACGCATTAGAGTGGAACGGCGCTTTCGCCATTCTCGGCGGAGACTGGTCTCCGTTTTTCCACGACGCGATCGATCTTTTCGGGATGGAGCGCTTCATGACCCTCATGATCGACGCCCCCGATATCGCGGATAGCGTGCTCGACCGCGTCATCGAATATTATGCCGCCGTCAGCCGCCGTATTTTCGAAGCGGCCCGCGGCGCGATCGATATTTTCTTCATCGGAAACGATTTCGGGACCCAGGTCGGGCCGGTGGTAGGAGAGGCCATGTTCCGGAAATTTTTCCTGCCCCGCCTCCGCCGTCTCGTGGTGCTGGGCCATGAATTTGGCCTCAAGTCTATGCTTCACTGTTGCGGCGGGTTTGCCCCCTTGATCCCGGCCATGATCGAGATCGGCCTGGACGCCCTTCAATCGCTCCAACCCGACGCGCGCGGCATGGACCCGGCCGGCCTCAAAAGCGTTTTCGGAGGCCGGATCGTACTCAATGGCTGTATCGACACCCATTATCTTTTGATTGAAGCGACTCCCGATCTTGTCAGGCGCCGCGTCCGGGAAATTCTCGAGGTGATGAAACCGGGAGGCGGATACGTCGCCTCGCCCAGTCATGATTATCTTTTGCCCGAGACGCCCGTGGCCAATGTCCTGGCGATGTATGAAACCGTCCGCGCCTATGGCCGCTACGGCGGAGGCTCGTAAGACGATTCTTTCCCAAGGAGGGGAATCATGAAAATAAGCGCTTATGGATGCCGCAAGCCCGTTTCGATTGGGGTCTGTTCAACTCTGGCGGTCATGTTGCTCTTGGCCTGTGCCCCCCAAAAATCCGAAGAGGGGAAGGCCGCATTAGCAACGCCGGCCGCCGCTCCGCTCCCTCCCGAAGACTCGGTCCGGCTTTCGAACGATCCGAAAAAAACCGAAATCTTCCGGGATGCAGGGCTCGGGTTGTTTATCCATTGGGGTCCCAACTCCCAGATGGGGACCGAGATTTCCTGGCCGCTCAACGGGGCGTCGGACGATTATGTTAAGAAATATTATGCCCTGTCCGAGACCTTCGACCCGGTTCTCTTCGACCCGGCGATGTGGGCCCGGCTGGCCAAGCTCGCCGGCATGGAATACGTCGTTTTCACGGCCAAGCACCACGACGGATTTTGCATGTTCGACTCCGCTTACAGCGATTTCACGATCATGAAGACGCCGTTCGGCCGGGATATCGCGGGCATGATTGCCGAGGCGTTCAGGCGTGAAGGCTTGCTCGTCGGTTATTATTATTCGCCGGGCGACTTCCGCTACCAGTACGAGACCGGACTCCGCTTCAAGCACCTCTACCAACCGGACTTCGCGGCCGGCGCCCTTTTCGGCCCGCGGAAGAAGAATTTCGTCGATTACGAGCGCGGCCAGGTCGAAGAGCTCATGGCCAAATACGGAGATATTTTCATGCTCTGGTTCGACGGCCAGTGCGAGCCGCTCAAAAAACACGCCTGGCGGGTCAAGCAGGATATCTTCATCGGCCGGGGCGAAATCCCGACACCCGAGCAGGAAATCCCCGGCCAGGCTTCGGACCACGCCTGGGAAAGCTGCCTGACGACGAGCTGGCAATGGTCCTATCAGCCCAATCCGGACATCCGCACGGCCGAGGAGGTCATCCTCAACCTGATCCAAATCCGGGCCCGCGGCGGTAACATGCTCCTCAATATCGGGCCGAGACCCGACGGTCGTATTGCGCCGCCCGACGAGGATCTTCTCCGCGAGCTGGGCTTGTGGATGATGATGTTCGGCGAAGCGGTCCGCGGCGTCCGGCCGTGGGTCGTGACGAACGAGGGCGATGTCTGGATGACGACACGGAGGTCAGACGGGACGGTCTATGCCTTTGCCGGCCTTCAATATGGCCTCGAAGGGATTAAAGCGCCGGCGGGCTGCCGGTTTACCTTGAAGTCGGTCAAGACGACTCCCGAAACAAAGATTTCCGTGCTCAGCCAGGACGGAGGAGTGGAGTGGTCGGAAAACTCCGCCGGACTCCACGTCACCGTATCGCGGACGCAGACGATCCAGTTCGTCAAGACGCCCGCATCCAGGCCGGGAGAGAAATCGCGTTCGTTCACCTGGGGACCGGCCTGGCCCGTGGCGATCAAAATCACGAATGCCAAGTCTGCCGAAAAATATGCAAAGTAGGGGGGAAGCGATGAACGGCGGGAGAGGAATGCGTTTGGGCGCGGCGGGAATTCTCCTGGCGGCTGCCGTCACCGTCGCGATGGCCGCCTTTGTTTTCAGCCAGCCGAAGGTGCAGCGCTTCGGCATGGTTATCGGGCTCAAACCCGAAAAGATCGAAACCTACAAGAAGCTCCATGCGGCCGCCTGGCCCGGAGTCCTGAAGATAATCAAAGAGTGCCACATCCGGAATTATTCGATTTATCTCAAGGAGATCGAGCCGGGCAGGTTCTATCTCTTTTCTTATTTCGAATACACGGGCGGCGATTTCGAAGCCGACATGGCGAAAATGGCGGCCGACCCGACGACCCAAAAGTGGTGGAAGGAAACCGACCCCTGCCAAACGCCTATTGCGCTGCGCGGCCCCGGGGAGAAGTGGGCCCGGATGGAAGAGGTCTTTCACACGGACTGAGGAGCGGACAATGAGACTTGCGATGGCCTGGCCCGATATCGTCGTCGTCGTTCTCTACCTCGGCGGAATCGTCGGCCTCGGGCTCTGGGCCTGGTTTCGCCGCAAGAAATCCGCCGCCGCGTCGGATTATTTTCTGGCCGGCGGAACGCTTCGCTGGCCGGTGATCGGCCTGGCCCTTTTCTCGACCAACATCTCGACCATCCATCTCGTCAGCCTCGCCCAGGAAGGCTATGTCAACGGGCTGGCCTACGGGAACTTCGAGTGGATGGCGGCTTTTCTCCTCATCGTCCTCTCGTTTTTCTTCGCTCCCTTCTATATCCGTTCGCGGGTGGCGACGCTGCCCGATTTCCTGGAAAAAAGATACAGCCGGGCCAGCCGGGACTGGCTGGCCGTTCTCTCGATCTTTTCGGCGATCTTCATCCATATCGGATTTTCGCTCTATACCGGGGCGGTCGTCCTCAAAGGTCTTTTCGGCATCGACATCAATGTCAGCATCATCCTCACCGCCGTCGTGACCGGCGCGTATACGATCATCGGCGGACTCCTGGCCGTGGTCATAACAGAATCCGTCCAGACGATCATCTTGATCGGCGGATCGGCTTGCGTTTTGATCGCCGGCCTGGTTTCGGTCGGCGGGTGGAGCGGGCTGACCGACTCCGTCGCGCCGGTCAAGCTCACGATCCTGCGGACGGCGGCGGAAACGCCGTCGCTGCCCTGGTATGCGGTCTTCCTCGGTTATCCGATCATCGGGCTGTGGTATTGGTGCGCCGACCAGACGATCGTCCAGCGCGTGCTCGGAGCGAAGGACGAACGGCATGCCCGGCTTGGACCCCTTTTCGCCGGCTTCATTAAGATTCTTCCCGTATTTTTGTTCGTCCTTCCCGGGGTGATCGCCGCGGGACTCGTCAACCAGGGCAAGCTTCCGGCCCTCTCCGATTCGGCCGATACGTATTCTCTCCTCATCAACACTCTTCTCCCCGTAGGGCTGAAGGGGGTCGTCGCGGCCGCCTTGCTCGCGGCCCTGATGAGCACGGTCTCCGGGGCGCTGAATTCCATTTCCACGCTTTTCAGCCTGGACCTCTACAAGCGCTGGAAACCGCAAACGAGCGAGAAGGGATTGACCCGGGTTGGCCGGATCGTCACCTTTGTTGGGATGATCGCGGCGATCCTCTGGTCGCCGCTCATCAGCCACTTCCAGAGCATCTTCCAGGGCATCGTCGCCTTGATCTGCTATATCGCCCCGCCGATCACGGCCGTCTTCATCTGGGGCGTTTTCTGGAAGCGCGCTTCGGCCGCCGGCGCGGCGGTGACGCTCTCGATCGGCTCTGTCCTCGGGCTTGCCGTGTTCTTCCTCGATTGGTTCAAAGACAAGACCGGCTGGAGCGTGCCTTCGATGCTGGCGACGTTCTATCTTTTCCTCATCTGCTCCACGATTCTCATCATCGTTTCATGGCTGAAGCCTCACCGGCATACGGCCGAGAGCGAAGCCCTCGTTTGGAAAAGCCCGCTCGCGGCAATCAGCGGACCGGTTGGCAGGGGACGGCTTGACTACAGAATCGTGGCGGCCATCCTCTTCGCGGTCATGATCGTTTTGTATGTGATCTTCGCTTGATGGACGTATTCCGCTCGCTTGTTAAAACCGTTCTGACATGATAAACTCCTAAAAAAAGGGGACGAAGGGCGTCTCCGGGGCATTAGGTATTTTTTTCAAGGAGAAAAAAATGGCCAAAAAAATCAAGGTGACCAAGAGTTTGGGAATGCTCTTGTTGGGCATCTGGTTCGTCCTGACCGGGCTGATCCCGGTGCTCAAATTGAACGTTAGCGGTCTCCCGGTGATCATGCAGGTCCTAGCCATTGCCGCCGGCGTTTTGATCCTGCTCGGCCTCTAAGCGGGGCGGAAACAACGATATCATTTTGTTCCGAATCAGGCCGGGCTGGTTAAGTTCCGGGACGTCAGGTTTATGTTGTCGTCGGCAGTTCCAATCCGATTCACTCTGCTGGGGGCGAAATGCGCCCTCCGGCGTAGGTTGCCGCCATTCTGCGAATCACGCCGCCGCGTGATCCGCTGCTCTTACTACTTCCCCAAAACCTTCTTGACCTGACCGATCTTTTCCTGGACTTTGCCGGCTATCTTTTCATCGGAACCTTCAGCTTCCAACTTTGGGTTTCTGCTGAGTTTCCCGGCGATCTCCTTGAGCTTGCCCTTTGCTTTGTGGAATTTGCCTTCCGTCTGGTCTTTCGTGCCGGATTTCATGGACCTCCTCCTTAAGGGTTTCGATGTGACTAACGGCTGCTTGAGGTTTCAACGCAAGTATAACGCCAATCCCACGCTGACATAGCTGCGCGAGTTGCCGTTGAGACCTATGCCGAACTCGGCCAGAAAATCGAGGTCGGCGCTTATGGCGTACTCGAGCCCCGGCACGAAATGCGCCCGGATAAGGTTCTGATCCGAGTTTTTAACTGAATCAAAGGCGAGCTTGAGGCCCCCGTAGAGCTCCAGGCGTTCCGCGGGCCTGGTGCTGAACAGGAGTGAGGTATCGATGCCGGAGCTGTCCGCTCCGTCCTTCCAGTCCAGCATGTGCGCTCCGAGCGCCACCGAGAAGTTGACATTCCGCCCCTTGAGGAGCCAATACTCGGCTTCGACTCCGAAGTAGTTGAGGCCTTGAAAGATTCCGGCCTTGGCCTCGATGTCGAACCGGGGCGCGAGCCCGTATCCGATACGCCCGGCTATTCCCCACGCGGAGTCGCTGTCGTTCTTGCGGAGAAGCATTGTCGGGAAAAGCGCCAGCTTGAAGTTGCCCTGGTTGATGGTCTCGGCCGAGTTCATCAGCACGTCCTGTGCGGAGACCTCGGCAGCAGCGGCGACGAGAAACATTGCCGCGGCCAGAATAACGACGATCGTTTTACGCATGTAACACCTCTTTCAATAACGTTCCAAAGGTAGGATTTCTCTTTCTTTCCACTGAATCATAAGCAAGAAACTTGCCAAATTCATAAAACCCGACAATCCCTACTCCTGATTGATCTTTTTCTTTTTGCCTGGCGGGGCCTGCTTCTCTTGCTTGGCTTTATCGACCTGCTCTTTCTTGGCTTTATCGACCTGCTCGGCATCCTGTTTGTGCCGTTCGGTCAACTGTTGCTTCTCGGCCTGATGCTGTTTCTCCAATTCGCCCATTTTGCTCTGATAGTCCTGCTGGACCTTCGCTTTTTTAGCCGCGTCGCGGATTTGAGCTTGTTCCGCGTCGTGCTTCTGCTGCATGTTCTTCATCTCTTGCGTTTGGCTCATCTCCAAGAGGTTCTTCTCTTCTATCTGCCGCTTCCGGGCGGCCGCAGCTTCGGTGTCGATGGTTCGCGGGTCGAAGATCTTGGCCGGAGCCAGTTCTTGCCGGGCCTGGTCCCTGTTCAAAAAGGCTTTTGGTTTTGCGGCTTCATTTTGGCGGATGGCCGGCCGGAAAATCTGGATCTCTTGGCCCACGATCCTTGTCGGCCCAGGCTGCTGGGCATCCTGGAGGATGTATTTGGGGACGTCCCGCTGGGTGATGCGACGGACTACGTCAAGCCCGATTCCTTCGTTGATGATCCTGTCGTTGCGGTTGTAGATGTTGTTGTGCATCGTTGTAAAGTTGACGATCGTCCGGTTGCGTTCAAACGGAAGGAGATAGGGATTGAGATACCGGTCCTGAAAATGCGAGCCTTGGATGAAGATCCAAAAATTGAAGGGGATATCGATCGAAAGCGAATTGAAATTCATTCCGAATCTGAACTCGACGCCGGGCGGAAGAGGAGCCCAACCCATATATTGGTCGCTCGACCTCCAGGTCACCCAGGCGGGGCCCCAGACCATGCCGGGAACCCAAAACCAGCCGATGTCGTTATCCCAGCCCCAGCGGCCATAATGGAAGGGAATATCTCCCCATTCCAGGTCCGAGATCCAGGTCCAGCCGTAATCGGTCCAGACCCAATATCCGTCGCTATAGGGCCGCCAGCGATAGCCCATATGCCTGGGGGTCCAAACGTAGCCGAAGGGGTTGAGGTAGATCCAGTTTCCATAGGGGTCCAACCGATCATAAAAGTAGGACATGTCTTCGTTTCGACCATACCCTTGTCGGCCATACGGTTGCGGACTGCGAGAATACTGTTGAACACCGGGGTCAGAATAGATTCCCCCGTCCTGGGGATAGCCGGCTTCAAGCGAAGAAAAATATCCGGCGCCGCTCGCCGCGATCACAAGAATCAGGGGAATAATCCAGAGCCCCTTTTTCATATTTGTTCTCCTTTTAAATAATAGGATATGCAAACGGTGTGCCAATTCATTTTTGTCATTTCCTCTCCGTTTTCATAAATGCGAATTGCTTTCAAAGCCCTGATAGCCACGATACATGGGGTGGAAAGGATGGTCCGGCCCTGACAATCATTTCGGGATAGCGCGGCAGGCCATATGCTCTTTTATGGGAAATGTGCTGTTTTGTAGGACAATTTCTCAGGCGGGAAACCAACTCAACCTGTCTAGCCTGAGCCTTTGAATCGCCGGTCACCTGAAATTCCGCCTTTTTCTAGAGAGGAAATCAATTTCCTGACATTCCGAGAACGCGGAAAGATTCTGGCATGAAAACTGCATTTAAACAGGTCGCTTCTCCAGAGTCCATCGTGCCGTCCAATAACGGCTGGGAGCAGGACAGCGGGAGGCAAAAGAAGAAAAGGAGGTCAATATGCTTTGGACAATATTAGTCATACTGTTTATTCTGTGGGCTCTGGGACTTTTCGCCTTCCACGCCGGCGGCCTGATCCACGTTCTTCTGGTCATCGCCCTGATCGTTCTGATCGTCCGACTGTTGCAGGGACGGAAAATTCTTTAGCGGAGATAACGCCAAAATGATTTGGCCGAAGGTCCGAGCCTCAAGACGGATAGGGGGACTCCTCCTCTGCCTGGGGCTGATTCCCCCCTCTCTCTTCTCTGCTGAGGTTTTCAAATACCAGAAAACCAAGCCTGAAAAGGGATATTTGATCCAGACGGTTCCCTTCGAAAAATGGCTGGAAATGAATTATTGCGGCCCGGCCTGCTTGGCCATGGTCTTCAACTACTGGGATGAAACGCACTCCTTCAGCCAGCGGAAAATCACGGATGAGATCTATGATTCCGAAAGCCAGGCGACTTATAACTCCGAGCTGGTCTTGTATCCGCGAACCAAAGGATTTGAGAGCTACTCCTTCCAGGGTAATCTGCAGATTTTGAAGGATGTGGTCGGGAAAGACATCCCCGTGATCGTTCTGACTAAAACCGTAAAACAGCTCGCCAAAGGACATTACCGGGTGGTCATCGGGTTTGATGAGGACGAGGACCAGATCATCTTCCACGACCCCTATTTCGGAGGCCGGTGTGCCATGACGTCCAAGGATTTCATGAAGCTCTGGGAGCTGGGAAAGGGGCGGAACCAGTCCCGGTGGATGATGGCCGTGATCCCCGCTCAAAGCGCTTTTCCTTTTCCCGTTCTAAAAAACGACCCTCTGACCTCCATCAATCTGGCCACGGCTTATTACCGGAGGTCGGATTTCACAAAATCGAGGGAGCAGTGGGAAAGAGTCAGAGAGTCCCTTAGCAGAGATCCCTACCCCGTGTATAGCTTGGGCATGGTCAGCCTTAGAGAAGGCAAGGCCGGGGAGGCTGAGGCTTATGCCCGCGAAGCCCTCAACCTGGACGGAAAAAGTGCCTACGCCTATGACGTCCTGGGGCTGGCCTACGCCAGTCAGGGAAAGATTGGCGAGGCCTTACAGTCCCTAGGTCAGGCCCTCCGGCTTGCCCCGGGTGAGGAGTTTATCCGAAAGCATTATCTCCAGGTCAGGGCTTTCTACATCGAAAGAGCCCGGCTTGAAAATATTCAAAAAAAGGAGAAGTCGAATGAGAAGACGGGTTAAGATCTTGGGTGTCATGTTGATGCTTGTGATGGTTTCTTCCTTTGCCGCCGCCGTTCAGCAACCGGTGCTTCAAAATGCGGGCACGCCAACTCAGCTGGTGATAAGCGGGCCAGACGTAATCACGGCATCCGATGCTGGGGGAGGCACTATCTCCACGAGAGATCTTGTCATCATCATCGTCGTTATTCTGCTGCTTGCCGTCCTGGGCGTCATCGCCCTGTAGCTTTTATACGCCCGACGGGACAAGCCCGGCCAATCTCACCGGGGATTTGAAGTTCCGCCGTTTTCCAGAGTGGAAATCGATTTTCGGGCATTCTGAGAACGCGGAAAGATTCTGGCGTGAAAACTGCGTTCAGAAAGGAAATCCCCGGTTTTAAGTAAGTTTGAGGAGGCATCATTCCATGAAACTTGCGGGCATTATTTTAATCGTTCTTGGAGTCTTGGCTCTGGTCTATCAGGGTATCCAATATACGACTAGGGAGAAAATCGTTGATATCGGTTCCATCAAGATCTCGGCGGATACGAAAAAAACCATCCCGCTGCCTCCGATCGTAGGCGGAGTTGCGTTGGTGGCAGGTATCGCCCTGATCCTTGTGGACCGCAAAAAGACATAATTGGAATCTTCACGAGGCCACCCCCGGCCAACAACCGAGGACCTCTGCATGGAAGGCATCAGTTATGACCCTTATGTCCCGGGTTCGCGCGCGCCGTGACAACGGATTCTCCTTCCTGTCAAAGGAGATCCTTGGTTCCGCGGACCCAGTAAATGGAGGAGATTATGGAGAGACATCCCTTAAAGCTTCCATCGGCGCTAGCTACTGCCGCGCTCTTCCTGCTCATGGGCGTTCTTACGAGCTGTGCGTTCCTCGGGCGGGTGTGGACGATTGTCTTTATGCATGCCAACGCCCAGTTTTCCGCCAAGGAAATCGAGATAGAGATCAACAAGTCCTTCATCGAGAAGTACAAAGACAGGGTTAGCATCACTGCGACCTTCATCGTGGACAAGGCGATGCAAAACCCCTCCGCTCGCATGTTCGATGGCGATCTCCACCTCTCGGGCCGGGCCCCCGAGATAGCCCTTCCCGTCGTTGCGGAGATCGCGAATGGCGCTTCCGAGAAGGAGGCGACGGCCCTCGTCCATGGCGCCGAAGGTACGGGCAAACCCTTGAAGATCTCCGGCGTGTGGAGGATCTGGCCGGAGCACTCTGGAAGCAAGAAAGCGGAGCAGGGGAAGCCACTCCCCGCCTCGGAATCCGTGAATCCCGGCCATGTCTTCGAGATTCATCCAGTCACCAGGATTAACAAGCTCGGACTTCTCGATTCCTTCAGGCCCGTCGAGGGATACATGCCCGGGGATGCTCATGCCACCTTCAACATCTATGAAAAAGTCGAGTGCAAGCTCACGATCAAACCGAAGACGATTTCAATTGTCACCGAGAAGGGGCTCTACAATGATGTGGAGTTTCTCATGGAGATCACTGAAAACCGGCAGATCAAGGCGCCCGGGGGCAGGTTTGTGATCGCCTCGGCGAGGGACCTTAAGGGAAACTTGCTCGTGGAACGGCTTCGCATGGTCTTCGTGAAGGGCACACCTCCCGAGAGAGCGGTAAGACTCCTCAAACGAGGAGGCCGCCTGCATGTCTGCGGACTGCCGAGGGTGGATTTCGCGGAGGTTTCGCGGCGGGTGAGAAGCTCCCAAACAGACCCTACCCTCCTCGTCAAGCCCTTGCCGTACGAGATCATCATCCTCGGCGTTTTCAAGGATGCAAAATAGGCCGACCCTCCCGTCGGGCAGGCTTTAGAGCCCTTTGTTTTGTGAACGAGGAGCCCGGGCCCGACGATCGCCCGGACGGAGCATTCGCGGGGTGATTTTTCCTTTTCGGTCCTCCTCTCGAGATTGACTTATTTATTTTTTTTTTTATAATTTTCTAAAAATCAGAACCGATGGAAATGTAATGGCGACTATTCTGATCATCGATGATGACAAGCTCATTTGCGATTGGATCGCAAATGTCGTCACCCAGTTGGGGCATCGTCCCGTCTCAACGCACCTTCTCCGGGAGGGGCTCAGGTTAATCCAATCCGAGCCATTTGATATTGTTTTTATCGATGTGCGTTTGCCCGACGGAAGCGGCCTGGAGATCATTCCGAAAATCAAAGCCATCCGATCTTCCCCGGAAATCATCGTTATCACGGGACTCGGCGATCCCGATGAGGCCGAACTCGCCATTAAAAGCGGCGCCTGGGATTATTTAGAAAAGCCGGCTTCAATCGAAGCCATAAAGCTTCACATTATCCGGGCCCTGGAATATCGAGCGGAAAGAAAATCGGGGAAGCCGCCGGTCGTTTTGAAAAGAAAGGGCATTATTGGAGATTCGCAAAAGATCACGTCTTGCCTGGAACTTCTGGCCCAAGCCGCCTCCAGCAACGTCAATGTTCTCATCACCGGCGAGACCGGAACCGGGAAAGAGCTTTTTGCCAAGGCTGTTCATTATAACAGCTCTCGGGCCAAAAGAAATTTTGTGGTCGTTGATTGCACGGCGCTTCCCGAGACGCTGGTGGAAAGCGTTCTTTTTGGGCACGAACGGGGGGCGTTCACCGGAGCCGACCGAAGCCAGGAGGGGTTGATCAAGCAAGCCGACGGAGGAACTCTTTTTTTAGATGAGGTCGGGGAGCTGCCGTTTTTGATTCAAAAACGATTCCTCCGGGTCATTCAAGAGCACCGCTTCCGTCCTGTCGGAGGACGTCAAGAAATCGAGAGCGATTTCAGGCTTGTGGCGGCGACAAACCGAAACTTGGAAAGCTTGGTCCAGCAGGGACGATACCGGGAAGATCTGTTCTTTCGGCTCCGGACTCTTATTATTGAATTGCCCCCCTTGAGAGAACTTCTCGAAGACATCAAAAAATTGACGGTCTTTTATATGAACGCCTTGTGCGAGAGGTTTGAGATAGAAGCCAAAGGAGCCTCTCCTGAATTCTGGGATGTCGTGACCGAATATAAATGGCCCGGCAATGTTCGGGAGCTGATTCAGGCTCTAGAGAAAGTTTTGCTTTCGGCAAAAGATGAACCCATCCTGTTTCCGAAACACCTTCCGACGTATATTCGCATTCAGGTAGTCCGGAATTCTTTCCATAAGAGGCCGGCCGGCCAGGGTAAGCCAGAAATACACGCGAGCGTTCCCAAAGTGCCGCCTAAATTGAAAGCGGTTCGGAAAGCAGCAGTTTCTGAAGCAGAGCAACAGTATCTGAAGGACCTGATCTCTTTTGTGGGCGGAAATATCGATAAAGCCTGCCGGATTTCCGGCTTGTCCCGCTCAAGATTCTATACTCTTCTCAGAAAATACCGACCAACTGATGGGCGCTGGCCGGTATGATGCCGGTCATGGCCTTTAAGCAAACAGAGAATGAGTGCTCATTTATTGGACTGAGTGCTCTTTAAGGGAACAAAATGCCGCCGATTCTGAGGGAAAGCCGCTCCTGAGATTTTCTCCCCCCTGTAAAAACCTAATGGTCTGGTTTTCTGAATTTGGCAAGTTTCTTGCTTATGATTCAGTGGGAAAAAAGAGAAATGGCTCAGCTTCGTTTTTAACGGAAAATGTGAATCCAATGTGTCTCCTTTTTTATTCAAGCAGGGATGATCAAAATAAAAAGAGACTTGAGGCGGCAGTCCATAAGGTGATCCCAGAAAGCAAAATTGAACTCTTCGAAAGGCTGGATGACTTCAAGAAGAGACTCCGGATGCCAATAGAACCGGATTCTATCGCCGTCCTCTCAGCTTCGAACCGAGAAGAGCTTCAGCAGCTGCAGCTGCTTCGCGGGCTGCTCACGGAGATTTATGTCGTCCTCGTTATCCCGGATCGAAAGAAGAGCACCATCGAACTCGCCCATCTCTTGTTGCCCCGATTCTTGAGCCAAAAAAAAGATAATTTCAAAGATCTCAGCAAAGTCCTTGACAAAATGTATCGGACTTCTCACTGATCCTATGAGATGATGGCCGGCCTTCCTCGCGGCGATTCCCTCCGTTGCAGCCTCAGTGTCTTGCCGGGCCCACTTGCTTGAAATCGATAAAGCCCCGTTCGACATCGATCGAAATCAGTTGGGCGTAAACCCGGTCGCCGACATCCAGGCCGTGGAATCCATGATCCAATTTCCCTTCCACCGGCATATGGAGGAGCCGCACCCAGGTGCCTTTATCAGAAGCACCCGTGACAATGGCCTCAAACTGTTCGTTGATACGTTCGACGGCGCCAAACCCCGATTTTTAAATCGGGGTAAAAAGCGCCGCTCAGTATTAACCCTGAGCATACCCCGGGCTTCAGCCCGGGGAGTCAAATGGGTTGATTCTCGATTCAAGAAGAAGCGCGGCGACGGCCACAAGATGCGACTTAAGCACCCCATAAGCTCGGCATCTCGAGACCGCCATCGCATAACGGAAATATCGCCGTCGTAGATTGCCGTTAAGAGTGAGAAAATGGCCAAGAGGGAAGCCGGCGGGCTGGATCATCGTTCCATACGACTATGAAATTTCCCTCATAACGATAAACTTCCCGTCCCTCTCGATATCGCTTGTTATACGAGATAAGCAAAAAGTTATTTTTCAGCAGACCTTAGGTAATTGTCCTATAAAACAGCACGTTTCCTATGAAACGGCATATTTCCTTCCGCCCTGCGCTAAATTAATTCTCAGAAGCAGCTATCTCCTCTTAATCAATCTGTAAACGATCAGGATCAGGATGGCTCCAAGAATCGCTCCGATGAACCCGGCAGGCTGGCCCTCTCTATACCAGCCGAAGTGTTGTCCGATATAGGTCGCTGCAAAGGACCCGGCAATACCGAGAAGAATCGTAATGATAAATCCTCCCGGATCTCTTCCCGGCATGAGCATCTTTGCGATAGCCCCGACTGCAAAACCGATCACAATCGTCCATAAAATATGCATACGACCTCCTTTAAATGATTAAATGATTCAGCCTTTTGCCTTTTCCTGCGCGGCCTTTTTCAGCTTATCGTTGGCGAGAACAGCGATATCCACCCGGCGATTTTTCTGCCGGCCTTCGGGCGTATCGTTCGTCACGATCGGCTGCGTTTCGCCGTAGCCGGCTATCGAGAACCTCGCCGATTTCACCTCGAGTGTCGCCAGGTAAAAAGCCACGGATTGAGCGCGGTCCTTCGAAAGGTTCATGTTGTGGTCATCCGATCCGGTGTCGTCCGTATGGCCTTCGATGAGAATGTTGGTATCGGAATATTTATTCAGGATTTTAGCCAGCTCGACCAGGTTTGTTTTACTGACCGTCCGGAGATCGGATTTGTCAATGTCAAAAAGGATCCCGCTGTCGAAGGTGATTTTAATGCCTTCCCCGATGCGCTGGACTTCGGCCCCTTCAAGTTCCCGCTGCATTTCCGCGGCCTGTTTGTCCATGTAATTCCCGATAATACCGCCGGCCGCTCCGCCGACGGCCGCTCCAAGGATCGCGCCGAGCAGGGTATTTCCGGCGGCACGGCCGATCATTCCGCCGAGGACGGCCCCGCCGGCGCCGCCGATCACACCGCCCTGTGTGGCCTTGTTCCAAGACGCGCAATTGACGGCTGCCAATAAGAAAACCATCAAGACGAATAACGTCAGAATTCTCTTCATTGGTGATTTCCCTCTGTCCAAATCATATTGTCCTCCTTCTTTTCTTTGATCTCTCGCTGTGCCTATCTATTTTTGAAAGTATGATGGGCTTGGGAGAACTCACCGGTATTTATGCAGTTTTCATGCCAACATCATTCCGCATTCAAAGAGGGAGCGTCATCAATTGCCGAATCTGCGGCAAAACCAGGTTTTGACCAGCTGAGTAAGGAGATCACATAGCCCGGCAGCACGATTGTTTTGTGTGTGATCTTTGCTTGATAGCAGGACTCCGCGGCTCGTATTCCGGGGACGCTAACCTTAATTTGGGGAAGGAACTTGGGGACATGAATCTAAAATATGGATGTGAACTTATTCTCAGTACGATAATTCCGGTTAGTTTCCCCAGAATTCTTGTCCCCCGAATTCTTGATTTAGGACATGATTCGGGCAATAATGAACGGGAATTTAATCGAAATTGAAAACCGGACCTCGGAAAGCGATGAGAGGGAAGGAGTGGGCGATGCATCATCTGAAACCCAAGAAGTCGACTTTGAGCGGAATCCTCATTCTTATCCTTGCGGCATTCGCCGCCGTGTTCCAATCAGGCTGTTCGAAGGTTCCGCCTATTCAGATAGCCCTCACGGGAACGAAAGATATGAACAACGGCGGCTCCGCAGTCTTGGTTTGCGTCTATCAGTTGAAAAAAAATGCGAGTTTCATTAGCGTGCCTTTGGACTCCTTCTGGCGGGAGAAGGGGAAATCCTTTCAGGGCGATATTTCCGCCCCGCCGATGGAGATCATGCTGGCTCCCGGTGATGCCAGGACGTTTCTTATTCAACCCAACTCGGAGACGGTTTATATCGGCGCCGCGGCGGATTTTCGGAATCCGAATCTCAAGAATTGGCGACAGATTTACCCCGTGCCCTACCGAACGGTTCGGGGGCTCCGGATCACCGTCGGCAAAGACAGTTTGAGAATCGAGCCGGCGAGATAAATGTCCGCCGGCAACACGAATCGGGCAATAATGAAAAGACTCTATTTGACACTTTATAGGAGGGTGTCTATGAAGCTCATCCCATGGCGATTGCTCCCGCGTTTGATCGCGCCGCTTGTCTTTATCGCGACGTCGGCCGGGCTGGCGATGTCAGGTTCCGCCCAGCCGCCATCCTCTTGGAACGCTCCGCTCCGGTATGAAATCCGGGTCGAGCTCGATAACGCCAAAAAGATGCTCAACGGCCATGAGGACATCGTCTGGCAGAACACGTCCCGCGACCCGGTTCCCGATATGCTTTTCCACCTCTACTGGAATGCTTTTAAGAATGAACGAAGCACGGTCATGGATGAGTCGAGGCAGGCCGGAAACCTCCGCGGCATCGAGGTCAAGGACAAAGATTGGGGCTGGATCGACGTGACCTCCATCCATCTGGCCGACGGTCGCGACCTCCTTCCTTCCAGAACGTTTGTCCCTGCCGACGAACCCCGGCATGAGGGAGACCAGACCGTCATGCGAGTCGTGTTCCCGGAGCCGATCAATCCCGGAGAAAGCGTTTCGCTCAAGCTTGAATTCCAGTCCAAGGTCCCCAAAACCGTCCTCCGCTCGGGTTATTATCAGGATTCCTATTTCGTCGGCCAGTGGTTTCCCAAGCCCGGCGTGTACGAGGAAGGGAAGGGCTGGAACTGCCACGCCTATCACCTGAGCTCCGAGTTTTTCGCCGATTTTGCCGATTTCAAAGTTCAGATCATAGTTCCCGAAAATTTCGTCGTCGGGTCTTCCGGAAAACAAACGGCCTCCACTCCGGACGCCGCCAAAAAAACCGCCAGCTATACCTTCGAACAGGAACGCATCCACGACTTCGCCTGGACGGCCAGCCCCAACTTCATCAAGGTCGAACGCGATTTCGTCGCCGACGAGGAAGTCACTCCCCAGGAATACGAAGAGGTCGCGAAGATGCTTGGACTCTCCGTGGACGAGGTCAAACTTCCCAAGGTCAGGATGATCCTTCTTATCGGCAAACAGCACGAAAAGCAGATCGACCGACATTTCAAAGCCTTGAGAATGGCCTTGAAGTATTACGGTCTGTGGTATGGCCCTTACCCCTACGAGACCGTGACCATGATCGATCCGCCTTACCGGACAAAAAGCGGAGGGATGGAATATCCCACTCTTTTCACCGCCGGGACATCATACTTCCCGGCCAAGGATGTTCTTTCGCCCGAAGGCGTCATCATCCACGAGTTCGGGCACGGCTACTGGTACGGCCTAGCCGCCAACAACGAATTCGAGGAGGCCTGGCTCGACGAGGGGATCAATACCTATTCCACGGGGAAAGTCACGGCCCAAGCCTACGGACCGGGAGCGATGTCCTTCGTTTTCAATGGAATCCCGCTCAACTGGTTTATCTCGCTTCCCAAAGCCCTTGACTTTCAGCTCGACCGCGCCGCGGCGATCAATATCGTCACATTCGACCCGATCGTCACTCCGTCCTGGATGTTCTACAGCGACGCGAGCTATGGCCTGAACGTATATATGCGCGCCGCCACGACTCTCAACACGCTCGAGAGACTTCTCGGCCGGGAGACGATGGCCCGCGTCATGCGGACGTTTCATATGCGCTTCCGCTTCAAACATCCGGCGACCTCGGATTTCGCCGCCGTCGTCAATGAAATTTCCGGCAAGGACATGACCTGGTTCTTCGATGAATTCTTCTTCAATACGCTCAATTTCGACTACGGCATCGCCTCGCTCCGCTCGACCGAGAAACAGGAATATTTTCGCGGGGTCTTCGACACCGGCGGGAAAAAAGAGGAGGTGACGTCGAAGACGATCGAGGAACTCAAGGCCAAGGACAAGCCGGCCGCGAAGGCCAAGGACGCCGCCGCGGAGAAAAAGACGATCTACGTCACCGAGTTGAGTCTGCGGCGGTTCGGGGAAGCGAAAATTCCCGGCGATTCGCCTCTCAAAGTCAAGGTTGTCTTTGACGACGGGACCGAAGAAATCCGGACTTGGGACGGCCAGGCCCGCTGGGCGAAACTGACCTTCGAGAAACCGGTAAAAGCCAGAATGGCGCTTCTCGACCCCGACGTGGTCTGGCTCATCGATTCCAACCTGGCCAACAACAGTTATCAGGTCAAGATCGCCAAAGGGAGCATTTTCCGACTCGCGGCCAAACTGCTTTTCCTTGCCCAGAATGTCCTTCAAGCCGTCAGCGGATTGATGTGAGGAAGGAGACGACCATGGGAATTATGAAGATCTATGGAAAAGGCCTTGCCGCGTCCGTTAAAAGCCTCAGGATGATCATCTATCTCTGGTTGGTCAATCTCGCCTTTGCCCTGGTCCTTGTCGCTCCGCTCTATCTGCTCGTCCAGAAAGACTTCGGTCATTCGCTCGCCGGAGGGCGGCTTCGCGTCGGGGACCCCGCCTGGCTCGGCGAGATGGCGCTCAAATATCAGGATATCCCCGCGGCGCTCCTCGGCGGGATCCTCCTGCCGGTCCTTCTCTTTCTCGTCCTCTACATTTTTCTCAACGGCGGGATCCTCGGCCGGCTCGCCGCGCTCCCGGAACACAAAATCACCCTCGCCGGCTTCTTTGCCGACTGCGGCAAGTACTTTTGGAGGTTTTTCCGCGTTTTCCTTGCGGCCCTCGTCGGCTATCTCCTTCTTTTCGGGTTCGTCTTCCGCCTCGTCTCCGCTGTTTTCAAACCGTGGATCGAGAGCGCCTCGAATGAATTGCCGAGCATCATCGCTTCCAACCTCAGGACTTTGGTTTCCGTCCTGATCTTCACCATCGTCCAGATGTATTTCGATTACGTCAAGGTCAGCCTCGTTGCGGAAGACAGCCGAAAAGTCCTGAAAGCGCTGTTCTCCGGCCTGGGATTCGTTCTCAAGAGATTTTTCAGAGCCTGGTTCCTCTATCTCCTTGTCGGAGTCCTTTATCTCGTTCTGACCGTTCTCTATGTCAGCGTGAACGGCCTCTTCCCGAGATACGGGGCTCCCTGGTTTGCCGCCGCGGTTTTCTGGGCTCAAATCTACATCCTGCTTCGAATCGGGATTAAGGTGCTTTTTTTCGCGACCGAACTCACGTTTTACAGGGGCCAGAAATACAGAGTCCCAACGGAACAGCCGGTCGCCGCCGCAACGGAGCCGGCCGGCCAGCCTGCGATTTGAGGATTGTTTCCCGGGCTCCCGCGCGGCCCGTTGGCCGGATGAATTTGTCCGGCAATGACATATCATTACGAATCGCGGAGCTTTTCTCTCCTGTTTGAACTTAGACAAACGCCGGTTCGTTATGTTCCCCTGACCTCTTTTCCCTCGCCGTCCAGGTAAGGTTTGAGATTGACCTCGAGGAACGTCCAGATCCGGTTCCAACCGTCCCGGAGGGGCGACGTGTAGAGCGGCTCGGTCTTTTCCTTGTTCGTCAGGCGCTCGAAACTGTGACCGCCCGGAGGATCGACATAAATCTTCGTTTCGGCCAGTTGGGGGATGTGGTATTTCAAGGCGTAAATCATCATCTGGTCCTCGACGAAATTGACATCCTGGTCGTTGGTCGCGACGTGGACCATGACCGGGACTTTAATCTTGTCGACGTGATAGACCGGGGAACGTTCGATATAGATGTCCTGTTTTTCATGGACCTCGCCGCCGATGCGTTTTTGTTGGACGAAATCGCCCTCGTAGGATGGCCCTTTGTAGGACAAGCGGAAAACGAGGTTCGTGACCGGAACGCCGGCGTAGCCGCATTTCAGGATTTTCCCCTGGTCGCGAATCAGCGAATGGAGGGTGATGAATCCGCCGTGGCTCCAGCCGATCATCCCGAGGCGGTCGGGGTCGGCCGGGGGTACGTTGGTTTTGAGATAGTCGATCGCCGCAAGAGCGTCATCGATCTCATAGCCGCCGTAATCGATCGCTTCGTAAAAGACCTGGCCGTATCCCGTGCTGCCGCGGTAATCCGGCGCGATCACGATGTAGCCGCGATCGACCGCCTGCCGGACGAACGGCATCGCTGAGGAGGAAAAGCTGCTGTGCACTCCGCCGTGAACCCAGACCAGGGTGGGGTGTCCTTTCGTCCCGCGCGGGCGGAGAGGCTGGAACAGATAGGCGGGGATTTCGAGGCCGTCGATGCCGCTCTTGTAGGAAATCTTTTTATAATCGACCAGCCCTTGGCACAGCTTCCGGATCAGCTCGTCATCCTGAATTTTGCTCTCGACATCCTTTTTATGACGCTCCGCGGATCTTTGGGCGCTCAGCTCCAGGACGCGCTTCTGGAGCTGGCGGATCTGCGCCTGGATATTCGCGATCTCGGCCTGTTCCGGAGTCTGCGGCGCGGGAGCGGGCTTCGCTTGAGGCTGTTGGACCTGACCCGCCGATAAAGCCATGGTCAGGGCCAAACCGGCGAAGAGAAGAGCGAGAGCGTATTTTTTTAAGCCTTGAATAAAGATACGGCAAGATTTTTGGAGCATCCAAACCTCCTCTTTAAGATTATTCCTCTCGGGCTCTTTTCCCGAAGTTTAATTCAAATCCGGCTCAAGTCCAAGCCCTCTTCATGAAAAATACGTTGGCGCCGCGTGAACGTTTTGATTATGATATTTTCAGGATGACGCGGAGAGAGAGAGTCCTGGCGGCGATCCGGCACAAGGAGCCGGACAAAGTCCCGGTCGATCTTGGGGCGATGCGCTCGACGGGGATCACGGCCGGCGCCTACGGCCGATTGAAAAATCATCTGGGAATCCAGGAGGGATCAATCGATGTTTATGACGTCGTCCAACAGCTGGCCCAGCCGGAACAGGCGATCTTGGATTATGTCGAGTCCGATGTCGTTGATTTCGGCCGGGTTTTTTTAACCGAAGAGGACGATTGGAAGAATTTCACCCTCCCCGACGGCGCCCCTGCCCGGATTCCCCGCTACGTGAATTTTATTCCCCATGATGGAGGTTGGCTTGGCTTGAGCAAAGAGGGTAAACCCATCGGCGCCATGCCGAATGGCGCATATTATCTCAGCCAGACCGATTTTCCGCTCAAGGACTGGGATGGCGCGGACTTGTCGATTCTCGATCGTCTTCCCTGCCTCATGGAGCGTGTGACCTGGTCCGCTTTTCCGACGGCACCCTACCATAAATCCTTGACTCCCGAGCACCTGGCCGATATCCGCCGCCGGGCGAAATCGCTTTACGAAAAAACGGATTACGCGGTCATGATCGCCTTCGGCGGAAATCTTCTTGAATGGGGCCAGTACCTTTGCCGGATGGACCAGTTCCTCGTCGATCTTGTGGAGAACCCGAGGAAAGCGGCGGCGCTCCTGGACAAGCTCCTTGAACTCCATCTCGAGAACCTGGAAAAGATTCTTCCCGCAATCGAAGGCTATGTCCAGATTATCCAAATGGGCGACGATTTGGGGACGCAGCAGGCGCTCGAAATTTCGCCCAAGCTTTATCGCGAAATCTTCAAACCGCGTCAAAAGCTCATTTTCGAAATGGTGAAGAAGCGCTCGAGCCTTCATCTGTTTCTCCATTCGTGCGGCGCGATCGCCGATATCCTGCCCGACCTGATCGAGGCCGGCGTCGAAATCATCAATCCCGTCCAGACCAGCGCCCGCGGCATGGACCCGGCCGGGCTGAAGAGAGAGTTCGGGAAGGACCTGACCTTCTGGGGAGGCGGATGCGACACCCAGCGCGTTCTCCCTCTCGGAACACCGGCCGAAATCCAAGATCAGGTGCAAGGGCGGATGGATATCTTCGCCCCCGGCGGCGGATTTGTATTCACCCAGGTCCACAACATCATGCCCCACGTTCCCCCGCAGAATATCGCCGCCATGTTCGATGCCGTCAAGAAATACCGGTGATTAAAATGGTGACGCTTATCCTTATTCCCTCTTTACGGAAGGCAAAATAGGCATAAATGATGAACGTCACCAATTCCCACGTCAATTCCCATCTCCAGCGTGCGGTCCTGGAAACCGCGGCGCTCACCAAGCGATTCGGCGATATCACCGCGGTCGACGGCTTGACGCTCAATATTCTCGAGGGCGAGGTCTTCGGCCTCCTCGGCCCCAACGGCCCGGGAAAGAGCACGACGATCAATTTGATTTGCGGCCTTCTCAAGCCTGACGCCGGCAGAATCCGCCTTTACGGCGAGGAAGTCCAGGCTGGAAGCGATGTGGTCAAGAAGCGCGTCGGCGTCTGTCC